>LSQX01376241.1_pt1 | contig 19220 bp, 13 predicted proteins | sample 654561 | NCBI WGS metagenome assembly LSQX01 (sample SAMN04489861, study PRJNA283612) | anaerobic digester metagenome | isolation source: 4 biogas reactors fed with cattle manure at either 37C or 55C with and... | place: Denmark: Kongens Lyngby | collected 2014
CCTCCTTGTAGCTCTGCGGCCACATGACCGGGCCGGCAGGAACGCCCTCGGCGCCGACGGCCTTGAAGAAGTCCCGCGCATCCACCGACAGCCGCTCGGTGTTGAGGATGATCGGGTACTGCCAGTAGGCGTTCTTGCGCTCCTCGGTGTCGATCGGCAGCGCCTCGATGTACGCCTCGCCCTCGAGCGCCGCGTCGAGGATCTTCGCGTTCCGGCGGCGGTTCAGGTTGTTCCAGGTGTCCATCTTCTCAAGCTGCACGATCCCGATCGCCGACTGCATCTCCGTCATGCGGAAGTTGTAGCCGATCCGCTGGTGGATGTAGGGCAGCTTCTCCTCAAGCTCGAGCAGCCGGATGCGCTCGGAGACGTCGTAGCCGTGGTCGCGGAAGGAGCGGCAGTTCCATGCCCACTCATCGTTGTCCGTGACGACCATGCCGCCCTCGCCGCCGGTCGTGAAGTGCTTCGACTGGCAGAAGCTGAAGGCGCCCATGTGGCCGATGGAGCCGGCCTTCTTGTCCTTGTAGTAGCCGCCATGAGCCTGCGCTGTGTCCTCGAGGACGAGGAGGTCGAACTCGTCGGCGATCTGCATGATTGCGTCCATGTCGCAGATGCAGCCGTAGAGGTGCACGGGGATGATCGCGCGCGTGCGCGGCGAGATATTCTCCCTGATCGACTCGGGCGAGATGGTATGCGTGAGCTTCTCAACGTCCGCGAAGACTGGGATAGCGCCCGCCTGCGGCACGCACATGGACGACGCGATGAAGGTGTAGCTCGGGACGATGACCTCATCGCCGGGGCCGATGCCCATCGCGCCAAGGGCGCTATGCAGGGCAGTGGTGCCGTTCGCGGTGGAGATGGCGAACTTCGAGCCCTGCCACTCGGCGAACTTCTTCTCGAACTCCACTCCGACCTTACCGGTCCAGTAGTTCACAAGACCCGTCTTGAGCGGCTCCATCGCCGCGTCGATACTGTCCTGCTCGAAGTATGGCCACGGTGGGTACGGCTCGGTTCGGATCGGACTGCCGCCATCAACAGCAAGCTTCTCGTCTGACATCGTGCATCTCCTCCTGGACACAAAGCGCAAGGCTTTTGTAGTCATGTTCTCTGGTGTGGAATCACTACATTCCCCGAAGCGGGTGGAATACCTGCTTCGGACGAATCCGTAATTCGCGCTCAGTTCATATGCAGGCGACCAGCGGTCGTTTACCGCGGCAATTCCCGCCACACGCGCGCAAGCTCCCGCAGGCGCAACGGCGCCTTTCGGCCCGGTGCGGCTTCGAGGCTTGACGACAGGTCCACGCCCGCGGCTCCGGTCGCCTCCAGCGCCTCGCGCAGGTTCTCCGGCCCGAGGCCGCCCGCGAGGATCACCGGCGCATCGGTCCGCCGGACGATCTCCGCGGCCGTCTCCCAGTCGCAGGTGCGTCCGGAGCCACCCGTGCCATCACAGGTGCGCGTGTCGAGCACTATCGCCGTCGCGCCGGCATCGAGCGCCGCCTCGATCTGCGCGAGCGTCCGCTCGACCAGCGCCTCGCGGTCGTCTGTGCGCTCAGGCAGACCGATGGGGCGCCAGATCACAGCGGCGGGCACCGGTGTCCGGTCGTTTGCAGGGGCGGGACTACGTTCCCGCCCGAGGGCCTCCGCCACCTGCCGCACGTATGCACCATCGCCGCCATGAAGCTGCACGGCATGAGCCCCGGTAGCGACTACCAGCGCCGCGATCTCCTCTGGCGGCATACTCTCGACCACCAGCACCGGCCGTGCCCTGCAGGCACGCGCAAGCAGTGCGGCCTGACCGCGCGAGACGCAGCGCGGGGAGCGCTCAATCTCAACGATCAGGCCGCAGAAGTCCGCGCCAGCGGCCTCCGCGCAGCGAATATCCGCCACGCGCGTCAGGCCACAGATTTTCAGCGATGGGCGCCGGTTCGCCATCTTTGCCTCCTGTGCACGGACCGCGAACGGGTGGCAACCGGGAGGGGCCGCACGAGCCAGGCGACACCGCTCCCGCCGCCGGCGGGACGAAGAGCGTGGCGAGGTCGGCCCACGGCTATTCACGACAATGGGCCGACCTCGTGCAGCTTGCTCCGCAAACTACCCTCGTGCGGCCCCTCCTGCGAAGAACAATGGGCCGCTACGACCCCCGTCTACGCCCCGCGTATCTCCTCCGCCGCCTCGATGACGAGGTCCGCCATCATCTCGACCTGCTCGTCGGCGAGCGGATACAGCGGCAGGTGCGTGAAAGTGTGCCAGAACGCGTTCTCGGCGTTCGGGCAACTCTGCGCGATCGCGTCGGTGTCGTAGCCAAGTTGCCGGTATAGCTCGAAGTGATACAGCGGCGCGAAGTGCGGGATGTTCGTGACGCCCTTCTCCGTCAGCCGCTGCTTGAAGACGCGGATGTCCGCGCCAAGCTCCTCCGGGTCCACCTGCAGCAGGTAGAGGTGGTAGGTGCTCTCGATCTCGTCGGTGTCGAGCGGCGCGGGGATGAGCCCCGGCACGTTTTCGAAGCGCTCTGCAAGGTACTCCGCGCGCTCGCGGCGGATGCGGATGATCTCCTCAAGCCGCCCAAGCTGCCCGAGCAGGCAGGCGGCCTGGATCTCGGTGGATGAGTGGTTGCCCGGCACCTGCGGACCGCCGGTCTTCGTCGGCAGCGCGACTACGTCGTAGAGCCAGTTCTCGATCTGCCGGCTCATGTCCACGCCGCAGAAGCGCGCCTGGTTGAAGTACTCGCCGAACTTGGTGTCGGTGCAGACGATCCCGCCCTCACCGAAGGCGGTGATGTTTTTGACCTCGTGGAAGCTGAACGCGCCGAAGTGGCCGATGGTGCCGGTCATGCGGCCCTTGTACCTGCCGCCGAAGGCGTGCGCGGCGTCCTCGATCACGGTGATGTCATGCTCTTCGGCAATCTCCATGATCGGGTCCATGTCCACCGGGTAGCCGCCGATGTGCACGGGCATGATCACCTTGGTGTTCGGGGTAACTTTGCGCGCCACATCCTCGGGGTCCATGTTGACGGTGCGCGGGTCGATGTCGGCGAAAACGCACTTCGCGCCGACAAGCGGCGGGTAGACGCCGGTGGCGATGAAGGTGATGGCGGGCAGGATGACCTCGTCGCCCGGGCCGAGGTCCGCGAACTGGTGGGCGATCTGAAAGCCCGCGGTGGCGTTGGTGACGAAGCACACGTACTTGCTGCCGAGGAACTGCGCGACCTCCTCCTCGAGGGCCTTGACGGTGTCGCCGAGGCTGAGCTTCGCGGTGGGCTGCCCGCAGCCGCAGAGCTTCATCAGCGCCTCCTCGACGCCGGTCATGGCGCTGTCGAAGGCGGGGCGGTCGGCGCCGGGCTTGACCAGCATCCTGACGATGCCCATCATGTCCTCATGCCACACGTGCTCGCCGATAGCGGCCCAGGGCACCTTCGCGTCCCCGGTTGCGTAGCGGAAATCGCTCTTCTTCTTCTCCGGTCCGTTGTCAGCCACGTCGAGCCCTCCTCATGAATCGTTGATGGAATGAAGTTCGCGATAGATGGAGGCGGGGCCTCCCTGCGGGGCCAGCGGAATGGCGGTCGGCGCCGTACCGTTTGGCCCCTCCCCCTCGGTCCCCCTCCCCCTGCACCTCGCTTCGCGCGGTGGGCGGGAGAGGGGGAGGAACGGCTAATGCCTCCGAAGAGGTCCTACAGGCGTTCTCGCGCACTTCCCGACCTCCCGGCCCACGTCGTTCTTCCCCCTCTCCCGCCTGTCCCGCCTGCCGTTTAGGCGGGACAAAGGGGGAGGGGGACCGAGGGGGAGGGGCCAGCCCTATTCCGCCACCAGCAGCCCCTCCGGCGTCGTCGCCAGGTGCGGCGGCAGGTCGTCGCTCAGCAGCAGCGAGTAGTCCTCCAGCACCCCCTCGGGAGCCTCCGCGATCTCCACACACCACGCCGCGCCGCGCTCGGCCTCCTCGGGCGCGATCACAGCCGGCACGATGTCGTTGGTGAGGCTGTCTTCCTCGAAGCAGACGCTGCCATCGGGCCGAATGATCCGCATCAGCGCGCTCTCGCCCTTGCCGGCGAAGAGCGTCACCGTGAACTCCTCGCAATCCTCCGGCACATAGAAGTACATCCGCCCCGGATTCTCGCATAGCTTGTAGCCGGGACCGATCATCACCGCCGGGCAGTTGTGTACGACCAGCCCGCAGCCGTTGCGGCCCGCGTTCATGTCGATCTGATAGAGTCCCGGCGCGGGCACTTCGACGTCGATTTCAGCGGTGCCGGGCATCGGCATATGCCCGGAGGCCACCGCCTCGCCATCAGTGGTGACCACCTGCCACGAGGGATGGTGGGCATACTGCGGGCCAACTCTGACGCCGGTCACGTCGGCTATGATCCGACGATCCTCGCCAACCAGCGCCAGCCAGCGGCCGGAGCCACGCGCTATCAGCGGCGCCGCCTCGGAGGTGTCAATCTCGGCATCCGGATCAGTGCGGACCATCTGCGGTCCGTCGTATGCCCGTGCCTCCGGGATCGCGGCCATGAACTCCTCCTGCAACGAGCGAACGACGAGCGCGTCGGTCTGCTGCGCCGCCAGCGCGTCAAGTCGCTCCATGTATGCCGCGATGGCCGCCGCTGAGGGCTGCGCCTCATCTTTGAGCGCCCGCCGCAGGTTCCACACGTCGAAGAAGTCGCTGGCCATCTGCACCCGCGCTGCCCGCAGGTCGTCGTCAGCGGCGGCCTCGGTGGCCTCGGCAAGCCGCGCGCGCAGCCATGTCACGTCATCCTCCGTTATCGCCACCGCGCGCTCCTCGGGCAGATGGAACTTGTAGGCCAACTCCCAGACGTGCGTGAAGTAGCGCCGCATCGGATCCGCGGCGTCTCCGTAGTAGGTCGTGAAGTAGTCGTCCAGCAACTCCTGCGGGTCGGTCGTGACATCCCACATCAGCCTTGCGGCGATGTAGTGATTCAGCGCCAGCGCGCCCCAGTGGATGTTCGCCTCCGAGTTGCAGCCGATGAAGCCGCGCTGGTGATAGTAGGGGATGTCCTCGAAAAGGATCGGCGCCACGCCCGCCTTGAGCAGCGGGTCGGCGTAGGGGGCGGTCCAGTACTCGCGGGCGATCAGTGATTCGGCAAGGCGGTCCCAGCCGTCGATCGCGCGCCGGAAGAGTGCGTTGTTCGGGCTGATCTCGCGCGGGGCGGTGATCGGGTGGAATGAGTCCCCGGCGATGCCCCAGTGTGCGATGGACGGGATGACATTCGGATGCACCGCCGGTTCATCCGGCGGCTCGAGCGTGCTCTTGTAGGCGTAGAAGACGAGGTAGCGATCGGGATGCGTCTGCGCCACCTGTTCGGCGACGGCATTGGCGAAGATGATCATGCGGCGGGCCTTGCCGCGCGTCTGCGTCGCCCGGAACTCAGGCGGGTCCTGCGCCAGCGCCTCGGAGGACTCGCTCCATCCCTCGTAGTCGTTCATGCTCAGGGAGAACGAGAACATGTCCGGGTTCGCATCGAACGCTCTGCGTGCCGCCTGCACCGCGAGGTCAATCACGCCCTGATTGGCCAGTTCAGGCTGCCAGCCGGCTCCGGATCGCGGGTCGAGGCGGACGCCGCCGAGCAGCGGGAAGTAGTCCGGGTGCTCGTCATAAAGCTCCGGCGGCACGATGCGGAAGAGGTTGTGCCCCATGCTGATCGCCGGGCCGCCCTGCCGGCTGCGGCGGAACCACGTCTGCCAGTCGCGGTACATGCGCCGGTCGGGTGTCTGCGAACTCGGCCACATGCGGCGATAGAGGAAGCTTGGCACCTGCCGCAGCGAGACGTCGTTGAAGCTCAGATCGGGGGTGCTGGGGATGTGCGTCCCAAGCTCACCCGGATGGAAGAAGCGCACGCCGCAGAGGTCCTCGAGGAAGGCGTAGACGGCATGGACACAGCCATTGGCGCCGCCACCGGTGATCGCCAGTGAGTCGCCCCGCGTCTGCACCAGCACGACCTGCTCCTGCAGCCAGCGGCTGCGCGTCACCGCCGGGTCGCGCGGGATGAAGTGACTCGGGCCGACGAGGATCGCCGGGCCGCCATCGTGCTCGGCGACGGGCCTGATGGTGAACTCGGCACCGGTGATCCGGTCGAGGTAGAGCTTCAGGTCGGCCACCGCGGGCGCGATTCCCTCCGCGCCATCGGTGACAATCGGCACCAGCGCCTCGCCGCCACGGGCGAGGTCAAGCGCCATGGCGGGCGGCGCGGCAGCCGTCAGTGCGAAAACAACAAGCAGCATCGCTCTATGCATAGTCTATTGACGAGCCCGCGCGAACTGCCGCCTACTCGTCATCTCCTCCCCACGTGTCATCAGCCGTCGCCAGGATCCGCTCGATGATCATCGCGAGTTCATCAAGCTCGAACGGCTTGGTTTGATACCACGTAACGCCCAGTTCCCAGCCGCGGGCCTTGTCGGCGTCTTCGGCGCGCGCGGTTAGCATCAGCACCGGTATGTCAACCATCCCCATCTCGTCCTGCAGGCGGCTGAGCACATCCCAGCCCGTCAGCCGAGGCATCGCGACATCGAGGATGATAAGGTCGGGAGTGACTTCCTCGAGCACGTCCAACGCCTGCTGCCCATCGTAGGCCTCCAGCACCTCGTAGCCCTTCTCTTCGAGGAAGAGCTTGGTGTAGAAGACCAGGTCCCGCTCGTCATCAACCAGGAGTATCTGCTTGGCCATTCGTATCGCCTCGCATCCGGGACGTGATGCCGACTGAATAGGGGCCGGTTCATCCTCTACCTGCACGCCGTCTCCGCTCAAGGCGCAGCTTCGCGAGCCGCTCAAATACCTGCTCCAGCGCCTCAAGCTCCTCCGGCGCGACGGTCATCTGCACCACCGTCACGCCCGGCCCGTGACCGCCCGCAAGCGCCGGCAGTCGTCGTGCATAGCCTGCCTCAACAGCCCGCACCAATTCCTCAGCCGCCTCAGGCGTTGCGATCGCGCAGAAGTCATCGCCGCCGAGGTGCGTCACCACGCCACCCACGGCGCCCGCTGCCTCCGTCATTGCGTCGGCGAGCAGCATAATCGCCGCATCGCCCGCAAGATGCCCGCGCCGGTCATTGTAAGCCTTGAAGTCGTCAAGGTCCGCCATCACCAGCGTGATCGTCTCGTCCCTTACCAGCTTCGCGCAAAGGTATTCCCGCAGCCCGTGATTGCCAGGCAGCCCGGTGAGCGGATTGCGATCCCGCTCGATCCGCGCCCGGCGCAGCAGCGCCGCGATACGCGCGCTCAGTTCCGTCTCCGAAATCTCCGCCCCGACCGCTATGTCCACGCCCGCCAGAGGATATCTCTCCCGCGCTGAGTCAGGTGCGTCAACTATCACCCACAGCGGGTCAGGCTCCTCGCGCCATCGGCGCATAGTCTCCACCCAGCGCTCCTCCGGCGCCGCCCACAGCAGTTTTTTGCTGAGGACGGCTATCTCGGCGGTGCTGGAGAGCAGTTCGTCGAGATCATCCGCAAAGTGGACGGACCTGCAATGCTCCGAGAGAACGCGCGCCGCCCACTCCCTGCGCCACGCGGGCACCAACACTACCGCATCAACGGAACGGGGCTGCCGCGCCCGCCACTCGGGTGGAATGGCCGCTCGATTCTCATCACGCTCACGGTCAGATTCGCCGTTCGTTGACATCTCTCCCGCCACGGGCTACCATTCTCCGCACTGACATCGGAAAGGTCCATGATTGATGGTCACAGTCAGCACAATTCTCGGCACTCTCGGCGCAGGCGGGCTGCTCGGCTACTTCGCCGGCACCGCCGTAAAGGGCGTCTCGCGGCTGCTCGGCTGCCTGCTCGGGATAGTGTTCATCCTCATGCAGGTGCTGGCCTACTACGGCATCGCCGAGTGGCACTGGGACAAGATCAGCGAGTTCATCATGGGTCCGGCCGCCACAGCCGCCGGGAGCGCCTCCGCGAAGCTCTGGGCGATCCTGACGTGGAACCTGCCCTTCGGCGGCGGCTTCGCCACCGGCTTCTACCTCGGCATGCGCCGCTGAGCCGGCCGGACCCGTTAGTTGCAGCTACCTCAGACTTTGACTTCCGCGCCCTCCTGGCCGGATTTGTAAATACCGTCGAGGATCCGCTGGGTGATCAGCGTCTGCTCCGGCGGAACCGGCACGGGGCCGCGCCCGTGAATGGCCGCCACGAAGCGCCGGATCTCCTCAGCATGCCCGCCAAGGCCCTTGTTGCCGATGACCTGCGGGGTGCAGTTGAGCATCATGCCATGCTGCTCGGTCACGAGCGTGAACGGCCACATCTGCACGCCGCCGAGATTCCCGAAGACCGATACGTTATTGTTGTTGCCGGTGGCGTTGAGCGCCCAGCTTGCCGCGAGCGAGATGCAGGAGCCGTTCTCAAAGCGGATGAAGCCCGCCGCAAGCTCCTCGGGCACAGTGTACTTGCGCGGGTCGTGCGCCATGACCGACGGCTTGTTGGCGATCTCCAGCCAGGTGTTGGCGCTGACCGACACCGGCTCGGGGAAGTTCATGAAGTGGAGCGTCAGGTCCAGCACGTGGACGCCGATGTCGTAGCACGGGCCGCCCGCGGACTTCTCAGCATCAATGAACGCGCCCCACGCAGGCACACCGCGCGCCCGCAGGTATTCCGCACGGCCCCAGTAGATGTCGCCGATGCCGCCCGCATCTACAAAGCGCTTGGCCGCGATGGCCTCATCGGAGTAGCGCATGTTCTGCGTGACGCACAGCAGCTTCTGCGACTTATCGCGCGCTGCGATCATCTGGCGGACCTGATCGGCCGAGATCGCCACGGGCTTCTCCACGAAGACGTGGCAGCCGGCCTCGAGAGCCGCGACAGTCGGCGGCATATGCACGCAGTTGGGCGTGCAGACATCCACCACGTCGAGCTCCTCGGCCTCGAGCATCTTCTCATAGTCGTCGTAGAGGTGCTGCTCTTCCACGCCCGCCAGTGCCGCACCCTTCGCCGCAGCGTCCGGGTCAATGTCCGCGATTGCGACGATTTCGGCGCCAGGCAACGCATTCCATGCCGGGATGTGCTGCCCGCGGGCGATGCCACCAGTGCCAACGAATCCTACTCTGAGTGTCTCGCGCATCATGAGCCTCCTCACTTCTGTGTGCGCCGGGCCGGCGCAACCTGGCAATGCGGGTATCCGCAGAATGCCTGCCCTGAACGTGCGCGCATATTCCCCGGAGGCCATTCGCGCACCTGCACAGCCTCGAAGGACCACGCGCAGAGGTTGCGGCTGAAACTCGCGCGAAATGAGCGGCACCACCGATGCCGAAGACCCCCGGGAGACGACGATGACCGATCGTGAGCGCATCCTGCGAACATGGCGTGGAGAGCCGGTCGATCATATCTGCTGGCAGCCCCGCCTCGAGCACTGGTTCCGCTACCGGCAGAAGACCGGCACTCTCCCTGAACGATACGCGGGGATGGACCTGCTGGAGGCCTACGATGACCTCGGCTGCTCGGTGCGCTATGCCGGACGGCCGCTGGTCTACGAGTACGACAACTGCGCTCTGCGCGTTGAGGGTGACGACCGCGGCCGCGTTACCTCCTACGAGACGCCGCTGGGGACGCTCACGGAGGTCATCCACTTCGGCGAGGAGGGCACTTCGGCGCATATCAGCAAGTTTCCGATCGAGAGCCTCGATGACATCGAGGTGATGGAGTACTTCCTTTCCGACCAGCGCGTGCGCTTTAGTACAGAGCAATTTGAGGAGATCGAGGAGCGACTCGGCGACCGCGGGGTCTGCCAGTTCTACTTTGCCCGCACCTCCCTGATGCGCCTGATCGTCAACTACGTCGGCTTCGAGCAGACCATCTACCTGCTGCACGACGAGCCGGAGCGGATGGAACGCTTCCTCGCGCACATAGACCGCTGCGACGACGGCCTCTTCGAGGTGCTCTGCGCCAGCCCGGTGCAGATACTCAACTTCGGCGACAACATTGACGCCTGGCTCACGCCCCCTCCGCTGTTTGAGCGCTACATGCTGCCGATCTATGAGAAACGCTGCGAGCAGCTTCATGCGGCCGGCAAGTTCACCCACATTCACATGGACGGGGCTCTCAAGCCGCTGCTTCCGCTGCTGAGCCGCCTCCCGCAGCATGGCATCGAGGCCCCGACGCCGCTGCCGCAGGGCGATGTTGAGCTTGAGGAGCTTTGCGATGCGATGGCGGGCAAGCTGATGCTCGACGGCATCCCCTGCGTCCACTTCCTGCCGAACTTTCCGGTGAGCGATCTTGAAAGCTGCGTGGAGCGGCTGCTGGAGCTGCAGGCGCCGCGGCTGATCCTCGGCATCTCGGACGAGATCTCGCCGCCGGGCGACATCGAACGGGTGCGGCTGGTGAGCGAGATGATCGAGGCCACGGTGCGATAGGGGGGCCGCAACAGCCTCAAACGGAGGGGGCGCCCCTTTCGCCGCTGCTGCGCTTGTGCTATAATGACTGCTAATCACAGGGTCCCACACAGCGTGGCGCAGATCGCCGCGCCGACGCATCATCACAGCATCATTACGCAGAACCAGCGATCGGAGGTCCACCCTGTGGCCCGCGCATCCGATGACACGCACAAGCTCAGGCGTGACATCGCCGCGATTGCGCTTATCACCGCGGCGGTGCTCACATTCGCGAGCCTCCTGTACTCCAGCGGCGGCGGCTCCGCCTCCGGCGGTGGCTACCTGCCCGGCCTCATCTCGGGCGCGTTCACCCTCGTTTTCGGCGTCGGCGCCTTCGCCGTTCCTGTCGTGCTCATCGTAATCGGCGTGCTCTTCGCGCTGGAGCGACCGCAGATGGTCTCCGGCCGCGCGCTCGCGGGTGCAGGCCTGCTCTTCCTCGTGATCCTCACCGCCACGGCCATGCAGGTGCCCGAGGAATCGCGCTTCGACCGCGAGTGGGTCGCTCTCAACGGCGGCTACCTCGGCGCCGGCTTCGCCCACGCCGCGCTGAAGGTACTCGGCCTTGCCGGCTCCTACATCGTCCTGACCGGCCTCACGATCATGGCCGTGGTGCTGCTGGTGCAGACGTCCGTGAAGCAGATGATCCAGGGACTCGCGAGGGTGCTCGGCGGCGGCTTCGGCTCGGTTACACGTGTGGTCCGCGAGGGCTTTGCCGATCTTGCCACGGTAGCCTCCCGCCCGTCCTTGCCGAAGTCGGCGCGCAAGCCCAAGCGCCCGAACAACTCGCGCCCGGTGCGCCCCGACCGCGGCCCGGTGGTCGAGCTTGACCTCGACGAGAGTGAGGTGCAGGAGGCGGCGGCAGTGACGGGGACAATCAATGAACCGCCGGCAGCGGCGCGCAAGAGCGGCAATGCCGTCCGCACTCCTCGCAAGCCGCCTAAGGCCGAGGGCGAACAGACGGTGCTGCTGGATGACAGTGAGCTATACACGCGCCCTTCGCTCTCATTGCTGAGCAAACTCGACGGTGAGGACACCGGCGATGCGGGGACCGAAGAGGCCACGGAGAACATTATCAAGCTCGAGGACACGCTGGAGAGCTTCGGCGTGGAGGCAAAGGTTGTCGCCTACGAGCGCGGGCCGGTCATTACGCGCTACGAGGTGGAGCCGGGGCCGGGGATTCGTGTCGGGAAGATCGTGAACCTCTCCGACGACCTCGCGATGGCGCTGGCGGCGGTGGATGTGCGCGTCGAGGCGCCGATCCCGGGCAAATCCGCGGTGGGTATCGAGGTGCCGAACCAGCACCGGGCCGTCGTGAGCCTGCGCAGTCTGCTCGAATCGCCGGAGTTGCAGAACAACCCGTCGCCACTTGCGGTGGCGCTGGGGCGCGATATCGCCGGGCATCCGGTGGTGGCGGATCTGTCACGAATGCCTCACCTGCTGGTCGCGGGCGCGACGAACTCGGGCAAGAGCGTCTGCCTGCACTCGATCCTCACTTCAATCCTGATGCGGGTGCGGCCCGACCAGGTGAAGTTCATCCTCATCGACCCCAAGCGCGTGGAACTGCGGCTTTACGATGGCATACCGCACCTGATGTCGCCGGTGGTCTACAGCCCCAAGGAGGCCGCCGACGCGCTGCGCAAGGTCATCCGGGAGATGGACAAGCGCTACGATCAGTTCGCGCTCAAGGGCGTTGTGAACCTTGACGAGTACAACGAACTGGCCGCGCAGCCCAAGGAGCATCGCGACCAGGAGTTCGAGCCGATGGCGCATGTTGTGATCATCATTGACGAGCTTGCGGACCTGATGATGCAGTCGCGCGCGGAGTTCGAGTACTCCATCTGCCGCCTCGCACAGCTTGCGCGCGCCACGGGGATCCACCTCGTGCTGGCCACGCAGCGCCCGTCGGTGAACGTCATCACCGGCACGATCAAAGCGAATATCCCGTCGCGCATCGCGCTCTCGGTGACATCGCAGCACGACTCGCGCACGATCCTCGACGGCATGGGCGCCGAGCGGCTGATCGGCCGCGGCGACATGCTCTATTCGCCGATTGATGAGAACCAGCCGCGACGGCTGCAGGGCGCCTTCATTCCGCGCTCGGACCTGCAGCGGATCGTGGATTACCTCTGCACACAGGGCGAACCGGACTTTCAGATCATCCCGCAGGCGCCGGATGAGGATGGCGAAGACTTCGCAGGCGATCTTGAGGTCAGCGACAAGCTCTACGCCGCCGCCGTGGAGTTCGTGGTGGGGGAGACCGAGGCCTCAGTCTCCGGCCTGCAGCGGCGCTTCAAGATCGGCTACGCGCGTGCCGGGCGGCTGATTGACGCCATGGAGCAGCGCGGTGTGGTTGGCCCGCACGAGGGGCCCAAGCCTCGCCAGGTGCTGCTCAACCCGATGGCGATGGATGCCCACCTCGGCGGAAGCAGCTACACCCATCCCTCGGAGATAGATATTGAGGACGTGGATGACTACGGCAGCGATCTCGATGAATCATCTGACGAAATGCCCGAGGAACTTGAGGGTGGCGCAATAGAGGACCTGTCCGAGGAGGATGACAGACCGGCCGCCGAAAGCGCATGATCGGCGATCGGCCTGACCCATGACTGCGCAAGAGGACAGACTTCCGCTTTTTCCGGATGACGATGACGCTCCCGCCGATGAGGCGAAGCAGGAGCGACAGCGCAAGAATCCCCGCAATACGCTCAACGATCTCAGCGGCACCGAGTGGATCAAGTCCACCAAGTCGTGGCTGATCTGCGACTCCCGCCGCTATCACGCCAATCGCGACACCGAACTGCACCCCGCGCGCTATCCCGAGGAGCTTGTGGCCGAGTTCATCCGCTTCTTCAGCCAGCGCGGCGAGTGGGTGCTCGACCCGTTCTGCGGCAGTGGCGCGACGCTTGTCGCCGCCGCGGAGGAGCAGCGGAACGCCCTTGGCATCGAGATCACGCCGCACTACGCCGAGATGACCCGCGGCAGGCTCGCAGCGATGGACGCGAGCCTGCGCACACGGGCCGAAGTTGTCCGTGGTGACGCGCGTGACGTAGCCGACCGGGCGCTGTGGGACGATGTTGCGGACCTTCCTCGCGGGGAGGCCGGCCTGCCGCAGTTCGACTTCATCATGACCTCGCCGCCCTACTGGGACATGCTGCGCAAGAGTCGTGGTGGTGTGCATTCCACGCACAAGCAGCGCGCCGAGGAGGGCCTTCACACCGACTATGGCGATGTCGAGGGGAATCTCGGGCGCGTGGAGGACTACGACGCGTTTATTGAGGAACTTGGCGGCATCTTCGCCTCCTGCGGCAGTCTGCTGCGCAACCGGCGCTACATGGTCGTCGTGGTGCAGAACGTGCGCGTACCCGAAGGGTATGTGCGGCCGCTGGCGTGGGATCTCGCGCGGCGGGTGAGCGAGGCGCCGGGACTGACCTTCCAGGGCGAGCGGATCTGGTGCCAGGACAGCAAGAAACTTGGGATCTGGGGCTATCCGACCACCTTCGTGCCCAACTACCATCATCACTACTGCCTGATTTTCCGCAGAGAAGACTGAAGGCGGCGCATTATGCCCTGCACGGTTGCGCTGGTCTCCCTGGGCTGCCCGAAGAACCTCGTTGACTCCGAGGTCATGTTGGGGCTGCTGCAGAATGCCGGCTACGAGGTGGTCGAAGAGGTCACCGAGGCCGAAGTGGTCATCGTCAACACCTGCGCTTTCATCGAACCGGCGGTCGAGGAGGCCGTGGAGGCGCTGCTCGACCTCGTTGACCTCAAGCGCGAGGGCAGCGCCCGTTGCGTTATCTGCGCCGGATGCCTGCCCGAACGCTACCGCGAGCGGCTGCAGGAGGAGATCCCGGAGGTTGATGGCTTCCTGGGTCCGGGATCGGTGGCGGAGGTCGTGGAGGTCGTGGAGCGCTGTCTCGCGGGCGAGCGAAGCTTTCGGCTGAGCCCTGTGCCATGGCTCTACCGCTACGACACGCCGCGCCTGCGGAGCGGCGCGCAGTGGCTGGCGCACGTGAAGATCGCCGATGGCTGCAGCCATCGCTGCTCCTACTGCATGATCCCGAGCCTGCGCGGACCCTACCGCAGCAGAGGGGCCGACGACGTCCGCGCCGAAATCCGCGGCCTGATCGCCGAGGATGTGCGTGAGATCTGCCTGATCGCCCAGGATACCTCGGCATGGGGCAGAGACCTCGAGGGCGACTGGACGCTGGCGAGGCTGCTGGAGTCGCTCGATCTCGGTGGCTGGGACGGCTGGATCCGGCTGCAGTACCTGCATCCTGACGGCATCAGCGACGAGATGATCGCCGCGGTCGCCGCAGTGCCGCAGGTGGTGCCCTACTTCGACATTCCGCTGCAGCACGCGGCAGGCAGCGTACTGCGCAGCATGGGCAGACGCGGCGATCCCGAAGCGTACCTTGAGATGATCGGTCGCATCCGCGGGGCGATCCCGGAGGCCGCCCTGCGAACGACGTTCATCGTAGGCTATCCGGGCGAGACGGACGAGGACTTCGAGCGGCTCCTCGAGTTCGTCAGAGAGGCCCGCTTCGACCGCCTGTCGGCGTTTCAATACTGGCCGGAAGAAGGCACTCGGGCCGCCGAGCAGGAAGGGCAGGTTCCGCAGGATGTGGCGCTGGATCGTCTCGATGAGCTGATGCTGCTGCAGCACCGCATTTCGCTGGAGATCAACGAGAGCTTCGTAGGCGGAGGTCTTCGGGTGCTGATCGAGCAAGAGGGGGAGGCGCCCACGGAGTATGCAGGGCGGTCGTATCGCGACGCGCCGGAGATAGACGGGGAGGTAGTGGTCGAGGCGGCTGGTAGACAGCCGCAGCCTGGCGAATTCATCGTCGCCGAGGTGATCGAGGCCGCAGAGCACGATCTGCGGGCGACCTACCCCGGCACTTGACGCGCCATCGCGTGCACGAGAGGGAGTTGCGGCCATGGCGGGCGACAGGGACCTTGCAGCGCGTTATCTCGGTGGGATACTCTACGGTGCGATCCTTGGACAGACGGGGGCGATGCGCCCAGCGGACCTGGTGCGCTCACTGCCCAGCGGGTTGCGGCTGGGCGTGAGCTTCATGCGGAAGCTGCTTGAGGAAGATGATCGTTTCGTCGAACTGGCCGGGCGCTTTGACATCGCAGACCGCGACCGGGCACGCAGCAGGCCCTTCGGTGGCGCAGTCACTACGCTGCTTGCGGGCTACGAGCGGCCGATGTCGGCGCCACTGATGGCCAGCGCGCTAGCGCGCATCCGCGGCGGCTCACCGAACTACTTCCGCGACCTGCTCGGCAAGTTTACAGGCACTCGCGATGAAGTCGCGTTCGTCGCGGATCACGTTGTTGACCTTAGCTGGGTGCTTGATCTCAAGGACGATGACCCGGAGAGAGTTCTGTTCTTCAACGACATGGAGCGTGATGAGGAACTGCGCGAACTCTGGGAGGAGTGTCAGAAGCGCGACCTGCGCAAGCGCGATCCCGGATTGACCGCAGCGAATATCCTCGAAACCTTCGAGCGCCCCATCGGCTCCCGCCAGCTTGCTTTCCTCACATGGCAGCACCACCCGCAGATATTCGACCCGATCGAGTTCCTCGAGCAGGCTCTGGAGCGGGATGACATCGTGCCCGCCTGCGGCATGTGGCTGAGCAGGACACTCGTGGATAAGCTGCACGACGAACTGCGGGCGGCCGCGGAGGAGCTGGCGGGCGAGGGTGAGGAGACACCCGCTGTTGACCTTGACGAGGTGCTCGATCGAAAGGCCCCGCCCACGCCGTTCAAGCTCAAGACCGACGACCGGGAGAACGTGCTGTCGGTGGTGCGTGATGCGCGGTCGCCGATAGGGGTAGATGAACTGATCATTGACCTGCTGGAGATCCGGCCCGAAGAGCGGAAGTTCACCGCCGCGGCGCACACGCTGCAGGAGTTGCTCAGCGCCGAGGATGACCTGATCCAGGTATCCCGCGGGCGCTACCTCTCCCGTCACGCGGTGCCCGACTGGGTGCGCGAGGTCCCCGAGCCGCTGATCCCGTTCGACTCTGAGGCCGATGAGGACGTGCTGATCGAGCTTGACGCGCTGCCGGAGGATTTGCGTGAGGCGGTGCTCGACCCAATCTACGAGGACATCTGCGCCGGTGTGGAGATCGAGGCGGAGCCATCCGGTGCGGAGAGCATCTGGTACCCGCTGCTGCACCATCACTACGTCATGGGCACGATGTTCATTCGCACCATCGACAGCGACTTCTTCGCCGACCAGCCCCCGCTGAACCTGCTGCTGATGCGCTACCACGATGACGAGGTGTTCCCGGCATGGCTGAACCGCGACCTGGAGCTGCTCTTTGGGCTTTCGCGCTGGTATCAGCGCCACCTGCCCCCCAGCGGCGCGGTCTTCCGGATAACCGCCTCGGAGAACCCCGACACGTGGCTGCTGGAGTTCGGCGGCGCGACCGAGGCCGAGCTTGACCCGGGCAAGGAGCGGATGGCCGTGCTCGAGCGCAAGCGCGAGCGACTGGCCCACCGGCCGATCGCCATCCGCAACCTGCTCGTCGAGTTGCTGGAGGAGCACGAGGAAGGTCTCGGCTTCAACTCAGTGTGGGCGGAGATGAACGTGGTGCGCCGCACCTCGCGCTGGCAGATCGCATCGCTGCTGGCGTTCTACCCGTGCTTCAGCGAAAGCGGCGGGCGCTGGAGCGCCGACCGGGCGCTGGCGGATGAACCCGGCGACGAGGCACTGGCGGAGCATATCGCGGGAGATGAGGCGCCGGAGGAGCAATAGCGCCCGCGGCCAATGTGCGAGGCCGCCGCACTTGCGCTTGAGCGGGAATGACGCTATGATGACCTCACTGCCCGCGGGCCGCTTTCCGCGGGCAGTTACTTCGCATGCAGCGGACTACGGCGGCACTTCCCCCCGGAGAAGGTGACCGGTTACATGTCAGAGATACGAACCCGATTCGCCCCCTCGCCCACCGGCAATCTGCACGTCGGCGGTGCTCACACCGCGCTCTTCGCGTGGCTCTTTGCCCGCCACGAGGGCGGCAAGTTCATCCTGCGCATCGAGGACACTGATGAGGTGCGCTCCACGGAGCAGTCGCTTGCCGCCATCTACGACGGTCTGCGCTGGCTGGAGATCGACTGGGACGAAGGGCCCGACATAAGCGGCCCCTTCGGCCCCTACGTGCAGTCCGAGCGGCTGAATATCTACGCCCAGTACATCAACCAGCTCATAGAATCCGGCCGCGCATACCGCTGCTTCTGCACCCCCGAGGAGCTGGAGGAGCGCCGGGAGATCATGCGCGCGCGTGGCATCCCGCCGGTCTACGACCGCACCTGCGCCAACCTCTCCGAGGAGCAGATCGAGCTTCTGCTCGCCGAGGGCAAGCCCTACTGCGTCCGCTTCCGGATGCTGGAGACCGGCACCACGGTCGTCAATGACCTCATCCGCGGCGATGTCTCGTTCGACAACTCGCTGCTGGGAGATTTCGTCATCCGAAAGACCTCCGGCTATCCGACCTATCACATGGCCGTGGTGGTTGACGACTGTCTGATGAAGATTTCGCACGTTATCCGTGCGGAGGAGCATCTCGCCAACACGCCATCGCACGTGCAACTGATGGATGCACTGGGCTTCGAGCGTCCGAAGTTCGCGCACCTGCCGCTGATCCTCGGCACCGACAAGACGAAGCTGAGCAAGCGCCACGGCGCGGTCAACCTGATGGATTACAAGGAGCAGGGCTTCCTGCCCGAGGCGATGCGCAACTTCCTCGCCATCATCGGCTGGTCACCCGGCGCGGATGAGGAGATACTGGACCACGACCAGTTGATCGCCAGGTTCACGCTCGAGGGCGTCAGCAAGTCGCCCGGCGTCTTCGACCTGGAGAAAGCAACGTGGCTCAATGGGGAGTACCTCAAGCGCGCCGACGCGGAGAAGCTGACCGACACCCTCCTGCCGCTGCTGCAGAAGGAGGGCCTGATCGAGGCCCATCCGAGCCCGGAGCGGCGCGAGTGGCTCGTGGCGGTCGTGGACCTGATGAAGGAGCGCACGCGGTTGCTGACCGACTTCGTCACCTGGGGGCGTTACTACTTCACCGAGGACTACCCCTACGACAACGAGGCGCGGAAGAAGTGGCTCTCGAAGGAGGACACTCCCGAGCGGCTTGATATGCTCGCCGACCGCATGAAGGAGCTTGAGACATGGGACGTGGAGGCCATCGAGGCCGGCATCCGCGGGCTCGCTGAGGAGCTTGAGATTGGCGCCGGGAAGGTGATCCACCCCTGCCGCTCGGCGGTTACGGGGCAGACAATCGGCCCGAGCCTCTTCCACCTGCTGGAACTGCTGCCGCGGGAGACCGTGGTCGCGCGCCTGCGACGCGCCGCCGAACTGGGCCGCAGGGGCGAGCTGGCGCCGGTGTAAGCGGGCGCCATCGTGGGTGTAGACGTCATTGAACAGCGCGAGAGTGAGGCCGATCGATCCGATCGGCCTCATGCGATTCGGGGCTGTCGCGAGGATGGCCTCATGAAAAAAGGTGCCGATGTTCTCTGGATCGGTGAACATCGGCGAACCCGGCCCCGTCTATTCCAACGAAGCGCGCAGTGAGAAGCAATGTAGCGCGACGCAAACCCAGTTTTCCCGATTTGGTGGGGGATGAGGGTGCTGTCCCCGCCAGCACCCAACTCCCCCGCCGTATCATGTACGAGCACAGCGAATCTGCCGTTGACACCAGGATGTGCCTGTGCTACTGTCAGTCTGATCGTTGCAGGGCATGGCGGAGAGAGCTGATGACATTGATCCATGGCGGCACAACGACAAATGGGGTGACAACCGCACTGGTCGGCCCAGGAGCCGGCACGCGGGTCATGATGCCTGACTT
>LSQX01276086.1_pt1 | contig 19219 bp, 15 predicted proteins | sample 654561 | NCBI WGS metagenome assembly LSQX01 (sample SAMN04489861, study PRJNA283612) | anaerobic digester metagenome | isolation source: 4 biogas reactors fed with cattle manure at either 37C or 55C with and... | place: Denmark: Kongens Lyngby | collected 2014
TTTTTAACTGAGGATTTAAAATCAGCAGAGGAACACCGGGAAAGCCTGCTCCCGTTCCAATATCGATCATCTTCAATCCAGGTTTTAATTCTATTAATTGAAGCAAAGAAATGGAGTCAAGAAAATGCTTGATGACGATGTCCTTTTCCTTGGTCAGGGCAGTTAAATTAACTTTTTCATTATATTCACGTAAGAAATCTGCATAAATTGAAAATTGTTCTATTTGTCTTTCTGTCAAATCAATTTGCCAGGCTTTAGCGCCCTGAATCAGAATTTCTTTACTTTCTTCTTTCAATTTGCTCTCCTTTTACGCTTTTGCTGCTCTAACCAGATGGTTAAAACGGAAATATCAGCCGGAGAAACCCCTGAGATCCGTGAAGCTTGGCCAATATTGCGTGGTTTGATTTTATCTAGCTTTTCCGCTGCTTCTCGGCTAATTCCTCTCATTTCCTCGTATTTAGCTTTTTCAGGCAAGAGGGCCGACTCCATCCGTCTCTGTCTTTCGACTTGCTCGCTCTGCTGCCTGATATAGCCTGCATAAATTGTTTCTATCTCAATTTGCTCCAATATATCCAGAGGCAGTGCGTCCAATTCAGAATCAAAACGACGCAGGAAGGATATATCAAGCTGAGGTCGCCTCAACAGAGAGGTCAAAGAAGCTCCGTGCTCCAAAGGTGTGGTATTTGCTGCAATTAAAGCCTGATTCAACTCAGCACTGGGAGGCAGAAAGGTTTTTTCCAATCTTTGCAGCTGTTTATCCACAATAACCATTTTATTCTTAAAACGCTGATAGCGCTCTTCTGAAATCAACCCTAAGCGATAACCAAACTCAGTCAAACGGCGATCGGCATTGTCCTGACGTAAAAGCAAGCGATACTCACTGCGAGCTGTCATCAAGCGGTAGGGTTCATTAGTTCCTTTAGTGATCAAATCGTCTATAAGCACTCCAATATAGGCTTGGGAACGGGTCAGATGAAAAGGCTCCTGGTCTCGCAGGGCTAACACAGCATTGATCCCTGCCATCATGCCTTGAGCAGCCGCTTCTTCATAACCGCTGGTCCCATTGAGCTGACCGGCTGAATATAAGCCCTTAAAGCTCTTGATTTCCAGCTCGTAGGTCAATTCTGTCGGGTCTAAGCAATCGTATTCCATGGCACAACCGGGACGCATTATTTCCACATTTTCCAAACCTGGTATGGAACGATAGAATTCCATCTGAACATCAATAGGCAAGCTGGTTGCCATACCTTGCACGTAATATTCATCCGTTTCTAAGCCTGTAGGCTCTAAAAAGAGCTGATGTCTCTCTTTGTCAGCGAAACGCATGATTTTATCTTCGATACTGGGGCAATAACGAGGCCCTGGGCCTTCTATACCACCAATGAACATGGGTGCTCGGTCAATATTATCGCGAATGATCTGGTGGGTTTTCTCACTGGTATAGGTCAGCCAGCAACTCCTAGTAGGCAGGCTGGGATATTCTCCTTCAAAAGAAAAACGCAAAGGCTCTTCCCAGGATTTTTGTTCAATCATTTTGGAAAAATCCAAACTCTTCCCGGCAACTCTGGCCGGTGTTCCCGTTTTAAAGCGCCGCAAGGGCAATTTTAGCTCATGCAAGTTATCACTGAGGGCCAAGGAAGGCTTCATGCCATCGGGGCCGGTGATTTCGGTATACTCGCCTATGATCAGTTTCCCATTTAAAAAGGTGCCTGTGGCTAAAATTACCTTAGGTGCCTGGTAGATTAAGCCTAGTTCTGTCTCCACTCCGCTGACTTCATCGCCATCGAAGAGGATTTTTTCCACCATACCTTGTTTTAAATCCAGATTCTCCTGATCTTCCAAAACTCTTTTCATATAGCGCAAATACAATACTCGATCTATCTGAGCTCGCAGTGATTGCACTGCCGGACCTTTGCTGGTGTTGAGTTTGCGCATTTGGATAGCACAGGCATCACTGGCTTTGCCAATTTCCCCACCTAAAGCATCGATTTCTCTGATCAAATGACTCTTGGCCGGGCCCCCCATGGCTGGGTTACAGGGCAGTTGAGCGATAAAATCTAAACTGATGGTTAAAACCAAAGTCTTAGCCCCCATACGAGCAGCTGCCAAGGCGGCTTCCGAACCGGCATGACCCGCTCCCACCACTATGACATCATAATTGTTTGACATTTTATCACCTTCCTTTACTTGCCCACACAAAATTGAGCAAAAATATTTTCAATAATTTCATCATAAGAGCCTTCTCCTACAAGAGAGGCTAAAGCTTCGTAGGCGTCTTTTAAATGAATCACATAGCAGTCTTCAGGTAAATAAGCTGCTACTGCTTGCTGACAGGCTGCTATTTGCTCCATGGCTTGGCTGACACTCTGTTGGTGTCTGGTCTTAGTCAAAATGGGGGTGTTTTTCGCTAATGCCTTGCCGGCAAAGACCAATTGACTGATGGCTTGGCGTAAATCATCCAAACCTTGGCCGGGAGCCGCCGCAATCATCACAGGTTCTCTGTTTAAATCCAAATCTTTTAGATCAGCAGCGATCTTTTGGCCATGACGCAAGTCGGTTTTATTGATTACAGGTATATAGGGCTTATCCTTGATTAAAGAGGCTAATTCCCTGTCTTCATCCTGCAAATCCTCTTCTGCATCGACTACCCAGAGAATTAAATCGGCTGTGTCGATAGCAGAACGGGTTCGGGCAATTCCCATCATTTCTATTTCGTCTTGACTTTGACGTAAACCCGCAGTATCCACCAATCTTAAGGTAATACCTTCCAAATTGTAATATTCTTCTAAAACATCCCTGGTAGTGCCGGCAGTTGCGGTGACAATGGCTCTGTCTTCCCCTAAAAGACTGTTTAAGAGAGTGGATTTACCCACATTGGGCCTGCCCACAATTACCGTTTTTAAGCCTTGACGAACCAGATTACCCTGTTTAAAAGTGGAAAGGAGCTCTCTCAACTCGGCTTCTAGCTCAGCAAGAACAGCTAAAAGAGCCTCTCGATCTAAAGGGTCATAATCTTCAGGGAAATCCAAGCTGACTTCGATAGAAGCAATAAGATTCAAGATTCGGCTTAGGGTTTTTCTGACAAATCGCCCCAAGGCACCATCAAGCTGCAACATGGCCTGCTTGGCCCCCTCTTCACTGTTAGCTTGAATCAGGTCCATAACAGCTTCAGCTTGGGTTAAATCAAGACGGCCGTTTAAAAAAGCTCTTTTAGTAAATTCTCCTGCTTCGGCCAAAACTGCTCCGGCAGCCAAAATCAGTTCCAAGGTTTTCCGCAAAACAGCGATTCCCCCATGGGTCTGAATCTCTGCCACATCTTCTCCCGTATAACTGTTGGGATTTTTAAAATAAAAGAATATTACCTCGTCAACCTTTTCTTTTTTACTTTGATCGACTACATAGCCATGATAGACTCGCCTCACTTTAGGAGTTTTTCCCCTTAAACCTGGTATTTGCAAGACTTTCAAAGCAATTGCCAGAGCTTGGCTGCCACTAATCCTAATTATACCAATTCCTCCTTCACCTGGAGGCGTGGAGATGGCAGCTATAGTTTGATAATCCTTTATCATCTTTTATCACCTGTTTATCCATACAAAAAAGCGACCTGAGCAAAGACGCTAAAGCCGCTTTCTAGGAGTTGCCCCTTAAAAGCAGGAGCGCATCTTATTCTTTATAAATAACTATATGACGCTGATTACTTTCTCCTCTACTTTCGGTATAAACACCTTCGAATTCTTGCAAAGCCATGTGAATCAGTCTTCGTTCTCTGGGAGTCATAGGCTCTAAGGCCCTTGGTCTGCCTTTTTCTACAACTTCGCCGGCCAATCTCTCAGCCAATCTAATCAGTGTCTTTTCCCTGCGTTGACGGTAATCGCCAACATTTAAACTTACTCTGACCCTTTCTTCCTTTTCTTTGTTGACAACAACATTTAAAAGATATTGGAAGGCATCTAGAGTTACTCCTCTTTTGCCAATAAGAACACCCAAATCATTAGCGTCTCCGGTCAAATCCACATAGATTTCATCTTTGTCGGATCTGACATTGACTCTGCAATCCAGCTTCATCGTATCGATGATTTCTTGGGCAAAATTATAAGCGGTTAAGCCCGACTCATCCTCGGGTATGGGCCAAGTCTCTTCTGTCACATTGCTATAAGAAGTCTGTCTTCGAGCTCTGGGCTTGCGTTCAAAACTCTCAGATGCTCTGCTGTCTCGAATTCGCAGGGGCTTTCTTTCTGCTCTTTTTTCGGGCCTCTGACCAGTCCTTTTGAGTTTCGGGCTGATCTTTTCCCCGTTTAAAGCAAATGGTTGCACTAGTTCTTCTGTTTTTTCTCGGATTGGCTTAGCCTTTTCCTGAATTGGCTTGGTTTTTTCCTCAATTTGCTCTTTTGCTTTTTCTCTTGGCTTCTCAGCTTTCTTTTCTTGTTTTTTCGGTTTTGGCGGTTTGACTTTTTCTTTTTTGGTTTCTAAGCTCAAATCCAAGTCGTTTGTTATCAGATCGGCAAAAGAAATTTTTTCTTCTTGATTCTCAGTCAGGCGAACTTTGGCCAACCTGCTACCAAAGCCTAGAAAGCCTCTACTGCCTGCGTCCAGAATCTCTATTTCAACTCGTTCACGACTGAGTCCCAATTCTTGTAAACCTGCTAAAATAGCGTCTTCAACAGTTTTTCCTTTTATTTCAATTGTTCGCAAATTTTCATCTCCTTTCTGAAGATTTGCTCGATAATTTGAAATTTAATTTGAAATTGGTTCAACTTTAATAAGGGGACTAATAATCAAATGTTGAGCCATGTAAGCCAATTGACTGACTGCCCAGTAGATACCTAAGCTAGCAGGCTGATTCCAACAGATCCAAGTCATCATTAAAGGCATCATAAGAACAGTTGATTTTTGTTTTGGATCCTTGGTCAAGCCTGAAGCCCATGATTGTAAATAGGATGCACCACCGGCTAAAATAGGCAAAATCCGCATGGAATCAACTTCAGCTAAGTTTTGTATCCAGAAAAACGCACTGGCTGCTCCTTCGGGATAATTAATATTGCGGAAGACAGCTAAGACAGCGAAAAAAATCGGCATTTGTAAAAGGGTTGGCAAACAACCTGCCAGTGGATTAAACCCGTACTTTTTCCATAATTCCTGGGTTGCTGCATTTTGCTTTTCAGGATTGCCTTTAAATTTTGCATTGATTTCGTCTAGTTCAGGCTGTAGCAATTGGTTCAGCTTTTGCTGTTTAATTGAAGCCACCCTAGTTGGTGTCAGTAAAGCCGTAAAAAGAATGGTAAAAAGAATAATAGCCCAACCATAATTACCAGTCAGCTTATAACACCAATCTAAAGAAACTTGAGCAAGATTGGTAATTGTTTGCATAATTTGACCCATAAGATACTCCTTTCTGCTGTTAACAGAAAATTTATATATAACGAGATAAATCTCAAAGTTATTTCTCCTTAAATCTAAGGAACCGGATCGTAACCGCCCGGATGCCAAGGCCCACATTTTAAAATTCTGATTACGCTCAGTTTTGTTGCTCTAAGGAACCCATGCTTTTCATAGGCTTCTTGGGCATACTTGGAACATGTGGGAACAAACCTACAGGTAGCTGGTTTTAAAGGTGAAAGGAAGCGTCTGTACAGGCCAATAAGAAAAAGTGCCAGTTTTTTCACTTTTTTTCATCCTTTGTAGATTTCTCTTTGTTCAAAAAAGTCAATGCTCTATTCTGTACGTAATCGTAAGCTTCCTTTAAAGAATCATAATCCGTTTCTAAAGCTTTTTTTCTAGCCATGATGACTAAATCACAATTATTAAAAAGTTGGGAAGTTGGACTCAGCCGGAAAATCTCTTTAAGCTGGCGACGCACTCGATTTCGCTTAACAGCATTTCCAGTTTTACGGCCAACAGCAAAGCCTACTCTGACCTGATCAGTTGATGGTCGCTTTAAAACATAGAGCACAATTAAAGGATGGGCAAAAAATCGGCCTTTTTGATAGATTTTTTGAAAATCTTTGTTTTTTTTCAAACGGATAATGTTCATTACTCACCTGTTTCACCGCTCAACCATTAAGTGATTTTAATCGGGCTAGATGGAAAAAAAGACCACCGAGTGGCCTTTTTATGCAGTGAGTTTTTTTCTGCCTTTCAGGCGTCGACGACGGATAATAGCGCGACCGCCGGGTTTGGACATTCTTTTACGAAAACCATGAACTTTTTTGCGCCTGCGCACATTGGGTTGATATGTTCTCTTCAATTATAAAACACCCCTTTCCATTGCCACTCGTCTACATTCACGTGCAATAAGGGCAATAAGTTATCATGAGAAACATTATAATAGATAACCTTTTGTGTGTCAATCTAAGTTATTTTTAGAATTTTGAGATTTTTTCATTTAACAAAGAAAATATACAGAAAATATACTCATAAACTTAGGAGAAAATTGTTGATAACTTTTCCTCCCTATGTTAATATATGAGCAAAGAGATGTGGATAAGTCAAAAAAACCGAAAAGTTATCCACATTGTTGATAGATATGCCTATTTATACACATTTTTACTGGGTAATTTAGAAATTATTTGGAGTTTAATAACAAAAGCTTCTGTTTATTAACACTCCTTGCTTATTTTTTACCTAATTTTCATTGAAAACCAGACTTTTACAAGCGAGTTATCCACAATTTATTAACATTATGTGAATATTTCCTGGAAAAACATCAGATTTTCACTTTAGTCTGTGCATAAAACATTATTCAACAAAGAAGCTGCAAAATATTGTCAAATACAAATGAGGATGTAGATAAAATGAATGATTTAAACACTATTTGGCAGGCTACTCTTAAAAAACTGGAAGGTAGATTGCAAAAAGTCATCTTCGACACCTTCATAAACCGCCTAAGCCCGGTCAACCTTTATGAAGAAACACTAATTTTAAATAGCTCAGATGCTGTTTTACAAAAATTTATTCAAGAAAACTATAGTAAGGTAATTCGCAATGCCATTCGCGAAGCCACCGGGTTGTCCTTACAAGTTGAAATCATAGCTCCCTTTGGGCCCACTGACGATGAACCTGATCTTTTTCAAGTTACCGAGACCCCGGAATTCGACACCTTAGATATGCCTTACAATGCTATGAATCCAAAATATACCTTCGAGCGTTTCGTCAAAGGCAAATCAAATGAATTTGCCCATGCTGCAGCCTTGCGGGTAGCAGAAGCTCCCGGTACAACCTATAATCCCTTTTTTATCTACGGAGGTGTAGGCTTAGGTAAAACACATCTGATGCATGCAATTGGAAATCATGTTTATAAACACAACTCCACCGCTCGAATTGTCTATATTCCCTTCGAACATTTCTTAAATGAATTCATTTCAGCGATTAGAAACGACACGACCAGAGAGTTTAGAGACCGTTATCGCACTGTCGATCTCTTGCTGATCGATGATATTCAGTTTATTTCCAGAAAAGAAGAAACTCAAACTGAGTTTTTCCATACCTTCAACGCTTTATACAATGCTAAAAAACAAATAGTCATCGCCTGTGATCGACCACCAAAAGAAATTCCAGCCCTGGAAGAAAGAATACGCACCCGTTTTGAATGGGGTATGATCACCGATATTTCTCCACCGGATCTAGAAACCAGGGTAGCTATTTTACAGGCTAAAGCCAAAGAAGAGTTCATGAATGTCTCCGATGATGTTCTTTATTTTATCGCCAATAACATAAAGAGCAATATTCGGGAGCTCGAAGGAGCTCTTTTAAGAGTGAATGCTCGCTCACTTCTGATGAACAACACTGTGGACATCGATTTTGTCAAGGATACTTTAAAAGATACTATCAATGTTCAAAAAATAAAAATAGTCACCATCGATTTAATTCAAGAAGTAGTAGTCGAACAATATAATATCACTATTGCTGATTTAAAAGCCAGAACCAGAGCAAAAAACATTGCCTTTCCCCGCCAAATCGCCATGTATCTGAGCAGATCCTTAACTGATACTTCCCTCAAAAAAATTGGCGACGCATTTGGAGGCAGAGATCATGCCACTGTTTTACATGCAATCGAAAAAATCAGCGAACTGCGGGTCAACGATTCAAAATTGGATCGAATCATAAAAGAAATGATCGAACAAATAGAAAATTAAAAATCGAGAAAGAGGGATAGAAATGATTGTAAAATTTGAACGAGAAGATTTACTTTACGGTGTTTCATTAGCTCAGCGTATTGCTCCCAGCAAGCATCCTCAAGTCGCTGTCAGTGGACTTTTACTCAAAACTATCGATAGCCAGACCGTGGAAATAATTGGAACAGATTTAGAATTATCATTACAGGTGAGAATCAGAGCAAATGTTCAAGAACACGGGCAAATAGTTTTGCCTGCTCGCTTTTTGAGTGATTTAATCAGACGTTTGCCTGACGGACCCATCTATTTAGAAATGAGTGCTGACTCCTTTACAGTAAAATTGACCGGAAGTCAGATTAAAATGGATTTACGAGGTATCGACCCCATGGATTTCCCTCTGCCTCAAGCCATGCCCTCAGATAAAAGTTGGTCAGTGCCGAGAAATGTTCTAAAACAGGCTATCAACAAAGTCAGTTATGCCATTTCCCAAGATGAAGCTCGTCCGGTTATGACTGGTTTACTTTTAAAACTGGGCCCGGAAGGCAATCGTGTCTTAGGCATGGATGGATTCCGCTTAGCCGAATATAATTTAGAAATTCCGCCTCAAGACGATAATTTCGAATGTATTATTCCAAACTCTTGCATAAAAGAACTGGAGAAACTGATTGATCTGAGCGATACACCCATTACCATGCGCTTTACACCCAATCACATGAGCGTGCAAATCGAACGAGTGACTCTACAAACTCGCTTGATTGAAGGTCAATATCCTTTTAAAAGCGCTCAGGAGCTAATGCGTAAAACACCTACCAGCCACATCAAAATCAACAGAAAAAATTTGATTGACAGTATTGAACGAAGTTTGCTGATCACCAGGGATGATACCAGAGGATCCAGCGTTGTCAGAATGGAATTTGAAGAGGAAAGCCTTATAATCTCAGCTCAATCTCCGGAAGTCGGACAATTGAGAGAAGAAATCCCGGTAGAAAAAAACGGTCATGATATTACTATAGGATTCAACGGCCGATTTTTACTGGATATACTGCGCAATTTAGAAACTGATTATGTGCGCTTTGATTTATCAGGAAGCCTGGCAGCAGGTATCGTTTACAGCTTAGGCGATGAAAAATTTACAGGCTTTTTATCCCCCATCAGACTCTCTTAAAAAAAGAAAGAGGAGATAATAGTGACCGAATATTTCAATTTTCATGGTGACTATATTACTTTGGGACAAATGATCAAGGTTTTGAACATTTTAGAAAGTGGCGGCCAAATCAAATTCTTTTTACAAGACTATTCAGTCAAGGTCAATGGTTCTTTAGAACAGAGAAGAGGCCGTAAATTAAGAGACGGAGACCTAATCGAAATAGAAGATATTGGCACCTGGAAGATGAAGGCAGAATAATGAGATTGTTACGCCTGTCATTGATCAATTTTCGCAATTACTTAAATGCCGAGGCAGAGTTTCATCCAGGTGTTAACCTGTTCATAGGTGCCAATGCGCAAGGTAAAACAAACATCCTAGAAGCCTGCCATCTTTTAGCAACCGGTCGTTCTCATCGAACTTATAAAGACCTTGAAATGATTCGTTGGGGCAGTGAAAGTTACCATATCAAGGGTTTGGTTCAAAAGCGCAGCTATAATGAGCTTTTAGAATTGCATGTCAATAATCAGAGGAAAAAAATCGTTAAAATAAACGGCCAAACTCAAGCAAAGGTCGCTTCTCTTTTAGGTCGCTTAGCTATCGTATTTTTTGCTCCTGAACATATGGAATTGGTAAAAGGTGATCCTTCCATACGCAGACGCTATCTGGATATGGTAATTTCTCAAATATCTCCATCTTATTTACACAATTTAAGCCAATACCAGAGGGTTTTGCAACAGAAAAACGCCCTATTAAAAGAAGAAAAGCCAGATTTAGCACTTTTGGATATTTATAATCGACAATTATCTGAACTCAGCAATAGTATCATCATTAAAAGAAATGAAATCATCAATACCTTAGAGCTCTTTGCTGCCAGAAAGCAAAAGGAATTGAATTCTCAAGAAGAATTAAAGTTCAATTATTCCAGCTCATTTAAAATTGAAAATAATGTGTTTTCAGAGGAACTTCTCTATCAGCAGCTTAAACGAAGAGAAAAAGACGAACTTTTTCGAGGAACTTCCTTGCTCGGCCCTCATCGAGATGATTTTTTAATTTTTATCAATGAAAAGAATGCCCGTTATTATGCTTCCCAAGGTCAGCAAAGAAGTATCGTTCTTTCTCTGAAAATGGCTGAAGCTCTTTTAGTAGAAAGAGAGATAGAAGAGAAACCTGTTATTATTCTCGACGATGTTTTATCTGAATTGGATCGGGACAGACAGCAATTGCTGATCAGCTCTTTACAAGGCTTCAATCAAACTTTTATCAGTTCAACTTACTTACCACCGGTATTAAGTGAATTGCGCGGGCGAGTCTTTGAAGTTGAGAAGGGAAAAATTACGTTAAGAAATGAAACTTAGAAAAACAGACTCTCAATTAAAATTGAGAGTCTGTTTTTCGCCTTTTTTTAATAGTTATCCACATTTTTAGTTGATAACTATGTGGATAAGATGTTGCTTAATCAAGTTATCAAATGATATCCACAGTTTTTTACGACTTATCCACAGCTTTTTGTGGAATATTCTCAAACTAACAACGTGGCAAATTTGACTATATATAATAGAAGGAAAAAAGTTATCCACATTATCCACAGCACCTACTAAGACTATTACTAATTAATTATATATTCTTTTTAACATTATATTTATATAGCTTCGCTAAAATTTAGATTTTTAAACAAGATTTTCCTATTAAGAATTGATAATTATCTCAACTGAAGACAACTTAAAACCATTATAAGAAAAGTTTATAGTTATTTTTTTTTATGAGAGACAGCATTTTTTTTCTGCTTCGGCTAAAATATTTTGATCTAATAATACAAAAATAAGTTTGTGATCAGACTATACTTGATGGAGACAAGATAAAAAAATAGTGTTTAGAAATTTTAAAATTTCAAGTAAAATATTTACAAAAAATGTTACATTTACTTGCTACAAGTCCTATATTTTGGTATAATTAATTAGTTAAAGATTAATTAAATTTTGTATTGGCTTAAAGAATGAAAAGGGTGAAAGAATGACAAATTCAAATAGTCAAGAGAATCTTCAAAATTATGATGCCAGTAAAATAGAAGTATTGGAAGGCTTAGATCCTGTACGTAAACGACCCGGTATGTATATAGGTTCAACCGGACCTCGAGGTTTACACCATCTTATTCAAGAAATCGTCGATAACTCAGTCGATGAAGCTCTGATTGGCGCTTGTGATCGAATTATCGTCACTATTCATGAAGATAATAGTGTTTCTATTGAGGATAATGGTCGAGGTATGCCAGTGGATAATCATCCGAAATTGGATATACCAGCTGTTGAGGTAATCTTTACAGTCTTACACGCCGGCGGAAAATTCGGTGGCGGAGGCTACAAAGTAGCCGGTGGTTTACATGGTGTTGGTGCATCTGTAGTCAATGCACTCTCGTCTTGGCTGACAGTTACAGTTTGGCACGAAGGTAAGGTTCATCAAATTCGCTTCGAAGAAGGCGCTGCAGTCGATCGTTTAAAAGTAATAGGTGAAACTGATAAGAGGGGAACTCTGGTCAGTTTTAAACCTGATCCAACAATTTTTACTGAAACTATTAAATTTGATGCAGAAATTGTAGCTGATCGTCTAAAAGAATTGGCTTTTTTGAACAAAGGTTTATATATTGAGTTTAACGATGAAAGACCTGAAGAACATGTCAAAGAAGTTTTCTGTTATAAAGGCGGAATTAAAGAGTTCGTTGAGTCTATCAATGCTAATAAAAATGACCTCCATCCTACCTTTTATGTAGAAAGATCCAGAGATGAAGTTGAAGTGGAAATTTCAATTCAGTATACAGATGCATATAGTGAAACCATATTGACCTATGCTAACAATATTCCTACTCACGAAGGCGGAACTCATGAGCTTGGTTTTAAAAACGCTTTGACTAGAGCCGTTAATGATTATGCTCGTCGGTTCAATCTGATCAAAGAAAATGAAAGCAACTTAAGCGGTGATGATGTTAGAGAAGGCATAACCGCCATACTCTCCATACGTTTAAAAGAGCCACAATTTGATGGTCAAACCAAGACAAAGCTAGGCAATACGGAAGTAAGAGGAATTGTAGAAGGCATAACTTACGATAATATAACAACATTTTTTGAAGAAAATCCTTCGATCAGTCGAAAAATTATAGATAAAGCTATTCTTTCGGCCAGGGCCAGAGATGCAGCCCGTAAGGCTAGGGAGTTAACCAGGCGCAAAAGTGCCTTAGAAGTATCGGCCTTACCGGGTAAGCTGGCTGATTGTACAGCCCGAGATCCGGCGGTAAGCGAACTATATATGGTTGAAGGAGATTCAGCCGGCGGTTCAGCAAAGATGGGCCGAAATCGACATTTCCAAGCAATTTTACCTTTGCGAGGAAAAATCATCAACGTTGAAAAAGCCCGCTTAGATAAGGTTTTAAATCAGGATGAAATTAGGACTATCATCACTGCTATTGGTACAGGTATATCCGATGATTTTGATATTGAAAAAGCCAGGTATCATAAGATCATCATAATGACCGATGCTGACGTTGATGGCAGCCATATTAGAACTCTTCTATTGACCTTCTTCTACCGTTATATGCAACCTCTGATCAAAGCTGGTTATATTTATATTGCTCAACCTCCTCTTTATTCTATTAGAAGAGGCCGACGTCAACTCTATGCTTATAGTGACGCAGAAAGGGACAGGATTTTAGAAGAATTAGGCCCTCGTCCGGCGCCCAATGTTCAGCGCTATAAAGGCTTAGGGGAAATGAATGCTGAGCAGCTTTGGGAAACTACAATGAACCCTGAAAACAGAACGTTTTTACAGGTTTCTTTGGAAAGTGCAGCCAGAGCAGAAGAAATGTTTACAACTCTGATGGGAGATAAAGTTGAACCCAGAAGAAACTTTATCTTAAAATACGCTAAAGATTTTAGAAATGTTGATATTTAGAGAGGAGGAAAAATAATTGGATGAATTTATTCATGGTAAGATAATTCCTGTAGATTTAGCAGATGAAATGAAAAAATCATATATGGAATATTCCATGAGCGTCATAGTCAGTAGAGCTCTACCCGATGTTCGTGACGGTTTAAAGCCTGTGCATCGACGCATCCTCTATGCTATGTATGATTCAGATTTGACTCATGATAGACCTTATCGAAAATCTGCTCGACCCGTTGCTGACGTTATGGGAAAATATCATCCTCATGGTGATACGGCTATTTATGATACTTTAGTCAGAATGGCTCAGGATTTTAGTCATCGATATCCTTTTGTCGATGGTCACGGTAACTTTGGTTCTGTCGATGGTGATCCGGCAGCAGCCATGCGCTATACAGAAGCAAGATTGCAAAGAATTTCCAATGAAATGCTCAAGGATATAGAAAAAGACACAGTCGATTTCGTTCCTAACTATGATAATTCTCAAACCGAGCCTGAAGTTTTACCCAGTCGATTTCCTAATCTCTTGGCTAATGGTTCCTCCGGCATTGCTGTTGGTATGGCGACCAATATTCCTCCTCATAATTTAAACGAAATTATCGATGCAACACTGCATCTGCTCCATAATCCTCAAGCGGAGCTTGAAGAATTGATGGAATTTGTCAAGGGTCCTGACTTTCCTACAGCTGGTTTGATCATGGGCTTGCAAGGAATTAAAAAAGCCTATACTACAGGACGTGGTATCGTTGTCATGCGAGCTCGCAGTCGTTTTGAAAGAATGCAAAATGGCAAAACTCGCATTATTGTCAGTGAAATCCCCTATCAAGTCAACAAATCACGCTTAATCGAAAAAATAGCGGGTTTGGCTCGAGATCGTAAAGTCGAGGGCATAACAGATTTACGTGACGAATCTGATAGGGATGGAATGCGCATCGTCATTGAATTGAGAAAAGATGCCAATCCAAACGTAGTTTTAAATCAACTCTATGCTCACACTCAATTGCAGGATAGCTTTGGCATCATCATGTTGGCTTTGGTCAACGGTGAACCTAAGGTCTTAAATTTAAAAGAAGTTCTCTATCATTATGTGGAACATCAAAAACAGGTAGTGACCAGAAGAACCGAATTTGAATTGGCCAAAGCTAAGGATCGAGCTCATATTTTAGAGGGGCTGCGGATTGCTGCGGTCAATATTGACCAAGTCATACGGATTATTAGATCCTCTAAAGATGATTCAGAAGCCAAACCTCGCTTGATGGAAACATTTGGTTTTAGCGACAGACAGGCTACTGCTGTTTTGGATATGCGTTTGCGCCGCCTGACAAATTTAGAGTTAGAACGTTTAGAAGCAGAATACAAAAAAGTTATGGAAGAAATTGCACGCTTGAGTGGAATTCTAGCCGATGAAACAGTCTTGAAAACAGTCATTGAAGAAGAAATAACAGCCATTAGAGATACCTTCGGCGATCAAAGAAGAACTGAAATCGTTCCAGACGAAGGGGAATTGAATATAGAAGATTTAATAGCAGAAGAAGAAGTCGTAGTAACCTTGACCCATCATGGTTATATTAAGAGATTGCCTTCTACTACCTATCGCAGTCAAAGAAGAGGCGGTAAAGGGGTAACTGCTATGGGCACAAGAGAAGAAGATTTTGTTGAGAATCTTTTCATTACGACTACTCACCATTTCTTGCTCTTCTTTACCGATAAAGGAAAGGTGTATCAGAGTAAGGTTTACGAAGTGCCTGAAGCCAGTCGTCAAGCCAGAGGAACTAATATCATCAATCTGTTGAATATTAGCACCAGAGAAAAAATCACAGCTGTTTTAGCGATTAAAGATTTTGACGATGAGCGCTCCCTGCTCTTTGCCACTAAAAACGGTATAGTCAAAAAAACCGCTTTGGATCAGTTTTTGAATATTCGTAAAGGCGGAATTCAAGCGATCAGATTAAACGATGGAGATGATCTGATCGGCGTGCGCTTTGTTGATGAAGAATCCAATATTGTTTTAGCTTCCAGAGGCGGCAATGCAATTCGCTTTAGCTCTACCGATGTGCGCAATATGGGTCGAGTTACCATGGGTGTCAAGGGTATAAACCTAGACTCCGACGATGAAGTCATAGCCATGGAAGTAGCAAACGACGATGCCGATCTTCTAGTAATCACCTCTAATGGCTTTGGCAAAAGAACCCCGATCAGAGAATATCGCTGCCAAGGCAGAGGCGGTAAAGGTGTTTTAGTCATGCGACGCACTGAAAAAACCGGTCCTATTGCCGGTGTTCGCATGGTTAGAGAAGGAGATGACGTTATGGTCATCACCATCAATGGAATAATCATCCGCACTTCGGTTTCCGGAATCTCACAGATGAGCAGAACTACACAAGGTGTTACCATAATGCGTATGGATGATGGTGATGAAGTGGTTGGCTTAGCTAAAGTGGTAGGAACTCAAGAAGAAGCCGAGATTTAGTTGAAGTTTTTTGAAACCTCTTTTGGCAGATTCGGCTTAGCTTCAAGTTTTACAAAATTTACTCTGCTGAGGTTATTGAACATAAAGATTTTGTTTGGTCTTAAATACCTGACTTCATGTTCAAATTCAACAAGTATGAAAGTTTTGAGCAGAGGGAATGAAAAAATATTTTTTTAGGAAGCTTTGAAAGATCACTGACTAAGGTCAAATTTTAAAATCATATAAAAAATTCAAACAGCCTATCTTGTGAATTCACAGGACAGGCTGTTTTTTTCTTGAAGTTTTAAAAAGAAGTAATTTAGCGAAAAGGACAATCGATTAAATGATCGTTGATAATGCCAATTGCCCCTAGATAGGAATAGACTATAACCGGGCCGACAAATTTAAACCCTCGTTTCTTTAAGTCTTTGCTGATTTTTTCGGATAATTCTGTTTTAGCCGGAACTTCCTCCCAGCTCTGCCAGTTATTGACGATTTGTTGCTGGTCAGTAAAAGCCCAGATATATTTAGCAAAACTGCCAAACTCTTCTTGTGTTTTTAGAAAGGCTTTAGCATTTGTAATGGCTGCTTTAATTTTTAACGAGTTTCTTATAATTTCTTCGTTTTGCATCAGTTCATTGATTTTTTCTTCTTCATAGAGAGCAACTTTTTCCGGATCAAAGTGATCGAAAGCTCTTTTAAAAGCTTCTCTTTTTCTTAAAATAGTAGCCCAATTTAAACCGGCTTGAAAACCCTCTAAGATTAAAAGCTCAAAGAGGTGATTTTCATCTAAATTGATTTTGCCCCATTCTTTATCATGGTATTCGATGGAATAAGGATCATTAGCCCAAGGGCAGCGTTTGATTTCCGTCAAATTGTAGCCTCCTTTACAATGTTTTTTAGCTTTTAAATTCTCGATTGAATGTTTTAACTCTGCTCAAATTCATTTTTAAGTTTGTCTGAGATATTACTGTTTGTGGCTGATTAAAATACAGTCTTGTTGACCATACTGAAAGACTTGATTATGTTCACTTGAGACAATACTTTTAGCTGCTACCTAAAGAAAACGAAATTGACTTTGTTGAAATATGTCTTGAAATATGCTCGATATAATTCTATTTATTACTCTTTAATAATCTGACCTTTTGGCCTTGTTGAAAGACTCTTTTGTGTTCTCCTGAAGCAATGATCTTTGCTGCTTTTTCATGATTTTCAATGATAAAACCAGATGATTCTTTGATTCCATATTCGAATAAAATCGGTGTCAGGGGACTGGAAGGGCCGCTTAAAATAACTTTAGCATGTTTAGTCAATTCTAAAAGTCGAGGCAGAGTTTTATTGATTAAAGTGCTGGCTGTTATGAAGACGATATTCCTGTCTGCAAGTAAAAATTCAGCTGCTGAATCGGGATAATCACCTGTTTTTGGTTCTTTTTCTAAAACAATTAGATCAGAATCTTTGTCAAGATAATTTTCAAGACTATGGAAATGGCCAATAAAGGCTATTTTTTTATTTTCTGCTTGGCTTTTATAGGCTAAAAAAGCATCTTGATCGGAAATCAATTGGTAATCACTATTATTTTTAATATTTTCTATATTTTCTTTGCTTTGATAAAAGGCATTGATGGCGGCTAGAGCCAAAGAAGCCTCTTTAAAATTCCAAGACTTGATTTTACCAGCTAAATCCTTTAGATCAGCACCAGACCAGTTGAGTTTTTCCTGACTGGGTCCGGGAAGTAAGATGCTTGAAGCTATACCAAAGTATTCTTCTTTTTCTTTTTTTGCTAAAACAAAGGACCAGGTAGCTCCTAAAATAGCCCTTTCAACGACTATACCTTCGGGTATGGGCCTCAATAAATCTTCATACAAATTCCACATAAAATCACCTTCTAAGGATTCAATAGAGCAGCTAATTCATCTAAGCTCAAATCATAATCATAAAATATTTTATAATACTCTTGGGCTTTGGAGCTGAAATCGAAATTTTCTTGCTCAGGATAGAGTAAATCAGTCAGCCACAAAAGACCTAAATACATATTGACTGAAGGAGGATTGGTCACCCAGTTGTAGGGTAAGCCGGGCACGTAATGATAATTGCCATTTTTTACAGCAGCTAAGTTTTGCCAGGTTTGATCTGTGGCAATTTGCTCATAGATGCTGTCAGGGGCAAAGAAAAGTACTTCCGGTTGCCACAAGAGAATCTGTTCAAAATCGATTTCATTACCGGAGCCTTTAAAGGAAACCTGCTCGACCACAGCCACATTATTGGCCACTAGGTCGAGAGCCTCAGCGTGAAAGCTGGTTTCGGCTAAAGTCTGTAAACCTTTATTGCCTAAAAGATAGAGAACGTCTTTCTTTTCTCGGCCTTGGATGGTTGTTTCCACTAGATTCAATGTTTCTTCAATGAAGACTGCCAGCTCTTCGGCTTTTTCTTCTCGTTTTAATAGTTTACCTAAAGTGCGAAAAGCTTCAGGGCTTAAACTGCTGCTGGCTTCAATGTGAATGGTAGGGATATTGACTTGTTCCATGATTTCGTCCATGTCTTCGACAATGGACTTCTTTGCCTCTCCAACGTCAATAATGACCTGTGGGGCTGCTTTTATCACCTCTTCCATATTCATGGTGCCGGTGCCATAAAACTGGCCTAAAACAGGCAATTCGCGGTATTCTTCCGGAACATAAATTAAAGATTCTTCTACCCAGGGGTTAGCAATACCGATCAGTAATTCTGGACACAAGGGAAAGAGATACATCTGGGACAGTTGGCCTGAGGCTGCGATTCTCTCGATATTTTCCGGCAGTTCCACTTCTCGGCCCACCGAGTCAGTAAAGCTAAATGTTTTAATTGGATCTTCCTCTTGAGGAGGTGTTGGGTTATTGCAGGCTGTGAAGAGCAGGGCGAAAACGAGCATCATAGTCAAAAGTTTTTTCATCTTTTTCTCCTTTATAATGGAATCAAAATAATAAAGGTTGGATTTTTATAACCTTAATAAAAAATCGTTTGATTTTAAAATTGAAATGAGAGCTTAATTTTTCAATAGCAGCTTAAAATTTGCAATTTGATTTTCATTTACTTCTTTAATAGAAAAACTATGCCTGATAAATAATTATCAAGAGTGAGTTAGAAAGGAGCAAATCATTTTCGTCTTGCCAAATTAAAAAATCAAAATCTTTAAAATTCAATCAGCAAGGATTTGTTTTCAAATTTCTAAAGGGATACAGATTCTGTTTCCATCTTCCAATTGGTCAATGCGCACCTTGACCTGGTAGAGGCGATGCAAAAGTTCCGAGGTCATAACCTTTTCGGTTGAGCCATAGGCTGAGATTTCTCCGTCATAGAGGGCTAGCACACTATCCGAAAAGTTTAAAGCTTGGTTGGGATCGTGAGTGGAATATAAAAGGGTGTAGCCTCTTTTGGTCAGGTCTTGCAAAATCGCCATGACTCGTAAAGCGTTGCCATAGTCTAGGGCAGCTGTGGGCTCATCCATGATTAAAATTTTCGCTCCTTGCACCAAAGCTCGAGCTAACATGACCAGTTTGCTTTCGCCCCCGCTCAAAGTTTGGAAATCTCGATAAATCAAGT
>LSQX01278253.1_pt1 | contig 19218 bp, 18 predicted proteins | sample 654561 | NCBI WGS metagenome assembly LSQX01 (sample SAMN04489861, study PRJNA283612) | anaerobic digester metagenome | isolation source: 4 biogas reactors fed with cattle manure at either 37C or 55C with and... | place: Denmark: Kongens Lyngby | collected 2014
CAATATAAACAGATAAAATAATAGCCCTGAGCTGTTACTTTGCCCAGAGCTATTATAAAAATCAATAATATTATTTAATTACACGTCTTGCACCCATATATTTTTCGCTATAGGAGGCCAGAGATCTTGTAACTACCTTTCCCTTTGAAGAGGATGCATGTATGAACATTCCGTCACCTATATAGATTCCTACATGGCCTATCGTTCCGTTTCTATTCGTATCCCACATTAGAATATCGCCTTTCTTAATGTCTGAGCGCGATATCTTGGTTCCGATTCCGGAATAGGCACTTGATGAACGAGGTACATTAATTCCGAAATTTTTAAAAACATAATACGTAAGGCCTGAGCAATCTGTGCCATTTCTAGAATTGCCCGCCCATCTATACGGTACGCCCAGCCAAGTCTTTGCATAAGCAATAATTTCATCGGCCAGACTCTCAGCCTCAGGGCTTGGAGCAACTACCTCTTCAGGCTTCTCCTCATTTCCTCTGGAAGCCACAACTATTTCTTTGGGCTTAGGTTGCTGGACAACGACCTTATCTACTTTATTAGCACTGTCAACAAGGTATTTTGCTAATACATAACCTTTTTTATCAGTCCAAGTTATAATTCTCGCCCATTCACCGACAGTCTCGTAATAAGTGACCTTGTCCCCTCTTTTTATCGAAGTTACTAGATTGCTCTGACTTGAAGCTTCCTGTCTTACATTTAGCTTGTCTGCATTAACATGTTTAACAACTGATTTGATTTCCGGCTTCGGTGTTGGGTTCGGCTCTACAGGCTCCGGAACATCGACGTCGGTCACTAAAGCAACATTCATATCTGTTTCGTCGGGGTTTATATCAGTTGAAGAAATAAGAAAATCATCTGTCAGAGTAATATTTTGAGTTGTTGAATCTTCTTGAAGAGCTGATAAAGTAGCGATGGTTGCGGTTTTTTCTGTAATAAGATAATCAATGGCGTTGGTTTTAGCATTTTCTATAGATAAAGTAATTTCTTCTTTTGTTTGGTTTCCTTGCACATTTCCATTCATTTCATCATAAGATAAGGTCGAGGAAAGAGCAAAAGCTGTTTGTGTAAGTAGAAAAAGCAGTGTCAACATTAAAAAGGGGAAGTTTATTTTTCGTGGTCTTTCCATGATGTTCCTCCTATTTAGGCTGCTGGAGTTAGCTGACGGGTTCGGGTAAATAGGTAACCCTACCATAAAATATGGATTAACCCCAATTTCTTGGTTCCTCCGTTTATTCTGTTGAATAACTAAGCCTTTTATTTCATCTATATTAAAAGTATATGTATATTTGTACCATATGCTTCATGCTTCGATAATTATATCAATTCTAATGAGGCTTAGCAAGCTTTGTCATAACTTACCAGCGTTCTGAATTAGGATCACATCTGAGGCCACTCTATAGCCTATTTTACTTATTGTGTAATGGGTAATAGCAAAATTATCCTCACTCTATTTTCTTATATATAGCATACTATTCCAATCTTAGAAAAATGACAAGGCTTGTTTGGAAAATTTTTTAAATATTTTGATTTGCACTATATGCACTTTATGCACTTTTTGGGTAATTGAAAATAGTACTTGTATTCTTAAGAAGTCTTTGCTATACTAATATGGCACTCAAAAAATGACGTCGCGGAGTGGAGCAGTCTGGTAGCTCGTCGGGCTCATAACCCGAAGGTCGTGTGGTTCGAATCCCGCCTCCGCAACCAAACAAAATCCTGCAGGCACTAAGCCTGCAGGATTTTTTCTTTTAGATACTCATGGCATCATCCTGTTTTTTTGAACCATATTTACCCTGGCACGTCTAATAGGATGGAACAAACAATAACACAGGAGGTGCATTCGGTGAAGAAAAACATACTATCACTTATATTAGTTTTTATTATCTTGATGTCACTATCTGTTCCGGCTTTAGCACAGAACGGGGATGTCATACCCATAATGGCTGTAATTGAGAGGCATTGGTCCCAAAACTATGTGGACGATCTTGCTTCTGATTACGACATCGATTCTGTATTTATGGATAAGAGTCTGGATTCCCACATCACCCTTGAGGATTTTACGGACCTGGTCAGGCTGGCCATTGATGAGGATTACGATGGGATACCCGATTCAGTTGCCAGGGAGGCGGTTATTTATGAATGTGCGCGGATCTGGGCTGAGCAAACGGGCAAGAGTCTGGACCAGCTTCCCATTATAAAAATGACCCTATACTCAGACCAGGATAAATTGGACAGCAAATATATGCAGGGCGTATATGTGGCCTATATGAGAGAGATTGCCCGAGGCAGGGGCAACGGGATATTTGATCCGAAGACCCCAGCCACCTACGGTGAGCTTGCCACCCTGATCAGCCGGACGATCATGGCCATTGAGCAGGAAACAGGTTCCGCTCCCCAGCCAATTATGGCAGGAAGATTTGAAACGAGAGCAAATTATGACATTAATGAGGGTAAGGTCGTATTCGGCTTTGAGCTGTTCAGCCACTATACCCATCCCATGAGCTTGAACTTCTCTTCGGGACAGCAGTTTGAGGTTACTATCACCGACGAGGATGGAAACGAAGTCTACAGGTACTCGGACGGAAAATTCTTTACCCTGGCTCTTGTCACCAGAACCATCAATCCGGGAGAATCACTGAAATGGCAGGACGAATGGGATATGACCAACAAGGACGGCGAAAAAGTTGGATCCGGAAACTATAAAGCCGTCATAACAATCCTGGCCATCCCCGAATCTGACGAGGATAAGCTTGATGAAAGTCAGTTTACCACCACGATTGAATTCTCTCTCCAGGATTAACAGGATCAGCTTGTAAATCCGCTACAAACGAATGGAAAATGAAACGCCCGGCTTTTGGCTGGGCGTTTTTTGATTTCCTGTTTTAGAATGACTTATAGAGTTCTTTCTTAGCTCCGCAAACCGGGCAATAATCCGGTGCCTCATTAAGGATTGTATGACCACATACGGGGCAGACCAATACCTTCTCAAATTCAATATCCTTTCCTGCTCTGGCGGCATCCTGTGCTTGTTTGAAGAGTTCTGCATGGATTTTCTCCGCTTCCAGCGCAAAATGGAAAGAACGCTTTGCCCCCTTCTCGTCCTGGAATTCGGCGGCATTCAGGTAAACCGGATACATCTGGTCAACCTCATGGAGTTCACCATCAATGGCTCCCTGCAGATTATCCACGGTTTTGCCGGTACCAAAAACAGCACCCGCTGTCACAGTTGCGTCGGCTGTTTCACCGCCAATTTCCCGGAAATGGTTGTTGGCATGAACCAGTTCAGCATAGGCGATTCCCTCAAATAGCCTGCCTATGTTTGGGAATCCCTCTTTTTCAGCCATTTTTCCCCAGGTAAGGTAGCGCATGTGAGCCATGCTCTCCCCACCGTAAGCTGAACGAAGAAAATCAGAAGTCATAGCATTTTTGATAGACATTTCTTGTTACCTCCATTTTTCTTTCATCTTAATCAGAAATCTGCTTTCCAAAGACCGTGAAGATTGCAGTATTCATATACAGTACCTGATTCCGCTCCGGAGAACTCAGCCCTTGGCTCCTCACCGGGCTTAAGGTACTTGAATTCCACTCTGTCGCCGGCAACAAGGGCAATCCATTGGATATAATGTTCCGGTATCATGGGGTGGAGCGTAGAACCGACGGCAACCTTGATCTTACCGTCCTCCCTGGTGACATCGGGAACATGCTTCTCCTTAGAGGCGTCTACAGAATTGGCATTGAGCCTGGTCATTTCCTGATCACAACAGACCAGAGTACCTCCGCCTTTGTTAATAAGTGCTACAAGATTCCCACATGCTTCACAATGATAAAACTCTACAGCAGACATTGTAACCTCCCCTTTCTTCTATCAATTAACCCACTTGGGTGTATATACCCTTATTATCTGATCTTTAAAGACGATCATGGATGTATCTGAATCATTCAGCTTCTAGTATGGCTTTAAATCCAAATTCTATAAAAACTATTGGGTTTTCATTCAGCTTTCGAAGTTATCGCAGGGACCGCATTCAATACATCCCTCGGTAAACTCAGGTGAACAGCAGCTTTGGTTGCAGTCGAAATGCAAAGTTTCGGGTGTTTGATTTCTATCCTTTTCTTCAACAAAATGCTTTTTATTTGTATTCATCATACCATACACCTCCTATTTCATGGAACAGATTAAGTTATATATAGTATAAACCAAAATTGTAATGATTACAATACATATTTGCTATAATTTCATAGAGTAATGTGACCTGGTTACCAAACCCTTACTCAGAGCATATGACGGCTTAACTTCCGCGTCGGAGAAAACACTTTTTTGGGAAATATATGTCCTTAGTCCGGTATGAGTTTTTTTCCTGTTATGATAAAATGAAAAAGGTCGGTAGTATATCGCCAGCAACTAAAAATACTGATGAAGAGGATGCTTATGAATATCGGATTCTTTGATTCCGGAATTGGAGGATTATCCGTTCTTCGTGAAGCTTTAGCTGTTTTGCCAAATGAGAATTACCTCTATTATGCTGATACAGATAATACGCCCTATGGCACAAAAACCAGGGATGAAGTAAAAAAGCTTGCCTTCAAAGCAGTTGAGTTTTTAGCATCCCGCAGGATCAAAGCGCTTGTAATCGCATGCAATACGGCAACCAGCGCATCTGTGGAAGATCTGAGGAAAAAATATGATTTTCCCATCATAGGCATGGAACCTGCGGTGAAGCCCGCCGTGACCAAAAGTTTAAACGGCGGAAAACGGGTTCTGGTCCTGTCTACCGCCCTTACCCTGAGGGAAGTTAAGTTCCAGGATCTGGTGGCCAGGGTGGATACAGGACATATAGTGGATATGCTTGCTGCGCCAAAATTGGTGGAATTTGCAGAGAGATTCGTCTTTGAAGGAGTCGAGGTAGAGGCCTATCTCAGAGAGCTCCTTCCCTGGGACAGGATAACCTGCTACGGCACCATTGTCCTGGGATGCACCCATTTCCCGTTTTTCCGAAAAGCACTTACCCGAATCCTGCCCGACAGCATTGATATTATCGACGGAAACCGTGGAACCATCAACCATCTGCATGATGTGTTGAAGTCGGAGAACCTGTTGAACACTTCTTCTGAGAAAGGGCATGTCCTTTTCTTCAGATCCGGTGTACCGGTGGAGGATCCCGCCGTAATAGAGAAATACAACAAGCTGCTTAAATCATAAAGTACCCTGCCCTGTACCCCATGGGGCATTTTACAATGCGTTAACGCAATCCTTAAACCGATTGCCCCGTATCTCAAAGTTCCCGTATTGATCCCACGAGGCGCATGCCGGACTGAGCAAAATGATATCGCCGGGCTCGGACGAATCATAGGCTGCAGTGACAGCCTCATCCAGTGTCTCAACTACAACGCTGGCTATTCCCTGCTCTGAGGCAAACCGGCTGATGCGATCCTTTGTTTCGCCAAAGGCTACTATGAGCTTTACCCCTTTAAGATAGTCCTTAAGCCCATCAAAGCTGTGGCCCCTGTCCAGTCCACCCATAAGGAGTATGATTGGCCTGTCAAAGGAGGAAAGGGCCATCTGGGTTGATGTGATATTAGTGGATTTAGAGTCGTTGTAAAAATCCACCTGGTTGATGGTTCTGACGTATTCCAGCCGGTGCTCCACACCTCCAAAGCTTTTCAACACATCGATAATGGGTTGGCTTTCCACACCCAGTTCCTTTACTGTTGCTATGGCCGCCATGGCGTTTTCATAGTTGTGCTTTCCCTTGATCTTTACATCGCTTAATGAAATGATCCTTTCGTTGTTGTAATAGATCGCCCGATCCAGAATGAAACAGCCGGGTTTTCTCATGGGGTGCCATGAGAAGTACTTCCTTGTGGAAGGTACGTCACAGGTGAGGTCAAGCACTTCACCGTCATCCAGATTAAGTATGGCGATGTCCTCATTGGTGTGGTGGTTGAAAATCCGTTTTTTCATGGCCTTATAGGCTTCATAGGAGCCATGGAAGTCTATGTGGGCTTCCGACAGATTGGTTAAAACTGAAATATTGGTCTTAAAGTCAGCCACATTGCAAAGCTGATGATCCGACACCTCCATGACGGCAATGTCCTTATCCTTAAGCCTGGGTACAAAAGAGCATACGGGAAATCCAATGTTGCCCATAAGCCATGCCGGTCTTGATGCCTTCCTGAGTATTTCATATATAAGGGTTGTTGTGGTCGTCTTCCCGTTGGTACCGGTAACCCCTATAATGGTGACGCCGCTGGGAAAGTAGCGGAAGGCCAGTTCCATCTCATTTATAACAGGCACGTTGTGATTTTGTGCTTTCTCCACATAGGGATGACTGTTTGGAATACCCGGGTTTTTGACCATGATATCAAAGGACTGATCCAATAAGTTTTCGGGATGGTGTCCAAGAATGATTTCCACGCCCAGGGACTCAAGCTCTTTTATCTGATCAGCATTCTGTTCAGTTTTGGCATCATTGATGACAACGCTGTAGCCTTTATCTGCCAGTAGCTTTGCGGCTTCATAGCCGCTCCTGGCCATTCCCAGCACAAAGGCCCTTCCTGTATAGCTCATAAAAACCCACGCTCCTTCTCTGCTCCTGTATATTATACACCAGACGACATATTTGGTTACATGTCCCTGTGACGATCATAGAAATAAATAATGTATCAATTGGTTTGACATCAGCAGCCCTTTGAAATATTCTGATATAAAGACAGGTGGGTGAATGACACCGGTCATCTGTGGGAATTGCTAAAATGCAGGCTCCTGCGGGTTTGGCATGAACCGGTTAATTATCGATAAGGCAGGTACACTTAGTATGAAGTCCTCTTTGGAACTGACTATGGAACGCGAGCTTGCTTCGCTGCTTGATGGAAAAGCACTGGAGGTAGCCCGCTTCATATGGGATGATGAAGAGATCCATGCCTGGCAGGAATACGCCAATACTGTATCCATAAGGCGCCTTGGCTTTAATGATCACGGACCGGTGCATATGCGCAAAGTGGCCGTTAACGCCATGAAAATGTTCAACATTCTCACTGAACAGGGTATTGTTCCGAATATTGTAAAGGAAGGCTCCGGCACCCTGGAAGACAGCCGGATTGCAGTCCTGCTGGCCTCATTTCTGCATGATATCGGAATGTCAGTTGGAAGGCATAACCATGAGACAAGCTCCTACATGATGGCAATCCCAATCATAGATCGCGTGATTCAGGCTGTATTCCCGGATGAGTTAATGCGCCGTGTGGTGATAAAAGCGGTGGCTCTTGAGGGCATACTGGGTCATATGACCCAGCATCCCATCACAACACTTGAAGCGGGGATCGTCCTCATTGCTGATGGCTGCGATATGGAAAAAGGGCGCTCCCGTATCCCCCTTCTCATGAACCAGGAATCAAGGGTGGGGGACATCCATAAATATTCCTCATCGGCTATCGAATCGGTTTCAATTGAAAAGGGGGAGGAAAAGCCGCTGAAGATAACGGTCAAAATGACTGCGTCAGTAGGTTTCTTCCAGGTTGAGGAGATCCTCATGAGAAAGATCATGGCAAGTACAGTTAAGCCCTATATCGAGCTCTATGCCTATGTCATCGGCCGCGACGTAAAGCGGTATCTATAGGATTAAGCACAGGCTTTATGGACTTCAACTCATTCCTGAACCTCTTCCCCATGATCCACCTTTCGGATTTGGGCTCTTTTGATCTTACCGCTGATGGTCTTGGGCAGCTCATCCACAAACTCAATGATCCGCGGGTATTTATATGGTGCCGTAACACGCTTTACATAATCCTGGATATCTCTCTTCAATTCTTCTGAAGGCGTGTAGCCCTTGGCAAGCACAATAGTCGCCTTGACCACAGTACCCCGGATGGGATCCGGAGCACCTGTTACAGCGCATTCCACAACAGCCGGATGTTCGATGAGAGCGCTTTCCACCTCAAATGGGCTTATGCGATAGCCCGACGCCTTGATCACATCATCGTTGCGGCCAACAAACCACAAAAGCCCATACTCATCCTTATATACCACATCCCCGGTGTGATAGATATTATCATGCCATACCCTCCTGGTGGCTTCCTCATCCCTGTAATAGCCGGTAAACAGACCCACGGGTTTATTGGTGTCCACGTCCCTTACCACCAGTTCGCCTTCCACACCTACAGGAACTGATTTCCCCTCTTCGTCAACGATATCAATATTATAGGCAGGATTGGGCATTCCCATGGAACCTGGCAGGGTTTCCAGCCATTCGAAGTTTGCCACCAGCACGGTGGTTTCTGTTTGCCCAAAACCATTATAAATCTTGAGCCCGGTCACCCTCTCCCATGTATGGAAAACCTGGGGATTCAAAGGCTCTCCCGCTGTTGAGCAATGCACCAGTGAGGAGAGGTCATACTTTTCAAGATCATGATGGATCAGGAAACGATAGATGGTTGGAGGAGCGCAGAAGGTGGACAGCCTATACTTTTGCATGACCTCCAGAAGCCTTTCGGGAACGAATCTGTCCATGTCATAAACAAACTGTACGGCACCGCATATCCACTGCCCATAAATCTTGCCCCAGCCAAACTTGGCCCAGCCCGAGTCCGCCACGGTAAGATGGAGCCCGTTTTCAACGACCCTCTGCCAATACTTAGCCGTTATGATATGACCCAGAGGATAGGTGAAATCGTGACATGCCATTTTGGGCATGCTGGTGGTACCCGAGGTGAAATAGATAATCATAAGATCATGGTTTTGGGGAGCCTCCTCGCCCTGCGGCCTTGGAAACTCTTCCGAAAAGCTTTTGATATCCTCATCATAGCTAAGCCAGCCATCCCTGTTGCCGCCTACCATACAAAGATTTTCAACGGTGGGGCTTTCATCCAGGGCTCGCTCCACGCATTCGGCCACATCTGTATCAGCACAGGAAACAATCATCTTTGCACCTGATGCATTGGCACGGTAAATAATGTCCTTTTCTTTAAGCTGATCGGTACAGGGTATATAAACAGCACCGATTCTGCAAAGAGCCAGGGCAAAAAAATAAAACTCGTATCTGCGTCTTATTATGAGCATGACACGATCGCCCTTTTTTACCCCAAGGGATTTAAGATAATTGGCTGTTTTTGAGGACCACTTCTTAAGATCAAGGAAAGTAAAGGTTTTCTCCTCTTCATGGTCATTGCACCATACCAGCGCTTTTCGCTCCGGCTCAAGACGCGCATACTCGTCAATGATATCAAAGGCAAAGTTAAAAGATTCGGGAACCTTAATTCTGAGCCCACGACAGAAATCCTCATAGCTGTCAAAGCTCTCTTCCTCCAAATATCGATAAGCAAGATTCATAGATGTCTCCCCTTCTTATGTAGTTTCTATAGTAAGATGACAGTCAGATACCTGGCGTTTTTCCCATCCAGGGACACCATCTTATGGGGTTTGATAGGGTTAAAGTATAGCGAGTCACCAGGCTCAAGGATGTACTCTTCCCTTCCGATAGTCACCTTCATCCGGCCTTCAAGGCAGTAATTGAACTCCTGTCCCTTGTGGGAAACCAGTTCGGGTGATTGCTCCGGTCTGAGTGTCACCAGAAGGGGTTCTATTTTACGTCCCGCATACTTGTAGGCCAGGCTTTCAAATTCATACTGGTCGTAGCGCTCAACCCGGAGCCCCTCCCCATTTTTTACCATGCATACATCACGAAGCTTGGGCGAGATTCCGGTGAGTATCTCGGTCATATCCACCTTGTAGAATTCCGATATCTCGTTAAGCAGGCTTACAGGTATATCGTCTTCGCCGCTCTCATACTGGCTGTAGGCCTCGGGCGTCACATTAACAACCTTTGCAACCTCTTCCGGAGTAAGGCCTGAAAGCAGTCTCAAACCTTTGATTCTGGCTGCTATATCCCTGATCTTCTCATTCATATATTCAACCCGTCCTTTATTGAAGGATTTATTTACCTAGGATTATAGCATATATGGTCTCCTGTTTTCATTCCGAATTCTTAACCGCGTGTTTAATTTCATCCTATAATACCGAATCCCCTGCCAGATCCGGCAGGGGACTATAGTAACCTGTTACAAACCTGAACCTATCTGTTTGCCATGGTATAGATCTGGTAGGCATCATCACGGTTAAGAACCTTGAAACTTCCGACGGTACGCTTGCCATAGAACATACACCGATCGGACATCTCATGGATCACCTCTTCGGGCTGTACTCCTATACCTAATTCTGTAAAGCATGTAGGAGCCCCCACCGAAGCAAAAAATTCCACCGTCCTGTCAATGGCGGCTTTGCCGACTTCTTCAATGCTTCCCTCGGTGATCCCCCATACCTTCCGGCCGAATTGGGCAAACCGCTCCGGATTTTCAGGGAAACAGTACCGGGCCCATGAACCCCACATAGTGGACAGACTGGCACCATGGGCCACATCAAACTTGGCGCTTAGCTCGTGCCCCAACGAATGGGTGGCAAAGTCCTGCTTACCGCCAAGGCCTGTTAGTCCGTTATGGGAGAGGCTTCCACACCACATTATCTCGCTCATGGCGTGATAATCCCGGGGGTTTTCCAGGGCAACAGGGCCGTTTTTAATCATCACCCGAAGAAGGGATTCAGCTATCTCATCGGTGAGTTCGTTTCCTAAATCCGATGTGAAGTAGCGATCCATGGTATGCATCATTATATCGACAATTCCGCACATAATCTGGTATTTGGGAAGGGAGTAGGTCAATTCCGGATTCATGAGGGCAAACCTGGGACGGTTGAAATCGGTGCTCAACCCCCTTTTGGTATGAGTCTCATCATTGGTGATCACGGCCGAGTTGCTGGTCTCACTGCCTGCCGCCGAAAGGGTCAGAACAACTCCCACCGGAAGGCTTTTCTCAAGAACAGCTTCCCTTGCCCAGAAGGACCATATATCAATTCCCGGGTTGGCAGTGCCGTGGGCTATAGCCTTTGCAGTATCGATGACACTGCCGCCTCCTACCGCCAGTACAAAGTCGACCCCGTTTTCTATAGCCTGTTTAACTCCTTCCCTCGCCAATGACAGCCGGGGGTTGGGTTTGACACCTCCCAGCGTGATATAGGGAATACCTTCATCCTCCAGCTGTCTGGTTATCCTTTCAAGAAGCCCGCTTCTTACAACGCTTCCACCGCCATATACAATAATGACTTTTGTTCCGCCAAATTCCTTAATCTCTTTCGCAGCGTTTAACTCTGCGTCCTTCCCGAAGATCACTTTTGTTGGTGAATAAAACGTAAAAGAATTCAAAAACATCACCCTTTCTTCCAGTCATTCCTACCTACTATCATACCATTTAATGGCGGATATTAGTAGAAGATGTCCTTTCAGTTTTAGTCCATTTTACACAGCGTCATTCGTATTTTCCTCAAACTTATGTTATGCTTATATTGTCCTTTTAAAAAAGGCAACAATATATAAGAACCTTCTGAGTGCAGAGGGGCTTTGATATTGCTGCCCCATGGCATTGATATGGAAGCTCCTTTTTTGTGTTTAAATTTATGCTTATTATATTTAAAACCCTGCAGAAATAAAGAACTAACCCGATTAAAAATCTGGGATGGAGGGATTATAAATGAAGTTGTTTGTACTCATACTCAATCGAACCGAGAAGCTTGACGATCTTATGGTAACCTACGCCAAGGAGAAGATTTGTGGAGCGACAATAATTGAGAGCACTGGCATGGCCCGGGAACTTGCAGGTTCGGAACACCACGAAGAGGAAATCTCTTTTTTAGGTTCCATACGCAAGTATTTGAACGGCAGCGAGAATAAGAAAAGCAAAACCATTCTTACTGTAATCCGTGAAGACCAGCAGGAAACTATCATACGCATAACAGAAGAAGTGGTGGGTGATTTTTCGAAGCCAGATACGGGGATCATGTTCGTTCTGCCTCTGGATTTTGCACAAGGAAAGGGGCTTGACAAATGAGCATCCTTTTCTATGTGGGATTAATGCTGCTATGCGGTCTGCTGGCTGGAAGGATGGCAAAACTTGTAGGGTTTCCCAATGTTACCGGATATATTGTTGCCGGGCTGATCATCGGACCTCATATTCTTGGGATAATAAGCCTGGAAGCCACGGAGGGAATCGGCATTGTATCCGAAATGGCTCTTGGGTTTATAGCCCTGTCCATAGGCGCTGAGTTTGAGCTCTCATATTTTAAGGAGGTTGGAAAAACTCCTGTCATAATCGCTCTGTTGGAAGGAACCCTTGCCATAGTCTTTGTTACTGTTACTTTGCTTGCGTTCGGCTACGACCTTCCCATCGCGGTTATGCTTGGTGCCATAGCCTCTGCCACAGCGCCTGCAGCTACTATCATGGTTATCCGGCAGTACAGGGCAAATGGTCCCGTCACAAAAACGCTTTTGAGTGTGGTTGCATTGGATGATGCGGTAGCGTTAATTGCCTTTGGCTTTGCCATAGCTGTTACCAAATCTTTTAAGGGGGGCAGCTCTGACTTGTTGATAACCATACTGGATCCCTTTATCACTTTGTTTCTTTCCATCATCATCGGCGTCTTATTTGCTCTGATTCTGCTTATACCGATTCGTTTCTTCAAAAAGGAATCCAACAGGATTTGTGCAATCGTGGGAGTTGTATTCCTTACCCTGACACTTGCCGATTACCTTGGTGCATCGTCACTGCTTGCATGCATGGTATTAGGAGCGGTTTTTGTAAACATATCGAAAGACGCAGTGCCCGTATTCAGAATTGCCGATAGCGTGACTCCACCTATCTTTATGCTCTTCTTCGTTCTGTCAGGTGCCAGGCTTGATGTATCACTCATCCCTGCCATAGGGGTTATCGGTGCGTTGTACATCATTATGCGTGTTGTAGGAAAGCTATGTGGTTCCTGGCTTGGTTCTGTCATCACCAAGGCTCCTGAACCGGTAAAAAAATACCTGGGCTGGACCCTCATACCGCAGGCGGGGGTCGCTATCGGGCTTACCCTTGTAGTCGATCAGGTTGTCCCGGAATATGCCGGTCAGATCCGCGCAGTTGTCCTTTGCGCCACTTTGATTTATGAGTTAGTGGGGCCTGTGGTATCAAAACTGGCCCTTAAAAAGGCAGGGGAAATTGAAGGGTAAAATTTGTCTGAGAAACATCGCTTAGGATAAGGCAAACACCCTGATGTGGTATAATGGTGAGAGGTATCCCTGTTGTTCCATGGATATAATCGATTTAATCTAGGGATAAAGCATCATCACCTTTACGGGAGGATATCCGAATTATGAAAATAAAGTTTCTGGGCGCAAACACGTCGGTAACAGGTTCATGTCATATGATCACAACCCGGGGACATAAATTTCTGCTGGACTGCGGTATGTTTCAGGGAAGCGATGAGATGGACCAGCTCAACAGCGAACCATTTGACTTCGATCCCGAAGAAATTGAGTTCGTTCTATTAAGTCATGCCCATGTTGACCATTCGGGCAGGATACCCCTTTTGGTGAAGCGGGGATTCAAGGGCAGAATATACTGCACCGATGCTACAGCCGATCTGTTGGGCATCATGCTAAGGGACAGCGCTTTTATTCAGCAGAAGGAAACTGAATGGAAAAACAGGAAGAACCAGCGTGCCGGATTACCCCTTGTGGAACCCCTTTACACCATGGCTGACGCAGAAGCCGCCCTGAGCCTTGTTACTCCTGTCCTCTACGATCAGTTGATAGAGCTCAATGATGGTATCAAAGTAGTGTTTAATGATGCAGGGCATATATTGGGCTCCGCTATTATCGAAGTCTTTGTTACAGAGGATGATGCTGTATCCAAGCTGGTCTATTCTGGAGACCTGGGATCGAGGAACCGTCCCATTCTGAGAGATCCCACAATAATTAAAAAAGCCGACTATGTCATCATGGAATCCACCTATGGTAACCGAATCCATGAAAGAAACTCCGACAGCATTGAAAGGCTTGTGGATATCGTTATTAAGACCATACGAAGGGGCGGAAATGTGGTCATACCCTCCTTTGCTGTTGGAAGAACTCAGGAGCTTATCTATGAGTTCAACCGCTTCTATGAAGAACACTCGGAAATCCATAAGGAATTGAACGATGTAATGGTATACATCGACAGTCCCATGGCCACATCCGCTACCGAGGTGTTCCGGAGGAACGCACAGGTCTTTGATGAGGAGACCAAGAACTACATCCTGCGTGGAGACCATCCCCTGGACTTTAAGAATCTCAGATTTACCAGGACGGTTGAGGAATCGGTGGCACTGAACACCGATCCTCAGCCCAAGATAATCATCTCTTCTAGCGGCATGTGCGAAGCAGGCAGGATAAAGCATCACTTGAAGCATAATTTATGGAATCCCAGATCAAGCATTGTATTTGTAGGCTACCAGGCCGTGGGAACCCTGGGTCGATCCATTGTCAATGGCGATAAAAGGGTGACCATCTTCGGGGAGAAGATACAGGTTGAGGCAGAAATCTACAACCTGGAGGGCTTTTCAGGTCATGCGGACAGGGACGGCTTGCTGGAATGGATCTCGGGCTTCCAAAAAAAGCCCGCAAGAATATTCCTGGTCCATGGAGAAGAGGAAGCCAAGGAGGCTTTTGCAAAGACCGTAAAGGAAGTTTTAGACTATGACTGCACGGTGGTAAGAGGAAATTCCGAATACACCCTTTCAAAGGATACCGTGATATCTGTGGAAGAGGCCATGGACGAGAGGATTTCCCCTGAAGCCTTAAGACAGATCAAAAGCAAGATCTCCTCAATTCATGATGACCTGGAGAAAATACTCTACCACACACATCTTGCTGTGGGAAGCGGCATGTCACCCCAGCAGATTATTGAGATTGGAAATATTGTGCTGGAGCTGGAAAAACATACTCTTAATCTAGGGTCGGCAGTTACCCGCGAAGCAGAATAAATGTTTTAAGGTTTTATGCAGGAATGGAATTAACCTGTGAAAAACGGAACGATCCAGCATCGTTCCGTTTGTAATTCCTTTTATATTTTCATACCAGCTATGTATTAAACCTGGTCAAAGTATGTATATGATTTACGTCTTACTTGAAAGGAGTCAGTCAGCTTTGTTTCGTCTTCTGGGCAATCTAAAAAAATCAATTATCAGTTATTTCGGTCAAGGTATACGGCGGGAGGTCATATCCATAACCTGGCCTGCGTTCATAGAGCTGGTTCTTTCCACCCTGTTCGGTATGGTGGATATGATGATGGTTGGCAATTTAAGTTCAGCGGCCATCGCTGCGGTCGGGCTGACTACCCAACCATTTTTACTACTTATGTCCGTGTTTGCGGCAGTTAATGTAGGAACAACCACTTTAGTGGCCTGGAATATTGGAGCGGGGAAGGTAACCAAAGCCTCCGACGTAACACGCCAAATCATTGTGCTCAACGTTTTTATGGGCGTCATCATGAGTGTTGCGGGAATATTTCTGGCGCCCCACATCGTCACGTTCATGGGAGCAAATGAGGACACTCTCAAGGATGCCACCATATACTTTCAGATCGTCTCCGGTGGTCTTTTGTTTCAGGCCATGACCATGGGAGTAACAGCAGCTCTCAGGGGCGCCGGACAGACCAGAATCCCCATGTATTACAATATCGGAAGCAACCTTCTGAATGTTTTTGGTAACTACGTTCTCATTTACGGAAAATTGGGCTTTCCCAAATATGGAGTTGCCGGAGCTGCCATTTCCACTACCTTTTCCAGACTTGTGGCCTGCGTCGCTGCATTGTATATCCTTTATTCCGGAAGAACCAAAATACGCATAAACAGGATGGGCAGGTTCCGATTTGATCCTAATACAATCAAAAAGGTAATGTCCATTGGAATCCCTTCTGCACTAGAACAGTTTGTAATACACAGCGGGCTCATGATGTTTGCCAGGACGGTTTCCGGACTCGGAACAACACATTTTGCAGCCCATCAGATCGGGCTGAACATCTCAGGTCTGTCCTTTGCACCCGGCATGGCCTTTGGCGTAGCGTCAACCACCCTTGTAGGCCAGAGCCTGGGAGCCAACGACAGGCAGCGGGCAAAGATATGCGCCAATGTTGTCCACCATATGGCCGTGGCTGTGGCAATCTTTGTTGGATTAATCTTTGTGCTGTTTTCGCACCCCATGGCAAGGCTATACAACAAGGAGGCTGAAGTGGTAGCCCTTGCCGGCCTGGTTCTTAAGATACTGGCACTGGCATTGCCGGGTCAGTGTACGCAGCTTTCATTGGCCGGCGCCTTGAGAGGTGCCGGTGATACCATGTATCCCTTATATGCCTCCGCTTTCGGCATATGGGGCTTCAGAGTCGTGGTCGCCCATGTGTTTGTGAAGATTTTCCAATGGGGACTTGTGGGCGCCTGGGTGGCTTTGGTGATGGATCAGACCATAAGAGCCCTGATAGTGTATGTTCGATACCGCTCAGACAAATGGCTGGATGCCAAGTCAAGGCATTCAAAGGAGGATGCTATTAAGGCAGAATTGTAGTATCGGCGTCCTTCATGATAAAAAAAGGGCGGGAGCATGAACTCCCAACCCCTTACTTCTGTCAAGGTATTTGATTTCATTTGCAGTTATCAAAGTCTATCACTGCGCCCTGCTCCTTGAGGGTTTGCACAAGCAATGGTATATCCATCTTGCTCATGGCAAGACCCTTCTTGGACCCAATTGCTGCAGCAGTACCCGCAGCCTGTCCCATGGCCATGCAGACAGCCATTACCCTCACGGTTCCGAAAGCAGCCTCATCGGCACACACACTGCGGCCTGCGACAATGATGTTCTTACTGTCGTAGGGCACCATTATACCATAGGGGATATTGTATTCCTGCTCAAGAACCACCAGCTCCTGATCAATACTGTCCGGTTTGTGGATATCAATTACATGAGCTCCCTTGGCGATGGTATCCGGGAAAGGCTTCGGATTGATCACATCGTCGGTTGTGAGCTGGTACATCCCGACAATATGGTAGGTCTCACGAACACCGGTCTGAGTACCCGATTTGAGCACCCGGCAGTTTTTGAATTCCGGGAAATTCTCCCTCATTACTTCTACAACCTTAAACAAATTCTCACGCAAATTGCATTCAGTTTTTGTGAACTGCTCGGGAGAGCTGGCATCGGTAGCCTCACGCAACAGGTTTATGCTCACCGTTCCCTCGTTGAAGCCTTTGCTAATCCATGGTCCTCCAAACAGGGGCATTTCGCCTTTACGATTCAATTCATCCAGCCGGTTTCGGATGGTTTCGCTGACAGGCAACTGATCATTTTTAGCATCTTCGAACAAACCCTGTTCCTCAAGGGCTTTGGTGTCAACTCCGCTGAGCTGGAACCATAGGGTGGCAGGCTGTAGGATTGTTTCCTTAACAGTTTTATATCCTGCGGCTCTCACAACATCCGCATCGCCCGTACAGTCTACAATTACTTTGCCCTCATAGGCCACACGCCCGGCCTTGTTCTGGACAATGATATGGCTGATCTGCCCGTCGGTTGTTATACAATCCGAAAAATAGGAATGGTAAAGCAGTGTCACACCGCTTTCCAGAAGCATCCGTTGGGCAGCCAGTTTGAAAACCTCGTCATCGATGGGATAATTTCCGCTTTCAAATGAAATATTTGCTCCTCCAAACCGATTCGCAAGTTCCATCAATTCATAGGGCATACCGTCTATGATACGTTTGCCGTTCTTACAGAATTCGCTGATGGGAGTCACCAGTGCATTGGTTACCATACCCCCGACAAATCCATAGCGCTCAATAAGAAGTGTCTTTGCTCCGTTTCTTGCCGCCGCTACGGCAGCTATGATACCGGATGGCCCACCGCCACAGACGATGACGTCATAGCTTCCGGCAACAGGTGTCTTTCTTTCTCCCTCATAAATGAACATATGGCACCTCCCCATTAAATTCCATACTTTAGGTAAAAGTTTCAGATCGCCATTCCACGCTCGCAGCCATCGGAAAAGCTGCTCACCGGCCAAGATAGTATCCCGTATCCTTACCCTTCCATTGCTTTCGCATACTGTTTCTCAATCCAAGCCTTGGCATCGGCCACGGTCTCCATGTCATCCTGACCTTCCTGATGCCACATCTCTATTAGGTATGGGCCTGTATAGCCCATCTTTTCCAACGTTGAGAAGCAAAGGGGAAAATCCACACACCCTTTGCCAAAGGGCACATTCCTGAACTGTCCCCCAAAGGAGTCGGTAACTGCCAGGGTATCCTTAAGATGAACCTGTATAATACTGCCCCTTCCCTTTTCCAGTTCGGTCACAATATCGTTACCCCATGCGCTGAGATTACCCACATCGGGGTATACCTTCAGCCACGGGCTGGAGATCTGTTTCTCATAAAAAAGGTGCTTGGTGATAGAATTTAGAAATGATGTATCCATAATCTCATTGGCCAGCATGACCCCCTTCCGGGAGGCCTGGGCTGCCGCCCATTGCAAGCCCTCAAAAAAGAGCCGACGGCTGTCGAATGTGGATTCTTCATAATAGACATCGTAACCTGCGATCTGTATGGTTCGAATGCCCAAGTCAACAGCAAAATCAATGGCCTGCTCCATAATCCGGTACGCCTTTTTCCTTATATCCGGATCGGCGCTGCCAAAAGGAAACCGCCTGTGGGCGCTCAGGCACATGGAAAGGATGGGAACACCCGTTTCATAGGCGGCTCGCCTTAATTCCTCACGTGCTTCTCGTGTCCATTCCAGCCTGGCCAGACGTTCATCCTTTTCGTCGATGCAAATCTCTACAAAGTCAAATCCCAGATCCCTCGCCTTTTCCAACCGTCTATGCCAATTGTCTTCGGGATCCAGCGCTTTTTCATATATTCCCAGCAAGTGTTTCCCAAGCATTATACTTCCTCAATACTCAGACTCATGTTGCTTACTTGTAGCCGTCCATCCCCCGGATCCCTGAAAAGTCGGTCAGTCATGCTTCGCAACTGCCGCCTGCCTTTATCAAGGCCAAATCTATCAGGAAATCTAATAGATATACCGGGGGGCTGCAGTCCTAAATACATGTAAATGCGCCGTCGATAACAAAGTCAGCACCTGTGGTAAACTGGCTGGTATCACCTGCAAGATACACGGCAATGGCCTGCAGTTCCTCGGGTCTGCCCAGACGGCGTACGGGTGTCATCTCCTTCCACTTGTTGATGAGAGGAACAAGGGTAGGAGAATTCATAACCAGATCGGTACCGATATAGCCCGGGCTGATGGAGTTCACCCG
>LSQX01194220.1_pt1 | contig 19217 bp, 15 predicted proteins | sample 654561 | NCBI WGS metagenome assembly LSQX01 (sample SAMN04489861, study PRJNA283612) | anaerobic digester metagenome | isolation source: 4 biogas reactors fed with cattle manure at either 37C or 55C with and... | place: Denmark: Kongens Lyngby | collected 2014
AGGCCAGCAAGTAGAAACGATACAGGCACCCCCGGCCCCGCAACCCCCACCGCAACACCCGTTAGAGTGAATACACCGGCACCGATAATAGCGCCGGCCGCCATCAAAGTAGCATCTATGGCTGTCATTTTACTACCCTTATTGTTCAACCAAATCTCTCTCCTTTCAGGCTAAAAATTAGTAAGCCTCGGAGAAACCATAAGCCCCTTAAGGAGACTAATCCTCTACGGATCAGATCAAATTCGCTGGCTGACCGCCAACACAAAACCTGGTACGTATACGAGTGACTCAGGAGGGATTTCTTCCCTTGACGAAAATCTTCTGGAGGCTGCCCGGAGCTTATGGGCAGCCTCTCCTTAGGTTGCTTTGGCTTCACTGCCTTTCTTAAATTGCAGTTCGTTGTAACGGAAGAAGCCTCTATTCAGATACCCACGACGGATCGTAAGCACTCATTTCTTCTATTAGGTTAGTACCCTCATTCTTTAGCTTGTTAACCCGCAAATAGAAGTAGAGAATCCCGCCACCATAAAAAGCCACTATGCCTAAAATAGTAGGCAATGTTAGGGTCAAGAACAAATTGTAGCTAAGGAAAAAGGTTAGACCAATATTAGCCAGTACCAGTGTCCAGGTTAGCCAGGTAGGCATTTTGAACCATGCCTGTTCAAATTTCTTCGGCAGCTTACTAGGTGCAACAAGCGCTGGCAAAGTAGCCAAAAGGCCAAGCAGCATTCCAGGTGCATTCAATACCGCAAACACATAATCTAGTGGCAATTCCAGTAAAATTGGCGTCAATCCTATTGCACCCATTATTATGATGATACGATATGGAACGCCGTATTTATTTGTCACCTTCAACCACTCGGGAAACATGCCGTCATCAGCCGCTGCCCAGATAGCACGGCTAATGTCCATGAGGAAAGCCAATATCGTTGTAAGCACTGCAAAAAGTGCCCCACCTATTACAAAAAAGCTGAACGCCCATGAAGGCATATACGCCTTAGCAGCGACAGACAACGGCTGCTGAATCATCTGCTCCCAAGGTACCACACCCACGGCAACCATTGCCACAAGAGCGTACAACAAGGATACACCCATTGTAGAAACAGCAATAGAACGAGGAACTGTTCTACCGGCGTTTTCTATTTCACCGGCCAGATTTACCACGGCAGTACCGCCGTATGCAGCCGACCGCACATAGCTAACACCCACCAAAATACCTGCTAGACCTTTAACAGAAAACATATCCTTAAATGACCAATACTTCATATAAGGAATTCCCATTGCTACAAAAAGTGCCAGGGCAACTAGTACCAGAATAACCATAGCATTTTGCACCTTAGCAGATGTTTTAACATTAAGCAAGCAGGCACCGGTTAAACCTATTACCGTAATAGCACCTGCCATCTTAGGAGTAAGCGCGGGAATGATAGCAGGAAGGTATTGACCGGCAGATATGCCCAAAACGCTCAAATATATACACTCAAGAACAAGATTCCACACTAGAAGAAAGCCAAAAAGGGGGCTAACAAACCGAGCAACATGTAGATATTGAGCACCTCTGGCCGGAAGAGCTGACGAAACAACCATGTAAGGTAGATTGACCATCATAGCTGCCAAACCGGCAATTAAGAATGAAATAGGAACCCCTGGCCCAGCAGCCCCTACCGCAACACCTGTCATGCTAAACACACCTGCACCAATAATAGCGCCAACTGACATCAAAATAGCATCCATCGGCTTCATTTTGTTACTTTGATTAGCCATACATCAATCTCTCCCTTCATTTACAAAGCTTAGAATTTAGACAACCATTTCTTCATATGTCATTTTATCCCGTCATCGTTAAAAGGCTTTTGTTTCAACAGGTACATATAATACCAACAACACTGAACTACCTTATACGGCAAGTCCATGTGATAACAGGTTTTCTAGGTGTCAGTTAATCGCCACCAGCCATAAATGTTATGGCGATTAACTGACAAGATCTCATTTAGCGCTACTGCGCTTCTTTACATTTCAGGCTTAAACAACTGCCAAGCTGCATCCCGTTCGTAAATCCCGTCGGCTTTTGCCTTTTCAAAAGTCAAGCGAACATCTTCACGGATGACATCACTAATTCGTTTTAAGGCACCTTCAGGAGTAGCAGGGCATTTCCCGCTTTCAATGGAGTTAAAGAAGCATACGGAACCTAAATTAGAAACGAAGTCAGGTACCAGCCTGATACCTCTTTCTCTGATGATCTTGTCACCGGCTAATGTAGTCGGAATATTGGCGCCTTCCACTAATAGGCTGGCCTTAATTTTCGCAGCAGCGTCCTCGTCGATAACGTCTTCCACGGCAGCTGGGATCAAAATATCCACATCAAAGTACATCCAATCTTCTCTGGGTTTAACCTCGCATTTGGTCTTCATTTTTTCTGTCTCTACTTCCCCTAGCTTGTTGCGAGCGCCCAGCAAGTCTTTTATATCTAAACCATCCTCGTTGTAATAGGTGCCGTTAACGTCGGCAATGGCCACTACTTTATAGCCCTGTTTTTCCAACCATAAGGCTGCACTTCCACCAACTGCACCAAATCCTTGGATAGCTACTTTAGCACCGGGTTTTCCTTCTAGCAACTTCCAGGCTTCATCAGCAGCCGCTGCTACACCATAACCGGTAACCAAACGGTCCATGTCCAAGCCGTCGACTTTATGACTCATGATTTCCTGTAAACGCTTATTCCCTTCTTCAACTTTCTTTGGATTCTCCCTAATACTCTTCGGAGCGCTTTCTTTAACACCTAGCTCCTGTCTAATTCTCCTAATATCTTCAGCGCGGGTACCAAGGTCTGCACCAATGCCAACACCACTTTCTATATATGGTTTCATGGCTTTGAGATATCGTTTTAACACATCGAGGGCATCTTCTTTATGATAGTCATAGATGATGCCACCTTTTGCGCCTCCAACTTCAGCCTGAGCAGCAACGTATTTGTAAGACATCACCTGGGCCAGTCTTTCCACTTCTTCTCTGGTCACGGTTGTATTCATACGAAGACCACCAGCCGCAAACTCATCGCGGATACTATCAACAACAAGCCATCCTCTGGCATCAGTTTTTCTGTCCGACCATTCAATCACTAAATACGGGTCTCGTGCCATTTTCGAATCCTCCCTTTTTGTTTATCTTGGAAGCAAGGACCCAACGAGCAGTATCTTCCCGAGACTATTTTGTTCAGATACCACTCGCTGACAATCCGGTAACTGTCTAACCCCTCACTATTAGGGCATCGGCGGCACAAACACCCTGTCCTTTGGGGTAAACAAACAATGGGTTGATATCTAATTCCTTAATATCGCTCCGCTTAACAGCCAGGTCTCCGACCTTAACTATCGTCTCTGCCAAAGCCTCCACATCAAGAGGCTCCGAACCGCGATAACCAGTGAACAACTTGTAGGCAGTGAGGGATTTAATCATTTCCAGGGTTTCGTTCTTGTTCAGCGGGGCTGGATAAAGAGCCACGTCCTTGAAGACCTCTACAAATACACCGCCCAGTCCCACTAGAACCATGGGTCCGAACTGAGGATCTCTATTGACCCCCACAATGATCTCAGTTCCTTTGGGCAACATTTTTTGAATTAGTACCCCGTTCACTCTGGCATCAGGTTTATGACGCTTTGCATTGTCTATGATTTCATTAAAGGCATTCCTCAGAGCAACATCGTTGTTAATGCCCAGTTTCACTCCACCGATGTCAGTCTTATGCGGAATGTCAGGGGAATCTATCTTCAGCACCAAGGGATAGCCTATCGTCTTTGCCGCCTTTAAGGCCTCTGTCTCAGACTTAGCTACGTACTCCTCCGGCACAGAAATCCCATGTTCCTTAAGAATAGCCTTGCTTGCATGCTCCGACAGGGTCTCGGTGCTTACTTTTGTTGCTGATTGCCCTTTCTTACTCACCACTTCCAGTGTTCTGGCATCGGGGTGGTACACGCAAAACTCAGCATACTTTTTAATAGCACTAAGTCCATACATAGGACTGTCAACTATCGGCACCGAATTAGCTGTATAGAATGCCCTTAATTCTGGATCCCGTTTTCTTGATATCCCTGGCATTATTACAATGGGCTTGCTACCCTCATTACTAACATCAATGAGGCACTTAGCTAAACCGTAGTCAACATGTCTGTCCCTTTCCGTTACAATTTCAGGTGGATTGAACCCTATTATCATCATACCTACTTCTGGGTCTGCCATTACTGTCCTCAAAGCCGCCCGAAACTTGTCATTGTCAAAAACCAATGTCGCTGTCATGTCAAGAGGGTTATTAGGCGTAGCATAGTCAGGTAACATATTATTTAGCTTTTGCAGCGTTTGGGCCGAGAACTCTGCCAATCTTGCCCCTTGTAATTGAGCCAGGTCAGCAGTAATGGCAGCTTGTCCACCGGACATATTGAGAAAAGCAAACGATTTTTGGGAAGGCTTTTTCTTGAGAGTACTCATTAGCACACAAACATTGACAAGCTCTTCTATATCGCACACCCGCACTACGCCAAACTTCTTAAACAAAGCATTAAAGGCCGCATCTGATCCGGCCAGGCTGCCAGTGTGAGCCGTTGTTGTTTGCCGCGCTTTTTCTGATGCTCCAACTTTTAGGGTCACGATCGGCTTACCCTTCGCAGCCGCTCTAGCTAACACTTGAGCAAATTTGTCGGGATATTTTATGCCCTCTAGATAAAGTGCTATCACTTCAGTATCTTCGTCTTCTATCAGGAATTCTAAATAATCTTCAATGCCAACAACGGCGTTGTTCCCACTGGAAATAACATAGGAGAATTTAAGATGCGAGACACTGAGCAAAAGAGTGGCAACTTGTCCACTCTGTGCCACCAAACCAATGTTACCTTTTTCTTGTTTAGCCGACAACGGCAGTCCAAAGGCATGGATGTTATTCACGTTATTAATAAACCCGGCACAGTTAGGTCCACACACTGCTATATTATTCTCAGTAGCTATCTCCACCAGTTTTTTCTGGGCTAATTTCCCCTCGGCACCAGCTTCACTATAGCCACTGGCATATACCACCGCACCCTTGCAGTTGTGTGCTGCGGCTTCTTCTAGAATATTGTTAACCGTAAACAGCGGCGTGCAGATAATGGCCATATCAATGTCGTGACCAATATCAGAAATGCTCTTATGGCATTTCTTACCCAGCACTTGTTCCCGGTTGGGGTTTACAAAGTACAAGTTATCGCCCAAATCACAGGCCAACATATTTTGACTTGCGTCTCGGCCAAAGCCCAACTTTTCACTGGCTCCAACTATCGCCACTGACTTGGGTCGTAACAAATGGTGTAGGTTCATTTAGACTCCCCCTGTGCGCTCCCCACTTCAATACCTTTTTTCAAAGCCTGCCGGTTAAGATTAATCACTTTCTCACCTTTGGGTTCGAAGTACTCTTCTAAAGAGGTTAATGCTGCTTCCTCAGATATAGTTGGAAATTTAGACAGCAACGCGCCTAGCATAACAACGTTGGCAACGCGTACATTACCTAGCTCGGTAGCCAATTCTGTAGCCGGAACCCTAATAACAGTGACGTCGTCGCGCACATCTTCTCTTTTCACCAGGGAGCTATTGATAAAAATGTATCCTCCCGGTTTAACCTGTGCTTCAAATTTATCCAGCGAAGGTCCGTTAAACACGACCAATACATCAGGATTATCTATATATGGGCTGGCCACTTGTTCCTCGGACACTATTACTGAACAGTTGGCAGTGCCTCCTCTCATCTCTCCGCCGTATGAAGGAAGCCAGGTACTATGCAAATCTGCTTTTAAGCCCGCATTGGCCAACATAACTCCTGTAGCCAGAACTCCTTGGCCCCCAAAGCCAGCAATCAGCACTTCATGCATTAGCCGTACCCTCCCTTTTAACCAATTCACCCATGGGGTAATACGGTATAACTTCGTTTTCAATTCTCTCCAGCGCTTTAAGTGGGCTTAAATGCCAGTTGGTTGGACAGGGAGACAGTATTTCAACCATGGAGAACCCCTCCCCGTTCAACTGGGCCTGTAAGGCCTGCTTAATATAACCTTTTGCTTTGCGAATGGCAGCTGGGTTATGCACTGATCCTCTAGCCACATAGGCTACCGGTAAAACAGCAATCATTTCCGTGATCTTAATAGGCATCCCTGTCAGCTCCGGATCCCTACCTTTGGGTGATGTGGTCGTTACTTGATTTGGTAATGTAGTCGGAGCCATTTGTCCACCTGTCATGCCATACACGCCGTTATTCACAAATATAGTGGTGATTTTTTCATTTCTAGCGGCAGCGTGGACAATTTCCGCACAACCAATAGATGATATGTCGCCATCACCTTGATAAGTCATTACCACTTTGTCAGGTTGCAGCCTCTTGATACCGGTAGCTACAGCTGGGGCCCTACCATGAGGTGAGCCAATCCTGTCCACACCAAAGTTAAAGCCCATTAAAGAGCAGCACCCTACCCCTAAAGCCATTATCGTTTTCTTGTCAACTCCCAGCTCTTCCAGTGCCTCAGCCGTAATCCGGTTAATGATACCATGACCGCAACCGGCGCAAAAACCCGTGGCCGAAATTATGGTTCGGGGCGTTTTACAAACTACTGCCAACTAGAACACCTCCTTTTCTTTACCGTCTAGGATATCTTTCGCCATTCGCAAAATAGCCTGTTCCTTTGGAGGAACCATACCGGCAGTATACACATGGACAGGCTTCTGGCCCTTTACAGCTAAGGCTACGTCTTCAACCATTTGACCTAAAGCACTCATTTCAACTGACAAGAACGCTTTAGCCGTATTTCTTACTTGTTCGAAAGCCTTAACAGGAAAAGGCCATAAAGAGATGGGCCGAATTAGCCCAATTTTTAGGCCCTGCTTTCTTCCCGTTCTAACAGCTTGATTGCAGATTCTAGACGAAATACCGTAAGCTACCAAAACAATGTCTGCATCTTCTGTACTAATAGCTTCGTAGCGTTGTTCTTGAGCGGCCATATTTCTGTACTTTTTCCTAATTATGTCGTCATACTGAGGTCCATCATAAGCAGCTGTAATAATATACCTGGGTTCATTTTCACCTTTTCCAGTCAGCGCCCACGGTTTATTCGGATTGGGAGTTTGCATTTCTGGAAGCTCCACTGCCTCCATCATCTGGCCTAGAGCCCCATCAGTAAGTAGAATTACCGGTGTGCGATGTTCTTCTGCCTTATCAAAAGCTAAGGCTGTAAGATCCGCTATTTCCTGAACGGTAGCAGGGGCATAAACTAATGCATGGTAATCACCGTGTCCGCCGCCCTTTGTAACTTGAAAGTAATCAGATTGTCCAGGCGATATCAATCCTAAGCCGCAGCCGTAACGGCAAACGTCAACTATTACTGCTGGCAAATCCACAGCGGCTATATAAGAGATTCCTTCTTGCTTCAAGCTATATCCCGGTCCAGCCGAAGCGCTTATGACTCGATAGCCGGTGCTGGCCGCCCCATAAAGCATGGATATGGCTGCTACTTCCGATTCTGCTTGGACAAAGTGTCCTCCAACCTCCGGCAGCCGGGCTGATAGGTACTCCATTATCTCCGTCTGAGGCGTGATAGGATATCCACAATATAAACGACAGCCGGCTCTCACTGCTGCTTCAGCCAAAGCCTCATTACCTCTCATCATCACTTTGCTCACATTCAATCCTCCCTTCAACTGATTTCAAACACAAAGTCAGGACAGACCGTGAAACATATGCCACAACTTATACACTTGTCTTCATCCACCTGTACATACTCATACCCTTGCTTGTTCATAACGCCTGATTTCGATATAGCCTTTTTCGGGCAGGCGTTTATGCAATAGTAACATCCCTTGCACCACTCAGATTTCACTGTCACTGCCACGGTAATACACCCCCTTTCAGATGAAGCCATCAAACAGATCTTCCATTATACCAGTCTATTATGTCTATCTTACCCATGTGATTGTCTACGATGACGTCGTATAGTGTATTCTACACGTACGCTCTGTTTCCTGCTGGTGAGACCTTTCTCCGGGCATAAGTTTATCTAATGCAGGCTGAAGCAATTGTTAATTAAAAAGCAAAAAGAAAAAAGCGCCCGTTTTAGGAGCGCCTCTTTCTTCCTTGCTCTCTTAATAAAAAGCAGCTAGCTTACAGGAAAATATTTTCCAGCTTGTGAAGACTTCCTTATCTTCTCCCACGGTGTTTGTGATAATCGTTGCGAGGATAAGAAAAGATCAGTTTTCATATCTTCAAAACTAGTCAGTATCTCTTTCTTGGGACCGGATATACTGAGCGTCTTCGTGCATTCCCCTAACAGGTTTAACACTGGTACGGCAATGCACATTGAACCTTCGTAACTCTCCTCATTATCGATAGCGTAACCTTTTTCTTTAATCTTGTCCAATTCATGTAGCAGTTTTTCTGGATCTGTTACTGTATTGGGACCTTGTTTCGTAAGCATGCCCGGTTCAAAGATCCACTCAATATCTTCTCGTTCTTGGTAAGCCAGGTGTACCTTTCCACTGGCTGTGGAATGGGCATTTGCAAAAAATCCTAGCCTCGGTGGTGATATATAGGGTTTATCCGGTAATTCAAGTACGGTATATACTACTAGATTATCTCTTGCATATATCCCGGAATATATAATTTGCTCCCATTTCCTACAAAGTCGCCGCGCCTCGTCTTGAGTTGCCACATCTGCATTTTGTTCTACATACCCTAAGCCTAACTCATATAATTTCCAACCCAATCCCAGCCTTCTGCTCTGCTCCTCTCTATATACCAAATCATACTCTTCCAGCGTTCTTATGATTGGGTATAAGGTTGTCCTGGGGATTCCCAGTACGGTACTCACGTTAGCTATTGTCAGCGGTTCATCTGAATGGCGAATTAGCGTCAAGACGGCAATGGCCCGTTCAATCGATTGGATTAAACCTTTGCTCACGGCAGAACCACTCTCCTATTTTGTCACAGCATACTGTAGGCCTTCCGTTGTATATTGCCCCTTGCCAGCCATAGGCAACGGGCAGGAGTATCTTTATAGGATAATAGACTGGTAGGGACAAGTTTCGCCACTCCAGTGAAAAACTCCTGCTTTACCGGTACTGACAACTTTCAGGCAGAAGAGGCTGCCCCCCCAAACTGGTCCGGGACAGCCTCTATTCCTGACATTAGACATAATCTATAATCCTTGGACTTTATACATCATTTCTTCGTTATAGCTGGTAACAACCCGCATATAGTCGTTGAACTCTGCATTTACTTCATCGTCGCCGGTATCCACTAATAACGGTTGCCCTCTTAGGGAGACGATTTTGTTCTTGGTGGCAATGATCCTGATATTCTTCTTTCCTACTTTTTGTATCACCTTAGCGCTGAGCTGCTGATTACCTCGACCAAAAATGTAGCCTTGGCCACCGATGACAGTTACAATGATCTTGGTCTGTTGACCATCTAGGTGTCTTAGAATCTCTTGTTCGCTTACGTCGCTGGCTACCAGCCGGCGGTTCTTTATTAGGTCCACTCCCAATAGGGTGTTGGGCAGGTTTAGTTTGTCCATGATGGGTCGGGTGGAGGTGCCGGGGCCGATAATATACAAAACGTCCAGTTCCATCTCATCTATGATCCTGTCAGCTACAGCATCGAGAGCCGCTTCTTCTCCTTCGGTTCGGCCGGCTTTGAGGCTTTGCACTAATTGGCGTTCGTACGGAACCTGTAGATAGCCGTATAACTCTGCTGTCACCTGACCTTGTCGGAAAGCTTCTTCATCTATGTCCATAACTTCTGCTTCCCTCAGGGTCTCTAATTCCCCCTGAAGATATTTCAGCGCTACCTCACCGGCACTGCGAGGATGATTAGCATAGACGGCTGAATGAATCTTTACCCCAGCCGGTATTCCCAGGGCTGGCATCTTGGCCCCGATGGCATTATATATGTTCCGAGCGGTACCGTCACCGCCAGCGAAAAGCAGGAGATCCACTCCGAGATTAAGCATGTGCCGTGCTGCCTGTTCGGTATCTTCGGGCCCGGTGTCATCCTTTCGGTCACCGACAACTGTGGGAACAAATCCTGCGGCCACTGCTTCGTTTTCGCCCATATCGCCGGGACAGGTAATGATCCTGAGTTTGTCTCGCAGCGGGGTTAGGATTTCCAGGGCCTTGATGGCCTTTTTGGGGGCCTCGGGTTCGGCCCCCAACTCTCGCGCCCGTTGTAGGATCTCTGTCCCGTCAGTCCCTTTGAGACCCACCTTGCCCCCCATGCCGGCAATCGGATTGACGATAAACCCTAGTTTCAAAGTACTACACCACTTTCCGCTATTGTATTAGAGCTAGAACCGAAAGACTGTGCAAGCCTGCCACTTTATATTCTATATCACTATGGACGACAATGAAGGTTTAGATCCTTCGTTTCCTCTGAATTTCTATACGATGCCCGCACCACGATAAAGGAAAGAATTTCCTGTCTTTCTGAAGGAGCAAAGCGACTGAAGAATCTGGAAGAAGATCCTTCAGGCAAAGCCTTCAGGATGGCAACAAAGCAGATCTTTCATAGCAACGACGACCCAGGCCATCTTCTATACCATTTTGTGTCCGGCTATTTCTTGTACTTTCTCTTATAAGCTCTCCAGGTTAGGGCCCATTTTTCCGGATCATCTAATTCCTCCGGCCGTGCCCGTCTTCTGCTGGCGCACTTATGAGGTGCTGTCTTGACCAGCTCCGGATCTTGGCGAGCTTCTTCAGCTATTTTTGCCAGTACAGCTGCATATGTTTCCAAATCAGCTTTGGAGAACGTCTCGCACGGCTCCAAGGTGAAGGGTTCCGGTACTACCCACGGATGGTGACTGGTCCAGTAGTGCTGGATACCGTAATCACCGATCCTACACATGACATCAACGGTGCCTACCCCTGTTTCCTCTTCTAGTTTTTCCCAGCTGTAGCGAACCTGTTCCAGCCGCCGCCGTCCTTTGGCATACCAAGTGGTAACTCCGGGGATCTCTTCTACTTTCTTTTGGAAGTAGTTGTTGTTGAGCACTGAGATCTCGGCCACCTCTTTCAGGCCGTCGGCACCCAGCATCATAATCCAGGAATACGCTTTCACGATAACCGGTGCCACGCCGAAGAAACCCCTTACCTTGCCGATGGTGTCGGGCCGATCGTAATCTAAATAATACTTGCCGTCAGCCAACTCCACCGTGGGCACCGGTAAGAATTGGGCCAAATGGTCCCTTACGCCCAATGCCCCGGTTCCGGGACCGGAACAACCGTGGGGCGTAGAGAAAGTCTTGTGCACGTTGAAATGACACATATCAAAACCGGCTTCTCTAGCCCGGGCTATCCCCAGCATACCGTTAGCATTGGCCTGGTCATAGAAGCAAAGGCCGCCGGCATCATGAACCGTTTTTACAAACTTATCGATTTGACGATTATATATCCCCGTGTCTTCAGGATTGGTGATGAAGATGGCCGCTGTACGTTCCGATACTGCCTCCTGAAGGGCTTCCAGATCGGGTACTCCTGTCTCTTCGTTGGGATAAAGGGTTATGATCTTGAATCCGGCCGTGGCCGGTGTGGCCGCGTCACAAGGGTGGGAGAAGATGGTGGTTATGACTTCGTTACGCTGCTCTAATTCCCCTCTGGATTCGTGGTAAGCTCGAATTATCGAGGCAGCGGTGTACACGGCGTGCGAGCCCCCGCCGGGTTGCAGGGTAAATCTATCCATCCCCGATATCTCTTTCAAGAACCGTTCGAACTCATAATAGATCTGTAGCAGTCCCTGCATGGTATCTTCAGCCTGAGAGGGATGAATGTGGTGTATTAGGGCCGCCAATTCTTCATTTATTCGCGGATTGTATTTCATGGTACAAGTTCCTTGGCTGATGTCATTGTTTAGGTTGGCCCCCAGTGTCTCCTGGGAAAGATGCAAGTAATGGGCCAGAACATGCTTCTGGGATACCTCCGGTAAGGGAGGAGCTTCCCGGCGGCGCATATTTTCCGGCAGTTTCCCTAATACATCCCCGACCTTATCCTTAACCTCCTGTTCCGGTAACGGCACCAGTACTCCGCGTTCACCCGGTGTAGACAGCTCATATATAATCGGTTCATCCCATCGGGCCTGATGGTAGTTTTCCCGAATCTTTACCTGTGCCATCTGTTTGGATACCTCCTTTTGTTTAATTTGGTTAAGCTAATACCTGCCGAAGCGCATCCACCAGCCGGTGAATGTCGGCTTGGGTGTGAACTTCCGTGATACAGAACAGAGCGCTGTTACCTAGTTCCGGGAATTTGACGCTAAGGTCTTTCCCGCCGAAGATTTTATGTTCCAACAGTTGTTTGTTTATGTCGGCCACCTTTTTCCCGGTGGCGTCGAAGTCCACCACAAACTCTTTGAAACTGGGTGAACTCAGCACCGGCACCTTGATACCCGGGATAGTCTTGAGTAGCTCAATAGCATAGGCTACCCGCTGCATAATACCTTCGCCCAACTCTGCCATCCCCTGGGGTCCCATTAGGGCCAGATAGACGCCGGCAGTAATTCCCCACAGGGCTGTTTGGGTGCCCAAAAAGTCCTTGGCATGCTCCCTGGAAGCATACGATGTCCGCTCAAAGTAGACATCGCCGAAGCCGTATTCCCCTTCAGCCACGGTGGGAGTTAGGCCCCAAAGTTGGGTCGGGTATTCGGCCACATATTTTTCCTCATCGCGAGAGGCAATAAAGCCAGCCAAACCGCCGCCGGCATTCATGTGGATACCCAGAGGCTGCAAATCCCCACAGGCAATATCAGCTCCATATGAACTGGGAGGGGACAAGACTCCCAAGGAGCTGGGGTCGACACCTACTAGGCACAGAGCCCCATTATTATGAGCTATGGCTGCAATGTCCTCCGCTTGGGTTTCAATAGAACCTAGGTAAGACGGGTTTTCGAAATAAACTGCTGCCGTGTTGGCAGAAATTTTTGCCTTGAAATCTTCTAGATTTAGCAATCCGGTTTGTTGGTCGTAATCGACAAATTGAAGTTCTAAATTAGGTTTTACTAAGTTCTGAATGCATAAATAACGGTCAGGGCTGATGGTCTTGGTTACCAGTACCTGGTTTCTGCCGGTGATCCTAGCTGCCATTCGCATTGAGTACCCAGCCGCCATGCCCCAATCAAAGGTAGGGGTGCTCACCACGTCAAAACCCAGGAGGTCCCCCACCATGCTGGCGTACTCAAACATAGCTTGGAACTTGCCATGGTCGGCATAGGCATCACCTACGTACGCAGTCAAAAACTCATCCCGCGAGTTAATAGTGTCGCACACTTCCGGTACATAATGCTGCCAGGTTCCGCCACCGAGGAAATTTAAATACTCTGTGCAGGTTTTGTTTTGGGCTAAGATTCCTTCCACATGCCGCCGCAGTTCATACTCCGACAACAGAGGCTCAGGCAAATTCATAGTCCCCTTAAAGCGTAAATGTTCGGGAATTTCGGCATAAATTTCTTCCACGCTTTTTAGGCCTAGTTCCTTCAGCATTTGTTTCTTAACTTCCGGTACCGAGTTAGGAATGTAAGGATACACCACTTTACTCATTCTCATCCCTCCGTTATTAAATTTTGGTTACCCTTCCCAAGGATCTTTGGTAAAAATCTCCTCCCATTCCATTTTGAGGGCTCGATTATATAATAACAGAAGACACTACCTTTTTCAAATATTTACATGTTATAATTTGATTCCTTTGTCTACAAATCTTGTACCCCTACTCGCCTTGGTAGTAGCGCCTACGGCTGAAACGGCTGAAGCGGCCAACTTGACTGTCTTGGTGAAAATCGGTAGTATTGGGAATAAGAACATGTAGGGAAAGAGGGTGTTAGCATGGGACGTGCTCCAACTCGTGAAGAAGCTTGCCAGCTTCTGCGGAAGTACAACAAAGACCAAAGCCTAATTCGCCATGCCCTGGCAGTGGAAGCAGTGATGCGCCATTTTGCCGAAGTGCTGGACGAACCCGAGGTGGAAAAATGGGGGATTATCGGCCTGGCACATGATATTGACTATGAACTGTACCCGGATGAACACTGCCAGAAGGCTCCCGAAATCTTGCAAGAACATGGTTGGCCGGAAGACTACATCCATGCAGTGGTGAGTCACGGCTGGGGAATATGTTCCGATGTGGAGCCAGTGGAACAAATGGAAAAAGTGCTGTATACAATTGATGAGCTCACCGGGCTTATTTTCGCCACCGCCCTTATGCGCCCCAGTAAGAGTATTCTGGACCTAAAGACCAAATCGGTGAAGAAGAAATGGAAGCAAAGAAGCTTTGCCGCCGGGGTAAATCGGGAAGTGGTAGAAAAAGGCGCTCAGATGCTTGGTCGGGACTTGGATTTTATCATCACCGAAACCATCGCCGGCATGCAGAAAGTGGCCGAAGACATCGGTCTCAAGGGTGATCTTTGATTTTGTTCCCACTATAGCTTTGGCCATGACAGCCTAGGATCTAAGACGGAACCCCCTGGCTTGGTCCGAGCCAGGGGGATGACTATTTGATAGGTTTACTGGCTTGTCTGGAAACGTGTCTCCGTGCCGTCCTGTTCCCATACCACGGGACTGTCTTTTATGGACCGGGTTCTATCCCAACCCGAAAAGTGCGTTAGTAAAAGGAGGTTTCAGCATTAATGGGAAACATGAAAGAGGTTAATCTGACCGATGTAACCCCGGCAGTAATCTCCCAGCTAGGTCAAGGCGGCGCCTTTCTCACGGTGGCCCTTGGCGACAAGGTAAACACCATGACGGTGGGCTGGACTACGCTCGGGCGTATGTGGAATAAGCCCATTTGCGTGGTACCGGTGCGGTTTTCGCGCTATACGCGCCAGCTAATCCAAGAGGCCGATTCTTTTACCTTAAGCGTACCTTTGGACGGTAATCTTCGGGAAGCCCTTGCTTATTGTGGTAGCAAGTCCGGTCGGGATGTGGACAAATTTCGGGAGCTCGACCTAAAACAACGGCCGGGGACAGTCGTATCCTCGCCTGGCATCGACGGTTGTGACATTATTGTGGAATGTCGGGTTGTACACAAGCAAACCCTGGAACCACTTAACCTGGCACCGGAAGTCAAAGACAAATGGTATGTGGATGATGACTATCATATCTTGTTCTACGGCGAAGTGGTCAAAGTCTACGCCCAGCAATAGCTTGGATCGGGCGGGCACGGAGACCCGCCCCTACACTTACTGCTTTTCGCCTGTCATTAATGCCCGGCCGTACTCTCTGATAGAAAATCTTGGGGGTTGGTTTCCCTGATCATCTGAATGAATTCTTCTGCCAGCTGGGGATCGAACTGAGTACCGGCGCAGCGCTTTATTTCAGCCAGGGCTTGCTGCTGGGACATAGCCATGCGGTACGGTCGGTTTGAGATCATGGCATCGTAGGCATCTACCAAGGCCAAGATGCGACACTCCAGGGGGATGTTGTCGCCCTTAAGACCCAGGGGATAACCCTGGCCATCCCAGCGTTCATGATGACACAAGACAAGTCGGGCAATGTGAGCCAGGTCCGGGGATGAGCTGGCGATACGGTAGCCTTTCTCCGGATGCTGTTGCATAATGGTTCGTTCCTCCCCTGACAGGGTGCCGCGCTTGAACAAGATGCTATCGGGAATACCTACCTTCCCTACGTCATGAACTCGAGCCAATAGAGCCAAGTCGGCCTGTTCCCGCTCGGATAAACCAAGTCGTCGGCCTAGTTTAGGACATAAGTCCTGCAGGCGCTCAGCATGGAGCTTGGTAGTATAATCACGCTCAGCCAAAGCCGCTGTCAAAGCATTCACCAGCTGGTTTTTCCGTCTAATGCTGCGATGCAGTTTATCACCCAGCATGCGATCGTCTGCTTTCTTGAACGTCTCCTGTAAGGATTCTCGTTCGTAGGAAGTAGCAACACCGATAGAAAGGCTAACTGGCAAGCGCGGGTTTGTGCTATTGTGGTCATTAAGCGCTAAGCGAATGCGCCTAATCACAGCCTCAGCCACTTCTTCGCCGCTCTTGGTTAAGATAGCCCCAAATTCATCCCCGCCAATACGGGCAACTAAGTCCCCGGCACGAACAGATCTTTTGAGAATGCCGGCACAGGCTTTGAGCAGTTCATCGCCATGGGGATGCCCCATAGTGTCGTTGATCAGCTTAAGTCCATCTAAATCGGCTGTCAGTACAGTAACTGGAAAACTGGCATCATCGAGCTCTTTCAACTGTTGTTCAAACCGGGCCCGATTAAACAGCCCCGTGAGTGCATCGTGCCAGCCAAGGTATTCCAATTTCTCTTCGTGCTTCTTGCGCTCGGTAATATCCCAAGCGACGCCGCAAAACCCGGTGACTTCTCCGCTCTTGTTTTTGATCGGTGTAATTGAAAGCTCGGCAAACCGCAGCTGACCCATCTTATGTTTAAGTTCTAGAACTAAGCCTTGGCGAGGTTGTCCGGTTACATAAACATGATAAAACATACGGACAGCAACACGTGGTGTTTTGACTAGCTGACGAAAACTTTTGCCCACCAAAGCCCCCGGTTCGTAACCGAGCAACCGGCAAGCAGCATCGTTGCAGAAGGTAATGGTTCCAGTTACATCCAGTTCGTAGTAGCCTTCCTGCAAGGTAGCCACTATCTGGCGATATCTGGTCTCTGATAGGCGCAGTGCCTCTTTAGCCTGAACCTGTTCGGTAATATCGGTGACCGTTTTTAGAACCCCTTTAAACGTCCCATCTTCGTGTCGCACTGGATAGGCGCGAACGTCCAAAATGCGGCCGCTGGAAGACGCTATCACCTGCTGCTTCGGCTCCCCTGTCTGAAGGAGCTCCAGGGCCAGACAATGGTCACATGATCCACAGTGTCCTTTCACTGTCTGGTAGCAATACTTACCCACCATCTGATCAGGGGTCAAGCCCACCGATTGGGCCGCACTGGCATTAGCCCATTTTATGCGCCGGTTCTTATCGATAAACAACAACTGTTCTGCCAGGCTGTCCAGTATCACCGTCTTTTCTTGTTCGGCCGCTTTAAGATCGTCCCTAATCTTCTTTTGCCCCACAATCCCTTCTACCGTGCGAGCCAAGATGAGGCCCAGGCGACGCTCTTGGGGTGACAAGGGCTGGTTACATTCTATGTACAAATAACCTAGGGATTTGGGCTGGAAATCGTAGACCAGGCAATGATCCCCTGCTCTGTTCAGGCAGGACTGTACTTCGTCGCTATCCTTAAATCCCCAGGTAAGTACCGCCTGCTCTCCGTTTCTTTCCGGCAAAGCTAGGGCGACCCGTAAGGCCCCAAACAGGCGGCTCGTCTTTTCCACGAGCTCAGCTAATAAACCGTTGGCAGTCTGGGGATAAGAAAACGAGGTCACATCGTACAAAGCAAGTAATTCCGTCATGGCTCGCGTCAAAGCCTCACCCTCCAACTGGTCGAATCAACACTCTCTAAAGCTTGGATAAGTTCTCGTTCCAAGGTTTCGCCCAGTAGATAATGGCGCGAAACACAGTCGAAAATAAGCATCACTTTTGGCTGAGCTACTGCGGCAAAAGTGGTGCGTACAGTTTTGCGCGCCTCACGCGACAGGTCACCTTCTATGTCTGGAATCATCATAGTAGCCACGGTATTAGAAGGTATTTCTGTGACGAAAACTATGCTGCCATCAGCCTCTACTCGTAACGGATCACGAATTAAGAACTCACCTCCCGTACACAGAATCCCTAACGGATACCTCATGCTAAACCGGGGAAAATCATCCGCTCAATAGAACAGTTTTATGATAATGGATGTCTTATTATTTCGACATATCCTCTCTGTCTTCCTTCCCGTTGGACCAAATAGTCTAGATTTTGATCGCAAAAGCCGCCCGGATGGAAAGCTCAAACGGGGGGCGCAAAATGCCCACTTCAGTGATGATACCGTCGAGATACCGGTGTGGCGTAATATCGAAGGCCGGGTTGAACACTTTGACCCCGGTGGGCGCAATTTGCACCTCGCCCAGGTGCGTTATCTCCTTCGGGTCACGTTCTTCCACCGGTATTTGGGCCCCGCTGTTGAGGCTAAGGTCGATGGAAGATAAGGGAGCGGCAGAAAAGACGGGAATACCGTTTTCCTTAGCCAGTACAGCCACGCTGTAAGAGCCGATCTTGTTAGCAGTATCGCCGTTGGCGGCAATGCGGTCGGCGCCAAAAATAACCAGATCAACTAGCTGCTGGTGCAGCACCCAGCCAGCCATATTGTCGGTGATTAAAGTTACTGGGATTTTATCCTCCATGAGCTCAAAAGCAGTGAGGCGAGCACCTTGAAGAAGCGGGCGTGTTTCATCGGCAAATACATGGATGTCTTTACCGGCTTCGTGGGCGGCTCGAATAACACCTAAGACCGTGCCGTAGCCGCAAGTGGCAAGGGCACCGGCGTTGCAGTGGGTAAGGATGCGGGCCCTTGGCGGCACAATAGTGTTGCCGTGGCGTCCGATGGCTTGATTGGTCTTAACGTCCTCTTGTTCCAGTAGCTGTGCTTCTTGAATAAGGGCAGCCTGGATTTCAGCCACGGACCGGTTCTTAACTTGATCCAATTTAGCCTCTATGCGCTCCAAGGCCCAAAACAGATTTACTGCTGTGGGGCGGGTAGCCGCGAGTATTGCCTGCACATTGTGTAAATGGGCGAGCAATTCAGCTCGGTCTTGACCCTGGTACTCTAGGGCGCCCAGAGCCATCCCATAAGCAGCGGCCACACCGATGGCCGGTGCCCCGCGTACTGCCAGCCGGCGAATGGCCGCAGCTACCATTCGGTGGTCGGTACAGTGCAGATACTCCCGTTTTGTGGGGAGTTTTGTTTGATCTAATAATAATAAACTATTGTCTTCCCACCTCATGGCCTGCATGTTTATCCCCTCCCAGATTCATTTATACCTGTTGTTCTATACCTTTGGGGTCGACAGAGATTAAACTAGAAAAGGTCTAATTCGGCGAAATTCGTCTATATATAGGATTCGTTAATCTTATGCTTATTACCTGCCCCGTTGCTAGCCGGTAAGTCAGTCCGCGCTGAATATTTATTCAGATCAATTAATTTCGCTGTGTTGGAGAGAACTTTAGGCTTTTTCCCTGGAACGCAAAAACGGCGAGGGCTTAAAACCCTCGCCGTTACTGTACTTTTCTGGTGGGCGGAGCAGGTTTCGAACCTGCGACCCCCTGCGTGTAAGGCAGGTGCTCT
>LSQX01281479.1_pt1 | contig 19217 bp, 13 predicted proteins | sample 654561 | NCBI WGS metagenome assembly LSQX01 (sample SAMN04489861, study PRJNA283612) | anaerobic digester metagenome | isolation source: 4 biogas reactors fed with cattle manure at either 37C or 55C with and... | place: Denmark: Kongens Lyngby | collected 2014
ATGGTCGTATATAAAGATCTTAAGAAAAGCAACTTCTTTTCTGCACTGAGCTTACCTTCATTTATGCGAGACTGGCTCTTGAAGAAATTTGAAAATGAGAGTGGATATTTTGATTCGGACGAATTGGCTCTATTTGTGCGGACATATCTGCCGCACAAGGACGATTGGACAGCAATAAAGAATAGGGTGGTCATTGAGAACGAACGCGTGAAGTTTCTCGCCAAGATGTCTGTCGATATAGATATTAAAACTGGAGAGGTATCTTTTTCACTTCCTGACTTTGGCCTTCCGAGCAAAGATACCATCATTGAGGATCCTGTCTGGAACACCTGCAAGGAGGATTTGGTTCGTGGACGAGAAACGTGGGGAATAGTTGAGATAGGATATCGCCCCCCCGACGATTGCGACTCGCAGTTCGCTCAAAACAAGGCCAAAGGAGCTAATAAGGGCAAGATAAAGCTGACTGCTTTCAAGAGCTTTTGCCCCTACGTGATTGACATTGATTACTACAAGGATGCCCGCCGAGAGTTCAGCACATCAGAATGGATAGACGTCTTGTTGGGCGCGGTTGACTACAACGCGAGTGGCTACTTTGGGGACGAGGAAAAGAAACTCACAATGCTGACTCGACTGCTCCCCTTTGTGGAGAAACGCCTGAACCTTATCGAACTTGCACCAAAGGGAACGGGGAAATCATATCTGTTTGGTCGCGTCAGCCGCTTCGGCTGGCTTTCAAGTGGTGGCGTTATGAGTCGCGCGAAAATGTTCTATGACCAAGCCAAACGCGCAGAAGGCCTGGTTGCAGGAAACGACTTCGTTACACTTGATGAGGTGCAGACGATATCGTTCGCCGATGTAGATGAAATGAGAGCTGCACTGAAAGGCTACCTTGAATCAGGCGTCTTCACTGTTGGCAATTATGAGGGAACCGCAGACGCGGGTGTGATCCTTTGCGGCAACATCAAGAAGGAGACAATGGATGCAGATGGGTACAGCAATATGTTTGAAGAACTGCCTGCCGTGTTTCACGAGTCAGCCTTGATAGAGCGGTTTCATGGTTTCATAAAAGGCTGGAATATTCCACGAATGCATGATGATCTCAAGATCTCGGGGTGGGCGCTTAATTCAGAGTATTTCTGTTCAATATTGCACGAATTGCGAGAGGATATGAGTTATCGCGCTATTGTGGATGAACTCATCGAAGTTCCTGAAGCTGCCGACACACGCGATACAGAAGCTGTAAAGCGCATCGCGACTGCCTACCTGAAACTGCTCTTCCCAAATGTGCGGCAACCCGATGATATTGCTGCTCGTGAATTCAAACGCTACTGTCTTGACAGGGCGCGCAAAATGAGAGACACCATAAAATATCAACTCGGTATCCTTGATGAGGAATACCGGGGCAAAAATATACCCACATTCAGCGTTAGACCCGACGCACATATGCGGCAGGGATAAAGCAGTGAAAAGCAGGGTTTGTTATGTGTGCGGAAAAGAAAACCTTAGCAGGCGTGAGACTGGGCTTACAAAGAAGCTACTTGACAAAGATGCCAAGCGCTTATATTGTCTTGATTGTCTTGCGCAGTATTTGGAAGTAGATACCGAATCTCTACTTGAAAAGGTCGAGGAGTTCAGAGCGCAAGGCTGCATGCTATTTTAAGGATGCTGCACCATGATTTATGCCGATAATGCCGCTACGACAAGAATATCGGACAGCGTCCTCAAGCAAATGCTCGTGTTCTTGCAGGAGCAATACGGCAACGCTTCCAGCCAGCATTCACTCGGAGTAAAGACCAAACGTGCCATTGAACGAGCTCGCCGGCAGGTTGCGACGGCTATTGGAGCAGAGCCTTCAGAGATTGTGTTCACTTCAGGAGGCTCTGAAGGCAACAGTTGGGTGTTGTCTTCCGTGAACGATGGGCATGTTATTACTTCCTCAATTGAGCATCACTCTGTACTGAACACATGCCGTTCGCTTGAGTGCAAAGGTATTGACGTCACCTACCTGCCTGTTGATAGCAAGGGACGCGTTTCATTGGACAGCGTGGAAAAGGCTTTCCGCTCAGATACAAAACTTGTCTCTATTATGCTGGCCAACAATGAAATCGGAACGATCCAGCCAATAGCTGAGATCGGCGAGTGCCTACGTCAACGGGGGATCCTGTTTCACAGCGATGCAGTTCAGGCAGTTGGACATATCCCTGTCGTTGTTAATGACCTTGGCGTGGATCTGCTAACCGCGTCCAGCCATAAGTTCCATGGGCCAAAGGGAACTGGCATTCTCTACAAGCGACACGGCGTTTCATTGCCACCTCTGATCTTTGGCGGGCAGCAGGAAAGCGGGGTTCGTCCTGGAACTCAGAATGTTGCAGGGATTGTGGCGACAGGATACGCGATTGAGGAAAGCATCACCAACATGGCCGCAATGACCGCTAAGCTATCGGCACTTGCCCAAGCAACAACAGATGGGATACGCGCCAGGTTGCCGGGTGCTGTGATCAATGGCGATGAAGACAATCGGCTGCCTGGAATTGTAAACGTTAGTTTTAATGGTGTAACAGGCGAATCGCTCATGCACTGGCTGGACCTAAAGGGAATATGCGTATCTACAAGTTCGGCTTGCACATCGGCCAACGATGAACCTTCGCATGTGCTAATGGCGTTAGGGTTGACCGAACAGCAAGCGAGATCTGCAATCCGCATTTCGTATGGCAGATACAACAATATAGATGAAGTGGAAACTATCGTGGCGACCCTGAGCAATGCTTACGATAAGATCCTGTCAGCAAAGATATAGGATAGCTGTGCGTATGGCATCAATCGTCTGCAGTGGTAGGCATTTGTGTGCAAGTCGGGCCTGGCTGCGGACACGCCGAAGTTGACGGCTGTGATCGAAGCGATGCGAGAGATTCTCCTGCCACCGATGAGAGCCGCGCGAGAAATTCGCCCGTTCTCGTTGAGAAGGTATCCCAATTGAGGACTGACTCAAATCTGGCAGGTGCAGACGGAGACGATATGATGGTAGTTCGGCTTACAACCAAGCTTGCGAAGAAGATCGGGGCGAGAGAGCTAGAGTCGTTGCCTTGCGATCCAAATCCGTTCGCCGACTGGACGGCTCACCTCTTTACACAAAGCCGTCGGCAGTATATTCTGATCGCGAACACGCACACTTTGTACTCGGTAGTGATGCGTGGAAGTGGCCTGACATCCCCCAGCGCTTTCTTGGCTGCGATGCGGGACTGTTTGGCGGAATACTTGGCGTACGATGAGCTTAACGCTGCTTTCAATAGGCTGATTCTGCCAGCGATGGGCACTATCACATACGGCAAGACGTTGAATCGGTCCGTTACCGGCTCCATGAATGATCTCGTGCATTTGGCCAGATGCTACATGGCGGACGGGGATTTATCGCTGATGGATGTATCCTCCAAGCTGAACGAAGCCCCGATGTCATTCTTGGAATATGATAGTCCTGGCGCTGCATTCGGGGCAATTGCGTTAGGCTCTAGCGATCTCGAATCTGGCTGTGCGAAAAGAGTGAAAAACCCCAATGGTTGAGCGTGGAGATAGACTGAGAATGCAAAAAAGCTGAAAAACTACCCCAAATAGTAATGAACTCCTGATCCCGGTGTCGAAGTGGTTGTTATCAGACAAACACCGCACTGGGGGAGTTCGTGTCTTATTGCGACCAGGGAAGGCTTTTACCTTCGAGGATTTCTTTACTAAGGGTGACGATAATCATCGGCTCTTACTTGTGCTTTCAACTTTAGAGGATGATGCGCTAATGGCGAAGTTAGAATCAGAGCGCAAGGGTTGGCGAAACCACTATCCAGTGCGGATGTTGTGGCAAAGCCTGATTGCCACAAAGATATACGGTATCCCGACTACAAACGGTCTGATTCGCGAGTTAAGGCGCAACGGCAAATATCTAAAGTTCCGCTGTCCGAAACATAGCGAAGAGCTTGGCGGTCCTTGCAGCATGTCAAGATACGGCCGGGTCCTAAAAATCCCGAATCGCGTCTAACGCAACGGTCTCCGACTCGCATTCGGTTGACCCGATACAGGTTGGGGTGTATTATTATACTAATGCGCGCACTCTCTTTGCTATTGGCATTACTGGTATTGGCGTCCGGCCTCCCGGTGATAGCCGCGCCGGCTAATTACACGCTATGGCTGAAGGCTCACCCACAAGCCATTGTGGCCGACGGGCGAAGCCAGACCACAATCACCGCAGAGGTGCGTGATCCTGCCGGCAACTACGTTCCCGATGGAACCGTTGTTGATTTTACCTCCACCTCAGGAACAATCGAACGCACCGCTCGAACGGCGGGCGGTGTGGCGCGCGTTCGGCTTCAAAGCTCTGTAACGGTGAGCGCCGCAATGGTTTCGGCTGTCGTTATAAATGGCAGCGCGGTCGGAAACGTCAGAGTCGATTTCCTTGCTCCCGGCACCGAGATGTTTGACGAATCGTTTATCACGATCTCATCAAAGGCGCACCTCGGATGCGATGTCGAGGGAAAAGTTGTCGACTCGGCTGGTGGAGTGACGATTACACACCGGGGTTTGACGATCACCGCCGAAGAGGCCCAAATCGACCTCAAAACCAATATACTGAGAGCTAAAAGTAAGATTGGTGGAGAAAATATCGTCCTCACTCGATCAGATAAGCGCATCGAAGCCAGCAGATTGTACTACGATTTTAACTCCATGAATGGCATCTTGTTGACTCCGGCGTCGGATGGGGCGAAGCGTATGACGTTCAGAGGGAGGGATTTATTTTCTGAGCCGGCCAGCGAGGAAACCGACCAGAAACGTGATCTCGATTATGAGCCTGTTGACGAGGCGCCGATGTTCATTAAAGCATCGAGCATATTCATCCGCCCAAGCGAGGAAGTGAAGTTCAAAAGGGCTACATTCTACATGGATGGGGTCAAAATGCTGAGCGTGCCGCTGCACGTGATCAGCCTGCGAGGAACGAGCGCGAGCAACCAGATAATGAGCGTCGGCACATCGGGGTTGCGGCTCGATCTGCCGTTATATTATTCCCTCACCCCCACCAGCACCGGTGCATTTCGCCTGCGTCGCAACGAAACAGGAAGCTGGGGATCGTATTCCTCGCAGCCTGGATGGCAGTTGGACCTCGAGCAAGAGTATAACTCCGGCGGCTCGACGGAGGGCACATTTTTGCTGAGAAGGATAACGTCAGCCAAGGATTGGGGAGCCAGATGGACGCAGCGCAAGGAGTTCAATGGGGATTCGCAGTTATACACATACGTCGATTTCCCTTCACATAAAAACCTGTTCGGCAGTATGAATTTCAGTCGATCGCTGCCGGGCTACACTCTGTCGGTGAACGGGCGCGCAAACAAATTGTCCAACTCCAACAACTTCGCTACGGATGCCTATATTCAATCCCGTGCACGGCCTGTGCTGGGGGGAGCGTTCAGCTACTCCCTTACATCGAAGATCAGCGCAGACACCAGCCTTACGAACAGATTCGGGACTGGTTTGGGGCTGCAGGTTTTCGGAAGACCTGTGAAGCTGGCGAGTATCGGCAATCTGAACACCTCACTGATCTCTGGGCACAACTGGGGGGCTTATGCAGGCTCGTCGCTTATGGCCGATGCGGGTATTTACCGCAGCCTTGGTGGGTCAAGCTCGATCGGCGTGAACTATACCTACTCATGGGGAAACCAGGGGCACGGATATACTCAACAAAGAATCAGTGGGAATATCTCCCTCAATCCGTCGGACAGATGGAGCCTCTATGGTTATGCGACAAAGGGCTTGACCGACCACAGCCTGAGCGCGTTTGGCTCGCTAAACTATGTATTTGCGCCGACGTGGAGATTCGGGGTGCAGGGGACATATCAGTCCTTCGAGGACTACAGCTACCCGGACGCCGAGTTTGCGCTGACCAAGCTCGTTGGCAAACAGGACGTGAGCATAATCTGGTCGACATCGCGCAAACGCTTCCGATGCGAGTTCTCTACGTTGAGGTTCTAGCTCACGCTCATCTGGCCAGGTCTATTCGCCGAGTAATATCCGTAAGCCCATCAGCCAGCCTCGGCCCTGCGCGTAGCAGTATATCGCTGTTTACATAATAAATACGCTTATTTTTCACCGCTTTTGTCGAACGCCACTCTGGGGATTTGCCGAAAAATTCGATATCCGATTTGAGGCCTGTGATTATAATATCCGGGTTACGCGATATTGCCACCTCGCGAGAAAACGGCACGAACCCGGCCCGCGCATCGAATGCCACGTTTTTGACGTTAGCCATAGCTAACATCTCATCAACAAATGTTTTTGGCCCCGCAGCCCACAGAGGATTAGATTGTATCACTACCAGCGCCTTGCGCTGCGGTTTGCCTGCCGAAGCTGTTTTGACACGTCTGACGACGCCGTCGATCCTGGCCGCCACTGAGTCCGCAGTGCGCGGCCGAGCTGTTATTTTGCCGATTGTGCGAATATCCCGAGCGACCTCACTAAGTGTCCTGGGATCGATCGCAAACACATGTATGCCAAGCCTCTCGAGCTTAGGAATTGCAGCGGAGTTGAGGGCCAGGTGGGCTAAAACGAGATCGGGTTTAAGGCCCACCACAGCCTCGATATCAATGTTCATATCCCCAACTTTGGTTTTCTTTTTCGCGGCTGCGGGATAATCGCAAAACCGAGTCACCCCGACTACCCGATCAGATAGTCCGACCGCAAACAGAATCTCGGTGTTGCCTGGCGCAAGCGACACAATTCGCATCGGCTTGGTTTTGAAGTCAATGGCCTTGCCGCGAGCATCTTTTACATTAAAAGGGTAGCCAAAACAAGCGCAGCTAAAGATCGAACAAAAGGCTATGGTTAAGAATATGATCTTTTTCATTACATATAAAAGCCGTTTGGGTAGTTCCGGGACATCTCTGCCCCGGAACACATTTCCTCTATTTGAGAAGGGTGGGAGGACATCGCGCCCTACCGAAGTGGGCTTTCGCTTTGCGATATAACAGTCACGTTCGCTCTCGCGCTCACTCCTGGCTCACTTTCACAGTTGAACCTCACCCGGTTGGCTCCGGATTTAAGAGTCGGAACCTCTCCTTGCGGAACCACCTCCGCGAGCACCTCACCCATCGGGCCGTAGACCTTGCAATCCGACATCGATGTGAATTCCAGATAGCAATTGCTCTCCAGCTCCACTGGGAACGTAATAGTGCTGCCATTGAGGTTTATGCTCGGGTTTTTGAGCTTGCCCTTAACCAAAGGAAGAGCCTTGACAGCGCTGAGGAAGCACTCCACTTTTTCGCCACTCGGCAGATTGTTATACCAAAGCGAAACCGCCCCGACGCTCCCATAATTCACCTGTTCGCGGTATATTCCGTAAACCGTAAGATCATAAGGCCATTTATAGTCCTGGATGTGGCCGCCCTCCGGCTCGATAAGCTCGAAGTATCGCCAACCCTCAAAGTCCACCTCGACGTAGTGATCTCCAATGCCCCACGCCAGATGCGGCGGGCTTGTCACTTGAATGTTGATTATCTCTCCCTTACCGTCTCCATATACCCACACGCCGAGCGCCTGTTTATCCCCCAGGCTAAGCGGCGGATCGAAGACCTGTCCGATTTTCGCCCAGGCTCCCTCGCGTTTATCGGTGGAATTGTGGGCGCTAAACAACCCGCTGGCGCCTTCTTTAGTATGTGTCGTGGAGGCCACAAGCTCTGCTGTCACTCCGGTTTGATTCGATCTGTCTGTGAAGCTATCGAGCTTACCAAAATCGGCAACCGTTACGGCGTCCGGCGAATCATAACCAGCCGCCGACATCAGCGCTTCTATGCGTATACGCAGCGGCTGATCTTTGAAACTGTTCCCTGAAACCCACGAGGCGCTGGTGGATGTTATTTTTCGCTTGTCATACTTGATCGGATAAAGCTGCCAAGCTCCCGCCGAGTCCTGTCGGAGAGTGAACTCCGCGCCCGGCTTATCGAGCTGCTTTCTGACGGATTCAGGAAAATAGTTCGCATGCCGCAGATCCTCGTACTGTTTGAAGATCGGAGCCAAGTTCGCATACAGCGGAACGCTTTTCATAGTGCTGGGATTGATCGCCATAAGCGCAAACCCGGTGTTCGTCGCCAAACATCGGCACATCAGATATTCGATGTCATCAGGGAATGTGCGCTCAACCTGGATGTTGCCTCCCGTGTGCAGCGTCCACCAGCCCAACTCCGCCGGCAGCATCATTTGCGTCGCTTTGACATTTCCAAAGGCGTGCTCATGGCCGGGAATTCCGTGACAGTGGACATCAATGAAGCGTTTTTGGCCGCGTGCCGGGTAGTCCATAGCTCCTATTCTAGAGCGCACGCACCAGAAATGATGATGGAACGTAGACATCTCCATCAATGGCGGTTTTTTCAGCCTTTTCACCAACTCATGCACAAACTTCGAGCCATAATGCCATCCGTATGCCGCTCCTCCCAACACGTCTTCGCCATCCTGCGCATCGAGATAAATCATATCGAATCCGCATTCGTTATATGTGTTCGCCACCTCTTGCGCCACCTCGGTCAGCAGGGTGGAATCCCCATCCGGCGCGAAGTATCCGAAACACTCGGTCAGATGATGCGCCTTTGCACCCTTGGCGTGATTTGCCGGTGTTGTGCCATAGGCTCCGCGAGTGCATTCGGTGAATGAATACGGCGGATTCTTCGATATACCGCCGAATATAATCAGCTCTTCATCGACCATCAAAGTGACGCTGTTTCGGACAAAAAAACCGGTTATCGTCGACATCTTCTCCGTCGATTCCGCCACTTGCAGAACTTTGGCATCCGCTGATAAATCCTCAGCCAAAGTAAAGGTCGCATCCCTGCCGAGCCTGGGGTCCGGCTTCGGGGTTACCCAAGAGCACGATTTATCAATGAAGAACGCATAAGGATGCAGCCCGGCGTAAATACCGGCCTCATGCAGCTTATCGATCACTGCTTTCAAACTGGCGCGGCCGTTGGGGTAAAGGTTGGGATTGGGTCGGCAGTCGCCGAATCTGAACGAACTGCCGCCGTGGAAGTCGATCTGGTTGATTCCCAGCAGTTTGACAACTTCGATCCATTGATCCACGTTGGCCTCGGTGATTCCGTCGAAATTGAAGAGATATGAGCCGCGAGTAATCTCCGCGTCCATCGCCCACGGGCCTCCCAGCGGATTATAGGGCAGATCAGGCGCATCCGGGATCACTTCCTGAAAAATCCCACGAAAATATGCCATTGGGCTGGCAACGATCGCAGCCTTCGCGCCTGCAAATCCGAATCTCGGATAGCAGATCGCCCGCAGGCGGCTGTTCATCCCCGGGATTTCGGGTGAGTTGGTTTGCAGGTTCAACGCCAGCGTGCTGGCTGCGAATGGCTCGCTCGGAACCCCCCATAATGACAATTCTACATATCCAAAGACCAGCTCATCGACGCCTTCCCCGGTGACTGAAGCTACTTCTAGAGTCAGGTAGTGTTTTTTAGATTCAGCCTTAATTATAGCTTTGACATTGGCCCCGCCAAAATTGAGAACGATCCGACCATTTGAGGACGTCACCGCCGAGCATTCGTATGTTTTCCCACCCTTTTTGATTTGCGCAAATTTAGCCTGGGACTCGGCTTTGTTATATTCTCTCCCCGCCGTTTTATCAAAGAAGCTTTTGTTAAACCCGTCAGCGTCTACCACATATTTGACGAATGTGTTTTCCAGCACGAAACCAGGTTTGTCAGTCACGTTAGTCTTACCCGCCTTTCCTGTCGCCGCGCCCGCCGCCACAGCAATCGAAGTGCACAGCGTCGCGATAAATAAAGTGAACCACGCCGATTTCATATCATCCTCCAGCACAGCTTGATCCGCACTGCTGTAAACTTATGTCTCAGCATCCCCACCTCCTTCGGCAAATAACAAAAGGCCCGCACCTGATAAAAGGCGCGGGCCGTAGATTCGAGAAGTTGTCCGCTCTTGTTAGTTCTGTTTCTTAGCCTTAATGGCGTTCAGAACCGGAGCAACGCCGCTGGAATCGAGATTTCCAGTGGCCGAGACATAATCGGCAGTCGTGAAGCCGTGGTTGTTAAGGTTGACCTTAACCGGCATACCGGATCCGTCATCGACGAAGAAACTGTTGGCGTTCACAGGAGCAATCACTTTGCCCCACAACGTGAATACCATATTATTCGATGCAACTCCGATGATGGAATCCCAAGCAGCCTTATTGCTCAATCCGTAAGAAGCCACATAGCTGAACACGTCGAAAGTGCCGCTCGGCCCGGCGATTGGCGCAAGGTTGCCCGCAAGGTCGCTGGCTGTCCCTGCCGCGATAGAGATGCCAAGCTTGCCGTCTCCGGTGATATCGGACAATGTCACCACTCGACTCGTCGAGCCGCTTCCGCTGACGGCTATTGTACCGGCATTCGCGGAGCCGGTCTTGTTGAGTGTGATATGGCTATTAGCCAGAGTGATTGTATTTGCGCCACCGTATGTAACCGTATACGTAACCGGCCCGTTTGCCGTCGATGAAACGGATGGAGCGCCGATACTGATAGTCGGAGGAACCGTGTCGAGCGTTATCGTGGCCGACACCGCCGCAGACCAGTTGCCCACTTTGTCCTTGAACTTGGCATAGACCGTTTTTGCTCCGTCCCCCGCAGGCAGGGTGTAGCTCTTGGTCGCAGCAAAGGCTTCCGCTGCGGAGTAGGATGTGCCGTTCGTGCTGAACTGCATTTGCGACAATCCGCTCAGGGTATCTGTTGCAGCAAGGGTCAACGTCACCGCCGCGCTATTCGTATATGCCGCCCCGCCGTTGATTTTGATGCTGCAATTGGATGGCGCTGTCAAATCGACGTAGTCGATTTCCAGTCTCGGCGGCTTGCCGGAGCCACCATCGTTATCTTTGCTGTCAAAGATCTTTGCAAAGTTTGCGTCGCTCTCGCTTGTGTCGTTTTTAACATAGACTCCCCTGTTGGCAAGCGGGATACCGACGGTATTTCCATTCCATTGCCAGGTTCGGTCACCGACATCCGCGCAAGCCACCGTGGCGCCGGTGAAAATACCTCCGATGCCTACGTTGTTCCAAGTTCCGTTAGATGAAGTCCAGTCGTTGTTGACCTTATACAGCGATATGTTAGCCGAAGAGGTCTTGCTAACCTGGGTGTATTGATACAACTTGACTCGCACGCTGTTTGAGGCGTTGAGGGTCTCGGCCTGCGTGGGTGCGCCGGTCATATCCCACTGTATCAGTCCGCGGCGAATTTTGAGCGTTTCGGTCGTGCTATACCCGACAGCTACGCCGCCCCAACCGACGACATCAGGGGTTCCACTGCGCACGTAGTTACTGTGCAGCGCATTGGCGCGTGACCACGTCCCTGCGGTTCCCGTCTCAAAAGCTGCGCTTTTGGCCGAATAGTTGGGCTTAGCGTCGTAGGCGTCCACTTGATATGTGTATCCGGTATTCGCGCTCAGCCCGGTGTCGGTATACGAGTTGGTCGTCGATGTGCCTACTTGCGTCCCGTTTCTATATATTCTATAGCCCGCCACTGCACTGTTGTCTGTGGAAGCGGTCCAACCGAGCGTAATACTGCTGGTTGTAACGGCATTTCGATTCAGGTTTGTCGGCACGGTCGGAGCTTCGTTGTCATTGATATTCACCACGGTGATCGTTTTGGAAACGGTCGGGCCAAACCACTCGTAGCCGTCACGCACCATTCTCCAAGCCGTCGTATACGTGCCCGGAGTTGTCGGGGCAGTCATAGTGAATGTAAATGTTGTTTCGCCGCCGGGCCGGACGGTTCCGGAGACGTTGTGCAAAGTGGTGGTCGTCATAGGAGTATTGCCCGACACAGCTCCCAGCTTGAAGCCATAAGCGCTCATCCAGCAGACGCCCCTATTGCGCATCTTAATAGAAACACTGTAGCTCTGCCCGGGGTTCATGGAAGCGGGAATGGTGTTCGATACCGCTTCTCCGGAATACTTGCCCCAGGTAGGAGTATTGCCGAAATACTCGCAAATACCCTTATACATCGCCCACGTGCACAAGGAACGGAAGAAGTCGTTTTTGAGATAAACGGCGTCTCGTGTGCAGTGGTCGTGGAACGCCAACTCGACGAGAACAGCGGGCCGGTTGGGAATGCGAATCTCTCCGTAGTTGCCTTGACCGTCCTTAACTCCACGATCAGCCCAGCCGCTCTCCCCCGGGAAGGTATTCCGAATTGTGGAGATAATATTGCTTTGTACTTTTTGTGCAAGAGTAAGACTATTCGCAACGTGCGCCGGCTTTTCCATCGCCGTGTCGCGGAATGTCTCGGTCCCCGTGCCGCCCCCCGCGTTGGTATGGAACGCAATGTAGATCTGCGATCCTATATAGTCAGCGTACAACGGTCGGCAGCGGATGTCGTCGCTGCCTCGGCCAACCGCCGTATCAGCGCCGCAGTTGCCGGTATAACTCGCCCAAACAGAACATGGCACGCCGGTGCCGCGCAGCCAGGACTGAGAGCACATCTTCCACCAGGCGGTGCCTGTAGAGTGGTTCCCGTAGCTTTCATCGTGGCACCTGACCCCATAGAACGTGCCGCCATCCTGCTTAATATATTGCTCCAGAAACTGAGTCAATCTAACGCTGTTGGTGTCTTCAAGCACGGCCTCGCCGAACCCGCAGTTGTCCCCTCTCTGCCAATACCAGCCGCTGCCGTTCCAGAATCGGCCGTGGGAAGCCCCGACACAGATCTTCTTGCCGGAAAGGCCGACTGCGTTGCCCGCAACCAGTGGCTCAGCAGACTCACCAACATCAGGGGCTTTTGGCAGATATGACGATAAAACCTTACCGCCGCAGGTGAGTTTGATCGCTGTAATGGATGGAAAATCGCCGAGCGTAAGCCGGAACTGGTCGGAGATTTCATTCAGACCGACCTCGTCCAAACCATTTACGACCTCAGACGAAAGATCTACCTCAGCGCTCGTGTCGGTGACTTTCAGTTTGTTGATCTTTGTTCCGCCAGGAATCCGCGAAGATATCCCAACCGCCATTTCTTCAACAAATGGGCCACCAACCAGAGCCTGAATCGCTGCCTGTGCAGCGGGTACGTTGTTTGGTACCGATCTATTGACCTGCACCAGTTTTCCGTCTGCAAAGAAACGGACAGACACTACATTGGCGTGGGCTGTCGTAGCCAAAAATACAATCAGGAGTACAGCAGTCAGCAATAAGAGAGCTTGCGTGGAGAACTTTCTCATTTTACCTCCCCCGTCTGCAAGATGCCCATGCGCCTAGTCGCATAAGCCGAAACAACGAAGTACAAAGAGGCTGTACACCGTTTGCACGGCTTTCAGGCATTCGTAGAGATTATAATACTAATGTAGTATGCCTTATATCCAGGCAAGCGTCAACCCAGTAATTTTGCCGGGTTGACCGGGCAGTGAGGGGTAAAAGTGAGAAAGCATCCGTTTTTATGAGTATTTGCGGTTGGAACGTCGTCCAATCTTTAGGCTGGCCAGGCTGATGACCCCAGTCAACAAAGCCAAAACAGACGCCGGCTCCGGCACTATCACGATGGAACCGACCGGCATAAATGCGCTTATAAACTCGGCGGCTCCCGATACCCCCACTGTTTGGGCTGTCCAACTGCTCGTATCCAGCGCGGTAACCGTGTTGCTCTGGGTGTTGGTTACCCACAAAAACTTGCCGTCCTCCGAAATTGCGCACTGATGTTTGGTGGAAGCATCCAACTGCTGATACATAAGGCTGTCCATCAGCGGCATGCCGTCTTCTCCCAAGGTTACTCGTATCGCTTGAATCAAACCGCCGTCGTCACCAACCAACCCAAGATAGTTAACCTCGCCAGACGAGAAATAGGCAATGTCGGTCGGCCTGAAATCGTCGAGTTGGAACGCCGGGCCCATCCTTGTCTGGGTGGCGCTATCCATAACCGATATGCTGCCGATATCGTCAGGGCCAGCTCCAGGCTGGTCTTCGGTGGATCGGTTCGCGACATACGTATATCCATTAGTTCCGGCGACGATTCCCGCCGGCAGATAACCCGTATCTTCGAGATTTTTTCCAAACCCCGAGGACGCGCCGATTGCCGTGGTCACCCATGTTTGATCCACGAATCCTTCGCGGAGATTTCTGTGGGCAAATACTGCTCCGTTTCCGCTTGGAGCCACATCCGCGAGCGATGTGGATGGCAAGTTGACAACCGAAACCTGCGCGCTCTGCCATCCATTGGAACTGGTAATATAGGCATAATTTGAGTGGGTTTGGTTGTAGTTGTCGACATAACGCCCGCCCATCACATAAACCCCGCCGTTAGCGCTCACTGCCAGTGAGGTGGGTTGTTTAAGGATCTCACCGTCCTGGGCGAGTGTAATCGGTGCGCCAATCCACTCTATCGTGGGGTTCAATACAGGATCAGTTATCTTGCCGACTCGCAGCACCGCTGAGGATTTTCCCGAGACGGATATAGTGTCGGCCACGAAGACATAGCCATTATAAGTGCCAACCCCCGTCATCATCGAACCGGAGAACTCAGCCACTTGATAACTCGTCATGCTGCCGGATGCGTGCTTTACCAGAAACAGCTTGTCGAAGCTGGAAGTAACAGCCCATTGAGCCGTCGGCTCTGCGAAAGCGGCTGTGCTAAAGACCACGACCAAAACGAATATCAGTGCTGTAAGATTTCTAATATGGTGCATAAAGGAACCTCATCGGAGGGTAGTCGACTTCATTCAACATACAAAAGTGCATAAACCGTGCCAATGATGCTGCTCCCACACGCTTGCACTATCCCGCTCTCGCTTCTACTCTGATTGCGGTATCTGTTATAATTGAAATGTGGCATTGGATATATTAAAAACTCTCAACGATCAGCAGCAGGCCGCAGTTACCCATACCGAGGGGCCTGTGCTTGTGTTCGCCGGTGCGGGCAGTGGCAAGACTCGGGTGCTCACGCATCGCATCGCGCATCTTATCCGCGACTTGCGCATCTCTCCATATAATATCCTGGCCGTCACATTTACGAACAAGGCCGCCAGGGAGATGAAAGAACGGATCGAGGGGCTGCTTGGTGAGGGCGCCAAGGGCTTGTGGGTTGGCACTTTTCACGGGACATGCGCAAGAATCCTTCGTGAGAGAGGGAACAGTATCGGCATCGACCGCAATTTCACCATATTTGACGATGCCGATCAAATGGCCCTGGTGCGCGAGAGTATGGATGCGGAAGATATCGACCAAAAGGTCTACAAGGCCCGCGACATCCTCAATCTCATATCCAAAGCTAAAGAGCAGCTAGTTTTGCCCGACGATTTCGGCCGCCGATTCGTGGGGCCGGTCGAAAATGTTGCCAAGCGTATCTACAAGGTATATCAGCAAAAACTCCACCTGAACCGTGCTCTGGATTTCGACGACCTCATTATGTATACGGTTTTGCTCTTCCAAAACGAGCCAGACGCCCTGAAACACTACCAGGAGAAGTTCAAATATATTCTCGTAGACGAATATCAGGACATTAACTATTCCCAATACACCCTCGTACGCAACCTGGCCCAGAGATATCGCAACGTGTTTTGCGTTGGAGATGACGATCAATCGATATACAGATGGCGCGGCGCCGATGTCGGCATAATCCTGCAATTTGAAAAAGACTATCCCGATGCCGCAATATACAAGCTGGAGCGCAACTATCGCTCGACAAAAAAGATCCTGAAAGCCGCACATGCGGTTGTCGAACGCAATGCAGCCAGGGCGAAAAAGAAACTTTGGACGGAGAATGCCGAGGGCTGCGACATCGAAGTCATCGCCGCTTCCAATGAGATTGACGAGGCGAGCAAGGTCGTGCAGTCGATTCAGAATAAGATCTCGTTTCAAGACCGCGAATATTCCGATATTGTCGTGCTTTATCGCATGAACGCACAGTCCCGGGTTTTTGAAGAGGCGATGATTAATTCCCGAATTCCACATATCCTTGTGGGGACGGTGCGGTTCTACGAGCGCAAGGAAATCAAAGATGTGTTGGCGTATTTGCGGCTGGCTGCGAACCCGCAGGAATCCGTAAGTCTCAGGCGGGTGATAAATGTGCCGACGCGCGGTATCGGCCAGACATCACTCTCCCGTCTTGAGCAATTCGCAATCAAAGAGCAGATCACTCTGTTCGACGCGGCGTGCCGAGTTCGAGAGGCCGCGGATATTACCGCTAGGGCCAGCAATGCGATTGAAAAGTTCGCGGAAATAGTCCGACACCTCAATAAACTTCACAATCAGGTGTCGGTGCGCCAACTCACCGAAGAGGTACTGGAGGTCAGCGGTTATCTAGCCTCGTTGCGGGAAGAGCGTACGATGGAAGCGCGCTCACGCCTGGAAAACGTCGAAGAACTGCTTTCCGTGACCGAGCAATTTCGCCACACCACCGATGATCCCAGTTTGACTGCGTTTTTAGAGAACGTATCGCTGATATCTGATATCGACACTTTGGATGGTTCCGGCAACGCCGTCACGTTGATGACTATGCACNNAGAGGGGGTGTTCCCGCACCGCCGCTCTTTGGATGATCGAGACGAACTGGCTGAGGAGCGCCGCTTGTGCTACGTCGGCATGACCCGAGCGCGAGAAGAACTGGTCTTGTCTTATGCACATCAGCGGATGTTGATGGGCCAGGTGACCGGCTCGAGCGTGTCTCGTTTTGTGTCAGAAATCCCTGAAGAACTCCTCGCCGAGACCCAACCCGCCAGAAGACGAGCCTCCACTAACACGCAGTGGCGCACCCGTTTCCAGCCAAAACGCACATCAAGCGCAGCCGCATTCCGCCCTGGCCAAAAAGTTGAACACAAGCAATTCGGGTCCGGCATCGTGCTGAATTGCATTGGGTCGGATGCCGACGAACAAGTCACAGTAGCATTCGATAAACACGGAATCAAGAAGCTGTTGGTATCGTTCGCTAACCTGCGAAAAGTGTAACCTCCAAAGCGAACGCCCCCAAATTGTGCGAGATTTCCAATTATATATTGACACGAGGATTGTTGATGGTATATTATAAGTGTATAATACACTTAGATGGCAAAAGGAGTGGCAAATGAAGATCGCAGTCACGACGATGGGGCAGGATTTAGACGCTCAGGTCGATCCACGGTTCGGACGCGCTCAGGGGTTTATCGTCTTTGACACCGACACGGGAGACTGGCAGTTGATCCCCAACTCCGTTAACCTCAATGCGGCGCAGGGTGCCGGCATTCAGACCGCGCAGATGATTTCCGAAAGTGGGGCCAAGGCCGTGCTGACCGGGCACTGCGGGCCTAAAGCTTACCGTGTCCTGAACGCCGCCGGCGTCAAAATATATGCTGGGGCGTCTGGCACGGTGTCCGAGGCTGTAGACGCTTTCAAAAGCGGGAAATTAACCGCCTCGACCGGCCCTGATGTCGAAGGACACTGGTAGGATCAAGTTTATTGAAAGGAGCATACTATGCCTAGAGGAGATGGAACCGGACCGGCTGGCGGAGGTCGGGGTAGAGGCAGAATGGGCGGCGGCGGGCTTGGAGCCGGAGGCGAGTGCGTTTGTCCGGCTTGCGGCCATAGAGAACCACACAAAAGAGGGGAGCCGTGCGTCGAAAAAACTTGCCCCAAGTGCAACACTCGAATGACAAGGGGCGGCCAATAGTATGAAAATCGCCATAGCTAGTGGAAAAGGTGGGACCGGCAAGACTACGGTCAGCACAAACCTGGCGCGTATTCTATCGGGAAAGCAGCAGGTGCAGTATTTGGATTGCGACGTCGAGGAGCCAAACGCTCACCTCTTCTTGCACCCGCGGATAACCGACCGTTATGACGCATGCACCTTGATCCCACAAATCGACGAGGCTGTGTGCGATAACTGCGGAAAGTGCTCGGAGTTTTGCTATTTTAATGCTATTGCGACGTTGGCAAACACCACGCTTGTCTTTCCGGAATTGTGTCATAGCTGTGGGGGATGCCTGCGCGTGTGCCCCGTGAATGCCATGACCGAAGTCCGGCGCCCGATCGGGGTAATTGAATCCGGAACCGCCGACGGAATCGAATTTGTGCACGGCAGACTGAACATCGGCGAAGCTATCAGCCTGCCTCTGATTCGCCAGGTGATCGATCACGCCAAACCCGATAGGGTGGTGATTATGGATGCGCCTCCGGGCACTGCTTGCCCGGTGGTCGGCACATTGCAGGGCGCTGATATAGCTGTTCTGGTAGCTGAACCCACGGCATTCGGCTTGCACGACCTGACTTTGGCCATCGATTTGATTCGAGAGATTGCAATACCTTGTGGGGTGTTCATAAACCGATCCGATATCGGAGACGATCGCGTCGAACGCTTCTGCGCGGAAAACGATATACCAATCTGGGGCCGGCTGCCGCATGACAGACGTATCGCGGAAGCATACTCCAGCGGGATTCTGGCTGTCGACGCGATTCCTGAGGTTGCGGCCAGCTTCGATGGTTTGGCGAAAGGATTGCTGGAAGGCGGGAATGTATGAAAGAAATCGTTATACTGAGCGGCAAAGGCGGCACCGGAAAGACCAGTGTAACAGCGTCTTTCGCCGCTCTCGCCAAAAACATCGTTGTGGTTGATTGTGACGTCGATGCGGCGGATTTGCATTTGGTTTTGGAGCCTCATGCGAGCGAATCTCACGACTTTTGGGGCGGCCGAATCGCTGTTATAGATCAAGAAAAATGCACCGCATGCGGTTCATGTGCGGATGCCTGTCGATTCGATGCGATATCCAGCGAGGACGGCCGGTACAGTGTCAATGGACTGGAGTGCGAAGGTTGTGGAGTATGCGATCTGATCTGCCCTGCTGATGCAATTAAACTGCAGGATACAATCAGCGGCCAGTGGTTTTTGTCTGAAACCAGGTTTGGCGTGATGGTGCATGCGAGATTAGGCGCGGGTGGAGAGAACTCCGGCAAACTGGTGACCCTTATCCGAAAGCGTGCGAGAGAGATCGCGGAATCAGTGGGCGCTCAACTGGTGCTTACGGATGGGCCACCCGGAATAGGGTGTCCGGTGATCGCATCTTTGGCGGATGCTAATCATGTGCTGATAATAACAGAGCCGACCGTCTCGGGCATACACGACCTGCAGCGAGTCGCGCAGCTTACGTCGCACTTTAAGGTTGCGGCAAGTATAATCATCAACAAATCCGATATAAATGAATCCAAAGCCGCGGAGATCGACGAATACGCATCTAAACACAATATC
>LSQX01010585.1_pt1 | contig 19213 bp, 14 predicted proteins | sample 654561 | NCBI WGS metagenome assembly LSQX01 (sample SAMN04489861, study PRJNA283612) | anaerobic digester metagenome | isolation source: 4 biogas reactors fed with cattle manure at either 37C or 55C with and... | place: Denmark: Kongens Lyngby | collected 2014
TATTCCGGTACTTATCGGTACCATGCTGGGCGGTATTATACCCGGGCTGCTGGTGCTGCTTGTCACCGCCTTGATACAGGCGTTCGCTATGGGCGGCGACGGCTGGGTCGGTTTTGTCATGCATTTTATTTCATCGGGAATGATGGTGGTTTTTGTAGGTATTTTCCATACCTGCAACCCGAAATGGTGGAAAACCGCGCTCGGTCTTATAACAGGCACTCTGGCTATGACGGCCGTCATGATTCCCATGAACCTTATCCTAACACCGCTGTTTATGGGCGTTCCGCGCGACGCGGTCATAGCGCTTCTTCTGCCTGCAATCATCCCGTTTAATCTGCTTAAAGGGGCGCTGAATTGCGTCATAACACTTATCGTCTACCGCCTGCTCACCCCGTTAATCGGAAAAAATATATTGCGGATTTCTTCATGTTAAAGGGTGCAAATTATTTTTTATTGACAAAACACAGGATTATGTTAAACTTTTTACACCATGAAAATTGTGTTATATCGGGCAGAATAGTAAAATAGAGATTTATAAACAATAGAGCCGGGCTTAAAGCACATTGACCCGCGAAAGGAATGAAACTTTTATGGAAAAGCGCTTTTTTACCTCCGAATCGGTCACAGAAGGGCATCCCGACAAGGTCTGCGACCAGATTTCCGATGCGGTGCTCGATGCGATACTCGAACAGGACCCGGCGGCTCATGTCGCGTGCGAATGTATTGCCACAACCGGTCTTGTTCTTGTTGTCGGTGAGATTTCGACCTGCTGTTATGTCGATATACCCAAGATTGCGCGGCAGGTTATACGGGATATAGGCTACGACAACGCCGCACAGAAGTTTGACGGCGACACCTGCGCGGTTTTGACCGCAATCGACGAGCAGTCGCCCGATATAGCCATGGGGGTAAACGAGGCGCTTGAGATACGCGGCAATTCACCGGACGGTTCTGAGTATGACCGCATCGGCGCGGGAGATCAGGGACTGATGTTCGGCTATGCCTGTGATGAAACGCCCGAGCTTATGCCTCTGCCTATCTCTCTTGCACATAAGCTTGCGAAAAGGCTCGCGGATTTGCGTAAAAACGGGGAGCTTCCGTATCTTCGTCCAGACGGTAAAACTCAGGTCACGGTGGAATATGACGGTAACAGACCGGTTCGTATAGATACCGTAGTGGTCTCAACACAGCACAGCGACAATATCTCGCTCGATACCATCCGCAAGGACATCATCGAGCATGTTATTCTGCCGATTATCCCAAAGCAACTGTACGACGATGCAACCAAGGTTTTTGTCAATCCGACCGGTCGGTTTGTCATCGGGGGACCGCAGGGCGACAGCGGGCTTACCGGACGCAAGATTATTGTTGATACCTACGGAGGGTATGCGCGGCACGGCGGCGGCGCTTTTTCGGGCAAGGACCCGACCAAGGTTGACCGTTCGGCAAGTTATATGGCGCGTTATGCCGCCAAAAATGTTGTCGCAGCCGGACTTGCGAAACGCTGTGAGCTCCAGCTTGCTTATGCCATAGGTGTTGCCCGTCCCGTATCGGTTGTGGTAGATACCGAGGGAACCGGAATCGTGCCGGATGATGAGCTTGCAAAAGCTGTATCGGCTGTGTTTGATTTCCGTCCGGCGGCCATAATCGAGCAGCTTGACCTAAGACGCCCAATCTACCGGCAGCTTTCGGCATACGGGCATATCGGGCGCGAGGATTTGGACGTTGCATGGGAAAAAACCGATAAAACCGCTAAGCTTCGCGAATATCTTGGTTTAAAATAAAAATATTCGGATTAACCGTCAGCCTGCGATTGTAAGCGGTTGGCGGTTATTTTTTTGCAGCTTGACTTCCAGTATCGGCAGGCAGGCGCAGTTCCTGACTTTCCGCGGACGTGCCAATCCTGTCCTGGGGCAGCGGCGAGGGATTTAAAAACCGTTCGGCATCTTTTGACCTGCTGATATCGGACGGCAGGGCGGTAGGCTTTGCGCCGTCTACCATACTCATCTCGATAATATTTTTCCAGAATTTCTTTGGCATATGCTGGCGGCGCAGGTTGGGGTTTATTCTCTCTTTGATGGCAATGGTATTGTAAAACCGCTTCCAAAGAGCGCGGTACTTCATCTCGTCATCCGAATACTCCGGCATTGTAATACCTTCGGCGGAGCGGATGTACCACTCCTGCGTGTCATATAATCCGGCGGTCTGGCGGCGGGTGTCATGGATGATAAACGGCTGTGTGTTAAACCGGTCGGCGAAAAACGGCATCATCAGCGGGAGCACATCGTTATCAGGCTCAATCCTGCCGTAAAACACCCCGCCCTCCATACGTGAAAAGCGAACAAACTCAATCTGCAGACTCGATTCCCTTCCGACCAGCTTCACAAGCTTATCCATATTCATCACCCGCCGATCGGTCAGGTGAAAATGCACCTTGTGTCCCACCTTCATACCAAACCTTATATACTTGTAAATGATGTCCTCCTTGTCGGGATTGCAGGAGAGAAAGCCGGTCCACACCCTTTCATATGCGTCTCCTCCCATAATCCGGTTGATACCGTCGATAACCCTCTCCGATTTGCGAAAATCCGTTTCTATTGTGATATACTGGACGTCCAGTCGTTTTTGATGCTGCTGTCCGACAATACTTATCGGCACGGGCTTGCGGGTATACGATTCAAATACGGCGGTGAGCATCCCCTCAAAGCTGTCATCATAATGTAAAATCGCATAATCGTCAGGAGGGGTCGTCACATTAAGGATTTCTGCCATACGGCTTCACCTCCCTTATCGGCTGCGGACAGCTGCGGGACGGCAGGTGCCGGGAACAGGGAAAGCTGTTCCGATTCGGGCGCAAACGGCAGCCCTTTTGGGTTGCGGCGGGCATCTGCGGTAAGATTCTCATATATAAACGAGTGTGTCAGACGGACGCCCGGGTACATCTTCCCCTTGCAGGTGATAAAGTACATCGCACGTTTCATCACCACACCAATCTTTTTGAGATCGTCGAAGGATAATGCTCCCGCTCTGCGCGCCTTCAGAATACGCATGGCAGACATGGGTCCGATTCCGGGAACCCGCAGTAGCATCTCTTTATCCGCGAGGTTGACCTCGACCGGAAAGATGTCGAGATGCCCCAGCGCCCAATTGCATTTGGGGTCAAGCAGGGGATCGAGCGACGGCCGTTTGTCATCAAGCAGCTCGCTTGCCTTAAAGCCGTAAAACCTAAGCAGCCAGTCGGCCTGATAAAGCCTATGTTCCCGCAAGAGCGGAGGAGGCTGGTCATGCGGCAGCAGGGCATGGTTGCCGACCGGAATATATGCCGAGTAAAAAACGCGTTTTAAGGAATACTTTTTATAAAGGCTCTCGCTAAGCCGTAAGATCTGCCAGTCGGTATCGGGTGTGGCGCCTATAATCATCTGGGTGCTCTGCCCGGCGGGCGCAAAGGCGGGGGCGTGGCGATAAACCGCAAGCTCCTGCTTATTCTGGGTAAGCGCATCCCGGATTTCCGTCATGGGTCTAAGGATATTCTCCTTTGGTTTGTCCGGCGCAAGCGCACGCAGACTCTGCTCGCTCGGAAGCTCGATATTCACGCTGATACGGTCGCAGAGCAGCCCCAGCTTTCTCACAAGCTCGGGCGAACTTCCCGGGATTGCCTTTGCATGAATATATCCGTTAAAGCGATATGATGTTCTGAGCAGCTCGATTACACGGCACATCCGCTCCATTGACGCATCCGGACTTTGCATCACGCCCGAGCTTAAAAACAGCCCTTCGATATAGTTGCGCTGGTAAAATTCCATGGTAAGCAGCGCCAGCTCTTCGGGCGTAAATGCCGCCCGCGGCACATCGTTTGAGCGGCGGTTTACGCAGTACTGGCAGTCGTAAACACAGATGTTGGTCATCAAAACCTTGAGCAGAGAGATGCATCTCCCGTCAGCCGCAAAGCTGTGGCAAACACCCGGAAGACATGTGCTTCCTATCGCGCCCTTGACACCGGAGCGGTTAGAACCGCTTGAAGTGCATGCGACATCGTATTTTGCGGAATCTGTCAGGATGCTCAGCTTATCCATTAAATCCATATCATCATCCCAGCATAAACGATACATAATAATTATGATGTTTATTATAGAACAAATTTTCGTATTTGTCAAACATTTGTTCTATAATAAATCTATCGGAGATTTTTACAGATTCAAAAAGACGTTTTGTGTACTATACACTATACATTATTAAAAAATGATAACAGGTTTGTAATAATAATTGTAACCTTCGGAAATATATGCTATAGTGCGGGTACAGGAGCAAAGCCGCGGCAAACTGCGGGATATTTAGCTCGATAAGTTTACAATAATAATGCGGAAACGGAGGGTTGAAGGCTTTGAAAAGGAAGATGCTCGGCATCTGCGCGGAGTATGCGCATAAGCTGAAACAGCCTTGGGTTATATCTGTATTATTTGTCGCCTTTATCCCCTTTTTCCCGGAATATTTTGCGCCCATTTTTGCCGCCGGAGCACTTATGGCGGCCGGCAGCGAAATCAGAAATACCGGAACCGGCTTTCAGGTCGGAACTATCGGCAAGATTATGCTTGTCTATATCGCTTATATGGCGTTCGGCTTGTTATATTCGCCCAACTTTTTGTCGACCCTGGCTACGCTCGGCATGTGGATTGCCATGTTTATGGTCTATCTTGCAATGACCACCGTATTGAATACCCGCCGCCGTCTTGATTCGGCCTTGCTTGTAATAAGCCTTGTTGCCGGAGCGGTCGGTTTCATCGGCTGCGTACAGTATCTGCTGCGGGCTGCAGTCGGGTTGAGGATACCTCTCGAATTCTGGAACTTTATCGACAACATCATTCTTGATATCATGCCGATAGAAATTAAGGAAACCCCCTTTGTTCTAAGGGTTTCATCGACATTTAATAATGCAAACATCTTTTCCGAGGCTATGATAATGCTGATCCCGATAATCGGTTATTACTCTTTCTACGGAAGGCGTGAAAAGCATCAGCTTATCTGCCGTTTCTGCCTGATGACGGCCGCCGGAGGAATCGCCTTCTCATACTCAAGAGGCAGCTATCTTGCGCTTATTGCGGCGGCTCTTGTGTTCTGTGCCGCAAATATCAAAAAAATAGTGCTCATGGTTGTAACATTGATTTCGGGACTTTTGCTTGTTCCCGATTCGGTTATGGCAAGGCTGTTCACGATTACCGAAACCGACGGGTCCATCAACGAGAGACTTAACATCTGGCATTCCTGCGTATCCTTTATGAAAACCAATCCGATTTTCGGGGTTGGAGCCGGCATCAGCAACACATGGAGCCTTCTTCTATCAAGGGGCATCAATGCTCCTCATATGCATAATCTGGTAATGCAGCTGGCTGTCGAGGGCGGGATAATCGCAATTGCAATCTTTGCCGTCATATGCTGGAAATATCTCAGTTCCGGCGTTTTGATGCTTATCCGTAATTCGAGCGGGAGGATGATAGGCGTTATGCTGATGGCCTTTTCCCTCGGATTTCTCACGAACAGCCTATTCGATTTTCCTTTGATGACTCCAAAGCTTGTCGGAATCTTCCTTACGGTTATCTCGATATCGGACGCCGCCGCCCGTATTTATCTTAAGAAACAGACAACCGCGCTATTTGATATTATCACAAATAAATCCATTACCGGAAAGGGCGAGAGGTTGACCTATCCGACCATAAACAACACTAAATGACATCCAAAAATCCGCCGGTTTCACAAAAAAGTGAAGCCGGTATTTTTGTGATATTTTAGATGGTTCTCTTTTAAAAAAATTTATAAAATATTATGGCAAATTCCACTTGACATGCAGTTCAAAATGCTGTAACATAGTATTCAAAACCAGATGGATATTTTTCCCCCGAAACTCGGGTATAATATATTATATTCATTATAATTAATCGGGTTTGTCCCGAGTAGAGAAAGGGTATATAAATATGAGCTATCGCATTACAACGGATTCAACCTGTGATCTGCCAAGACAGTTTTGCATTGAGCGTGACATTAAAATAATCGGTCTTTCGTTCCTGATTGACGGGCAGGAATATAAGGAAGGTTCCGATAGCGCTATATCGACAGAAGAATTTTATAATCAGCTTAGGGCAGGCAAAACATCTACGACCATGCAGGTCAACACATATGAGTTCACAGAGTTTGCCGAGCCGTTCCTTGCTGCGGGCGAGGATGTTCTCCATATCTCGTTTTCAAGTGGGTTAAGCGGAACCTACGAGTCCTGCAAGCGCGGGGCGGAGGAGCTTCTTGAGAAATATCCCGACCGCAAGCTGATTATTATTGACAGCCTGTCCGCTTCCATGGGGGAGGGATTGCTGGTCTGGTATGCGGATGAAAACCGCAAAAATGGCATGTCTATCGAGGAAAACGCTGCGTGGATTGAAGACAATAAGCTGTATCTGTGCCACTGGTTCACCGTCAACGATTTGATGCATCTGCACCGAGGCGGTCGGGTTTCAAAAGCCTCTGCCATTATGGGCTCTATCCTCGGTATCAAGCCGATTCTGCATGTTGACAACGAGGGGCATCTTATCCTAAAGGCAAAGGCGCGCGGAAGGGGCGCAGCTATCGACGCGCTTGTAAACAAGTTAAAGGAAACCGCAAAAGATGATATTGCTGAACAGATGGTATTCATAAGTCACGGAGATTGTCTTGAAGACGCCGAGATGCTTGCCGATAAGCTTAGAAAGACCGTCGGGATCAAGCAAATCATTATTTCAAACGTCGGCGCTGTAATCGGATCTCATTCCGGTCCCGGAACCCTTGCCATATTCTTTATTGGCAAGCATCGCTAGTCTTTTAAATTCAATAAAATTATATCGGGCAATATTGCCCCATTGTTAAACTTATGTTATACTGATTTCTAATGAAATTCTTTGGAGCAGTATTGCATAAGTTTTTCATTTTTTCAAAATCTACATGACAAGGGATGACGCCAGTGAATAATCCGTCTGCCAATCAGACCAAGATACTCAAAACGATTATTCTTGCCATTGTGTTTTTGTCACTCACATGCCTGCTTTATTTTGGTTTCAAGCAGGACGAGCAGTTGATTCACATCAACCAAAACCGTGTTTTTTCACTGGGGCTTGGGGCTCTGCTCGCGGGGCTTGCCACCCTGCTACTGACCGTCCATGTTGAGGATGCTCCGCCCGCGCCGAAAAAGTGGTGGTTTTATCCGCTGATGTCGGCGTTGTTGGGCTTTTGCTGTATGTCGCTGGCATACACATATCTCGGGGTGTGGCCGCTTGGTGAACGAAGCGTCATGATTGTCGACATGCACCATCAGTACGCTCCCCTGCTTGCACAGTTTCGCGATATGATAATAAACGGAGGTAGTCCGCTTTATTCGTTTGAGGTGGGACTCGGCACCAGCTTTTTACCTTTGTTCGGCTATTATCTCGCCAGCCCCTTTAACCTGCTTTTGACCCTCTTCCCCGAATCAATGCTCAACGAGGGTATTCTTGTAATCACTCTTTTGAAAAATATGCTGACCGCCGGTTTGTTTGCGCTCTGCGTACAATATATATTCCGCAAGCGCGATATTTCGGTGATGATTGTTGCCATCCTCTATTCAATGATGATGTATCTGCTGGCATATTCGTGGAATATCATGTGGCTGGACTGCGTTATGTTCCTGCCGCTTGTCGTGATGAGCTTTGAAAAGCTTATACGGACCGGCAGATATCTGCCTTATGTATTATCGCTCGCCTACGCCTTATACAGCAATTACTATATCGCGTTTATGCTCTGCCTGTTTATGGTTTTGTATTTTATCTTTTCGTGTATCCGGCAGGAGCATACCCTGAATTCGTTCGGGCGCAATTTTGCCCGCTTTTCGATAGGTTCGGCGCTGGGCGGCGGTCTGGCCATGTTTTTGATTGTTCCGGTTTATATTTCCCTCGCCCACACCTCGGCTGCAGGGAGTACCCTGCCCGATATGAAAAACAATTTTGAGATGCTGGCCCTTTTCGGGCGGCATTTATATGCCACCACTCCGACCATCCGGTCGGGCAATCTTCCGAATATATACTGCGGATTGCTGTCCGTGATTTTGCTGCCCATATTTGCAACCATGAAATCCATACGGCTGCGCCGGCGCATCGCCTATCTCGGATTGCTCGGTACCATCGCGATAAGCTTTGTTATCAATCAGTTTGACCTTGTCTGGCACGGGCTTCACGCGCCGAACGATCTCCCCTACCGCTTCTCATTTTTATATTGTTTTGTGCTGGTGCTTATCGCGTATGAAACCCTTGTGCATATTCGCAAGATTAATTTAAAGCAGATATGCGGTTCCCTTGCCGGTATCATAGGTCTAATCATGCTTCAGGAGCATTTCGGCGGGGACGATTACGATTTCGTTACCATATATGTCAGTCTGCTGCTTGTTTTTGTGTATATGTTGATTATCGGACTTGCGTCGCGCCGCAAAATAGGCGTGCGCCCCGCATATATCCTTCTCCTGCTGGTAGTCACAATCGAAATGGTGTTTAACGGCGGATCGTCGTTCAAAACCATGCAGGCCAAGGAATACTTTACCGCACGCGACGATTATGTGGCGAATGATACTACAAAAGCCATACGCAAGGCGGTAAATCGTACCGAGGAAATCGGGGACGCCGCCGCAAACGGCGATTTCTACCGTCTTGAGTTCTTGCCAAGGCGCACCACGGTAGATACCGCTTTGTATGACTATCGCGGCATTACGGTATTCGCATCAAGCAGTCCGCAAAATCTCACAAAGTTTATGGGATATATCGGATATGCGGTCAACGGAGTCAACAGCCATCTTTATAAAAGCTTTGTTCCCATAGTGGATTCTCTGCTCGGAATCAAATACGTGATTATGGACAAATCCACCTCATTCGGGCTCTCAAATGACCCATATCTTAGAAATATTGAAGAGATAAAGGTCGAGGGTGTCTCCTATACCATTTATGAAAATAAAACGGCTCTGCCCTTGGGTTATCTCGTTGACAGCTCTATCCGGGACAACTGGAGGCCGTCAAAATACGATCAGTTTGAATCCATCAACTCCCTTTATAGCGCGCTGACAAATCAGAATATCAGTCTCTTTACTATGGCATCGGTTGATGTTGAATCGGGCAGTGAGAGTATCGCAAGTATTAACGGCAGTACTGCATTTACTATCAACTCGCCAGACAGAAGCAATAGCGCAAGGCTTACGGCGACCGTGTCGAAGCCCGGCCAAACCTACACCTATATCGACTGCCGCGCCGCAGAGAGCATCAGTGTTTCTGCAGGCGGCTCTTCCTGGAGCGTCCCCGCTCACGAGCCCTATATCATAAATACAGGAACATTGGCTCCGGGCGACACGGTTACGGTGACAATCAATGTGAAGGATACCTGTTCGGGCAACATTTATGTCGGGACTCTCGATCAGGACTTATATGAGCAGATTCTGGGAACCCTTTCATCAAGCCCCCTTAAGGTCAGTTCCTTCTCGGATACCCATATTTCGGGCAGTATTGACGCTAAAAAAAGCGGCGTGGTATTCACTTCGATTCCCTTTGACGAGGGATGGGCGGTCAAGGTGGACGGCAAAAAGGTCGAGACCTTTGCCGCATGTGACGCCATGCTTGCCTTTGATATCGGCGCAGGCGTCCATAAGGTTGAGTTTAATTTCCTCCCAAAAGGCTTGATGTCGGGAATTCTAATAAGCCTTGCTTCTCTCGCGCTTCTTATCGGTCTGCTGGTATTCAGCCGGAAAAAGGTGGATCCGCAAGACCCGTCAGACAATGAATTTGCCGCCTTTTTAAGACTGTTGACCCCCCAGTCGAGATCGGTTTTTGCCGAAACGTCGGAAATTTCGGAACCGTCCGCTGCCGATATTGAGCAGCCGGAGGTGCCCTCAGAAGACGGATTTGCATCGCATGATTATAATAAAGACGGGGAGGCGTAGCCGTTGGTTACCATCCTGATGCCGGTTTACAACGAAGGAGATTATATTTATAACAATGTAATAATTGTAGACCAACTGCTTGAAAAGGAAGGAATCGAGCACCAGTTTCTGCTTGTTGACGACGGCTCACGCGACAAAAGCTGGGCGGAGCTTTGCAGGCTTGCGAACGACCGTCAAAACGTCTCGATTATCCGGCTTTCCCGCAATTTCGGAAAGGAGGCCGCGCTTTGTGCCGGACTTGAAAGCGCCTCGGGAGATGCAGTAATTGTCATGGATTCGGATTTGCAGCACCCACCCGAACGTATTCCGGAAATGGTGCGTTTGTGGCGTGAAGAGGGTTATGACGTTGTTGAGGGCATCAAGGCCGACCGGGGACGTGAATCCTTCGGTTCAAAGCTTGCCGCCCTGCTGTTCTACCGCACATTCCAGCGTACAACCGGTATTGATATCGGCATTGCCTCGGACTTCAAGCTGTTGGATAGAAGCGTGGTTGAGGCGTGGAAAAAACTACCCGAAAAGAACACCTTCTTCCGCGGGCTTTCGGCATGGGTGGGCTATAAGCGTTATGCCATGCCGTTTGAAGTCGCTCCAAGAGCAGGCGGCAATACCAAATGGACCTTGCGTTCCCTTATGAGGCTGGCCGTCAATTCCATTACGGCGTATACCGCCGCCCCACTGTTCATTGTTTTTTGGCTCGGGGTGATTATGGGTATCGGCGCCGTCATCATGACAATCCAAACGCTGTATAATTTCTTCTCCAATCAGGCAGACCCCGGATTTTCTACCGTTATTCTTCTGCAGCTCTTTATCGGAAGCGCGATTATGATAAGTCTCAGCATAATCGGGCTGTATATATCCAAGATATACGACGAGGTCAAGGCGCGTCCGCGTTATCTTATCAAATCGAAACGCGGAAAGGCTTTTATCGATAAGGATTAAGAAGTCATAAAAACACCATGCAGCGCTCGAATGTAAGCTTCTGCATGGTGTTTTTTCTGGAGAGATATTTTTAATAAAACATCGTGCCAAAAGGCAGGACTTTAAGCCATATTGCTTTCAAGATAATTCTGTTTCGCGGGCAGATTATGCGCCGACGATATTAATCTTCCTTGCAAGGGCGGACTTTCTCCTAGCAGCGGTATTCTTGTGCAGGAGTCCCTTGGCAACAGCCTGGTCAATCTTCTTAACCGCTTTTTGAACCTCTGCTTGCATATCTTCCGCGTTGGTTTCAACTGCGATATTGGCCTTTTTAATCTGCGTCTTCAGGGCAGAGCGGTTGGCCTGATTGATAGCGGATTTTGTAGCAATAACCTTGACACGTTTTTTGGCTGATTTAATATTGGGCATGGTCACACCTCCCTTGCTGGACCGGATTTCTTATAGTGCAAAAGTTATATTATCACGAAAAGCCAAATAATGCAACTGTTTTTTAATTCTCTGCGCTATTTTGGCTGTTTTTTTATTTCAAAATATGTTATACTCGTTTACATTCTGGGTTTTAGGAGACTAGGAAAAATGATGAGGCAAAAGGAAACAGTCAAAAACACAAAAAGCAAGAGAAAACTGTTTTCATATCTGAGGTCGTTTGTATCGTACTATCGCCCGCATTGGAAGCTGTTCGCGCTTGATATGTTCTGCGCGTTTATGATTGCCGTGGTCGACCTTATCTTTCCGATGGCATCCCGCAGCGCTATGCAAAGCTATCTGCCAAAGCAAGCATATACGGCTTTTTTTGCGGTCATGGGGATACTGGCTACAGCCTATATTCTTCGTGCGGGACTTCAATATATCGTCGGTTACTGGGGGCATGTGCTCGGGGTCCATATGGAAGCCGATATGCGGCGCAACCTTTTTATGCATCTTCAAACCCTGCCGTTCAGCTTTTACGATAAAAACCGAACCGGAAGCCTTATGTCAAGGGTTGTAAACGACCTTTTTGAGATTGTCGAACTGGCACACCACGGACCCGAAGATCTATTCATATCCACAGTCACCCTGATAGGCGCCATAATTGTTTTGCTGACCATACAGTGGAAGCTTGCGCTGGTTGTATTTGTTATGATTCCGGTAATTGTAGCCTTTACCGCCTACAGACGCAGAAAGATGTCCAACGCCTCTAAGAAGGTCAAGCAGCGTACGGCTGAAATCAACTCGGACATCGAATCCAGCATTTCAGGAATACGTACCGCCAAAGCCTATAACAACCAGCAGTACGAGTTGGATCGATTTGATGAGGGTAATAACCGTTTTCGCGGTGCCAAGCAGATTTTTTACCGCCAGATGGGTATTTATACGTCCGGTATGGATTTTCTCATGAACATCATGAGCGTGCTTGTCATCACCTTTGGCGGTCTGCTTATCATGGGAGGTCAGATGGACCTTATCGATCTCATCACCTTTACCCTTTATATAAGCGCCTTTTTACAGCCTGTGCGCCGCCTTTCCAACTTTGTTGAGCAGTATACTGCCGGCATGGCTGGTTTTGAGCGGTTTCAAGAGCTTATGTCCATTAAATCGGATATTGTTGACAAGCCGGATGCCAAGCCTCTTCAAGACATCCGCGGCGATATTGAGTTTAAAAACGTCACCTTTTCCTATGACAATGACGTGCAGGTTTTGTCAGGCGTCAATATGCGTATAAATGCGGGTGAAACCCTTGCGCTGGTAGGTCCCTCTGGCGGCGGAAAGAGTACCCTGTGTCATCTTGTGCCTCGGTTTTATGAAATATCCGAGGGCGTCATCACGATTGACGGCATTAATATTCAGGATATAACCCTGTCCTCCCTTCGGTCGGCTATCGGGATAGTTCAGCAGGAGGTTATGATTTTTGCCGGCACAATCATGGAAAATATCAGGTATGGACGGGTTGACGCAACCGATGAGGAGGTTATTGAAGCCGCCAAGCGCGCCGAAATCCACAACGACATAATCAATATGCCTGACGGATACCAAACCTACGTGGGCGAGCGGGGTGTAATGCTGTCGGGAGGTCAAAAGCAGCGTGTCAGTATTGCCCGCATCTTTCTGAAAAACCCGCCAATCCTTATTCTTGACGAGGCCACCTCCGCGCTTGACACCATCACCGAATCCCGTATACAATCCGCCTTTACCGAGCTTTCTAAGGGGCGCACCACCTTGATTATTGCACACCGCTTATCAACCGTACGAGGGGCGGATAACATTGTTTATATAGACAGTGAGGGTATCCGCGAAGCAGGTACCCACCGCGAGCTTATGGAGCGCGGCGGGTTTTATGCCTCTCTTGTCGAAACCCAATCCCTTATCGAGCAGGATTAGTTCCATAATATTCCGTATTGCCATCTAGACCTGTTTTTTGTATACTTGTTACGTTGTTATTAAACGGGAATCTGTATTATACTTACCTGTACACTCACAGAAGGGCGGTTCCGCGCACATGAAAGTCCGCATACACCGGGATATTTCCAAACATATACTTGAGGCTTGTGAAGGCAGGCTGAATATAAAAATACATCCTTCGTGGTTTTCGCTCGGAAGTATCTACCCCGACTGCTCGCATCAGCGCATTATGCGCATACATGAAATCGGCGCCGCCGGCAATATGGTCGGGCGGATGATCCGCCGGTTTTGCGGCAAGAGCTTATACAGCGGACAGTGTCTCTCTCGCTGGCGCTCGCTGCGACTGGGCATAATCATTCACTATGTGTGCGATTTCCTGTGTTATGCGCACACAGTCGGGTTTGACGGTAATCTAATGGAGCATCGCGCGTATGAGGAGGAGCAGGGCGCCTTGACGCAAAGCCCTCGGATTAAAGAGCTGTGCTCGTTTTATGGGGTGGAAAGTTCCCACGAGCTTATAATAATGCTTGGAACAGTCATAAGGGAGCGCGAACCCGATAGCTTTTCGCCCTCGGATGATCTTGACTACGCTTTGGCGGTCGGCACCGAACTGGCATACGCTATGCTCCGCATATGTATGGGCGGTTCTGCCCGTACTCCTCTGCGGTATCGCATGCCTGTTGTGGGCAGTTATTTAATGAAACGGGCATCGTCGCTTATATAACCATGACAAAAGCCTCCCACCCTCGGGAGGCTTTTGTTATGGTTATATAAGCTACATACAGAATATATGCTTTCCTATTCTTGCAATCTTGGGACGGTCGTGTATCCATTTGCTTGTGGCGGTTACGGGATTGTAATAGTAAATTGCGCCGCTTACGGGGTCCCAGCCGTTGAGGGCGTCTCTTGCCGCGCGGTATGCGCTTTCAGCGACAGGCGCATTGAACTGGCCGTCCTTCAATGCCGTAAATGCTCCCTGCTGGTATATAACCCCGGCCATGGTATCCGGAAAAGAGGGATGCTCCATGCGGTTGAGAACAACCGCCCCGACCGCGACCTGTCCCTTATACGGTTCACCTCTGGCTTCGGCAGAGATGATTCGCGCAAGAAGATTGATATTACTTTGACCTCCCGACGACGAGCCGGATTTAGTGAAGATTCCCATTGCGGCAAGCGTGGCGGGGCCCGCAATCCCGTCGACCTTCAGTCCATTCTTTTTTTGAAAACCGACGACGGCGTCACGTGTTTTCGAACCGAAAATTCCGTCCACACTGCCTTTATAATATCCCCAGTTTTTAAGCTTGGTTTGTATCTGTCTGACCTCGCTGCCCCTTGACCCCATTTTTGATAACACTTCGGCGGATTCCGATTTCGGCGTCGCTGAAACTAAAAGCGTTCCGATAAATGCCAATGCTATTAAAGCCGAGACAAGGCGGGGACGGCGGATCCGAGACTTACTAAGCATTATTCGTTCCATAAAATGAAATCCCCTTATCGCTTATTAGTTTTCAATTTATAACAGTAGTATTTCTATAAAATTGCCTGTTAAACAGCCGAATATTTCCATAACAGCATCATGATTTTTTGATAATGTTATCTTAAAATGTTTAAAAGGTGCGTAAAATCTGGTATACTAAATTTTATATTGGATTTATTTAACTCTGAGGAAATAAAAGGAGCAGGAATATGTGCGGTTTTTGCGGATTTTCCGGCCAGGTCATGAATCGTGAAGAGGTGCTGCACGCAATGGCGGAACGCATCACCCATCGCGGTCCGGATTCCGACGGATACTATATAGCCGGGGAACATGAGGACGACAGCATTGCCATGGGTTTCCGCCGCCTTAGCATCATCGACCTTGAGAGGGGAAACCAGCCAATCTATAACGAGGATAAATCGCTTGTTTTGATGTTCAACGGTGAAATATACAATTACCGCGCTCTGCGTACCGAGCTCATCGAGAAGGGGCATGCTTTTTCAACAAAAACGGACAGCGAGGTTTTGCTGCACGGTTTTGAAGAATGGCGCGAGGAACTGCTTACAAAACTTCGGGGCATGTTCGCCTTTGCAATATGGAACACGGTCGACCATTCGCTTTTTATCGCGCGTGATTATTTCGGTATAAAACCCATGCATTATACAAAGCTCCCGGACGGACGTATTATATTTGCGTCCGAAATCAAATGCATGGCCGCCCACCCTGATTTTGTTTGCGAATTCAATGAGCAGGCGCTCGACGGATACCTGTCCTTTCAGTATTCGGTTCCCCCAAAAACCTTTTTTAAAAATGTATATTGTCTGCCCCCCGCCCACTATCTTTGGTACAAAAACGGCGAGATAAGCGAGCATCGCTACTGGGACCCGGTCTTTCATCCCGACAACGACATGACTCTTGAAGACGCGGTTGAGGAAATCGACCGAGCATTTACCGATTCGGTAGAAGCCCACCGTATCAGCGACGTGGAAGTCGGCTGCTTTCTGTCAAGCGGCGTTGACTCGAGCTATGTCGCAAGCTATTTCTCAGGGCAAAAGGCCTTCACCGTCGGGTTTGACAATGGTTCGCATTATAATGAAAGCGAGTATGCCTCCGCGCTTGCCGAGCATGTGGGAATAGAGCATTATACCCATATCATCAGCGACAAGGAGTACTGGGAAGCGCTGACGGACGTTCAGTATCATCTTGACCAGCCGCTTGCAGACCCTTCCTGCGTCGCATTGTATTTTGTATCCCGCCTCGCCTCTGAGCATGTCAAGGTCGTGCTTTCGGGGGAGGGCGCGGACGAACTTTTCGGCGGCTACCGTATATACCATGAGCCCTATTCGCTTGCTGGCTATCAGAAGCTGCCGCGCTGGCTTCGCAGGGCGCTTGCCGCGATTGTATCGGTTCTTCCCTCCTTCAAGGGCAGGTCGTTTATCATCCGCGGCTCAAAATCGCTTGAAGAACGCTTTATCGGGAACGCCTATATGTTTAACAAGCGCGAAAAGCAAGCCCTTTTGAAAAACATACCGGCAAGCAATCCCAATGAGTTGGTTGCGTCAATTTATCAGGCAACAAATGGTCAGGACGACGTGACACGGATGCAGTATCTTGATATTAACCGCTGGATGGTCGGCGATATTCTCCTGAAAGCCGACCGCATGAGCATGGCTCATTCTCTTGAGCTGCGGGTTCCGTTTCTGGACAGGGAGGTTTTCGATGTGGCATCCCGCATTCCTGTCAAGCACAGAATCGCGGGCGGCACAACCAAATATGCCATGCGGCTTGCGGCAAAGCGGCACATTCCTAAGGAATCGGCGGACAAGCCCAAGCTGGGCTTTCCGGTTCCTATACGCGTCTGGCTTCGGCAGGAAAAATATTATAATATCGTCAAATCCGCGTTCCTCTCCCCCGCCGCCCAACGTTTCTTTCATACCGATATGCTTTTGCGGTTTCTTGACGAGCATTATAAGGGCAAGATGGACAACAGCCGCAAGATTTGGACCATCTATATGTTCCTGCTTTGGTATGATGTTTATTTTCCGGATAAATCGGATGGATGATTATATGAAAAAACCCGCGATAGTTAACGCGGGTTTTTCCATATAATCAAAATCTATACGCGCCCGGCACTGCCAAACAAATTCATTTTGGCAAGTGTTGCACGCTTGACTGCCTCGGTCACGCCGAGCATAACATCGGTCATACCGGCGCCCTCCCTGTATAAATCATGTGCCGCTTTAGCAGAAATGTTGTTAATGTCTGTAAATATGTTTATTTTGGTTATTCCATTTGCAATAGCTGTGCGGAAATCGTCATCCGACAGTCCGGAGCCTCCATGCAGTACAAGCGGAGTGTCAATGGTTCTGCGGATTTCCTTGAGGCGTTCAAAATCGAGCTTCGGCTTTGATTTGTAAGCCCCGTGCGCCGTGCCGATAGCAATCGCCAGCGCATCCACTCCGGTTGATTCGACAAAAACTCTCGCTTCTGTCGGGTCGGTTAAAACGCTGTGGTCGCCCTCTCCGCTCCCTTCGGCACTGCCGTCATTCGCCCCGACATGACCAAGCTCGGCCTCGATTGAGATGCCGTTACTGTGCGCATAATTAGCCATGGTTTGGGCATCCCTCAGATTTTCCTCAAAGGATTTTGTCGAGCAGTCATACATAATTGACGAAAACCCCATTTTGATTGCCCTATTAATCCAATCCTTTGACAGGCCATGGTCAAAATGAAGTACAACAGGTACCGTAGCTTCTTTCGCCATGGATGAAAGCAGGGGGGCAAGCTCTTTTAAATCAGAGAAGGGCAGCAGAACCTCCGCCGTACCGATGATAACAGGTGAACGGGCTTCTTCGGCCGCCGCGATTACGCCCCTTGCCATTTCCATATTCACGGTATTAAACAGCCCGACGGCATAATGGTTTCTTTGGGCGTCCGGCAAAACTTCATTTAAGGTTACAAGCATCAGAAATTACCCTTTCGGTTGGTTTTTATATTGAATGTGTTTCCATGAAGCGCAGTGTTTCTGCTATTGATTTGATTCCGGTGGATGCGCCGATTTCCATGACACAATGGGTTCCCACCGCATTGGCAAATCTTCCGCTCCTTATATAATCCCAGCCTTGAGCCAACCCCGCAATAAAGCCGGCGCAGAAGGCGTCTCCGGCACCGGTTGTATCAACCGGTTTTATCGACTTGTATGTAGGCAATACAGCGCGCTCTCGACCTGCCGGACAGACCAGCGCCCCGTCCTTGCCCAGCTTTACAATTACATTTTTTGCCCCTATATCAAAAAGTCTATCTGCAATCTTGTTGGGATCGGTTTCTCCGGTCAGCTTTGCCGCCTCTTCTACGCTCGGCATAAACAAATCCAGATACGGAAGCACATCAACCACCTTTGGCAGCCATATATCCTCGAAATCCCATGCCGTGTCCATAACGGTATACTTGCCCTTTATTTGCGCTTCCTTCATAAACTCGGCGCAAGGCTTTCCGTCAAATGAGTTTAACAGCATCGCTCCTGCTACAAAAACAATATCGCTTTCATCAACAAGCCGGTCGGGTATATCCTCTTTTACAAAGGCCGAGGTGGAACCGGGATTATACATAAAGCTGCGCTCACCACTTGAACTGACACAGACAATCGAAACAGTGGTGGAGACGGATTTGTCCTGTATAACACCGCGAATATCCACACCATTATCTTTGGCGGTCTCTATAACAAAATCGCCGAAGCTGTCATTACCCACCTTGCAGGACAGGATAACCGGAACGCCCAGCTTTGCCAAATCAATCGCCGCATTTGCGGCGCACCCGCCTACATGGGTGGCTACCGAATCCACAGACCGCAGCGTACCGGGGTCCGGAATACTGTCCGCGGGCGTAACGATTATATCGGTTGTCACGCTTCCAACACATAAAATCCTTTTCATCCAACCAACTCCTGTTTTTTATTTTATTAGTTATTATTAGTAAAGTCAATATGCTATACCCATAATAACGCTGTTTCCCTATATACACCCCGGAGCTGATACCGAAATCTTATAAAACCCGGTTGTTCTTCACATTAAACAACCCTCACTGCGAAATCGCAGTGAGGGTTGTTTTTTCTTTTCAATGATACCGACGGCAGAAAAATAGATCCTTTGAACTCAACAGGCAGTCGCCGGGTCGCTAATACCATCCTTAAATAAAGAATTGTGCGAAAAACCTTTGGGAAACCGTCATTTTCCGGCTGCTCTCTTTTTGTTTTTCTCAACTCTTAATCAAGGCAGGTATCATAAAATGTAACCGCCTGCGCAGAGGGGAACATTTTAAACTTCTGCCGAAAATCACCGTGAACCGGTATTAATTACCAACCCAGCTCCCCATCATCGTCTCCGTCGTTTTCATCATCCCAATCGCCCCATTCAACATCACCCGATGCTGTTGTTGCGATCATATCACTTTCA
>LSQX01245486.1_pt1 | contig 19213 bp, 15 predicted proteins | sample 654561 | NCBI WGS metagenome assembly LSQX01 (sample SAMN04489861, study PRJNA283612) | anaerobic digester metagenome | isolation source: 4 biogas reactors fed with cattle manure at either 37C or 55C with and... | place: Denmark: Kongens Lyngby | collected 2014
TGGACCTCCTGACATCGACAAGACTCCTGGTCCCGGTCGTAGTCGAGGAGACCAGGGACCTCGGCGTGCTGACCGGCGATGGCAGGGGCGGCATCCGACTGCTTTATATCCCCGAAGAAAAGGAACTGCGCCCCGGAATGAGGATAAGCACCGCCCTGGTGAGCGATATCCTTCCCGCAGGCTTGCCCGTGGGCAAGGTCTCCGATTTGGTTCCCGCCATCGAGGATGGGTTCAGGGTTTACCCTGTCCTGCCCGGCGTCGATTTCTCGGTCATGGATTCCTTCCTCATCCTGACCGGGGGGAGAAAACCCTGATATGATATCCCTCGTCGCTCTGTGGTATATCCAGGACCTTTTCCAGGCGCTCCTCACGGAGAGGTTCCTCGTACCCGACCTTTTCCTCATCTTTTTGATCTGCAGGATGACGAAAGACCCCAGGGAGGCATCCTCCGTGATCTGGCCGGCCTTTGTCGGCGGGCTGCTCTGGGACCTCCGGTGGACAGCGCTTCCGGGCTTTACCGCCGCGGCCTACTCCCTGGTAGCCGTCCTCTGCATCGTCGCCTGGAACCGTATTCCTTACCCCGGGAGGAATGCCGGCCTTTTTTCGCTCATGCTCCTCGCGGCGCAGGCTTTCGTGAGCCTGGCGAGGTTCGTCTCCTGGGGAGGCTTCCAGGGATCTCTCACGGAAGCTTTTGTTTTCCAGTTGTGCGCCGCCGTACCCGTGATAATAGTGATGGCGCTCACGGTGGCGGCGAGAATGAGTGATGAAAATGCCAAGCACTAGGGTGTCGCTGTTGACGAGGCTCAGCCTCTGGAGGATCCTGGTGATGCTCTCCCTGGTCCTCCTCCTGGTGGCCTTTTTCAGGCTCCAGGTCCTCCAGGCCGACCTTTACGTCAACCTGGCGGCCAGGAACAGGCTGCGACTGGTCAGGATGCCTCCGGCCAGGGGGAGAGTGCTGGATGCGAACGGGACCGTCCTGGCCACCAACGTCCAGACCTTTGACCTCATGGTCTACCCGCTGGACCTGCAGGACCGTGAGACCGCCGCCGAAGTTAGCCGTTTCCTCAACGCCAGGGGAATTCCCCTGAGCGAGGAACAGATGCTGGCCAGGGTGGGAAAGCAATATACCGTTCCCTACAGGGCGGTTACCCTCCTTCCCAACCTGACCCTTGCGCAGTTGTCCTCCCTGGTGAGTGCCCCCGACTTTCCGGGGCAACTCATACCGGTGCCGGTCTGGAGGAGGGTCTATCCCGCCGGCCCCCTGGTGGCCCACGTGCTGGGTTACGTCGGCGAGGTCACCAGGGAGGAGTTGCAGCGCTATGCCCCCGATGATTACCGGGGAGGGGATTTTGTCGGTAAGGGCGGTATCGAGGAGTATTACGAGGGCATCCTCAGGGGGACGCCCGGGGAGGAAGCCCTGGAAGTCGATGCCAGGGGCAGAAAGGTAAAGCGGATCGCCTATCTTGAGCCTCGGCGCGGAGAGGACCTCCAGTTGGCCCTGGACCTCGGGGCCCAGAGGCTCGCTTCGGATTTGATGGCGGGAAGGGTTGGCGCGGTTTTCGCCATGGATGTCAGTAATGGGAACGTGAAGGTCCTTTTTTCCTCGCCCGGCTTCGACGCCAACCCCCTCGCATGGGGGATTTCGGGAAGGGAGTGGAATGAATTGGTCAGGGATCCCCTCCGCCCGATGCTCAACAGGGTTATCGCCGGCACCTACCCTCCGGCCTCGACCTTTAAGGTCGTGCCGGCCTTCGCGGCGCTGGCCGAGAATGCCGTAACCAGGGGGACTACCTTCACCTGCACCGGCGCCACGAGAGTTGGGAACAGGCTCTTCCGTTGCTGGAAGAGGGAAGGGGGACACGGCGCCGTCAACGTCGTGACGGGAATCCGCGATTCCTGTGATGTCTACTTCTACCAGACCGGGCTCAGGGTAGGTATAGACAAGCTGGTGAAGTGGGCCTCAGCCTTCGGAGTCGGGGAACCGACGGGCATAGACCTCCCCGGCGAGGCGCGGGGCAACGTGGCCGGGCCGGCCTGGAAACTGGAGCGTCTCAAGGAGAAATGGTACCCTGGCGATACGGCCAACTACTCCATCGGCCAGGGTTTCCTTCTCCTGACCCCGATCCAGTTGGCGAGAATCTACGCGGCCATAGCGAACGGTGGCAGCCTGGTCACGCCGAGGCTGCTGAAGGGGTCCGAGGCCCTGGCCTCGCCGAGCCTCCCAGAAAAGCCCCTGCCGATCGTGAGGCAGGGTGTCGAGGAGGCGGTCCTCAGGGGCACGGGGCGCCGGGCCGGGCTCTACGGAGTCTCCGTGGCGGGGAAGACCGGTACCGCCGAGAATCCCCATGGCGACGACCATGCCTGGTTCGTGGGGTACGCTCCGGTCGAGAGCTCCAGGTACGTCGCGGTGGCCCTCGTCGAGGCCGGTCTTCATGGCAGTTCCGCGGCCGGTCCTATCGTGGGGGAACTTCTCGGGTACCTCTGCAAGTTCGACTGACCCAAAAAAAGAAAGACGGAGGACAGCGATGACCGCCAGGAGCGGCAAGGATAAACTGGAACTGAGGGGTGAGGGAGGCCACCTGAGGCTCAAAGTCCCCCCGGGCTTGAAGGGAAAGGGCATCGGCGCGCAGGCCGGGGACTTTCTCGAGAAGGCCGCGGCGATCCTGAAGGAAGCCCCGGTCGTCGTCGACATCGAAGGGGAGGGGTGGAGCAGGGATGACATACTCTCCATCCTGGAAAACGTCGTTATACCGGCGGGGGCGTCGGTCCTTTCGTGGTCCCCTGAAGAAGATGATGTCAGGTCCTGGATGAAAAGAGAGGGTTTCGCCCTTTTACCCTCCGCCGCCGAGAGGGAAGCGCCAAAACCGGTACGCCCCGTCGCGGAGAGCCTCGTGGTCGACGAATCCCTGAGGTCGGGCATGAAGGTCGATCACGACGGCGATGTAATGGTCCTGGGCAATGTCAACGAGGGGGCCGAGGTCTTCGCCGGTCGATCGGTGCTTGTCCTGGGCCGCCTCCGCGGTCTTGCCCACGCGGGGTTGACCGTTCCCGGAGAGGCCCTTATCGTAAGCGGACAATTCGAGGCGAGCCAGGTGAGGATCGGCGACCGGATAAGTTACATGGATGGTAGTTGCCCCTGGTGGGGTAAGACGGTCAGCATGAGGATCCTCGACGGTTCGATCGTGGTCAGGGAGGTAATTCCTTGAGTAACAAGGAAAAAGTCGGCCCATCGGCTGAAACGGAGGAATCGCGCATGGAAACCCGAATCATCGTAGTCACTTCAGGAAAAGGAGGGGTGGGAAAAACTACCGTTACGGCTAACCTCTCCGCCCGACTCGCCATGGAAGGGAACAAGGTCGTCGCGATGGATGCCGATATCGGATTGCGAAACCTTGACGTCGTAATGGGCCTGGAGAACAGGATAGTTTTCAACATGGTCGATGTCCTCGAGGGCGCCTGCAAACTCCCACAGGCCCTCGTGAGGGATAAACGGGTCGAGAACCTTTATCTCCTACCTGCTGCCCAGACCAGGACCAAGGATGCCGTAACCTCGGACCAGATGAAGAGCCTCTGCGACTCCCTGAGGGGCGACTTCGACTTCGTCCTCGTCGACAGCCCCGCCGGGATAGAATCGGGTTTTCGCAACGCGGCCGCCGGCGCCGATGAAGCCCTGGTAGTAGCGACACCCGAAGTTTCCTCCGTCAGGGACGCTGACAGGATCATCGGCCTCCTAGAGTCTTTCGGTAAAAGGTCCATCAACCTCATCGTGAACCGGGTCAGGCCCGAGATGGTCCGCAAGGGGAAGATGCTGGGCGTCAACGACGTCATGGAAATCCTTGCCGTGGATATGATAGGGATAATCCCCGAGGACGAAAGCGTCGTCGTATCCACCAACAGGGGTGAACCCCTGGCCCTGACCAATCCCTCTCCCGCCTCTAGGGCCTTCGAGAAGATCGCCGGCAGGATTATGGGAAAGGATATACCCCTCCAGGGTCTGGACGAACTGGAAGAGAAGGGCCTGCTCGCAAACTTCATCAAACTCTTTGGACGACGGGAAGGGAGGGGTTAGGAGATGGGGTTTCTGGACAGGTTTTTCCGCAGGGAGACACCCAGGCAGTCGGCCAGGGAGAGGCTCCAATTGGTCTTGATCCATGATAGGGCCGATATCTCGCCGGGCACCATGGAGCAGATAAGAAAAGACCTGATAAGGGTCATAAACAATTACATGGTCATCAATGAAGAGGGCATCGAGATGGACCTCGAGAGAGAGGGGAGGTCCGTCGCCCTGGTGGCGAGCATACCCGTCATCGAGGTCAAAAGAAAACGCGCCAGGAAGGGAGATAAATGACAGCCCTGGGGCAATTGCGCGAAGAACTGTCCAGGCTGAAGGATATCGACAGGATCCTCATCGCTTCGGTTGTTCCCCTCCTGGTCGTCAGCGTCCTGTCCATCTACAGCGCTCTCGCCGGGAAGGGCGTGGTGGCTATGGACATGGCCCTTAAACAGTCGGCCTGGTGCGTCCTTGGCGCCATTGCCTTCTCCATGGCCTTCACCATCGGGTACGAGCGAACACTCAAGTACGCGTACTGGATCTATGCCGGCGCGCTTTTGTCCCTTGTCGCCGTCCTGGTGGTGGGCTACACCGCCAAGGGTGCGACAAGCTGGTTCGACTTCGGGGCCTTCCGGTTCCAGCCCTCGGAACCGGCGAAACTGGCCTTGTCGACCGTGCTGGCCGTTTTCCTCTGCCGTTACCCGCCGAAGGACCTTGCCAACATCTCCGGGGTCCTCTTGCTGTCATCCCTCGTCGTCGTGCCGGTGTTCCTGCAGCCTGACCTCGGGGGGGTCATCGTTTATGCTTTCATGATCTTTGTCGCCCTGGTCCTGGCCGGGATGCCCCGAAAGTACATCCTGCTGCTGGCGGGGATAGCATTGCTTTCGCTCCCGGTGGGTTGGTCGCTGCTTAAGGAGTACCAGAAACTGAGGATGCTCGTCTTCCTGAACCCGTCCATCGATCCGCTCGGGGCGGGTTACAACGTCATCCAGTCCCGGATCGCCGTGGGGGCCGGTGGATTTTTCGGGAAGGGGTTCCTCCAGGGCACCCAGAGCCGGCTCCATTTTCTGCCCGAGGCCCACACGGACTTCGTCTTCAGCGTCTTCTCCGAGGAGTTCGGCTTCGCGGGCGCCTCCGTGGTCCTCGCTCTTTTCGCGATCCTGCTGTGGAGGATGCTCAGGACAGCGGCTAGGTCGGGCGACCCCAGGGCGAGGATACTCGTGGGGGCGGTCTCGGCCTGGATTTGGTTCCAGCTCTTCGAAAACATCGCCATGGCGGTGGGGATAGCCCCGGTCACGGGCCTGGCCCTTCCCTTCGTCAGTTACGGGGGTAGTTCCATGGTCTCCCTGGGCGCGGCCCTCGGCTTGGTCCAGAGCGTTCATGTTTCATCGAGGCCTCAATATGAGTGAAGTGTCGTCGGAGGCTTTTTGATGCGCCGCGCTTTCGCTGAACTGGAGGATCCGCTCTGGCGGATGCTTTCCTCGATGAAGAGGCCCTCCCGGTATGCCGGGGGCGAGTGGGGGGCCGCCGGCGGTCACGTCCTGGGGGAGGAAAAAGTATCCCTTTGCCTGGCCTTCCCCGATGTCTACGAGGTGGGCATGAGCTACCTGGGTTTCCAGATCCTTTACGATCTGGCGTCGAGGACCGAGGGAGTCAGGGTCGAGAGGGTTTACTGCCCTTGGACCGACGCAGAATCATTCATGCGTGAAAAGGGCATGAGGTTGTGCTCCCTCGAGACTCAAAAGCCGCTTTCGTCCTTCGATATGGTCGGCTTCACCCTTCAGTACGAATTGGCCGGCACGAACATCCTGACCATGCTCGATTTGGGCGGTATCCCCCTGAAGGCATCGGAAAGGGGAGAGGGCGACCCCCTCGTTGTGGCGGGCGGACCCGGCGCCTTCGCCCCGGAGTCCCTGGCGCCTTTTTTCGATGCCTTCTGCGTGGGCGACGGCGAGCTCCTTTTACCGGATCTTTTCTCCCTCTTCCAGGGGAAGCGCCGTCCTCGAAAGGAAATCCTGGAAGAACTGTCCGAGATTGAGGGGTTCTACGTACCGGCCCTTCACCGGGGCGGGACCGTGAAGAGCAGGATCCTGATGGACCTGGACAAGGGGTTCATCCCGTCGGGGATGATCGTCCCCTCCAGCGAGATCATCCACGACAGGGTCGCCGTGGAGGTCTTCCGGGGGTGCACCAGGGGTTGTCGCTTCTGCCAGGCCGGCATGATATCGAGGCCTCTCAGGGAGAGGTCCCCCGGCGTGGTGGCCCAAGTGGCGAGGAACCTGCTCGATAAAACCGGCTATGACGAGGTCGGGCTGGTGTCGCTGGCGACCTGTGACTATAGCGGCATTGAAAAAGTGGTGGACCTCCTGGGTCCCGAGTTCTCCGAAAAACACTACAGGCTCTCACTGCCCAGCCTGAGAATGGACGCCTTCTCCGTGGGGCTCGCGACGCGCCTCGAGGAACTGGGCCGGGGAGGGCTGACCTTCGCCCCCGAGGCCGGGACCCAGAGGCTTCGGGACGTGATCAACAAGGGCATCACGAGGGGCGACATGGAGGATACCTTCCGGGAGGTCTTCTCCAGGGGTTGGGACAGGGTGAAACTCTACTTCATGATGGGCCTGCCCACGGAGACGATGGAGGATATCGACGCCATCATGGAGGTCTCCCTTCTCGCCCGGGACATGGGGAGGAAACAGGGAAAGAGGCCCAGGATAGCGGTCTCCGTGGCCGGATTTGTCCCCAAGCCCCACACTCCCTTCCAGTGGGAAGCCCAGGCCACCGAGGAGGACCTGGCCATGAAGGGCGGCACCCTCAAGAGGTTGGCCAAAAGAGCCGGGATTGTGCTGAATTACCATGAACCGGCCCAGACCTTCCTCGAGGGAGTCATAGCCAGGGGCGACCGCGGGATAGCCGACGTGATTGAGAAAGCCTGGAAGAGCGGCGCCCGCTTCGACGGCTGGTCCGAGTGCTTCGACAGGGAAAGATGGACGAGGGCCTTCGCCGACGCGGGCATCGATCCGGCGGAATACGCCGGCAGGACAAGGGAGTGCGACGAGGCCTTTCCCTGGGAGGTCATTGATGCGGGCGTCAGCCGTTCCTTCCTCTGGGCGGAGAGGGTGAGAGCCCTGGCGGGGGAACTGACCACCGATTGCAGGGGCGGGACTTGCAACCTGTGCGGGTGGCAGGAGAGGGATTGCGAAGGTTTCGGAGGCGGCCGATGGCAAGGGTCAGGTTGATCTTCTCCAAGAGAGGGCGGGTCTGCTTCGTGCCCCACGTGGAAATGCCGGCCCTCTTTTGCCGCGCCTTTCGGAGAGCCGGCGCCAGGATCCAGTTGACCGAGGGCATGAGCCCCCGCCCCAAGATCAGCCTTGGACCGGCCCTCCCCGTCGGTGTCCCGGCCCTGGAAGAACCCTTGGAAGTATGGGTCGAGCACTGGGAAGGGGGCATCGGCGAAAGCGTCAACGATTTTCTCCCCCAAGGCGTGACCGTCCTGAGGTTTGGCGTCGTCGAGGGAAGGCCTCGGCTTAACGAGGAGTGCGCGGCCGCCCTCTATGGCGTTTATTTCAGGGAAACCCGGGCCTTTGAAAGGATCAGGGCGATGGTATCCGATGGGTGGGTTCCCGTTGGGCGGACCCTGGACATCTCAGCCTCGGAAGGGTGGATGGACGTGGCGGTGGCGTCGCCGGGCCAGACCGGCGGCGGCACGATCGTAAAGAGCCTTGTGAAGGAAGGAGTGGTCCGCTCCTGGAGCGAACTGTTGGTCACGAGGCTGGCCGTGGGTGGCTGGTCGGGGGAAAGGGTCACTCCCCTGACTTGCGAAGGGGGTGAACCAAGATGATCTCCGACAGGAAGATCTTCGCCAACGCGATAGATCCCGAGGAGACCAGGGTCGCCGTCGTCGAGGGCGGCCGCCTCAACGAGATATTCGTGGAACGGATGTGGGACCGCCAGCGGAGCGGCGAGATCTATAAGGCCAGGGTCGACAGCGTCCTACCGGGGATGAATGCGGCCTTCGTGAACCTCGGGGAGGGGCGCAACGCCTTCCTGTATCTCGAGGACGCGAGGGGCAGCAAGGTGAGGCAGAACGCGGAACTCCTGGTCCAGGTGACGAAGACGGCAAGGAAGGGCAAGGGGGCCAGGGTGACCACGAGGATATCCCTTCCGGGAAGGTTCCTTGTCCTCGTTCCGGGGGGTAACGAGACAGGTGTCTCGAGGCGCATCCCCGAGGAACGAAGGGAACGGCTGAGGGCGCTGGCGCGGAAGATCAGGCCCGATGATTTCGGGATCATCGTGAGGACGGCCGCCGAGGGCGTGGACAGGGAACTGCTGGAAATGGACCTGGAAAACCTGGTCCAGCTTTGGGAAGGCATCGTCCGCATGGCCCGGGAACAGGACGCTCCCTGCCTCATCTACCAGGATCTGAGCCTGGTGGGACGAATACTCAGGGACGAACCCTTCGGCCCGGTGGACGAGATCGTCGTGGACAGCCGGGAGGAATACGAAAATATCCTCTCCTTCCTCGAGCGATTCCCCTCCAACGGGGCTCCTCCCGAGGTGAGCCTCCACGGGGGCAATATCCCGATCTTCGAATTCTGGGGCATCGAGAAGGACCTGGAGTCGGCCCTCGACAGGAAGGTATGGCTCGAATCCGGGGCCTACCTCGTGATAGACCAGACCGAGGCCCTGACGGTGATCGACGTCAACACCGGAAAGTACACCGGCGAGGGCGATCCCAGGAGCACCATCCTGAAGACGAACCTCGAGTCGGCGCGGGAGATCGCCCGACAGTTGAGGTTGAGAGCCCTGGGAGGGATCGTGGTCATCGACTTCATCGACATGGATGACGAGGAGGACCAGGAAGAACTCCTGGGGACGCTGAGAGAACTTTTCAGGAACGACCGCGCCAGGGCAAGAGTCTTCGGCGTCACCGGCCTCGGCCTGGTGGAACTTACCAGGAAGAGGGCCCGTTCCGATATAAGGGCCTCCTTCACGAGGGGTTGCCCCTTCTGCTGTGGGACTGGCGTTGTGACCAGGGAGGAGAGCATCGCCCTGTCGCTGAAGAGGTTCATCAGGAAGGTGATCCTGTCGGGGCGACCCGAAGCGCTGCTCATCGAACTCCATCCCGCGGTCGCCTCCTTCGTGGCGGAACACTTTCTCCCCTCCTGGGAGGAGGAGTTCGGCACCAGGCTGTACCTGAGGCCGGTCCCCGATAGTCCCTGGGAGAAGTACCGGCTGGAAGCCCAGGGGACGCTGGATCAGGTCGGGCACAGGATAACCCTACTGGAAAAGAGGGTGGAAGGTAGCATTGTCCATAGGACAGGTCCATATTAAGGGTTTCAAGAGCTTCGGAGGGAGCCACGAAATAGCGCTTTGTGACCACTTCACCGCCGTCGTGGGGCCCAACGGGTGCGGGAAGAGTAACATCCTCGACGCCCTGCGCTGGGTCCTGGGCGACGGCAACCCTGGACGGTTGAGGATCCTCAGGCAGGGAGACCTCCTCTTCCAGGGAAGCATCAGCCTTCCCCCCGCCACGTCGTCGGAGGTCATGGTCCATCTCAGGGACGAAGAAAAGGTGAGCACCCTGCGCCGTAGATTCTCCAACGAGGAAGGCAGCACCCTCCTATTCGAGGGTAGAAGGATAAGGCTTGCCGATCTCGACGAGATCAAGAGGCGATGGCGGCTGGAGGGGGATCGTTTCGCCTTCATCAGCCAGGGAGAGGTCTCCGAAGTCATCCAGCAAAGACCCCTTCAGAGGAGGATGCACCTCGAAGCCCTGTTCGGCATCGACCTTTACAGGAAGCAGAGGGAAGAGGCTGCCCAAAAGCTGGACGCGGCCTCCGTCGAGTTGCAGAGGATCATGACCCTCCAGTCCGAACTGCGGACCAGGAAGGAGGTCATCGCCGATCCCGTCCTGAGAGCCAGGGAGGCCAAAGCCGTGATAGATAGCCTCGAGAGGGAGAAGAGCCGGCTCTATTGGGTCAAAAGGGCCAGGTCCGAGAAGGCCCTCGAGGGCATCGGCAGAGAGTTGTCGGACCTGGAAGCCCAGGGTGGGGCCTCCTCCTCCTGGACCTCGGGGTGGAGCAGGGCCCTGGCCCGTGCCGGGGAGACCATGAACACCATGGCCGAAGACCGTGTCGCCGTGGTTTCCCGCGCTTCGGACCTTGAAAGGGACCTCGTGGAAGTCCGGAAAAGACTGTTCGCCCTTTCGACGTCCCTCGCCGGTTCGCTTGAAAGAAGGGAGAGCCTGCTCAGCGACGGGGCCCTGGAGAAGGAACGGCTCTCGGGAGTGCGAAGGAGGCTCGGGGATCTCGAGGAGGAGGCCCTGCGGGCCGGGGAAGAGGAAAAAGAGGCCTCCCGTTCCTTCGGCGAGGCGAAGGGCGAGTGGGAGCAGTACCGGAAACAGTCCCAGGAACGCCTTGACGCGATAAGGGCCCTCAGGGAGGAAAGGGCCGCCTGCGAGGCCGCCCTTGGGTCCGCCCGTTCGAGGGCGAGGGCCTTGGGCCTTTCATTCCGGGAGGCCCTGGGCGGGATATCCGGCGCCGAAGAAAAGCTGGGAGCCGCCAGGGGAGAGCTCGCCGGGTTGAAAAATGACCTGGAAGAGAAAAGGCTCCAAGAGGAGACGGCCCGCGGCGGGCAGAGGGACGCCTATGCCGCCTTCCAGCAATCGGCCGCATCGTTCCAGAAGGTATCCAGGGAATTGTCGGTCCTGGAGGGGCGTATGGAGACCCTCAGGGAGACTGTCTTTACCCGTGTTTACCCACCCGCGGTCCAGCACCTCGTGGCTGCGGCGAGGCTCGGCAGGATCGACGCCTCCCCGAGGCCGCTCGCCGATGTCATCACCTGCCCCGATCGACTGGTGACCGCCCTGGAGTCCTTCCTGGGCGCGAGGCAGTTCCTCCTCTTCGTGAAGGATATCGACGAGGCGGGCCGATGCATTGACCATCTCAAGGCCCGGTCCGCCGGCAGGGCCACCTTCCTGCCCCTGGAGAGCGCCAGGGCGAGGACGCCGGCCCGGGGCGTCCGCCGTGGCCGGCAAGGGGTTGTGGGGTGGGCCTCGGAACTCGTCGGAATGGAGAGCGAGTGGAAGGAGTGCGTGCTCCACGTCATCGGCGACCTCTTGATCGTTGAAAACTTCGACGTGGCCAGGGATCTGGCCAGGGAGGGCTTCCGAGGGCCCGCCGTCACCCTCGAGGGGGATGTCTTTCAACCCGGCGGCACCATCAGCGGGGGCCGGGCTTCGAGAGGGCCCGGCGCCATGGAGATAAAGCGGGAGATCCAGGAGAAGGAGAAGGAGGCCGTGGACCTGAAGGCCGAGAAGGCGCGCCTGGAAGGAGAAATCGCGCGGCTGGAAGAGGAAGAGGGACGCGTGTCCGGGCTGTCGAGGCTTCTCTCCGATGAGAGGAGGGTCCTCGAGGAAAAAGTCCGGTCAGCCGAAGCTGCCAAGAGAGAGGCCGAAAGGTCGCTCTCCCTGGCCATGGGGAGGAAAGAGGAGGTAGGGTCGGCCCTTTCGTCCTGCGGGAGGGAGCATCTTGAGATAAGGGCAAGGCTCCAGAACCTCGAGGAGGATTTCTCCGAGGAGCCGGACCCGTCCCGGGAGGTGGAACTGGTAAGAACCCTCGAGGAGAAGAGGTCCAGGGCGGAGGTGGCCGCCGAAAGGCTGGATAACATCCGGAGGCTTCTTTCCGTGACGCGGGAGGAACTGCGAAACTCCGCCTCGCGATGGGAAAGAACCCTCAAGAGCCTGGAAGAACTCGACCTCGCGGCCTCATCGGCCATGGGGGATCTTTCGGAGGGGGGCAGGTCCTATCACGCGACCTGGAGGTCGCTCCGGCAAGCCCTGTCCCGATCGCAGGATCTGGACGGGGATCATGCCAGGGCACTGGCCCGCCTGGAACTCGCCCGGAAGAGATCAGCCCTGGCCACTTCGAGGCGGGAGAGCCTTGAAGCGAGGATGGGCCAGGCTAGGCAGCGCCTCGAATCGATGGAGGCCGAGATGGCGGAGTCGATCGACATGTGGGAGGAACGGTTTCCTTATCCGGGCGAGGAAGGTCTCGATACCAGGGAATACGACAGGATAAGGAGAAGCGTCAGAGAACTGGAGAAGAACCTGAGGGAGTTGGGGGACGTGGACCTGGGGGTTCTTTCGGAGGACCTGTCCCTGGGGCAGAGGCTGGAATTCCTGGAGGATCAGACCCGCGACGTCTCGATGGGCATCGAAGAACTGCGGAGGCTCATCGATGATACCGACCGCCAGGCCGGGGCGCTGTTTTTAGAGTCGCTCAAGGAGATCGACAGGAAGTTCTGCGGCCTTTTCCAGAGACTTTTCGGCGGGGGGGAGGCGCACCTGAGGCTCTCCGACGGCGACAACATCTGGGAGGCGGGCGTCGAGGTGATCGCCCGCCCGCCCGGCAAGAGACCCCAGCACCTGGCCCAACTCTCGGGGGGCGAACAGTCGCTTTCGGCCATATCCCTTCTTTTCTCCGCCATGGAGGTCGCCGGAGCGCCCATCGCGGTCTTGGACGAGGTCGATGCCTCCCTCGACGAGGTCAACCTGAGGCGCTTCTCCGAATTGGCCAGGGAGTACTCCCGGTCAATGCAACTGGTCTGCATGACCCACCGCAGGGCCACCATGGAGAAGGCGGACCTCCTGTACGGGATCACCATGCCTGAGCCGGGGCTCTCGCAGGTGGTGGGCGTAAGGCTGGAGGACTGGGAATGATGAGGACGACCCGGGACGCCATACTCCACGGAATGCTGATGATAGAACAGCCCGAGGAAGGGCCCAGGGTTAGCGTGGACAGCGTATTGCTCGCTTCCTTCGTGAAGGCCCGCAGAAAGGAGAAGATCATCGAACTTGGGTCCGCCCACGGTGCCGTGTCGCTCCTGCTGGCGAAAAGGTTCCCCCACGTCACCGTCGAGGGACTGGAGATCCAGGCCGAACTGGCGGCACTGGCCGAGAGAAACGCCGTCGAAAACGGCCTCCAGGAGAGGGTCGCCTTCAAAGAGGGGGACCTCAGGAAGGTGAGGGAGATCTACCCGGCCCAATCCTTCGGCATCGTAGTGGTGAACCCCCCTTACGGCGAGGCGAACCACGGCCGTCCCAGCCCGCTTGAGTCGGAAGCCGCGGCCAGGCACGGGACTCTCTGCACGCTGGAGGATGTCATAAAGGCCTCGAGGTACCTCCTAGCCAACAAGGGGAAGCTCTTCATGGTCTTCAGGGCAGGAAGGCTCGCCGAACTTTTGAGCCTCCTCTCCCGGGAGAGGATAGAACCCAAGAGGGTCAGGCCGGTCTATCCCGCCCCCGGCCGGGAAGCGTCGGTGGTCCTCGTCCAGGCCGCAAGGTCGGCCGGGAAGGGCGCGAACCTGGAACCACCACTGTTCATCCAGGACGGAAAAGGCGAGTACACCGGCGATCTCCTGGCCGCCTACAGGATAGGAAGCTGAGATGCCCCTACTGGTGGTACCCACGCCTATCGGCAACATGGAAGATATAACCCTGAGAGCCCTGAGGGCGCTCAGGGAGGCGGACATCATCGCCTGCGAGGACACCAGGAGGACCGTGAAGATCCTCTCCAGGTACGGAATAAGGACACCCCTCCTCTCTTACCATTCCTACAACGAGAAAGAACGCGCCCAGGCCCTTGTCGAAAGGCTTTCCAGGGGAGAAACGGTGGCCCTCGTCTCCGATGCCGGAACCCCGGGCATCTCCGACCCGGGCTTTGAACTGATCCGTCAATCTCTCGAGGCTGGTTACGAGGTGGATGTCCTGCCGGGGGCGACGGCCCTTGTGCCGGCGCTCCTGTTGTCGGGTTTTCCTCCCCGGCCCTTCCTCTTTGAAGGTTTCCTACCCAGGAGAAAAGGGGAGCGAAGGACGAGGCTCGAGGATCTTCGCGGCTTTGACGGGGCCATCGTTTTTTACCTCTCCCCCCATGGCCCGGAAAAGGTCCTCGAGGACATCCTCCAGTCCCTGGGGAACCGGCCCGCTGTTCTCCTTAGGGAGATCTCCAAACTGCACCAGGAGAGGATTCCGGGCGATGTAGCCTCCCTGCTGGCTTACCTGTCCGAGGCGTCCCTGAAGGGAGAACTGGTCCTGGTGACGGGACCGCCCGCCATCCCGCCGGAAAGGGCCGGCGGCTGGGAGGAGGCTGCCCTGGCGATGCTGGAAGAGGGCCTTTCAGAAAAAGAGGTTGTCAGGAGGCTCACGGAAGAGTATGGTATTTCGAAAAACAAGGCTAAAGGATTTTTGCTCGACAAGAAGCGCGAAAAGGAGGCCCTTTGAATGCCGGGAAAATATTTTTATATTACAACGCCGATCTACTACGTGAATGATGTCCCCCATATAGGTCACGCCTATACGACCATCGCCGCCGACGTGATGGCAAGGTACAAGAGAATGATCGGCTTTGAGGTAATGTTCGCCACGGGTACCGATGAGCACGGCCAGAAGATCCACCAGGCGGCAGAACAGAAGGGCATGAGGGCCCAGGAACTCGTCGACTCCGTGATGGTCAACTTCAAGAAACTCTGGGAAGTGCTGGGGATAACCAACACCGACTTCATCCGGACCACCGAGCCGAGGCATAAGCGGGTGGTCCAGTATATTTTTCAAAGACTGACGGAGCAGGGGGACATCTACAAGGGCTCCTACGAGGGGTGGTACTGCGTCCCCTGCGAGACCTACTTCCCCGAGAGCCAGGTCGGCGGCGATAAACTGTGCCCCGACTGCGGCAGGCCGCTGCAGAAGATGACCGAAGAGAGCTACTTCTTCCGCATGTCAAAGTATCAAAAGCCCCTCCTTGACTACTACGAGAAAAACACGGCCGCAATACTGCCCCACTCCCGTTACAACGAAGTCCTGAGTTTCATAAAAAGCGGCCTGAGGGACCAGTCCATCTCCAGGACCTCCGTATCCTGGGGGATACCCCTCCCGGGGGACGAAAAACACGTGATATACGTATGGTTCGACGCCCTCATAAATTACTTGACCGTCTGCGGCTACCCCGAGGACAAAGACCTCGTGGGAAAGTTCTGGCCCACGGTCAACCACATAATGGCCAAGGATATAATCAGGTTCCACTGCATCGTCTGGCCCGCCATGCTCCTCGCACTGGGTCTCAACCCGCCGGCGACGGTCTTCTCCCATGGTTGGTGGACCGTGGAAGGGGACAAGATGTCCAAATCCAGGGGCAACGTGGTGGACCCCTTCGAGATGGCCGACCTCTACGGGGTCGACGCCTTCCGATACTTCCTCATGAGGGAGATACCCTTCGGCCTGGACGGCGACTTCTCCGAGAGGGCACTGGTGGGGCGCATCAACTCAGACCTCGCCAACGACCAGGGAAACCTTCTCAACAGGACCCTCCAGATGATCGAAAACTTCGCCGGCGGCGTGGTACCCTCCGGTTTGGGGGTTTCCGATGACCTGGACGGGGCGATAAGGGACATGACCCTGGAGACCCTTGAATCCTACAGGGCGAAGATGGACGCCTACGCCTTCGACGAGGCCCTGAAGGATGCCTGGACCCTGATCAAGAGGGCCAACAAGTATATCGACGAGACCATGCCCTGGAAACTGGGCAGGGAGGGGAACCTCGAGAGGCTCGGACCTGTGCTGTTCACCCTCTGCGAAGTTCTCAGGTTCACCGCGGCCATGGTCTCGCCCTTCATGCCCGGTACGGCCCTGAAGATCTTCGACCAGATCGGCATCCCGGATGATCCCGCCGGACTTCGGCTGGACGAACTGGAGTGGGGACAGATGCCCGAGGGCCGCCGGATCAGCAAGAAGGCCGTCCTCTTCCCAAGGGTCGACCTCAAGGAATGGGAGAAGCAGAAGGCCGAGCGGGACGCCGAGAAGATGGCCACCCCCGATCCGGGGGATCACGAGCCGGAGGTCACCATCGATGACTTCCGGAAGATAGAGCTGCGGGTAGCCCGGGTCCTCAAGGTGGAACCCGTCCCCAGGTCGGACAAACTGTACAAGATGGACCTCGACCTGGGTTACGAAAGAAGGACCATAGTGTCCGGCATCAGGGATTTCCGTTCACCCGAGGAACTGGAAGGTCGTCAGATCATAGTGATCTGCAACCTGAAACCGGTCTCTCTGCGGGGAGTGACGAGCAACGGCATGCTCCTGGCGGCCGAGACGTCTGATGGGAAAAGCCTCGCCCTCCTCACCGTCGACAGCGAGATTGCCCTTGGTTCCCGGGTCCATTAACGCTTCGTGGAGCACCCGCTCTGGAGGGGTCGGGTGTTCCCGGCCCCTTTTTTATCTCTGGGAGGTTTGCAATGCTGAGATTAGTCGATTCCCATTGCCACCTGGCGATGGAAGAATTCACTTCCGACCTCGACGAATTGCTTGCGAGGTCTGCCCGGGCGGGAGTGGAAAGGATGCTGGTCGTCGGCTCCGGCGAGGCAGGGAGTGCCGACGCCGTCGAACTGGTGAGAAATAGGGGGAAGGGCGAGCTCTTCGCGGCCGTGGGTATTCATCCCCACGAGTCCTCCTCCGCCTTTTCGGGTATCCCCAATTCCCTGAAGAAGATGGCCCGGTCTCCCGAAGTGGTGGCCGTCGGGGAGACGGGCCTGGATTTTTTCTATGAACACTCCCCCAGGGATATCCAGGAGCGAGTTTTTGCAGAGCACGTGGCCCTCGCTAAAAAGGTGAAAAAGCCACTGGTCGTCCATGTGAGGGATGCCTACCCCGAGGCCCTCGAGATACTGAAGAGCGAAGGAGCCCGCGAATGCGGCGGCGTCATCCATTGCTTTTCGGGAAGCCTGGAAGACGCCTTCGCCGCCATCGACCTAGGCTTTTTCATTTCCTTCGCCGGCCCCCTGACCTACCCGAAAAATGCGGCGCTGAGGGATGTGGCGGCCGCCCTGCCTCTGGATAGACTCCTTTGTGAGACCGACGCTCCCTTTTTGTCGCCTCAACCCAGGAGGGGGCGGCGTAACGAACCCTCCTGGGTCGCCTATGTCTACCAGGCCCTGGCCGAAGCCAGGGAGATTTCCCTTGAAGAGTGCGCCCGGGCGCTGTGGGAGAACGCCTCGCGGCTCTTCCGCTGGAATCGGGCCTGATGTTCGGCTTCCGGGTCGATTCACTTTGCCCCGACACCTGCGCCAGGGTGGGCGAGATAAGGACCAGGCGAGGCTCCGTACCAACGCCGGTTTTCATGCCCGTCGGGACGAGGGCGACGGTGAAGGCCATGGCTCCCTTCGAACTCCAGGAGATGGGGGCAAGGATAATATTGGCCAACACCTATCACCTTTATCTCCGCCCTGGCCACGATGTCGTCGGTGAGGCCGGCGGTCTCCATCGCTTCATGGGGTGGCCGGGCCTGATCCTCACCGACAGCGGGGGCTTCCAGGTGTTCTCCCTGTCGGCGCTCAGGAAGGTCTCCGACGAAGGCGTGACCTTCAGGTCCCACCTCGATGGCACAACCCACCTGATGACGCCGGAACTGTCCATAAAAGTCCAGGAAGCCCTCGGCAGTGACATCGCCATGTGCTTTGATGAGTGCGCCCCCTACCCATGCTCCGTCGAGGATTCGGAAGAGGCCGTCAGGAGGACCATCCTCTGGGCCCGGCGGTGTCTCGAGATCCACCGGTCGCCCGACCAGGCCCTTTTTGGCATTGTCCAGGGCTCCGTCTTCGAGGATCAGCGCGTCCGCTGCGCTCGCGAACTGGTGGAGATGGGTTTTCCGGGTTATGCCGTGGGAGGGTTGTCGGTGGGTGAAAGCCACGATGAAATGTACCGGATTCTCGATGCTGTGATACCCGAATTACCGGCGGACAAACCCCGCTACCTGATGGGGGTAGGTTACCCCTCGAACCTCGTCGAGGGTGTCGCGAGGGGTGTCGACATGTTCGATTGCGTCCTCCCGACCAGGAACGGCAGGAACGGGACGCTCATGACGCGCCATGGAAGGATGAACATCAAGAACCTCGAGTACGAAAGGGATTTCAGGCCCATCGACCCCGAATGCGGCTGTTACGCCTGTCGAAACTTTACCCGGGCCTATATCCGACATCTTTTCCGCTCAAAAGAAATCCTGGGCTCCCGGTTATGCACCTGGCACAATCTCCACTACCTCCTGGAGTTGATGGAAGGTATCCGGCAATCGATCCGGACAGGCACCTTCGCCAATTTCAGGAAAAGATTCCACGAAGATTTCCAGGATGGGGGCGACAGGTCTTGAGGACGGAAGTGCTCACCGTCGACAGGCAAAAACCTGAAAAGGAAGCTATCGAGAAGGCGGCCGAGGTCATCCAGGGCGGCGGCCTGGTGGCCTTCCCGACGGAGACCGTCTACGGCCTTGGCGCCGACGCGCTTTCCCCCGATGCCGTCCAAAGGATATTCCAGGCCAAGGGGAGGCCGGCCGACAACCCGTTGATCGTCCACGTCGAGGGCAAGGAAGCGGCGGCCCGTGTCGGGCAGGTTGACGGAAGGTCCCGCAGGCTGATGGACCTCTTCTGGCCGGGACCGCTTACCCTGGTGATCGCGGCGGCGGCCGGGATACCGGGCGAGGTCACCGGCGGGCTCGATACGGTGGCCGTCAGGATGCCCGCCCACACCGTCGCCATCGATCTCATAAGAAGATCGGGCGCGCCCATTGCCGCACCCAGCGCCAACAGGAGCGGAAGGCCCAGCCCGACCACGGCGGAGGCTGTCCTGGAGGACCTGAAGGGTCGGATCGAATTGATACTTGACGCGGGCCCTACCGCCGTGGGCGTTGAGTCCACCGTGCTCGATGTGACGGGAGATCGGCCAGTGCTGCTGCGTCCAGGCGGGGTTTCCCTGGAGGTTCTCAACGAGGCGGCAGGGCCTGTCCTCTTTTCTCCGGGAGGGCCCGGGGAGCGGCGGTCGCCAGGGACAAGGTACAGACACTATGCCCCGTCCATACCGGTAGTCCTCTTCGAGGCCGGAAAGGACTGGACCGGGGAGCCGGGGTTATTCCGACGGGGAGCCAAGGTGGCCTACCTGGGTATGTCGCCCTCTCCCGTCACCGTGGTGGGGGAAGTGCGCTTTACGACCATGGAGGAATACGCGAAGGGACTCTTTTCGGCCTTGAGGGACCTGGAACGTTCCGGTGTCGATGTTATATTGGCCGAACTCCCCGCGGAGGAGGGGGTGGGGCTGGCCGTCCGCGACAGGCTGTCCAGGGCCGC
>LSQX01136437.1_pt1 | contig 19208 bp, 8 predicted proteins | sample 654561 | NCBI WGS metagenome assembly LSQX01 (sample SAMN04489861, study PRJNA283612) | anaerobic digester metagenome | isolation source: 4 biogas reactors fed with cattle manure at either 37C or 55C with and... | place: Denmark: Kongens Lyngby | collected 2014
TGTAAACCTATTTCAGGACGAGACATTCTAGAAACACCGAGAGGGGAGCTCTCAGCCACCCCAGCGGTAAAAACATATTTCTTTAAAATGTGTATCTGTTTTTATACCTAACAATCAAAATCATATATCAGGGCTAGGCCCCTTAACAAGGATATTGCATTTCACACTACCATAATTAATGGGCTCTGCCCCTTTTTAAGGCGTATAACGCCGGAATTATGGTAGAAATATACATGAAAAAAGGATTTTAGGGGCATAGCCCTGTAATTATTAAAATTAGGTAATAATACAGACAATCATTTATTTAATTTAAAACACAAACGAAATGAAAAGTAAAATTCTTGGATTATTTGTAATCCTATTCGCCCTGATGGCGACAGTATGCACAAGTTGTAAAAAAGAAGAACCTCAAGAACCTAAAAAATTTGACTTATCAAAAGTTGATTTTGTATCTGGCGAACATTTTTGGATGCTTACCCAATTTTTCTGTGAAGATATTGATGACCAGGAAGCACAAACTATAGATCAGGGAGTGGCTCTTAACACTGCGGGCATTGATTTTCAATCAGAAAGAGTCATGTATGTGTACGCCCCGTTATTCAATAAACCATATCCTGTGGTTTGGGAGCAGGAAATTGTCTGGGATAGTAAGACTAAAACACTGAAAATTTTCACAGACCCAGATATTTACACCGGAACAGTAGCACTCAAACAAGATACGGAAAAAGTTTATTTTGAATACGTTGGCAAATCAAATCGTGGGGGCAAAGACTTTCTCTTGAAAGGTTACAAGCTGATAAAAGATTTCAAATAATTGCTGCAATCAAATATTCACCTTCTTAATCTCCCCTTAGGGGGATAGAGCAAAGTTTTAAGTATTGAGTAAATAGTAATGTTCTGAGTTTCGAGTTTTTATTGGGTCCAACAGCATCTTGCCGTTGATTTGAACAATGACGGACGTTTGCAAACATCTGTATATAAAAGATTTGATATAGAAACACCGAGAGGGTCGCTCAAAACGACCCCCTCGGTAAAAGACGGTAAAAAAAGTCCCCCATCAGCTGACGGGGATTTAGGTGGCTTAGAAACACCGAGAGGGTCGCTCAAAAAAAGTCCCCCTTGGGGGATTTAGGGGGCTTCACAAATCCGTCAAAAGACGGACAAACAATTTAACTAATTAACTAACTTCTAAACACTTAACAAACGGTGCAAATATGGCAACAGAATACCGCCACACCCGCAAGCTTTCTAACTTCAATCTTCGTGCTTCAAACTTCTAATTTCTTACTTTATAAACAACATGAGACAAAAACTTTACACCCTCCTTATTGCCTTGGCAGCCTTGGCAGTAAGCGCAAGCGCAACAGCGCAGATAACTAAATACGGCCTCTATGTAGCCGGCACGCAGGTAACCTCCGCCAATGCCTCAGACATCACCGCGGCTATCGGAGACCCGGCAAAAGCCACCGGCACCATTACCTACAACGCCGCCACCAAAACCCTCACGCTCAACAACGCGAAGATAACCAGCGACGGAGACGGTATTCAGTGTTATATTCGTACTACCATCCGGTTGGAAGGAGCATCTGCTGTTACTGTAACAGGTTCTAACGGAATTCTTTTTTACATGGCTCCGGGCACTATTACCGGCTCCGGCTCGCTTGAGGTTACGGCCGCCGATGTTGCTGTTTTTCATCTTAGTACCTCGCTGATTATCCGCGACTGCACCCTGAAGGCATCCGGAAAGTGGGGAATATGCGGGAACAACGGCTCCGCTTCTGAAACCCTGGTCGTAGAGAACGCGTCCGTAAAAGCCAAAGGTGAATCTGGCTCTATTGCTGATATCAGCAGCCTTACCCTTACCGGCTGTGCTATCACCTCGCCTACGGGTGCCGCCTTTGACCCCTCAAAAAAAGGCGTAGCCGCAGGCGGAGAACTGGTGAAAAATGAATGGGTGGAGATAAAGCCGGTTATTATGGAATATCCCCTTAAGGTAGCTGGCACGCAGGTAACCTCCGCCAATGCCAAGGACATCACTGCCTCGGGCATATCCGGTACGGTAAGCTACATCCATAGCACCAAAACGCTCACACTGAATAACGCGACGATAAGAATAGCATCCGGTGTAGATGAAAGTGCTATTGCCGCAAATCAAACCTTGAACATACATATGATAGGTAATAATGAAATAGTTCATGCCGGTTCTAGATATGGAATTGAAAATACGCAATACGACCTAATTTTCAAAGGAGCTAAAAATAGCAAATTGCTTATTATGAATAATTATGACCCTATTACTTACTCAGGCATATTCTCTGATAGCGGTGGAGTCTCTTTTCTCGATGATTGTAATGTCCAAATTATTTCAGCCGATAATGGCATTCTAGCAAATTCAATAGATATTAATCAGAATTCTAAAGTGATGGTTAAATCAACAAATGCTGGTTTTTCAACACCAAGATATGCTCTTAATACACAAGAAAGTATAAAAGTCAATGGGGCGTCAACATTAGAAGCCATTGGAAAATCATACGCTATTTGGGTGTCAGGATATGGTTTAACCGCATACCCAGGGGCAGAACTTCGTGAAGGCACATCGGTTACTTCTTACGAGATAGTTGATAGACTGACATTCACTGACGCCAAAAGTAAGCCCTACGTATTGATCCACCCCTCCGGTACCGGTCTTGAAAGCCTCACCTCGCAAGGCATCCGTGTTTGGGGCGGCAAAGGGGTGATAAAAATCGTGCCCCCGGCTGAGCTTGTAGAAACCAATACCGCATACATATACGGCGTCTCCGGCACGTTAGTCCGCGCATTGCCCTTAGGGAGTGGCGACATGTTTGTTTCCAATATCCCCGCAGGAATATATATGGTAAAAATCGGCGATGCTGCTGAGAAGGTAATTGTGAGATAAGGGATTAGTTTATAGTTTATAGTTTGCAGTTTCCCAAAGTAGCCGCCACTTAATGCATCGGGACAAGTTCCGAGTTTCGGGTTCCGTGTTTGACGACCGAACAACCGAACAACCGAACATCCAAACGTCCAAATCCGTCAAAGGACGAACAGGCATTCGAACACCCGAACTTAAGTCCCCCTTGGGGGATTTAGGGGGCTTAGAACCACCGAGAGGGTCGCTCTGAGCGACCCTCTCGGTAAAACTATTTAACTAACTTCTAAATACGTAACAAACGGTGGAAATATGGCGACAGAATACCGCCACACCCACGAGCTTTCGATCTTCGTGCTTCGAACTTCGATCTTCGATCTTCGATCTTCGATCTTCGATCTTCGATCTTCGATCTTCAAACTTTTACAACTAACATAATTCAAAAATTAAAAACTTAAAAGACATGAAATCAACTAAATTGACATTAGTCCTTTCCGTCCTGATAGCTGCTACGCTATTGATAGGATGTAAGAAAGATGACCCGAACCACGTAGTAACCTTCGCGGCAAAATCCACGTCAAGCGCTTACTCCGTAAAAGCAAAAATGACCGACGGAACAGAAGTGAAGTCAGGTGACAGAGTACCTACAGGCACTGAACTTGTATTTACCTACAGCCCCGTGCCTGAGAAACCCCACACGCCCGAGTGGTATGTCGATGGCAGCGATGACGCTATCGCTACTTCACCCGCGTATATCTGCAAGGTGAGTAAAAACACAAAGGTAGAGTTGGATGTAAAAATGACGGCTAAACCCGATGAACCCTGTATATCGTTCTCCGTGGTAAACCTGCCGGGTGAAGAAATAAAAATTACTATGATACCTAATCTTAAAGAAGACGCGGCCAGTCTGTGGGTAGACCTGAATAACAACTATATAAAAGATGAAGGTGAAGATGTTTTAGAAATATCAGATTGGGGTGTTTATTTCAAAGGAAAGTTACAAGAGCAGCGCCTGTCTGTTTTTGGTAAAGTAGGCTGGTTTGAATCAAATATGACTTATACTTCTATAGAAGCCTCAGAGCACGAATATTTGACCCATTTTAATGTGCAGAAAGGGAATTTTGAAAAGTTTACCATAAAAAACTGCCCCAAATTACGATCTTTAGATTTATCTAAAAATCCGCAACTTACTACGATAGAGCTTACTAATCTTCCCGGACTTTGGTCGTTTGCTGCGGATGATTGTAATATATCGACCGTTAAGTTAAGCGGACTTAGCGGAACTTTAACTGGTTTTTCTTTAAATAACAACAATATGTCTTCCGAGGGCATTACTAATCTGATAAAAGATCTACCCAAAAGTGATGCTCAATATGGTGGTACGCTAAAAGTAATGGGAAATCCGGGAATAGTTACCGAAGCACTCTTTAACGCGGCAAAAACCAAGAATTGGGATATTGAACCCCTGCCTAACAGACCTGTTACAGGCATTACACTAGACCCAGCTGAAATAAAAGTCCCGATTAATGATGTTGGGCAAAACATTGTAGCTATAATCTCTCCCGATGATGCCACCAACAAAAACGTTATCTGGAGTTCAAGCAATAAAGAGGTAGTAAATCCGGGTAGTTATACAGGTACAAGCTTAATGTTTTGGCCTACAAAAGCCGGTACTACCACCATTACAGCCACTACCCAAGATGGTAATTTCAAAGCTACCTGCCAGGTTACGGTAGAAGATAAGCCTATACGTGTAACGGGAGTAAAAATAAATCCCGCCGGACCCATAACCATGACGGTAGGAGAAACAAAGAGTTTCTACTCCACCGTATTACCGGCCAATGCTACCAATAAAAAGGTACATTGGAGTTATGCACACGGCGGTGACAAAATTTATATGGTAGATAATGAAGACGGTACTGCTACCGTAACTGCCCTAAAGGCAGGTGAAGGCGGCTCTATTAAAGTTCGCACTGACGACGGAAGTTACACCGATTTGTGTAACATCACCGTGGTAAGTAAAGCTACAGGCGTTACGCTTAACCATACGGAACTTACCATACCGGTGGGAGAGAGTGCAACACTTACCGCTACCGTACAGCCCACCGATGTGGTCGATAAAAGTATAATCTGGACACGAGAAAACAAAACAGGATACGTAGCCTATACGAATACTTCGCAACCGTCCATTGAATTGTACGGATGGAAACCGGGTACAGCCACCTTTTGGGCAAGAGCGAATGCCGGCGGATCGTCCGCTTCATGCGATGTAAAGGTTACCAATCCGAAAATTTATGGATTCTTTAGCAATTCTTTAGCAAATAATTATTCTTCGTACTGGTCGATTCTGCTCGGCAGCGAGAATCCGGACCATTTACATAATATGGCAAATAAAATAGGTGCAGCTGAGTTCTGGGTAAGTCCGAGTTCAACATGGGACGTTTACCTCTTGGCTGAGACTCAATCCGGCACAACTTTTCACGGGATGAAGCATGGTGGAAGCGCAATAAGCGCCTCGCTCTTTCCGGCTACCGGATTCAAAGACTTAGCCGTGGACCATACGACCAATACAATGTACGGACTTTATGAAGGAAGTGAGCTTTATACCATAGATATAAATAAGAAAACCAAAACGAAAGTAGGGACTATTAATGCGGGAGTTTCTTTCATGAGTATTGCCGTAGATGATAAAGGACAGATGTATGGGATAAATAGATCGGTTGGTGAGAAAAACTGTCAAGTATATAAAATAGACAAAAGTACAGCAAAAGCCGAGGTTATTAATTCTAATTTTTCTACAGGAGTGCGAGCGACTCTGGGTAAATTAACATTTAATCACTACGACAAAACCTTCTATTGGGCTGTAAATGTATATCATAATACAGGTTACAGGTGGCAACTCAGAAAATTAAAAGAGCTGACCTATTATGGACAGTCAGAGCAACTTACAGATACCGGTGCGGTTAAGTTTGATGTAATATACATCCCGTACTATCCCGGCTATTAATAAGTTGTATCACTGCTGACCGACTGATAATTGTCCGTAGGACAATTTCTTAAATCACCCCCGGATTTATCCGAGGGTGATAGGTCAAAGCTATAGCGAAACTCTGTAGGAGTTTCCCTAATAATCAATGCAGGGAAACATTTACAGTGTTTGATTACTAACTTATGGTATTCCCCCTTAGAAACACCGAGAGGGTCGTTCCGAGCGACCCCCTCGGTAAAAAAAACGGGCAGGCAATCAACCTCCCGATAGATACTATTGTGGATAACCAATTAAAAAAACAAAGCTATGAAAAGAAATCATGTATTCAGCGCGGTTATAGTTGCCGCGGCTACATTGCTGGCAATAACAGCTTGCAAAAAAGAAACCAATGAACCCAATCTGCCTAAAAAAGCAAGTATTGAATTTACTACCAATAAGGAAGTTGGGGCAGAATTGTATATTTACGTAAGAGTGGACAAGACGAAAGCCGACTCGGCAAGTGTGTGGTTCGACCTCAACAACAACGGAAAAAGAGAAGCGGACGAAGAGGTGAACAACTGGAGTAATGGCAGCATACTGAAAGTGAAAAATTCAAAATTCACTCTCTACGGCAATGTAAAGGAGATTAATATTAGTACGAATGGCATTACATCTATGAAAGTTATTCACAATGAGGTGCTGGAAAGTTTATTTGCAACTAATAATGAGCTTAAAAGCCTGAATGTGAGCCAGTTGCCAGAGATAAAAAGCATCGACTGTGCCTACAATAAGTTTACCAAAGTGGGCATCGAGACCCTACTAAACTCACTGCCCGACCGTACCGGAAAAACTGAAGGCTCCTTGAACTTGACCGGTGGTGAAAATGCAGATGTAACACCCGAGCAAGTAGCTAAAGCCAAAGACGAATTGAACTGGCAGGTGAATAAATATGTATAGAAAAATGGATTTACCTTGTCCGTATAGGCTAAGTCGCTGAAAAAGTAGTAGTAATATAACCGACTAATCACCCACCGAGGGGTTCGCTCTAAGCGACCCCCTCGGTAAAAAACAATATCATTATGAAACAAAAAATAGTACTATTTATTGCCCTATTATTTACTATAGTTATAGGAGTAAGTCATGTGTCGGCACAAACAGGACCTCCTGTCGGCACGCCATACTTAGAAATGACAACTGCCCAAGATGCAACAATCAAATTGCGAGTGTCTGCTGTTTCGGGCGCTACATTGTGGTCAGAAACATCACCCGGAAAATTTGTAGTTATTCCGACAACAAACAACCTATTAACCTTTACGGTATCCGGCTCTAAAATGAGGATATGGGGAAAGGTTCAGGGGTTACTTTGTATGGACAACGGAGATAATCTGACGGGAATCGACATTAGTCAAAGCAACAGCGTAAGAACACTTTGGTGCAGGAATAATAATCTGACTTATCTCAATGCCGCCAACGGGAAAAACGCCTTGTTTGACTCGGGTAATGTAGCACTTCCTGCATTTGACGCTACAGAAAATCCCAAGTTGAACTATATTGTAATTGATTCAAACTTTGATAGGATACCCACACAAGGAAGTAAGGAGTGGCGAAAGGATGATACTGCCGAATATGTGGCTGACTCACCGCCTCAAGGTACAGCCGCCGTAGAACTTACTACCTCAGCCGATGCTGATATCAACGTAGGCATGGAAACTCTTAGCAACCCGTTTGTCTGGATAGAAACAGCTCCGGGAAAATACATAGTGGAACATTTAACTAATACGATTACCAAAACCTATGCTGTATCCGGCAATAAGCTCCGATTGTATGGAGATATTAGTCAAATTTTCTGTTCAAATAACGGAACAAAACTGATAGGTGTAGATATAAGTAAAAATCCGCAAATCAGGACAATATGGTGTGAGAACAATGATTTGACTTATGTAAACACTGCTAACGGAAACAATGCTCTTTTTGATTCAGGACAGGATTCAAAACCGGCTTTTAATGCTATGGGCAATGCTCGATTAAAGTATATTTTTACTGACCCTGACTTTGATCCGACAAGCTTAACAGGCAGGAAACAATGGAAAAAAGATGCTTCGACAGAGTTTGTGCAGCTTCCAAAAGTAGGAGAGCCCGTTATAGAAATGACCACCACGCCTAATGCCTCCATTGCTTTCAGTATGAAAGCAGGTGCAGATAATACACCTATATGGGTAGAAACCGCACCCGGTGTATTCACGTACATAACTGTCGGGAAACAAAATACTGAAGAACTAAGTTTTGATGTGTCCGGTACAACGCTTAAAGTTCATGGGGCTGTTACGAGCTTTATTAGCAGCGTATTAAACTACGATAAATTAATCGGTTTGGATGTCAGTCAAAACACAAATTTAACTTATCTGAACTGTTCGTACAGTAAAATTACATCACTCGACCTCAGTAAAAATACAAAATTAACCAACTTGGACTGTTCGTACTCAAAACTTACCGCTTTGGACTTGAGTAACAATCCTGATATAGCTACCCTCAATTGTTCAAGCAACGATTTAACTTCATTAAACACAACCAATTGCGCAAAGTTGACCACTTTAAGCTGTGCCACAAATAGCCTTACCTCACTGGATCTAACTACTAATACGGCTTTGACGATTCTGTATTGTGTCAATAATAAGATAACTGACTTGGATCTTAGCCAAAATATGGTTTTGCGCGAACTAAATTGTAGCCAAAATCAACTTAAGTCTTTGGATGTTACTAAAAACAAATCGCTTAAAAAACTGTTGTGCAACAACAATGAATTAATTTATATCAATGTGGCTAATGGAAACAACACCAACTTTGACTCAGGAATGGATACATATCCGGCTTTTGATGCTACGGCTAATCCTGACCTCGTAGCAATTGTAACCGACAAAGGATTTGATCCGGAGGCATTAACAGAAAGTAAAGAATGGCGAAAGCCCAACTCTGCAGTTTGGATGGATGATTTGCCTATAATAGAGTTAACCAATTTTGGAGCAGAAGGAGTGAAGCTGAGTATGATGGCAATAGCCGAGAATACTCCTGTAATAATAGATACATCTACAGGAACACCGATTATTCTTAGTGTTGGTACCTCATGGACAGAGCAGAAAGAATACAAAGCGGCATTTCCGGGCAAAATAAAAGTCTATGGACCCTTGGTAGGTTTTGACTGTGAGAGAAATAATATGCATCTGACAGAATTAGATGTTTCTAAAAACCCATTAATTGCTAACTTAAAATGTGGAAGCAACGATATTTCCCAATTGGATTTAAGCATGAACAAGCGTTTAGAAAGTTTGGATTTTAAATGGGGAGGGAGCGCAGGATTATCTACACTCAATTTAAGCAGCAATTCGAAACTCAACTATATAAATTGCAATAACGCAAAACTTGATTTGTTGGACGTCAGTAATAATACGGAATTGGAAACATTGCTGTGTTCAGACAATAATCTCACCTCGTTGGATTTAAGAAAAAACACGAAGTTGAGATACTTAAACTGCATCAATAACCAATTAACCTTCCTTGTTGTTGCCAATGGAAACAATGTGAATTTTAGTTCAGGTAGTTCTTATGCCAATGCGTTTGATGCTACAGGAAATACTAACCTTACGAGCATTTACATAGACAAAGGCTTTACTCCGCCTGCGCCGGGTAGTATGGTCGGGTGGAAGAAGAATACCACTACAAGTTATGTGGAAATGCCAATGCCGGTAGGCACTCCATACATGGAGATGATAACTACTCCGAATAGTGAAGTCAATTTACAAATGGAGGTAGAAGTTCCCAATACCTCCGTGTGGATAGAAAGTGAACCGGGAATATTTACTGAGTTCAAATTAAATACTGTGTTAAAAGAAGATATTCTTGTCTCAGACACCCTGCTAAGAGTGTATGGCAATGTAATAAGTTTGATTTCTAAAATTCCAAATCACTTCTTGACAAAAATCTTGAGTTTAGATGTAAGTAAAAATCCCGGATTGAAAAAATTAATTTGCTCAGACAATAAACTTAGAACTCTGAATGTAAGCAATAATAGAGAACTTGAATACCTTGATTGCTCCCTGGATGCATATCTTGATGTGTTAGACGTAAGCCGGTGCTCAATGTTGAAGGAATTAATCTGCAACAACGCTAACCTCACAGAGTTGAAATTGCCGAGTTCCAATTCATTGATTAATCTGCTATGTAATAATAATTCACTTACTGAGTTGGATTTGTCATGGAATAATTATTTAGAAGGAATAGACTGTAGTAATAACAAAATTTCATCGTTAGAGTTGGGAGATAAAGAACTGTTGTCAATATTGTATTGTGATGATAATCAACTTACTTCGCTGGATGTGAGGCAAAACACAAAGTTGACAAAACTATCATGCGGCAATAATAAGCTTCGTGTATTAGACGTAAGTAACAATACAGCGCTAACCTCTTTAGATTGTGAAACAAACCAAATCTGCACATTAGACCTAAGTAAAAACAAAGCGCTTAAATTTTTAAACTGCGGTCTAAATGCACTAACATTCCTCAATGTAGCAAATGGAAATAATTATAATTTTGATTCAGGATCAACAACAATACCGGCCTTTGATTCTCAATTAAATTTTGGATTGGAGTCTATTTATGTTGACAAAGATTTTAATCCCGAAGAAATGTCCGGAAGCAAAGAGTGGCGTAAAGATAATGAGTCAAACTATGTAGAAGTGGGCGATACGCAACCTACTATTCCGCCATTTATAACCCTGCCGACCAAACCGGACACTCCTATCAAGTTAGCTGTGAAGGCTGATGCTGAAAACACACGTGTGCGCGTAGAAGTAGGTACAGGCAATTTCAAAATTTTAGAAGTAGGTACTGATTGGGTAGAAGGAACATATTCAGGATTTAAAGAATTTTCATCAGACTATTGCATAATGAAAGTGCATGGAAATGTTACCGGTTTTAAGTGTGATGATAATCCTGATGATGTTATTATGGAATTAGACGTGAGTAACACCCCGATATTAAGAGAACTGTATTGTTCAGGAATTGGTCTAAATGTATTAGACTTGAGCAAGAATACTGCATTGACAAACTTGGAGTGTAAGAACAATAAACTTACCACATTGGACCTAAAAAATAACGTAGCTTTGATTCGTTTAGATTGTAGCAACAATCTACTTACAGCAATTGATGTCAACAAACAGACTGAGTTACAGCATTTGAATTTTAGCAATAATAGAATTGGTTATTTTACAGGTTATTTCAATCTGAAATTAACTTATCTGAACAGCTCGGTTAATCTGCTTAAAAGTTTTGATATAAGCAAGAATACTGCTTTGACACATCTAATTTGTCATGACAACAGCCTGTCCGAGCAAGACTTTTCAGCGTTTACAGAATTGGTTCAATTAGATTGTTCGCACAACCAGCTGAAAGTATTAGATTTTAGCAAACACAACAAGTTAACGGCATTGTGGTGTAATGATAATCTGCTAACCGATCTTAATGTCGCAAATGGAAACAATCTTAATTTTGATTCTTCAGATCCTGAAAAACCCGCGTTTGATGCGTCGAATAATACAAAGTTAACGCTCATTCATGTTGATGATAAATTCACTCCTGATGATTTGGTGGGTAATAAAGAATGGCGCAAAGATGCTACCGCAAAATGGAGCTCGCTCACCGCGCTTCCCGCTATCAATAGCCAGGACAGCGGTATCCGTGTTTGGGGTGGTAAAGGCGTGATAAAAATAATGCCCCCTAACCCTCCCGAAATGAATTCGGGACAAGCTCTAAAGGGGGAATTTGGTGCAAACGTACAAGTGTACGATTTAACCGGATCACTTGTTCGCACGCTACCCTTCGGATATGGCGAAATGCTTGTCGCCAATATTCCGGCAGGAAAATATATAGTAAAAATCGGCGATGCGGCTGAGAAAGTAGTGGTGAGATAAGTGTATAGAACCACCGAGGGGGTGGCTTAAAGGCACCCCCTCGGTAAAAAAAAGTTCCCCTCGGTAAAAAAAGTCCCCCGTCAGCTGACGGGGATTTAGGGGGCATTCCAAATCCGTCAAAGGACGGACAAACTAATTAACTAATTGACTATTAAATTAAATAAAAATTCGCGTTAATTCGCGTTAATTCGCATAAATTCGTAAAATTCGTAATAATTATGAGACAAAAACTTTACACCATCCTTATTGCCTTAGTAGTAAGCGCCATAACCACACAGGCAATGGCACAAGTGAATATGGACCGCTACATTACCCTTCCCGTATCACAGGGTAAGGAGATTTATTTAAACTTCGCTGCCGATGCCGCCAATACGCCCGTGCGGATAGTAAGCGGCACCACCGACCAAACCCTTACTGTGGGTACAGACTGGTACGGCGGAAAATATTACCTTGCCCAAGCTTCTACCATGACCATTTATGGCAATGTAGCCAAGTTTAGTTGCGAAGATAACGAACTCACCACCTTGGACGTAAGCAAAAACACGGCGTTAACTGTGTTGTACTGCTATCACAACCAACTCACCACTTTGGATGTTAGCAAAAACACAGAGTTGACTGTGTTGAGTTGCAATAATAACAAGCTTACCACTTTGGACGTAAGCAAAAACACGGCGTTAACTGAGTTGTACTGCTTTCACAACCAACTCAAGTACCTTAATGTAGCCAATGGAAACAACGCTAATTTTGATTATGGTAGTGATGATGCTTATCCTCCCTTCGATGCCACCAATAATCCGGATTTAAAAGTCATTTACATAGACAAGGGATTCACACCGCCTACTTCCCCTGTAAGAAAAGAGTGGCGCAAAGACCCCACGGCGGCTTGGGATGATAAATTCACCCCGCCCGCCGGTACCCCCGTGATAGATATGACCACTACCGGCAATGGGGCAATCAACGTTGGTATGAGCACAAAAGCCCTCCATATGCCGGTATGGGTAGAAACCGGCCCCGGTACCTATGAGACCAGGCTCAGCTATCGCATTAGTACAGTTGGCGGCGATGCTTACAATGCTTTTGTGAACTGTGATGTGTCCGGTAAGAAACTGCGGGTGCACGGAGATATTAAGGGGTTAAGTATCTCAGTTCCTCATGCTGCTGCCAATAAAGTAGAGGCAATAGATGTGAGCGGCAGTCCGAACTTGGAAGAAATAGTTCTCAATAATCACGCCCTGACTAAGTTAGATATTGGTAATAATCCTAAAATAAGAATGGTTGAAATAAAAAACAACCGGCTTACCGAATTAAACTTAGCAAACGGCACCAACGCCTTTTTTGACTCCAAAAATAACGCTCGCCCCGCGGTGGATGTTACCGACAACGCGCGTTTGAGTAACATAACCGTTGACCCCGACTTTTTCCCTGACAATTTGAGTGGCAGTAAGGAGTGGCGCAAAGACGCCGCGGCAAACTGGATAGCCGGCACGGTGATACCTGTCCCGCCCGCCGGTACGGCAGTCATGGAGATTACTACAAGCTACAACGCGAGCATATACTTAGAAATGATGACCAAGGAAGCTTACACGCCCGTGTGGGTAGAGACCAAGCCGGATGTGTATCAGTTTCATTACGGGGCGAATAATGAAATCCTGAAAACCTACACCGTATCCGGTAATAAACTGCGGGTGTATGGAGATGTCAGTCATTTAGCGCTTGGGGATGTGGGTGCAAAAGTTACGGCTTTGGATGTAAGCAAGAATAAGGCGTTGGAAACCTTGTATTGCTACGGTACACACGTGAGTTCAATTGATGTCAGCAAGAATCCGAATTTGAGAATTCTGGAAGTTGACAACAATAAACTTACCTATTTGAACATAATGAACGGACATAACAGTGCAATGAAAGGAGTGAAAGCTACCGGCAACCCGAACTTACGGGATATCTACATAGATGCTTTCTTTGACCCTGGACAAACAGCTGCAGGAATAACTTGGAAAAAAGATGCCACAGCCCGCTGGGTACCGGGCGGCGATGGCGCTACTCCCCCGACAGGCACGCCTTGGGTGGAGCTTACAATGACTGCACCATCCGATGAAGATTATCCCCACTTTATAGTATTCATGCCGGAAGGGTTAATTCCCCCCTATATATGGATAGAGGCTCCTATCGGGACTATCTTTCAAAAGAATTTAATGGGGTCGGGTGACGGGTTAGAGTGGGACATTCCTGTAGAGGGCACCAAAGTGAGGATACACGGGTATTTTAAAAGTTTAGAGGCTTACGGTCATAGCGCTCAGCTGAAAAAAGTGGATGTAAGCCACCATCCCTATTTAACTAACATTACTTGCGCGGATACTGAAATTACAGAATTTGACGTAAGTAACAATAAGGAGTTGCTGGGTCTCTCCTGTGTCAACAACCCTAAACTTACTTCGTTGAATGTGCGGGAGAATAAAAAATTACACCTGCTTTGGTGTCGTAACAACGCGCTCACCTCGCTCTATGTTGCTAATGGGAATAATGCCAATTTTGAATCATCCGGCTCTTCCTACCCTGCTTTCGATGCCACCGGCAATCCCGGTCTGAAAACCATAAACGTAGATGAAGGATTTGACCCGACAGGCTTGACAGGCAAAAAAGAGTGGCGCAAAGATGCTGCAGCAAGTTGGAGCAGCCTAACCGGCTTGCCGTCACTCAGCGCCCAAGGCATAAAAATTTGGGGCGGCAAAGGGGTGATACACATCACGTCGGCTGAGCTTGACGAAGCCAAAACCGTACATGTGTATAATGTATCGGGTGCTTTGGTGCGCACGCTACCCTTCGGATATGGCGAAATGCTTGTCACCAATATTCCGGCAGGGATATACATGGTAAAAATTGGTGATGCGGCTGAGAAGGTAGTGGTGAGATAAGTGTATAGAACCACCGAGGGGGTGGCTTTAAGCCCCCCCCTCGGTAAAAAAAAGTTCCCCTTGGTAAAAAAAGTCCCCCGTCAGCTGACGGGGATTTAGGGGGCTAACCAAATCCGTCAAAGGACGGACAGGTTATTTAACTAATTAACTAACTTCTAACTACTTAACTAAACACAAATTCGCGTTAATTCGCATAAATTCGTAAAATTCGCAATAAATATGAGACAAAAACTTTACACCATCCTTATTGCCTTGGCAGCCTTGGCAATGTACACAAGCGCGTCGGCGCAGACCGCTGCCGTAGGCGACAAATTCAAAGCAGATAACCTCTACTACGTTATCACCAAGCTCTCACCCGCCGAGGTGGAAGTAGCGTCCCAACATAACGGTTCACCCCGCTGGGACGAGACCGAAATGCCCACGGGCGATGTAGTGATACCCGCAACTGTAAGGTATAACGAAATAGATTACGCCGTTACGGCAGTTAGAGACTTTACCTTTAACGAGTGTGGCGGATTAACGTCTCTCACTATTCCTCGTACGGTTCGCTCTATCGGCTTATATACCTTGGCTCGGGAGGCTTTTTCGTTAACACAATTTATCGTAGATGAAGCAAATCCGGATTTCTTGTCGGAAGATGGAGTGATATTCAACAAAGATACAACAATCTTGGTAGCTATGCCTGCCGGAAAGACAGGAAGCTACACAATGCCAAATACCGTGAAAAGGATACGACGCTATTCATGTTCGAAAGCCCGGATATCCTCAATAAATTTCAGCAACAGTTTAGAAGTCATTGAATATATGAGTTTCTCCGGATGTAAGAATCTAACTTCACTCTCTTTTCCCGCCACAGTTACAACCATTGAAGGTTTCGCTTTCATCGGTTGCTCGAGTTTAACTACCATTACCCTGCCGGAAGGGCTGACAAGCATTGAAGACCATGCTTTTAGTGATTGCATCGGAATCGCATCCATCACACTGCCTGCATCGCTTACAAGTATTGGAAAAGGAGCTTTTATAAATTGGAAGGCTCTTACCGCGTTCACGGTAGCTGACGGCAACCCGGCTTTCAGCTCCGACGACACAGGTGCACTCTTCAATAAAGATAAAACTACACTATTACAAATTCCAAAAGGGAATAAATCTATCACAGCCTATACTGTCCCTGCTACCGTAACCGGTATTGAATATCCTGGTTTTACGGGTTGTGATAACATTATTAACATTACTCTTCCGGAAGGGCTTACAAGTATTGGAGACGAGGCTTTTTTGGGATGCGGAAGATTAAAAGAAATCAACTGCTTGGTAGCAGATCCGGAATCTATTACTATGGGTGCTGATGTTTTCATTTACATTCCCAAAGGAACTGCCGAAAACCCCTGTATCCTCAAGGTACCCGTGGGTAGCAAGGAAAAATACGCCGCCGCCGACCAATGGAAAGACTTTATGCCCGGGATAGTAGAAGAAGGAACGGGCTTAGCGTCTCTCACCTCGCATGGTATCCGTGTTTGGGGTGGTAAAGGCGTGATAAAAATAGTGCCCCCTAACTTTCTAAAGGGGGAATTTGGTGCAGACGTAAAAGTGTATGATTTAACCGGCACATTAGTTCGCACATTACCTCTCGGGGGTGGCGACATTCTTGTCGCCAATATTCCGGCAGGAAAATATATAGTAAAAATCGGCGATGCTGCTGAGAAAGTAGTGGTGAGATAGAATCCTCCCTTAGAACCACCGAGGGGGTGGCTTTAAGCCACCCCCTCGGTAAAAAAAAGTCCCCCTTGGGGGATTTAGGGGGCATTTCAAATCCGTCAAAGGACGGACAAACTAATTAAACTAATGCGTCCCACCGCTTCAAGCGGTTTGACGCGTAAAAACAACAAAATCGGAATTATTAGCTAACGGAACAAACCGCCCCAAGCGGTTGGTCCCTCCCAAATCCGCAAAGGACGGACAGACTAATTAACTAATTGACTAATTTCTAAATACTTAGCAAGGAGTGAAAATATGGTGGTAAAATACCGCCACACTCGCAGGCTTTCGATCTTCGTGCTCCGATCTTCGATCTTCGATCTTCGTGCTTCAAACTTCTAATTTCTAATTTCTAACTTTATAACAAACATGAAACAAAAACTTTACACATTCCTTATTGCCTTGGCAGCCTTGGCAGTAGGAGTAAGCGCTTCGGCGCAGACTTATTATGGAGTAAGCATTTTCGAGACTAAGATAACGTCTGCGAATTTTAATGCTGTAACCGGTCCGGGTATTTTAGCTGGAACAATAAGTTTCAACAATAGTACCAAAACATTGACACTGAATAATGTAACAATATCCGGAGCTAAATTGTACACTAATGCAATTAGTGCTGAAGTACCTATTACCATAAAACTGATAGGAACATCTAACATTACCGCTACTACTAATAGTGCTAGTGAGGGCGATGTGGCAGTCTATTTCAATAATGAAGGTGTAAATACCATTACCGGTACGGGAACGCTTAACATTATAAACCAAAGTATCTACACGGGTCTTCTCTGTGATAGGGGTACACTCAATATAACGGGAGGATGTACCGTAAAAACGGAAGGCGGACATTCCGGCGTTACGGCGAAAAAATTAACCGTTGATAATTCTACCCTACATGCTAAAGGAAAAACTTATAGTAGTGTCTGGTGTACCGAATCTTTATCTCTTGTAGGGGCTGTCACAGCATCGCCTCAAAGAACTTCTTATAGCGAATCAAAGCAGGGAATCATATATAATGAGACAAAAGAATTGGTAGTTGATGAATGGGTAGAGATAAAGCCCGGAGTTCATTACAATATCAGAGTGGCGGGTATTCGGGTAACATCAGTGAATGCCTCCGGCATCACAGGTACCGGTATTACGGGTACGGTAAGTTTCAACCCTACTTCCAACACGCTAAAGCTTAGCAGCGCCACCATAGATTACGAAAAAGATTATGGTATTTCTTCAACAAGAAATGATTTAAAAATAGAGTTGGTAGGCACAAACAAAATTAATACATCAATGAGTGGAATATATTTGGGAAGTTCAGCCACAATTATGGGCGCCGGATCTTTAAGCATAAATTCCGGTTATGCAGGAATAGGTATTTATAATACTATGACTCAACTGCAGCTTCAAGGCGGTTGTACAGTAATAGTAGAAAGCTCTAAATACTCTGCGATTTACGGATTAGGTCTAAACAATAAGTTAATAATTGATAACGCTACCTTAAGAGCAAAAGGTCATACCACATGTATTCGAGATATTGCAGAACTTAACCTTACCGGATGTGAAATTATCACACCGCAGGGAGCTTACTTTGATTCCGGACTAAAAGGAGTGGCAAAAGATGGAGCCTTGGTGACTAACCAATGGGTGGAAATAAAACCTGTAACTTACTATAATCTAAGCATTGCCGGCACAAAAGTACACTCAGGCAATGCATCCGATATCACTGACCCGGGCATATCCGGTACGGTAAGCTACATCCATAGCACCAAAACGCTCACACTGAATAATGCGACGATAAGAATAGCATCCGGTGTAGATGAAAGTGCTATTGCCGCAAATCAAACCTTGAACATACATATGATAGGTAATAATGAAATAGTTCATGCCGGTTCTAGATATGGAATTGAAAATACGCAATACGACCTAATTTTCAAAGGAGCTAAAAATAGCAAATTGGTTATTATGAATAATTATGACCCTATTACTTACTCAGGCATATTCTCTAATAGCGGTGGAGTCTCTTTCCTCGATGATTGTAATGTCCAAATTATTTCAGCCGATAATGGCATTCGAGCAAATTCAATAGATATTAATCAGAATTCTAAAGTGATGGTTAAATCAACAAATGCTGGTTTTTCAACACCAAGATATGCTCTTAATACACAAGAAAGTATAAAAGTCAATGAGGCGTCAACATTAGAAGCCATTGGAAAATCACACGCTATATGGGTGTCAGGATATGGTTTAACCGCATACCCAGGGGCAGAACTTCGTGAAGGCACATCGGTTACTTCTTACGAGATAGTTGATAGACTGACATTCACTGACGCCAAAAGTAAGCCCTACGTATTGATCCACCCCTCCGGTACCGGTCTTGAAAGCCTCACCTCGCAAGGCATCCGCGTTTGGGGCGATAAGGGTGTGATAAAAATAGTGCTCCCTGACTTCTTAAAGGGGGAATTTGGTGCAAACGTACAAGTGTACAACATCACCGGCGAGTTAGTTCGCACGGTACCCCTCGGGTATAGCAGCAATAACATTACTGTTGATAATATTCCGGCAGGAATATATATGGTAAAAATCGGCGATGCTGCTGAGAAAGTAATTGTGAGATAAGTGTAGAACCACCGAGGGGGTGGCTTAAAGCCACCCCCTCGGTAAAAAGTCCCCCTTGGGGGATTTAGGGGGCTAAAAAACACCGAGAGGGGCGCTCTCCTGACTTCGACACTTTAAAA
>LSQX01403645.1_pt1 | contig 19206 bp, 18 predicted proteins | sample 654561 | NCBI WGS metagenome assembly LSQX01 (sample SAMN04489861, study PRJNA283612) | anaerobic digester metagenome | isolation source: 4 biogas reactors fed with cattle manure at either 37C or 55C with and... | place: Denmark: Kongens Lyngby | collected 2014
CAGACAAAGCGCGAGCGAAAACTTGGATTTATGGTTTTCGTGAAGCGGTTTGGCTATTACCTTTCTTACTTGAGATTAGTATTATAATGCCGGATATCGCGCCGATTCTGCCGAATTCCGTTGCATTTCACGTATTATATGATAAAATAAGACCTATATTATATAATGAATGATAGGGTGGTTATGGTGCTGCCCGCTTCATTTTACAGGAGGTCATTATGCGCGCTGTAATTACTGTAATCGGCAAGGATACCGTCGGAATACTCGCGAAGATATCAGCGGCCTGCGCAGGTCATCAGATAAACATTATCGAGGTCACCCAATCGGTAATGCAGGATTTGTTTGTTATGATTATGCTGGTCGATATTTCAAAAAGCACCGTTCCGTTCACAGAATTTGCCGACCAGATGTCCGGACTCGGCCAAGAAATGGGATTGTCAATCCGCGCAATGCACGAAGACATCTTCAACTCAATGCACAGAATCTAGCATTGGGTGGGTCTGCTGAAGTAAAAGGCTGAAAGGAATGGAACCGTGATAAACACCAAGGATATTTTGGAAACCATCACAATGATACAGGACGAGCACCTGGACGTGCGTACCATAACGATGGGCATATCGCTTCTGGACTGCTGCGACAGCGATATTGATGAAACCTGCCGGCGTGTATATGATAAAATAACCCGCTATGCCAGCAACCTTGTCAAAACCGGCGAGCAAATCGAAAAGGAATACGGAATACCGATCATTAATAAGAGAATTGCGGTCACCCCGATTGCCATGATTGTGGCGTCCTGCCGGGAAAAGGACCCCGTCCGCCTCGCCGTAACCCTTGAAAAGGCGGCGCGCGCATGCGGCGTAAATTTTATCGGCGGCTACTCCGCTCTGGTGCAAAAGGGGTTTTCCCCGGGCGACATTGAGCTTATCGAAAGCATACCCGAAGCCTTGGCGGTCACCGACCATGTCTGCTCATCGGTCAACATCGGTTCAACCAAATCGGGTATCAATATGGACGCGGTCGCCCTTATGGGAAGAATAATAAAACATACCGCCGAACGAACCGCCGACAGGGATTGCATCGGCTGCGCCAAGCTGGTTGTATTCTGCAATGCCCCTGAAGACAATCCCTTTATGGCAGGGGCGTTCCACGGAGCGGGAGAACCCGACTGTGTTATCAATGTCGGGGTGTCCGGCCCCGGCGTCGTACGCGCGGCCCTTGCCAAGGCGGGGGACTGCGATCTGACCGAGGTTGCCGATATTATCAAAAAAACCGCCTTCAAGATTACCCGTATGGGCCAGCTGGTTGCGGTTGAAGCCTCAAGGCGTCTGGGTGTTCCGTTCGGCATTGTTGACCTTTCGCTTGCGCCGACTCCGGCAGTCGGCGATTCGGTCGCGCATATTCTTGAGGAGATGGGACTCGAATGCTGCGGGGCGCACGGCACGACAGCCGCGCTTGCATTGCTTAACGACGCGGTTAAAAAAGGCGGCGCCATGGCGTCGTCCCATGTGGGCGGATTGTCCGGCGCCTTTATACCCGTCACGGAGGATGCGGGAATGATCCATGCCGCGCAGGTAGGATGCCTTCGCCTCGAAAAGCTGGAGGCGATGACGGCCGTCTGCTCGGTTGGCCTTGACATGATTAATATTCCGGGGGACACCCCCGCGGAAGTGATCTCCGCGATTATTGCGGACGAGGCCGCGATAGGCATGGTCAACTCAAAGACCACGGCCGTGCGCCTGATTCCGGCAATCGGCAAGGGTGTCGGGGAGGAGCTTTCCTTCGGAGGACTGCTCGGCGGAGGTCCGGTAATGCCTCTTAACACATGGTCGCCCGCCCGGTTTATTTCCCGCGGGGGACGTATTCCCGCGCCTATACAGAGCTTAAAAAACTGACAAAATATCGTCTTTTTGGCGTTTAATATTTAATAAACAAGATACTTGTAAAGGCTAAATTATAGGTATATAATAGCAAAATAAGAACCCGGACATTTAGAATTCGGGGCTGCTGCAAAAAGCATAAGGGACGCCGTGGATGCCGCCCCAATATGTATAGAACATATTAATTGGCGCGGGCTATCATGAGGGGGATATGACTCCCGCCCTAAGCTTTTGCATCGGCCCTTTCATTTTTATAAAGACCGGATAGGAGGCGAAGCGGTTGAAAGAGATGATTCAGCGGATTATAGATATGGATAAAAAGGCGCGGGAAATAACCGATGCCGCCAAAAAAGAAAAGCTGGAATCGGAAAAGATTATCGCTGAGAAGGCTGCCCAGCTTCGCGAGGAAGTACTCTCCCGGGCAAGGCGCCGGATTCAGATTAATAAAGAGCTCGAAAATGTTATTCTCGAGCAGGAATGGGAAAAGGTAAAGGCGAGATACGACAGCCAGCTTAAAAACATGAACGACCTTTACGCGCGGCATGGCGACGAATGGGTCGATACGATAGTGAAACGGGTTTTGGAAGACTGATAACAGGAATACCATCGGGGAAGGGAGGTTGCCGTCATGTTGATATCGCGCTTTTCATCCAATGTGATTCTCGCAAAGGCAAGAGCCATGTACGGCAACTCCCTTAAAGCAAAGGACTATACAAATCTGCTTAACTGCCACAGCGTCAGCGAGATTGCGTCATATCTTAAAAACAACACCTCCTATTCCTCGGTGCTGGCCGATATCAACGAGGCTACCGTCCACCGCGGTCATCTGGAGATGCTTCTCAGGCGCAAGCTTTTCAACGATTATGCCGCTCTGGCAAGATATGATATGACGGTCGGGCTAAATATGTCGGATTACCTGATTCAAAGGGCGGAGATCGAGCTGATAATGTCCTGCCTGCGTTTGATTGGGGCGGGAAAAGCAAGCGAGTTTTTCTTTTTGATGCCCATGTTTTTCTCTTCCCATACCGAACTCGACCTTGTACAAATGAGCAAAAGCAAAACGTATTCCGAGCTGCTTGACGCTATCAACCACACGATATACCATGATATTCTCAAGGAATATATGCCTGAGCAGGACGGAAAGCTCCGGCTGACCGAGATAGAGACCGCGCTTTACACAAAGCTTATAAAAACCGTGTATCAGATAATCCGGAATGTGCACGGCTCGTCGCGTTCGGAACTCAGAAACCTTTACGGTACTCTGGTCGATGTCCAGAACGTCACAAGGATTTACAGGTTAAAGCGTTATTTCAATGCGGACGCCGATTTTATCAGAAAAAACCTGCTGCCGTTCGGGAATATTATTCCCGCAAAGACAATAGGGCGTATGATAGAGGCTCCAAACGCCGACGCGGTTATCGAAATATTCCGTTCAACCCATGTCGGCAAGCGGGTTCCCGAACCACAGCTTGCCTTTGTGTATGACCTGCATCAAAGGGTGCCTTACTATGCGGCGCGCAGGCTTATCCACTACTCTATCCATCCCGCCGCGGTATTAATGGCATATATCTTTATCATGGATATAGAGCTCGACGATATTGTGAATATCGTCGAGGGTGTGCGATACGGCCTCCAGCCCGAAGAGATAAAGCCCATGCTGGTTTTGGCAAACGATTGAGGAGGTGGCATAAAAGTGGCTGTTTCAAAAATGAAGCTTGTCAATATCATAGGCCACATGAATGCATTGGACGCGACGATTTTTGCCTGCGGAAAAACCGGGATATCCCAACCCGATGAAACCCTGACATTTTTTTCGGATACCACCGATTTCACCGTACTGAATGAGGAAAATCCCTATACGGATACGCTCAACCGTCTCGAATCCGCGGTATCCCGTGTCGGGGGAACCCTCAAAGAGGTCAGGGTGGATATAGACCCCGACACCGACAGAGAAGAGCTGAAGGAATATGTCGAGGGCTTCTCAAAACGGGTTGTCGAGCTGACAAGACGGCGCGGGCTGCTGTCAATGCGGCTTGAGCAGTTGAATAAAGACGCCGAACAGTTCGAGCACTTTTTGGGTCTCGGAATCGACCTTGACGCCATTCTGGCATGTACCATGATTAAGATTAGGTTCGGCAGACTTCCGCGCGAGAGCTTTGAAAAGCTTAATATTTACGACGCCAATCCCTATGTGCTGTTTTTCCCCGGGACATGCGACGACGAATATTACTGGGGTGTTTATTTCGCTCCACTTGCCCTTGCAAACGAGGTTGACCGTGTTTTTTCGGGTCTGTACTTCGAGCGTCTGAGAATCCCGGCGGCCGTCGGCACGCCGGAGGAGATTGTCGAGCATCTGCGCGCCGAAAAGGCCGAGGTCGATAAAGAATTCAAAGAGCTCGACAGACAGATAAAGGAGATATGGGACGAGGAAAGGGACGAATGCCTTAGGGTTTATTCCAAGCTGCGCCTGCTGAACTACTATTACAGCGCAAGGCGGTATGCGGCAAAGTACAATGACAAATTTATCTTGGCGGGCTGGATTCCCGCCCGGGATGAAAAGAAGTTCAGACTTGCGCTGGACGCGGTCGATTCGATTGAATATACGATTGAAAGCCCCGATAACGACACCCACCATTCGCCCCCCGTCAAGCTTAGGAACCCGTGGCTGTTTAAGCCCTTCGAGTTTTTTGTGGATATGTTCGGGCTGCCGAGATACAACGAGATTGACCCCACCGCTTTTGTCGCCTTGACCTACACCCTGTTGTTCGGCATCATGTTCGGGGATTTGGGGCAGGGGATATGCGTGTCGGTTATCGGCTGGCTTATGTGGAAGTACAAAAAAATGGCGATAGGGAGGATCCTCATCCCCTGCGGGATCTCCGCCGCGATATTCGGGACGGTATTCGGCTCGGTGTTCGGGTTTGAGCATGTGCTCGACCCTGTATATCACGCCCTGCTCGGGCTCAAAGAAAAGCCCATAGAGGTCATGAACCCGTCAATGACCGGCAAGGTCTTGCTCGCCTCGGCAGGCGTCGGCCTTGCGCTTATCATTGTCGCTATGATGCTCAACGTGTATTCGAGTATTAAGCGCAGGGATTATGTAAGCGGCGTTTTCGGGCCCAACGGGATTGCGGGGATTTTGTTCTATTCCTCGCTGGTGTTCGGGTTGATAGGTCAGCTTTCGGGGGTGTTCAGGATTAGTATTCCGTATATACTGCTCCTCATTGTGCTTCCGCTGGTTCTGGTCTATCTTCGTGAACCGCTTGGCAGGCTCTTGGCGCGCGAGGATGACTGGCAGCCCGAAAGCTGGGGCGAATATCTGCTCCAGAATTTCTTCGAATTGTTCGAGATGCTGCTGTCCTACCTGTCAAACACCATGTCATTCCTGCGCGTGGGCGCGTTTGTGCTGGTTCACGCCGGCATGATGATGGCGGTGTTCACGCTCGCCGGACTGACAAGCGGAGCAGGCTATATACTGATTGTGGTGATAGGGAACATCATCGTTATGGGAATGGAAGCCCTGCTTGTGGCTATTCAGGTAATGCGCCTTGAATTCTACGAGATGTTCAGCCGTTATTATATCGGGGACGGACGTCCTTACAAGCCGCTGGAATCCGGAACCGGAGAAAAGGTGTTTACCGACCGCGTTTAGAAGATGCATTTATTTTATCAATCCCCGGCTGACAAAACCGCCGGTTGAATTTTAGGAGGAAATCATTATGAATCTTGTTTACCTGTTAATTCCGGCCGCCCTGCTTGTCATATCTGTTGTGGTATCGATTATTTTGGTAAGGCGCGGGACACCCGTAAAACGAGCAATGGCGATACATTTCATATCCCTGGTTGTAATCGCCGGTCTGAGCATGATGCTGCCCTTGGGGGCTTCCGCCCAGGCCGCCGAAAACGACCGGGAAGCCGCCGCCCGGATTCAGGACGAAGCAGCCGAATCCAGCGGATTGAAATATATCGGCGCTGCTTTGGCGGTCGGGCTTGCTGGCATTGGCGGAGGCGTTGCGGTTGCCGCAGGCGCTCCCGCGGCAATAGGCGCAAACGTTGAGGACCCGAAATCGTTCGGTAAATCCATAATCTTTGTTGCGCTGGGCGAAGGCTTTGGCCTGTATGGCCTGCTGATAGGCATTCTCTGTCTGGTTTTATAGATGTGAAACGGGTGCTGCGGTATGAAATTTTATTTAATCAGCGACAATATCGATACCCGGATTGGGATGCGGCTTGCGGGTATTGAGGGGGTTGTCGTGCATGAGAGGGACGAGGTTACAAGGGCCTTGTCTGACGCCATGCAGATGGAGGATGTCGCGGTTATTCTGATGACGGAAAGGCTTGTGAACCTGTGTTCCGAGCTTGTGGACGAACTGAAGCTGAACCGCACCCGTCCGCTTATAGTCGAGATCCCCGACCGCCACGGAAACGGGCGCGCCAAGGATTCGATTACACGATATGTCAGAGAGGCAATCGGCATAAAAATATGATTTGCAATCATAGGATAGGGTCGAGGTAAAATCCGGAAGGGCATGGTTTTATGGCCAACAGTGAAGAAAAAATCAATAAATTTGTCCAGGCAATCACCTCCTATGCGGAGGAACAGCGCGATATGATGCTCCGCGAGGCCGAGGAGTATAAAGCCGAAAGGCTGAAAAAAGCCGAGCAGGAGGTTCTTGTCGACGCGTATAAGCTGATACAGAAGGAAACCGGCGACATACGCACCGAGAGGGCGCGTGAAATGTCGCGGCGGGATCTTGCGGCCCGAAAAGAGGTTCTTAACCGCCGCCGTCAAATCATGGATGAGGTTTTTTCCAAGGCGGAGGTCAGGTTGTCGGAGTATGCCGAGACCCCCGGATACCTCGATTTTCTCAAAAACACCCTCGGCCGGATGACCCAACTGCTCCCCTCCGCGGGTACGGTGTATACGGTTGCGGAGCGTGACCGTCCGCTTATCGATGAGCTTTCGAAAATCTGCCCGTCCGGCAGCCGCGTGGAGGCTGCCGACACGATAAAGCTCGGGGGCATCCGCGCCGTCAATTCCGAAAGCGGGCAGATTATCGACAACACGCTGGACTCAAGACTGCAATCCCAGCGCGAGTGGTTTACTATTTCATCGGGTCTTACGGCGGGCTGATAACGGGGCGGACGGCAGGGTATTCCTTCCCGCCGAAAACGGTTTTACAAGACGGAGTGTAAGCGCATGAACAATGTAATTTACGGCATAAACGGGCCGGTTATAACCGTTCTGGGCAATACCGGACTTTCCATGATGGAGATGGTGCTGGTCGGGAATGACCGGCTGGTGGGCGAGGTCATAGGAATCAGCGACAAGGAGACCACCATTCAGGTATACGAGAATACGACCGGTCTTGCCCCCGGAGAGCAGGTGACGGGTACCGGCGGGCCTTTGAGCGCAACCCTCGGCCCGGGTATTCTTGACAATATATTCGACGGAATAGAGCGCCCGCTGAAGGCGATTGAAGCTGTTTCGGGCGATTTTATAAGCCGCAGGGTAAACGTATCGGTTCTTGACGAGCAAAGGGAATGGGATGTGACCGTCTGTGTAAAGACAGGCGATCAACTCTCCGAGGGCATGGTCTATGCCACCTGCCCCGAAACCCAGATCATCACCCATAAATGCATGGTCCCGCCCGGACTGTCGGGAACCGTCGAGGCCGTCAGGCCTGACGGAAAATACAGGCTCAACGATACGGTGGTTACGCTGCGGGATGAAAAGGGCGTTCTTCACGACCTTACGCTGTGCCAGAAATGGCCGATAAGAAAGCCCAGGCCGACAGCCCGCAGGCTTTATGCGGACGCCCCGCTGGTTACGGGGCAGCGCGTCATCGACACCCTGTTCCCGGTTGCCAAGGGGGGCACGGCGGCCATACCCGGCGGCTTTGGCACGGGCAAAACCATGACCCAGCACCAGCTTGCCAAATGGTGCGACGCGGACATTATCATATATATAGGGTGCGGCGAACGCGGGAACGAGATGTCGCAGGTTCTCGAAGAGTTTTCGGGCCTTATCGACCCTAAATCCGGCCGTCCGATGACCGACCGGACGGCGCTTATCGCCAACACATCAAACATGCCTGTCGCGGCGCGCGAAGCCTCTATTTATACCGGAATCACCCTTGCCGAGTATTACCGCGACATGGGCTATCATGTCGCAATAATGGCCGACTCAACCTCCCGCTGGGCCGAAGCCCTGCGCGAGATTTCGGGCCGGCTGGAGGAAATGCCGGCCGAGGAGGGCTTTCCGGCATACCTGCCGTCACGGCTTTCGGAGTTTTACGAGCGCGCCGGCTTGTTTGAAACCCTGAGCGGGGCTGCCGGAAGCGTTACCGTAATCGGAGCCGTTTCCCCGCAGGGAAGCGACTTTTCCGAACCGGTCACACAGAACACCAAAAGGTTCACGCGCTGCTTCTGGGCGCTCGACAAATCCCTCGCCTATGCAAGACACTATCCGGCAATCAACTGGATGTCGAGCTACAGCGAATATCTAGACGACCTCAGCGACTGGTACAAAAAGAATGTCGGCGAGGATTTTCTTGATTGCCGTACCCGGATAACCCGCATTCTGCAGGAGGAGAGCAAGCTGATGGAAATCGTCAGGCTTATCGGCGCGGACGTCCTCCCCGACGACCAGAAGCTGGTGATCGAAACCGCGCGGGTGATACGGGTCGGATTTCTTCAGCAGAACGCCTACCACAAGGATGACACATACGTGCCGTTGAAAAAGCAGCTCGGTATGATGCGCGCAATACTGCACCTGCACCGCTCGGCCCGGGCCGTTCTTGCCGCGGGCATCCCCATATCGCGGATTCTTGAACTGGGACTGTTCGACAAGCTTATACGCATGAAATACGAGGTCCCGAACGATAATTATGAAATGCTGGACGGCTATATTGCCGATATCGACAATGCGCTCACAAGCCTCGGGTAGACGGTTGATTTGATTGCTTGAATCCTTGTGCGCGGCACGGAAAGGCATGATTCTTTTATGGTTATTGAGTATATGGGGATAAAGGAGATAAACGGTCCCCTGATTGTTTTGGACGGCGTGAAAAACCCTTCCTTTGAGGAAACGGTTGTTATCCGTCTGGAAAACGGAGAAGAGCGGACGGGACGTATCGTCAAGATTGAGGGCGAGCGGGCGGTCATACAGGTGTTCGAGGGTACGCACGGCGTCTCCCTGAGCAATACCCGCACCCGCCTGACCGGGCATCCCGTGGAAATGCCCCTGTCTTCCGAACTGCTGGGACGTATTTTCGACGGCGCGGGCCGCCCTGCGGACGGGCTTGGCGAGATATTCCCCGAAAAGCGCCGCGACATTAACGGCACCCCCATAAATCCGGTATCCCGGGTGTATCCCCGGAACTTCATCTCGACGGGCATTTCCTCGATAGACTGCCTTATGACCCTGATTCGCGGACAGAAGCTGCCGATTTTCTCGGGCTCGGGCATGCGCCACAATGAGCTGGCGGCCCAGATTGTGCGTCAGGCAAAGATTGCGGACAAAGAGGCGGAATTTGCGATTGTCTTTGCCGCCATGGGGGTCAAGAACGATGTGGCCGATTACTTTCGCCGAAGCTTTGAGGAAAGCGGGGTGCTAAGCCGGGTCGCCATGTTCCTTAACCTCTCGAACGACCCGATTATCGAACGCATTCTGACCCCGCGCTGCGCCCTGACCGCGGCGGAATACCTCGCGTTTGACCGCGGCATGCACATACTTGTGATAATGACCGACATGACGTCATACGCCGAAGCCCTCCGCGAGTTTTCATCGTCAAAAGGCGAGATCCCCGGCAGAAAGGGCTATCCCGGATACCTTTATTCCGATTTGGCGTCCCTTTACGAACGTGCGGGCATGATTAAGGGGAGCGGGGGCTCGGTCACCCAGATACCCATTCTGACCATGCCGAATGACGACATCACCCACCCGGTCCCCGACCTTACCGGCTATATAACCGAGGGGCAGATAGTGCTTGACCGCACGCTGGATAACAGCGGCATATATCCGCCGGTTTCGGTTTTGCCCTCCCTGTCGCGCCTGATGAAGGACGGCATAGGCGAGGGCTTTACCCGCGCGGACCACGCGGACGTGGCCAACCAGCTTTTTGCCTGCTGCGCGCGCGTGCAGGAGGCGCGTTCTCTCGCCTCGGTTATCGGGGAGGAAGAGCTTTCTCCGAACGATAAGAAGCTGCTTGAATTCGGGCGTATGTTTGACAGCAGGTTTATTAATCAGGGATATGATGAAAGCCGTTCGATCGACCAGACCCTCGACCTTGGATGGGAGCTGCTGTCGGCCCTGCCGCGCGAGGAGCTTGACAGGATTGACGACAAGACGCTCGAAGGTCACTATAAACCCGCCGACGAGGCGCCGGCTGACGAATGATATAATATAAAGTTTATATACAAGAGTGGTGATAATCTTGGCGGAGCAGGTGTTCCCGACAAAAGGCAACTTAATAAACACAAAAAAATCGCTTGATCTTGCCAAGGTTGGCTTTGAGTTGCTTGACAGAAAGCGAAACATCATAGTACGCGAAATGATGGCGCTTATCGACCGCGCCGAATCGCTTCAAAAGCAGATTGACGGCTGCTATGAGCAGGCATATCTCGCCTTGCAGCGCGCCAACGTGGCGCATGGAGTCGTGGGGGATATCGCGGCGTCCGTGCCTGTGGAGACCGGCCTCTCCCTCAGTACGCGAAGCGTGATGGGGGTTGAGATTCCCATGGTCAATCTCGATCCCCGTCCGGTCCAACCCTCTTACGGCTTTATGTCCTCCAGCGCCCTTCTGGACGAAGCATATATTAAATTCGACAGGGTAAAAAAGCTGACAGCCGAGCTTGCCGAGGTGGAAAACAGCGTTTACAGGCTGGCGACAGCCGTGAAAAAAACCCAGAAACGCGCAAACGCTTTGAAAAACTTAATCATCCCAAGACTGTCCTCGACGGTAAAGATGATTGCCGATTCGCTTGAGGAAAAGGAGCGGGAGGATTTTTCGCGCCTGAAGGTAATCAAGGCGCAAAAGCGATTGGCTGAACAGGATGATTGATGATTCCCTTTTTAAAGATATAATGTTATAATGGGAAAAATTAAGGTTCACGATAGGCGGTAAATCAACAATGGGTAAACAATGCTTGATAGATTTTCATCTGCATACCGAACATTCGCCGGATTCGGAAGCGGCAATGCCGGCCGTCTGCAACGCCGCGGCGGAAGCCGGGCTCAGCAGGATCGCGATAACCGACCATGTCGAGATTCCGGCGCTTTACAAGGACGGGTATGACCGGACAGCCGCCCTTTCGTATGCGCAGGCAGGCGGAATGCAGGCTTTATTCAAGGGAAGGCTGCAGGTCGAGCGCGGCATCGAGCTCGGCGAGCCGCTCCACGATTTGGAAAAGGCCGAGCTTCTGCTCGACACCTATGACTTTGACTTTGTGCTGGGTTCGCTGCACAACCTTATCGATGATGTAGATTTTTATCATTACGATTTTGCGAATGCGGATATCCGTTCCTTGATGGACAGGTATTTTGCCGAGGTTCTCGATATGGTGCGGTGGGGGAGGTTCCATTCGCTCGCGCATCTGACCTATCCCTTCCGCTATATTCCGGAGTTCCGGGGCAAGGAGGATTACAGCCCTTGGCAGGACGCGATTGACGCGATATTCCGCGCCCTTGCCGAAAGGGGACTCGCTCTGGAGATAAACACCTCGGGTCTGCGTCAGTCTATGGGCAGGACAATGCCCGATTTGCCCATGATACGCCGTTTCAAAGAGCTGGGCGGCGAGAGGGTGACCGTGGGTTCAGACGCCCATTTCCCGCAGGATGTCGGATGCAATATTGCCGACGGGCTTGAGATTGCCCGGCAGGCGGGCTTCCGCCATATCGCGGCTTTTCACAAGGGAAAGGCAGAAATGCTGACGATAGAATAATTTTTAGTAATAGGAGGGCTTAGAAATGGAAAAACTGCTGAAATTGCTGGACAACAACGCCCGCTTGACCAATGCGCAGCTGGCCGTAATGCTCGGCTGTACCGAGAACGAGGTATCCGACCGCATCGCGCAGTGGGAGCGCGACGGCGTTATACGCGGATACAAGGCGATTATAGACTGGGAGCGCACGGACCGCGCTTATGTTACCGCATTGATTGAGCTTCGGGTGACCCCCAAGCCCGATCTCGGATTTGAGGGCATCGCGGAAAGGGTAATGCGCTTTGAAGAGGTCGAGAGCGTCTATCTCATGTCCGGAGGGTATGACCTGGCCGTAATAGTGAGCGGGCGCACCTTTAAGGATATCGCCATGTTTGTCGCAAAACGGCTTTCGACCCTTGACTCGGTGCTGTCAACCGCGACCCACTTTGTGCTGCGGCGCTACAAGGACAGAGGCGTTATCTTCCTCGGAGAGGAAAAGGACGAGAGAGGGGTTCTGTAATCAGATGGGCTACCAAATAAGGGTAAATAAAACTCTGGAACGGCTCAGGCCCTCGGGCATCCGTCGTTTTTTCGATATTGCCTGCGAGATGGATGACGTCATATCCCTTTCGATAGGCGAACCCGATTTTTCCACGCCGTGGCATATACGCGAAAAGGGTATAAGCTCGCTTGAGGACGGAAAAACGTGGTACACCCCGAATTCCGGGCTGATGAAGCTGCGCGAAAGCATCGCGGAATACACCCAAAGGGACAAAGGGCTCGTCTATGACCCCCACAGCGAGATTCTGGTTACCGTCGGGGGAAGCGAGGCAATTGATCTCGGAATAAGGTCGCTGGTACAGCCCGGCGATGAAGTGCTGATACCCGAGCCGAGCTTTGTGTGCTACAGCCCGCTGACCGAAATGGCAGGCGGGATTCCGGTGCCGATTGTGACAAAGGCCGAGGATTCCTTCAGGCTTACGCCCGAGGCACTTAGAGCCGCCATAACCCCCCGCACGCGGGTTCTGATCTTCCCCTTTCCCAACAACCCGACCGGAGGGATAATGCGGCGCGAGCACCTTGAAAAGATTGTCGGGGTGTTAAAGGAAACGGATATTTTCGTGCTGTCGGACGAGATATACGGCGAACTTACATACGGAGAATCGGCGCATGTCAGCATAGCCTCGATTGACGGAATGCAGGAGCGCACCATGCTTATCAGCGGGTTTTCCAAAGCCTTTGCCATGACCGGATGGAGGCTCGGATATGCCTGCGGCCCCAAGGCCCTGATGGAACAGGTGATAAAGCTGCACCAATACGCCCTGATGTGCGCCCCGACGACGGCGCAGTATGCGGCTATCGAGGCGATGGAGCACGGCCAGAACGATGTTGAGGAGATGCGGGCCGAATATGATATACGCAGACGGTATATTGTCGACCGTCTGTGTTCGATGGGGCTGCCCTGCTTTGAACCCGAGGGGGCGTTTTACGTGTTCCCGTCCATAGCCGTAACCGGGATGACCTCGGAGGAGTTTTGCCAAAGGCTTCTGAAGGAAAAATCGGTTGCCGTGGTGCCCGGAACGGCCTTCGGCGACAGCGGCGAAGGCTTTGTCCGTATTTCCTACTGCTACTCGTTAAAGCATATTACCGAAGCTCTTGACCGCATAGAGCGGTTTGTGGAAGAAAATAAGGCTGTATAGAGGTGGTATTTTGGTTCGCGCCAGCGCTCCGGCAAAAATCAACCTGTCCCTTAAGGTGACCGGCAGAAGAGACGACGGATATCATTTCATACATACGGTGATGCAGGCCGTTTCCGTTCGGGAGACCGTCGAGCTTAAAAAAAACGGCAAAAGCGGTATTGATTTATCCATGACCGGCGCAAAGCTGTCCCCGGATGTAACCAATATCGCATACCGGGCGGCCGATGCGTTTTTTGAATATACCGGCATAAAGGCGTTCGGGATTGATATTAAAATACATAAAACGGTTCCGATAGGGGCGGGGCTAGCGGGCGGCAGCGCCGACGCCGCGGCGGTTCTCGCTGGGTTAAACGCGCTGGCGGACGCCCGGCTTCCGGTGTCCGAGCTTTGCAAAATCGGCGCGCAGGTCGGGGCGGACGTGCCCTTCTGTATCCTCGGGGGGACGGCGCTGGCAACAGGTGTCGGTACCGACCTGACCGTCCTTCCGCCCATACCCGACTGCTTTTTTGTTATCGCAAAGCCCGAGGAGAGCATATCGACCGCAGAGGCATACCGCCTTATCGACAGCGCGGACAGCATGCCGGACCCGGCCGTTTCAATCGAGGATGCCGTTAAGGCGGGGGATATACTCATGGTGGCGCGGGGTCTGTCAAACGATTTTGAAACCGTTACAAATCTGCCGGGCGTCGGGGATATCAAACGTATAATGGAGCAAAACAAAGCCCTGGGCTGTCGGATGACAGGCAGCGGTTCGGCGGTGTTTGCCATATTCAGCGACAGAGATACCGCCGAAAGGTGCAAAACCGCTCTGCAATCAGGCTACAAGGACGTTTTTTTATGCCTGCCGGACAGAGAGGGAGCGCGGGTCGAACAAGAGAATTATTAAAATTCATGTATATTTTAAACCTTTTTGTATAAGAATAAAAAATTCCGCCCATAATCCGTATAACATAAAAACGGAAAGGCGGAATTTTTTTGAAGTTAAATGTTTTTAAACCCGGTACAAGATTAAAAACAGGATATATGCTTCGCGCCGTCGCGGCAGGTCTTGTATTATCCCTTGCGGTATCGCTGTGCGGGTTTACGGGCGAATGCAACGAGATACGCCAAAGGGTGCTGCGGCTTCATGTCCTCGCAAACTCGGATTCAAAGGAGGACCAGCAGCTCAAGCTCAAGGTGCGGGACACAGTAATTAAAACCGCCGCCGGCCTGTTTGATGCCGCGGCAAGCGAGGGCGAGGCGCTAGAGCAGGCAAAGGCAAGGCTTCCCGAGCTCGAAGCGGCCGCCCGGCAGAGGGTTTTTGAAGAGGGATACCAATATGCCGTAAAGGCCGAGATATGCGAGATGTATTTCACAACCCGGCAATACGATACCGTGACCCTTCCGGCGGGGGTCTATGACGCGCTCAGAATAACCATAGGCGAGGGCAAGGGGGAAAACTGGTGGTGCGTAGTATTCCCGCCCATGTGTCTGTCCGCCGCGACACAGGCAAAGGAGATATCGAATGTTCTGGAACCCGGGCAGGAGGATATTGTCACAAAGCCCGAAAGATATGAAATTAGGTTTAAGATAGTCGAGATATTTGAGGATATATGCAATTTTTTCAGAGGCTGGTTCGGCGGATAAAATAAAGGAATGCGTCTGCCTTCCTTTATACTACTGAATATTTAATTTTTTCAGGCTTTAGTGTTTTGTCGCGCCTTGTCCTGCGTCAAGACTGATAAACAAGCTTCAAGCCTTCTTTCCGCTCATGCCGCGGGGCACCTACTTTCGGACGGCAGTCTTGAAAAAGCAAGCCACAGCCTTGCTTTTTACAAGCCTATAAAGTAGGCAAAGACCGCCGGGGAGGGTTTCGATTCCCTCCCCGGACCCCTCCGCAAACGANNCCTTTGGAATCCGCAGATTGTGATAAATGGTGAGGTTCAAATTCTATCAAAGAGGACAGAGGGAGTGATACTCTTTCAAGAGCGGCAGGGCAGGTGATGCAGCAAAAGGAACCTTCAATCTGATTTAATCGCATATCTTAAGAGTATCTTTTTTAAATTCTCCGCTATACTTTTGTTTGTTTTCTCTTTTGACACAAATCCACCCCTCATGCCGGACATCATACCGGATTGTCTGACATGAGGGGTGCGGTTTAAAGGGGTGTTTTTTTGTGTTGATTGGGGACTAGCAGGGGAGCTTTTTCTTGTTTGAAAGGATTATTGCCGAGAGCGAGGCGATGGCGAGCATAATCAGTGCGTTTAGGTTGGCGGAATCGCCGGTTCCGGGGTTCTTGCTTTTGTTTTCAAGGGCCTTGATTGCACTGGCGATTGCATTTAATGCGTTGTCGATTTCCTGTTGTGTGTAATTACCCTTGTTTAGTAACGCCTTGGCGTTGTTGATTGCCTTTTGCAGGTTGCTCCAGCTTTGATCAGTGTAATTGCCCTTTTGCATGCCTTTGGCGTTTTGTACGGCGTCGCTTAAGGGCTTGTTGTCGACAGCTATCCGAGCATCCTCAAAGGCTTCCATGGCCTCGGTTAAGGCGTCAATGGCGTCGTTCAGCTCTTGGGGTGTTAAGCTTTCTTCATGAGATACCTCGGCTGCCGCGGCAATGGCGTTTTGTAAAGCTGTGATTGCGCTTTGCGGATACTGGCCGTTGCCCTCGCCGGGAACGGCGCCGGCTAAGAGGGCTTGTGCTTCATTGATAAGATCGGTCAAGGGGGTGAGGTCTATGATGACGGTTGTCGTTTTGGTGGTTTTGCCTTGGTATTCGGAGGCCTGCCATTCCACAAACCTGTTAAAGTAGATTTGCTTTGACCAGATTATTTCGATGTCCTGCTCCCCCAATTCTTCAAGGGTTAAGGTGGCCGTGTACCTGTTGGGATTTTGCGGGTCGGCTTCAAAGCTTACGCCGTTTATCGATTGGGGTGCCCAGTAGGCAGCGCCGGAAAGGGGATTTTCCTCGGGCGGGTTTACCGTGATGGCGATACTAATTTCCTCGCCTGCCTCAATGGTGCCCGCTATGGTGTAGGTTCCGTCGATTTCGTCGGTTATATCCTTGATTTCGGATTGGTCGGAAAAGGTTTTTTTGTAGACATATACTTCGAAATAGTCCGATACATAGAAATAGTCATCGACAAAAAGGACAAAAGGCATAAAGCCGAAATCGGCGTATCCATCCGGGAAGCAGCCCAAAAATTCCAGGGTTTCTTCCTCGTAAGCAAGAATTTCACCGTATTCGCTGTTGCAAACACAGATAACGCCTTCATGGACGGTGCAGCTACATTATTAAGGCGAGCCCTGTGAGAAGCTATATATAAATCTTATAAATTTATCCGGTTAGGAATTCTACTCGGTTTCTGGAGTTGATGCACAATAGAAATTTGTACATCAGCGCTTTTTTCTGCCGCAACCGATTATGAATTCTCTTTTGATGGGACGATCCCTTTGTTACGGCTGAACTTATTTTATGACCAGAACCGAATCGGTGGAAATACATATTGGAAAATAGTATAATTAGCAAGAGGCGGTGAAAAGATGGCTCCCTATGAAGTAAAAAGCTTGATTTGCTACGGCTCTCATGATGGCGTTCATTTTGGCTTTCACTACAATGCTCGCTGCGACGCTCAAACCGTATCTGGCAATCCCAAAATAGGCAAATCCAAAATAGGCAAATCCAAAAATATTATGTTGCCATTGCATTTGTTGCCTCGGTTTTGTGATTTTGCTTGGTATTGCTCGGTTTTTAATGCGACCCCCAGGCAACTTTGTTGTTAAGAAGTTGCCAAATCGGCAACCGAGTTGCCAAAAATCAGCCCAAAAAGCCAACCCGGGCATCTATATATAGTTTAAAAATGGCATCCAAAGCCTAAATATAGCCCCAAAAGACACCCTGTTGCCCAAAAATTGCATCCCGTACCCCATGCCGGAACTGCCGTTAGTCCTCCGGTTGCATCTGAGGAAGCCTTGCCGGCCGGAGAGTGCCCGGATTGCGGGTAAATTCCGAATCCGGTTGACTCGGCAAATAATAACCGGCCGTATCCGCTTGGGATACGGCCGGCTATCGGAAAGTGAAGAGTTGTTGTTAATTTTTTAAGGCTTTAACTCTTATCATTATGCCCGCTTGGACCTGCGCCGCAGCAATACCGAGCCGCACAGTGCGCAGCATACCAAAAGACCTGACCACAGGGTATAGTCGTTGTATCCGGTTTTCGGATGGTCAACAGGTTTATCCGAATCCGCTTTGGCAAACACCGCGATAGGCGACAGGCCGGTGAGAGTAAATGTCGCGTCGCCGTCCTTTACGGTGACGTTGAAGGTTTCGAGTGTACCGTTTGCGCAATGCAGAATGGTAACCTTTTTTCCGTTGTACTGTGTACCCACCGGAATGCTGACGGTAACTGAGCCCATGAAACTGTGTGACAGCGAAATATCTTTGTTCAGCAATGTGATATAACTGTTGTCGGCCATATAATTTCTGATGGTGTCGCAGGTGTCGCAGGTGTCCTCGGGGTGCAGGTTCGCATCGTTAATATTTAAAACCGCATCTTTGTGGATGCTTCCGGAAATTGTGATGCCGGTTGCGGCGTTGATAATCGTACGGGAAATGTAATCATCCGGCTGTTGGTCATTTGCGGTGGAAAAGCTGATTACCGCGACATTTGAAATGTTTCCCGATTCATCTTCGACTATAATATATGCTTTATATGATGTCGATGCCGTCAGGCCGGTTATCTGTACGGTATTTGCCGCAGCAGCCGCCTGCCCCGTTCCTTTGGCCGCCGCTTGTCCCTGTGCTTTAACGGCGGCTGCGTCGGGTGCGGCGCTATCAGCCGCAAGGACTAAATAATAATAGGTTCCAGCTTTATCGGATGTAAATTTCAGAGTTGCGGTTGTCGAGGTTACGGTGCCGGTCTCTGCACCTGTCTCGCTTAATACGGGCGGTACGGACGGTTGCTCCGATTGTCCCTGCCACCTCAGAAACGGATATCCGTAATTGCCGGTTTCGTCAATATTCCATACGGTTTCAAAATCCCAACCGACAAAAGTCTCCTGCTGCTTCATTTGGGCTGTCGTTTTGCCCGCGCCGCCGTCCGAAGACGTTTGCTGCGATGTCTCGGTATCCCAGTAACTGTCGCTGACGGTTTCGCCATCACCGTTGCCCACAAGTCCGCCTGTTTTATCGGTCCCAATCACAGTTCCGGCCGCGAATGAGCCGGAAATCGGTCCCGAATTTGAGCCCGCCAAACCGCCGACATATTGGTTGCCTTCCACAGAACTCATGGAATAGCATTGAGAAATATCGCCGGAGTTGGTGCCCGTGAGGCCGCCGGTGTAATCCGAGCCCGATACGGTTCCGGCGGAACAGGAGCGGATAATCGATCCGGTTTCCAAGCTTTCGCCCACCAGACCGCCGATATTTTTGCCCTCGCTTTCCACCGTCGCGTCAACCTGACAATCGGTAATCGTACCTGTATTGTAACCTGCCAGGCCCCCGGTCCAATCGCCGTATTCTATTTCATCGGTTCCGGTCACAATGCCGGCAAAGCCGGAATCGGAAATCATACCGTTATTCCGACCGGTTAAGCCGCCGGTATCCCATTCGCCTTTCACATGGCCGCTGACGCTGACATTGGTTATATTACCGTTGTTAACGCCCGTCAGTCCACCGACATAATAACAGCCGGTTATATCAACATCCTCCAATATCAGGTTGCGGATTT
>LSQX01014712.1_pt1 | contig 19203 bp, 15 predicted proteins | sample 654561 | NCBI WGS metagenome assembly LSQX01 (sample SAMN04489861, study PRJNA283612) | anaerobic digester metagenome | isolation source: 4 biogas reactors fed with cattle manure at either 37C or 55C with and... | place: Denmark: Kongens Lyngby | collected 2014
GTCGTCGTCGTCTTGCCGTCGCTGCCCGTGATGCCGAACATCCTGGCCGGGCACAGTTCCATGAAGACTTCCATCTCCGAGGTGATCACAGCGCCGCGTTCCCGTTCGGCGCGCAGTTCAGGCAGATCGAAGCGCATCTTGGGCGTCCGGAAAACCAGGTCGAATCCGTGCAGATGGCTGAGATAGTCCGGACCGACCGACCAGGACAATCCGATGCCCTCCGCTTCGAAGTCGGCGCGGGTTTTGCCCAGGACCGGGTCTTCGGCAGCCAGCTTGTCGAATGCAGTCATCTCGGCTCCTAAACGGGCCAGAAAACGAATCAGCGGCCGGTTGCTGATGCCGACGCCCAGCACAGCAATCTTTTTGCCTTTGATATAAGAACGGAAAAAATCCAGTTTATCGTACACAAGCACCCTCCCGGCGGCTTTTTGCGCCGCACCAACCATTCTACATGAATTATAATTTAACGCTTGCATTTTTGCCAACGGTGTTGTAAGATAATCCTCGTCCCGCGGGAATGGCGGAATTGGCAGACGCGCTAGTTTCAGGTATTAGTGATCGAACGGTCATGCAGGTTCAAGTCCTGTTTCCCGCACCAGCAAGGGATCCGCGCAGGCGGATCCCTTTTTTTTCGTTTGATCGCCTGGCGAGGAGATTTGATTCATGCAACAGCCCCCCAGCACCGACCGAATCAGCCCGGACCCTGCGGACAGCACCCTGGTGCCGGTCAAGATCGCTGTCCGGTCTTTGGCCGAAGCGGTTCATCGGCGGGGCGGCCTGGCCATGCCACTTTACGGCGGGGTTGCCGCTGCCGACGGCATCCGTTTGCACCAGCGCTGCGTCCGGATGCTGTCGGAGGCGCTCGATAACAGGCCCGTCCAGGCAGAAGTCGCCTTGCAGCAGGATTTGTGCGTCGATTCATATCAGCTGCGTGTCAGCGGACGCTGCGACGCCCTGGTCGAGAACGAAACCATGACCCGCATCTACGAGGTCAAGTCGTTCAACGGCTCGGCCAGCCATCTGCCGCCGGACGGCGAACCGCTGCACTGGGCCCAGGCCCGTCTCTACGCCTGGCTCTATCTGGCCGATCACCCGACACAGCAAAAAATCGACGTTGCGGTGGTTTACATCGCCCAGGACAACCCAGATCTCGTGCAACATGTCCTGACATGCAAACGTCAGGATCTTGAACGGTTCTTCCAGGACACCTGTTCCCGCTACATCGATTTTGCCGCCAATATCCTGCGCCAGGAAAAACAGCGCCTGCAAAGCGGCCTGGCGCTGCGCTTTCCCTACGCTGATCTGCGTCCGGGTCAGAAGCGCATGATGCAGGAGGTTGTCGGGGCGGCACGCCAGCTGGGGCGCGCCTTCGTCGCCGCGCCGACCGGAACGGGCAAGACCATGGCAGTGCTGTACCCGGCCGTCAAGGTGCTGGCGAACAAGCTGGTCCGCCAGGTTTTCTACCTGACCAACATGACCTCGGCCCGGCTGGTGGCCGCCCAGGCCATGGCGGACCTGCACGCGGCCGGGCTGTCGATGAAAAGCCTGGTCCTCTTTGCCAAGGAAAAGCTGTGTCTGGCCCCGGAGCTCTATTGCGACCAGCAGCGCTGTCCCTTTGCCCTGGCTTATTATGACCACTTGCCGGACGCCCTGCGCCAACTCTTCTTGTCTGTGCACATCGGGCGCGATGAAATCTTGTCCTGCGCCCGCCAGCACCGGGTCTGCCCGTTTGAACTGTCCCTCGACCTGGCCCTTTACTGCGAGATTGTCATCTGCGACTATAACTACGCCTTCGATCCGCGCGTCCGCCTGGCCCGCTTTTTCGGTCCGGACCAGACCGGTTCCCATCTGCTGCTGGTCGATGAGGCGCATAACCTGCCGGACCGCTCGCGGCGTATGTACAGCGCGGTCCTGAGCCGGTCCGAAATCAAGCAGGCCTTCGATGTCGCCGCCGCCCTATCCAAGCAGCTGAACCAGGATCTGACCCACATCCTGGCCTGGCTGGACCTGGCTGACCAGGCCATGAAAGCCGTCCAGCCGGCCCTGGAACAGGTGGAAAAGCAGATCAGATCTGACGCGGTCATGCAGGCCGACAACTTCCGGGCCATGCGTGCCCGGCCGGATGAACTGCTGGCGCGCTGCAGCCGTTTTAACGCGCACGCCCATCTATTCCTCGACGAGCAGCGCGAATTCCCCAACCGCCAAATCCTGTTGAAAAGTTTTTTCAGCCTGCTGTTCTTCTGCCGCGTCGCCGAGGAGTTTTACGACGACACTTATGTGACGGCCGTGCGCCAGCTGCCCGGCGGGGATCTGCAGGTCGAGCTGATGTGCCTGGACGCCGCCGACAAGCTGGCCGCCAGCTACATAGACCACCACGGTGCCGTCTTTTTCTCGGCCACTCTGGCTCCCCTGTCCTATTACGTCGGCCTGATCCAGGGCCACCACCGCCAGGGCGAAGAGGAAGCCTTGCAGCTCGGTTCGCCGTTTCCGCCGGACAACCTGCTGGTCCTGATCTGCAGCGGCTTGTCGGTGCGCTACAAGCAGCGTCAGGACACCGCAGCCGCGGTGCTCAGCCTGCTGCTCACAGCCGTGCGCCAGAAAACAGGCAACTACCTGGTTTTTGCTCCTTCACACGCCTACGTGCAGATGCTGCGGGCGCTGCTGCGCAGCCGTCCGGACCGCGACGATTTCGATTACATGTTCCAGGTCCGCGAAATGAACGAAAGCATGCGCCAGAAATACCTGCGCCGCTTCGATCATTTCGGCAGCCGGACCTTGCTGGCCTTCGCGGTGATCGGGGGCGTTTTCGGCGAGGGCATCGACCTGGTCGGCGAGAAACTGGCCGGCGTGGTCGTCATCGGGGTCGGCCTGCCGCAGCTGTGCCCGGAGCGGGAGATCATGAAGCAGTACTATGCCCAGGCCCTCGGCAGCGGTTATGAATACGCGTACCTGTATCCTGGATTCAACAAGGTGCAGCAGGCAGCCGGACGCGTCATCCGCAGCGATCTGGACCGGGGATTTGTCCTGCTGATTGACGATCGTTACGCGACACCGGACTACCGTTCGCTCTTTCCGGCCGAATGGCAGCCGGTCGACATCGCCGATGAAGCAGACGCGGCGCGCGAAATCCAGGCATTCTGGAGCCTCAGCCCGGATCCTCAGCCTTGAGATGGCGCAGCATGTCCAGCCGGCTGTAGACTTTATCCAGATGGTAGGTCAGGTAGGCCGCCGAGAATTCGATGATGAAAGCGCGGACATCGTCTGACAGCCTGAAGTCAAACAAACGGCCAAGCGGCGATTGCCGGATATGGACCAGGCAGGCCAGCCCGCCGGACGGCAGCGTCCGGACATCCGCGCTGCGCAACCCGCACGACGGCTTGTCGCAATAGACGCTGCCGGCGCTGATGCTGGTGCGCCAGCTGCCGGGACCGACCGGTTTGCCGCAGTCCTGGCAGCGGTCCAGCTGCGGGGAAAAGCCGATCTCCATCAGCAGGCGCAGTTGGGCGACATGCACGGCCAGGAGCGGATCGGGCTGCCGGCAGAGCGCCTGCAGGCTGTATGCCCACAACCGGTACAGGACAGGCTGGGGCAGGTCATCGCGCAGGGCGTCAAGCAAGACTTCAGCCAGGTGCGACGCGCAGACCAGCCGTTCCAGGTCCTGCTGCAGGGCACTGAACGGCTCGATCAGCTCGGAGGCCTGCAGCCGGTAGCGGTTCTTGTTGGCGAACAGCTCGAACGATCCCAGGCAAAACACCTGTGTCGTCATCAAATACGGACTGCGCGCGCGGCGCGCACCGCGCACCGAAACGCTGATCAGGCCATGTTCTTCGGTCAGCAGGCTGATGATCCGGTCGCTTTCGCCGACCGACACCGCCCTGAGCACGAAGCCCTTGGTCTTGATCAGGGCCATGGCCGGTCAGGACCTGGTTTCCAGGCCCAGCGTGCGCAAGATATCGCGGCGGTTGCGCCAGCCAGGCCTTACCTTGACAAACAGCTCGAGAAAGCAGGGACACCCGGCCATCTCCTCGATGCTTAGCCGCGCCTGGGTGCCGATCGCCTTGAGCATGCTGCCCTGCTTGCCGATCAAAATGCCCTTGTGGCTGTCCTTGTCGCAGTAGATGACGGCAGAAACCCGGACTTGGGTTCGCTGCGGACTGCCGGTCTCTTCGAATTTTTCGACCTCCACCGCGGTGCCGTGGGGGATCTCCGCATGGGTGAGCAGCAGGACTTGTTCGCGGATCAGCTCGGCGGCCATCTCGCGCTCCGTCAGGTCCGTGACGCTGTCAAGCGGGTAATATTGCGGCCCGGCCGGCAGGTGCCTGCGGATTTCAGCGAGCAGGTCGTCCAGCCCGTCCCCGTTTCTGGCTGACAGCGGGATGATGGCAGCAAAGGGATAGGCCTTGTTGTAGCGTTCGATCAAGGGCAGAAGCTGCTCCTTGACCATTATGTCGACCTTGTTGAGCACCAGGATGACCGGCTTGTCCAGCTTGCCCAGCCGCTCCAGCAGGGCCTGCTCCGTGGCGGGCAGCCGCGAGGCTGTCTGGGCGCGGGACGCGTCGGTGACCAGCAGCACGATATCCGCGTCGGTCAGGGCGGCCGCGATGCTGCTGAGCATGTTCTTGCCCAAACGGGTGTTCGCGGTATGGTAGCCCGGGGTGTCCAGGAAAACCATCTGCAGGCCTGGCTCGTCGATGATCGCGCGGACCACCTGGCGGGTCGTCTGCGGTTTGGGCGACGTAATCGCCAGGTGCATGCCGGCCAACTGGTTCAACAACGTCGACTTGCCGGCGTTGGGCAAGCCTGCCAGGCTGATAAAACCCGATTTAAACTCAATTTCACTCATGTTGATCCTCTCCTGGCCTGGTCAGGCCGGCCGCTTGCAGCACATCTTCCTGCAGGGCAAACATCTGGCGTTCTCGCTTGGGGGTGTCGTGGTCGTAGCCCAGCAGGTGCAAAAGGCCGTGCACGCCCAGGAATGCGATTTCGCGCTCCAGGCTGTGCCCGTAGGCTTCCGCCTGGCGGGCGGCAACCGCCGGGGCGATCATGATCTCCCCGAGCGGCAGGATCGTCCGGTCGTCCGGCAGGCGTTCAAAGTCCTGCACGCCCAGCTCTGTCTTGAGCGTCCCGTCGCGAAAGTCGAGCAGCGGAAACGACAGCACATCGGTCAGGCGGTTCTGGCCGCGCGTCGTGCGGTTGGTCTGGCGCATCACCCAGGGGCCGGCGAAATAGACCGTTACTCCGGGCTCGGCCGGTTCGTTGCCGGCCAGGCGGCCAAGGTCGGCCAGTCCGGTACGCGCAGCCAGGACAGGCAAGGCATCGCCCAGGACGCGGCGCAGCAGATCGCGCCAGGCATCGGTCGGCGTTTTATAAAGACGGTTGACGAACTGGCTGATCATCTGGGTATTTGATCCTTTCGTGGAAATGGCCGGTGTAGACCTGGATGAAGGCCCGGATGATCGTTTCAACGTCCTTGAAGGACAGGCCGGACGACACCAGCTGATCCTGCTCGTTTTTGGATTTGACAATTTTGCGCAGCAGTTTTTCCGCGTCCTCAACCGTATTCACCCCGGTCGATTTCATGGCCGCCTCCATCGAGTCGGCCAGCATGACGATCGCAGATTCACGCGAACTGGGAACCGGACAGCGGTAGGTATACTGCTTCGGATCGGGTTCGTGGCTTTCGCCGTTGTTTTCAGCCAGCTTGCGCGCCTTGTGCAGAAAATACACCTGGGCGGTCGTCCCGTGATGCTCGTGGATGATGCGCAGGATCGCGACCGGCAGCCGATAACGGCGCCCGATGCGGACACCCGCGTCCGGATGGCTGGTGATGATGCCGACGCTTTTCTCCGGTTCCAGCTGGTCATGCGGGTTCTCGCCTTCCTGGTTCTCCGTGAACATAAGCGGGTTTTCCAGCTTGCCGATGTCGTGGTAGTAGGCGCCGACACGCGCCAGCAAGGCGTTGGCCCCGATCGCGGCAGCGGCCGAATCCGCCAGGTTGGCGACCATCATGCTGTGCTGGGATGTTCCGGGTGCTTCCACAAACAAACGCTTCAGCAGGGGATGGCCCGGTTGGGACAGCTCGATCAGGCGCAGCGGCGAAACCGAATTAAAGAGCATTTCAAACAGCGGCATGATGCCGATGGCGGCGATGACGGACAATGCGCCGCTGATCGCCGTATAGCCGCTGTTGAGGACGATATCCGCCCAGATCTCTTTCTGGATGATGCTGAACGCCAGTGTCGCCAGGATGTTGACACCCGATGTCGTCAGAATGATGAAGGCGTAATTGTCCTTGCGGATAATTCCCCGGGCAAACAAGGCTGCAACCAGGCTGCCCAGCATGGCGACCGCCAGGAACACCGGGTTGAAATTGGTCATGGGGAGAATCAGGGCGGTCAAGCCCAGCGATAGGATAACCGCCGCGCGGAAGCCAAAATAGGAGGCGATCAGCACGGCGGCAAAATAGACCGGCGGCGACAGCGTCGCGTGGCGCGTGATCGATGCCGAAATCAAAAGGGGGATGATCAGGGCCAGCAGCAACGCGGTCACGTCGCGGATGCTGCTGATGGCTTCTTTTTCGTAGTGGAGCACATAGAAGGCCATCAGGCCGCTGACCAGGACGACAAGCAGCAGAATGCCCGCCATGTGGGTGACGTCGAACCGGCCGGAATCGATCAGGTCCAGATCCTGCAGCAGGGTGTAGGTCTCGTCGGTGATCACTTCGTCGATGAAGACGATACGCGTCCCCTTCTCGATCATCACCGGATTGTTGTGGATGCGCTCGTACGCGGCCTGGCGGGCGTTTTCCGTGGCCACCTGGTCGTAGACGATATTGGGCTTGAGCAGCAGCGTCAGGGCGCGTTCGATGACGGCTGCGTCTTCCTTGTTGAAAGACAAAGATACGCTGAGCGCGTTGATCTTGTCGCTGATCGTATTGCGCAGGGACGCCTGGTCGACCCGCTCGGCCATGATCAGGCCGGCGATCGAACGCAGGTGACCGGTCATGCTGGCCAGCCGGTCGTCACTGGCCTGGGCGAAATGGAGCGCGTCGTTGTGGCTCATGATCAGGTTCATCTGCTGGTTGACCGCCAGCGTCAGGCGGTCGGCCAGGGCGGCGAGATCGATTTGCGGAGCGACCGGCAGCGGCGTCACATCCGGCACCGGCGTCACGGCCGGGGTCGGTGCGGGCGTAAGCAGCGGCGGATTCTGGCGCTGGCGCTCGATCAGGCCGATAAAGAGGTCGACCTGGCTGGTGACTTCGGCGGCGATCTGCTCAGAACGCAGCACCACGTCGCCGACCTCGGCAACGGCGCGTGCGGCACGCCGCTCTGTTTCGGTCAGGTCACGGATGCTGCGCGGCGCGATGATGTCGAACGAACTGACATCGCCCGGCTTGAGCAGGTATTTTTCCGGGATCGAACCGGAATAGATCACAAACAGGACCAACACCAGCAGCAAGGCCGCCACCAGGGCCATCAGCAGGGTCCGGACCCGGTCGGTTATTTTCATGACCTGGCTCAGCCTCCTCTCTCGCCGGACGTCTCGTAAGCCCGGATGATGCGCTGCACCAGGACGTTGCGCACGACATCGCGCTGGGTCAGCGAAACAAACGCCAGCCCTTCAACGCCCTGCAGGATACGCTGGGCTTCCTTGAGGCCCGACTTCTTTTCGAACGGCAAGTCGATCTGGGTGATGTCCCCGGTCACGACGGCCCGCGAATTGAAGCCCAGCCGCGTCAGGAACATCTTCATCTGTTCCGGGGTCGTATTCTGCGCCTCGTCCAGAATGATGAAAGCCTCATCCAGTGTCCGGCCGCGCATGTAGGCCAGCGGCGAAACCTCGATCAGGCCCTTCTCCAGGTTGCGCAGGTAGTGGTCGACGCCCATCAGCTCGTGCAGCGCGTCATAGAGCGGCCGCATATAGGGATCGACCTTGTTTTGCAGATCGCCGGGCAAAAAACCGAGCTTCTCCCCTGCTTCGACAGCCGGCCGGGTCAGGATGATCCGGCTGACTTCGTGCGCCCGGAAGGCGTTGACGGCCATGGCGACGGCCAGGAAGGTCTTGCCCGTTCCGGCCGGTCCGATCGCAAAGGTGATCTCGTTGTTGCGGATCGCCTGGACATAGGCTTTCTGTCCCAATGTCTTGGAGCGGATCGGCCGGCCCTTGGCGGTGACGCAAACACAGTCCGGCGTGTAGCCAAACACCTGTTCCAGGTTGCCTTCCCTGGCCGTATCGGCCAGGTATGTCACCAGCTGCAGGTTGATCGGATGGCCCTGGCGGTCGATTTCCAGAAGCTGTTCGCAGACCGCCGCGGCCCGGGCCAGGTTTTCTTCGTCGCCCCTGATCAGCAACCCGTCCCCGGTCACTTCCAGCGAGACATCCAGGATCTGGCCGATCAGGTCCAGGTGGCCGTTGCAGCTGCCGAAGACGGCCAGCGCGGCTTGCGTATGATCTACCGTGATTTTTCGTTCCATCAAGGTCTCCTCTATTGGTTCTGTCCGGTGAGCAGGTCGATGCGGAAAGCGATGCTGTCCTCGCTCAGGGCCGGAAGGGTCAGTTCGGTGACGGGCAGGAATTCGATCGTGTACTGGTCGTTCTGGATCTGGCTGTCGGCCAGGATCGCCGTCCGGATCGATTCCAGGTAGTCCAGGATCGATTTTTCGTTCTGCGGGTCCGTGATCGCCTTGATCTCAAAGGGCTCGGCCCGGCTGTACCCGTTGCCGTTGATGATGATCAGCGAGCCGCTGTTGCGGATTTCGGACGTCGCGACGAGCCGTTCGTCGTTGATCGCGATCGCCTGGGCACCCAGGTTGCGCAGTTCATTGACAAACTGGCGCAGGACGCTGTCGCGGACCTCGACACCTTCGCCGCAGCTGACCCGGATGACGATGCCGTAATTGCGCACCTCGCGCAAGCCGGCGAACAGGGCCGCACGTTCCTTCTCGCGGATGATCGACTCGACCTGGGCGTTGCCGGAGGCCTTGTCGTTTTCCAGGATGCGCACGTATTCGTACAGCTCGGCGTTGCGCGCGGACAGTTCGGCGTTCTTGTCGATATATTCGATCAGCTTGGTCTGCAAGGCGGCGAGGTTTTCTTCGCTGATGCTGTTCAGGTTGACGTTTTTCATTTGCAGGGCGATCAGGATGCCCAGGATGATGCAGACGGCCGTGAAGGCGATATTGCGCAAAATAGCTTGCTTCATCGTTAGTTGCCCTCCAGCAGCGTAATGTAGGAGCCGAAGCTGTCCGCTTCGGCAAAGGCGGGGATCACGACTTCTTCAGGGGTTTCGACCGTGACGACCAAGCCGATGTCCGGCAGCTGGCGCATGCTGAACAGGGGGTCGCTGGCAATCGCGGCGGCGAGCTGCGCCGGATCGCCCAGCGCCTTGATCACGAATGGCGGCAGCATCCGGTATTGGTTGCAGCGGATGGTCGACCCGATGCAGCGGATATAGGACACGTTGGTGATGCGCAGGTCGTTGACCGACAGGGCGGCTGCCCCGGCGTTGCGCAGCAGGTCGAGGGCGTGGCGGATGTCACCGTCGTGAACCAGCGACGCGTCACTGTCCGTGAGGATCGCATAATCCGGCTTGTCGTTCAAGGTCAGGACGATGCCGGGGCCGCGGACTTCGGTGAAACCGGCCAGCAGGCGGACCTGCTGCAGTTCAGCCGACAGCTCGGCGTAGCCCTGGTTGACCAGCAGCGCGCTGATCAGCTCGTCTTTTTGCTTGTTGAGCGCCGTGTTTTCCTGCATCAGGGCCTCGTTGAGCTTGATCTGCTCGTTCAGCTCACGCTCCCGCTGCTGGTAGATGACGGCCAGGCTGCGTGTCTCGCTCCTGGCCCGGACACTCTGCACGTGATTGGCGACAATGAAGCCGAACAGCAGCATGACCACAAACAGCATCAGTTGCTGGCGCAGCGAGACGTGACGGGTGTTGTCGGTTTTGACGTTCACAACAGCTCCCCCGCTATTTTTTCAAAGGAATCCGGCACCGGACAGGTCAAGGTCAGCGGTTGGCCGGTCACCGGATGGATGAACGCCAGCGTGCCGGCGTGCAGGGCCTGGCCGGTTAAGCCGTAAGCTGAACGGTTGCCGGCATAGAGCGGGTCGCCGATGACCGGATGTCCGATGTACTGGAGATGGACGCGGATCTGGTGGGTCCGGCCGGTTTCCAGGCTGACCTCGAGCCAGCTGGCCTTGTCGCCGGCCTTGATCGTCTGGAAATGGGACACGGCCGGCTTGCCGTCAGGACGGACCGCCATGCGCTGGCGATGACGCGGATCGCGGCCGATCGGGGCGTCGATCGTTCCGTTTTGGGTCGCGACATGGCCATGCACCACCGCCTGGTAGACGCGCCGGATCTCGTGACGGCGGATCTTGTCTGCGACAGCCGCGTGGACGGAGTTGTCTTTGACCACCAGCAGCAGACCGGACGTATCCTTGTCGATGCGGTGGACGATGCCCGGCCGGATGACGCCGTTGAGATCGGACAGCTGACCGGCACAATGGTTGAGCAGGGCATTGACCAGCGTCTGGTCCCGGTGCCCGACAGCCGGATGCACCACCATGCCCTGGGGCTTGTTGACCACGATCAGGTAATCGTCTTCGTAGACGACGTCCAGCGGGATGTCCTGGGCGGCAACCGACATCGGCTCCGGCTCGGGGATATCCAGTTCGACGATGCTGCCGGCGACCGTCTTCCAGGACGGCTTGAGACTTTTTCCGTTCAGCGTCGCACGTCCCTCAGCCAGCAGCTTCTGGATAAAGGAACGGGATTGGCCGGGCAGCAGGCCGGCCAGGCAGCGGTCCAGCCGCTGGCCGGATTCAGGTATCCGGATGTGCTGGGGCATGTGGCTCATCCTTTCCTTCGGAGTCGGCCTTGGCCTGACCGGTTCCGGCTTTCTTGTCCGGGATCAGAAGGTCGATCAGGTGAGGCGTTTTCAGCAGCAGCAGGCAGAGCAGGGCCGTTCCGCCGACGATCAGGCTGTCGGCCAGGTTGAAGGTCGGGAACACGTAGCTGCCGAAATGAAAATCGAGGTAGTCGGTCACGGCGCCCAGCCGGACCCGGTCGATCAGGTTGCCGATGGAACCGGAGATGATCAAGGTCAGGCAGACGCGCAGCCCGGTATGGTGCACGCGGACCAGCAGCAGGACCAGCACGACCGTCATGATCAGCGAAAGCCCGCTGAGGATGTAGATCCCCCACTCCGGTCCTGCCAGAAAGCTCCAGGCCGCGCCCCGGTTTTCCCGGTAGATGATGGAGAAAAAGCCGTCGATGACCGTCACCCGGTCTGCTGCGGTCAGGTTGGTGCGGACCAGCGCCTTGATCAGCTGGTCGGCCGCGCTCAGTAAGATGATGATGATGGTGATGACCATATCCAAAGCTCCTTGATCCCGTCGTACGGGTGGTATCGGTTGGGTCTGAGCTGGCCCAGCACACGGCTGCCGTAAGCCAGTCCGTGACAGGAAAAGCCGACGATGCTCCAGTTGGAGCGGGCCATCGTTTCGTTCAGGGCTTCCTGCCAGTCCTGCGCCAGCTGCTCGGCGCGGCTGTAATCGCGCTGCGGTGCCGCGGCGAGCGCCAGGAAACGATCGCGCCAGGTTTCGTAATCGGCCAATCCGCCCTGAGCGGTGGCCAGGCTGTCCAGGTCCGCGAAGGATGCCGGCCGCTCGGGCCGGATCAACAGCCCCGGGCAAGGCTTGTCGGGCAGAACGGCTGCCAGGAGCGCCAGGTCATAGCGCCCTTCCTGGAGCGCTTGCCAGAACGGTTCCGGCTCAAGCGGGGTGACCTCGCAGGCCAGTCCCGCCGCTTCCAGGGCGCTTGCCGCCTCGTTGGCGAGGTCGACGCGGCGCGCATCCTGAACGGGAACGATCAGCTGCAAGGGCTTGACTTCGGCCGGATCAGCAGCGGTCAGGCCCGCCAGGATCGAACCGGGCGATGCCGGCTGCACGTCGCTTCGGGTCAGATAGCTGCCGGCAGCAAACCCCAGCGTCCCCGCCGCGATCCATGCGGGCAGCGCCGGTGACGCGGACCATGCCTCAATCTCCTGCTTGACCCGCGTGCGCAATGCCGGGTCGTTAAGCGGCCGCTTCCCCTGGTCCTGGCAGAGGAACATGATGAGTTCCTGTCCGGCATACCGGTCCAGGCGCAGGCTGGTGCGCACCGTATAAAGCGGCAAGGCCTGCCCATCCAGCAGAACCAGGTCCAGTTCATCCCGTTCCAGTGCCTTCATGGCTTCCCGCTGGTCCGCGTAAGACTTGACCTGGATCTGGCTCAGGCCAGCCTCCCCGGCGGCGGTCTCCTGCCGGATCAAGGTCAGCCCCTGGTCCGGATCGAAGCGCTGGATCGCATAGGGGCCTGTGCCGGGAATCGGCGTGAACGGAGGCACTGCCAGGTGGTCTGCCGGGATCACCGGGAAGGTCAGCGCCCAGGCCAGCCAGGGATCGGGTTCAGCCAGCAGGATTTCCAGAACCTGGTCATTGAGGGCGCGCACGCCGACCACGTGTTCCAACCCCTCCCGCCAGGGCGACAGGTTGGCCGGATCCAGGATATACGTCATCACCTGCGCCACGTCCCCGGCCGTCACCGGGCTGCCATCGTGAAAGGCAACATCCTGGCCCAGGGCGACCAGGACCTGGCGGCCGCCGGTGAAGACAAGCAAATTTTCCGCCAGTTGCCAGCTGACACTGTCATCGGCCTCGATCCGGCATAAGCCCTCGTAAACGAGATCGTAAACTGCTTTTTCCGCCGCTGTTTCCGCGCTGAGCGGATTAAGCGATCGGGGCGGCGGCCACCAGAGGCGCAAGTCGCCGCTCGCCGCAGCCGGCACGGCTGTCGCCTCAGTCAGCCGCGTGATTGCGGCGGCCTGGCCTGTGCCGGTTGGCCAGGTCACACGGCCCGGCATGGCGCAGGCAGCCAGCGGCAGGCCCAGCAGCAAGCAGAGCAGCACCGCCAACGGGCGACCGGCCCATGACCAAACGCCGGTTGTGCCATGATTTTGCCGCATGCGCTATTCCTCGATCCTGATCCGCTCGATCCGGCGGGCCCGGCCGGTCTTTTCGTCGGCATCGACCACCACCGCACACAAGGCGGACAGGCCCTGCGCCATCTGGTAGCGGCTCGGCAGGTGATCGACGAAGCGGCGCAGCGATGTGGCTTTGTCCATGCCGATGACGCCATTGACCGGGCCTGTCATGCCGACATCGGTGATAAAGGCGGTCCCATGCTCCAGGATGCGTTCGTCGGCGGTCTGAACATGCGTATGGGTTCCGACAACCAGGGTCGCCCGGCCGTCCAGATACCAGGCCATGGCGTTTTTTTCAGAGGTGGCTTCGGCGTGGAAATCGACGATGACGATTCGGCCTGGCTCGTGATCGCCCGCGCCTTCAAGTACGCGGTCGACCGCCGCAAAGGGGTCGTCGAGCGGGTCCATGAAGACACGGCCCTGCAGATTGATCAGCAAAACCTGGCCCAGCGGATGGTTTAAGGTCAGATGCCCGCGGCCCGGCCAGGCGGATGGGCCGTTGGCCGGACGAACCAGGCCGGGAATCCGGTCGATGGTTTCCAGCAGCTCCTGCCTGGCCCAGCTGTGGTTGCCCAGAGTCATGAGGTCGACGCCCGCGTCGCGGATTTCCTGGGCCAGGGCAGCGGTCAACCCCATGCCTGCGGCGGCATTCTCCACGTTGGCCAGGCACAGGTCGATCTGGTGCTGCTGCCGGATCTCCGGCAGCACCTGGCGGAGCAATCGCCGGCCGCCGGATCCGACGATATCGCCGATAAATAGAATTTGCAAACTGTTTCCTCCCACGTTCTTTGGCTTATTTTATCATACACGAGAGTTGTTAAGAAACAGAAAACGCGGCCGGACGTTCCGTCCGGCCGCATTCTGTTGATGCTTTTCCAAAAATACAGGTGATGCTTTTCGGCACAGTCTACTTGGCGTAGTCCATGACTCTGTTCTCCCGGATGATATGGACTTTGATCTGGCCGGGATAATCGAGTTCATCCTCGATCTTCTTGCAGATTTCGCGCGCTTTGAGAATCATCTCGTCGTCGCGCACCTTTTCCGGGCTAACCATGACACGAATCTCGCGACCGGCCTGGATGGCGTACGATTTTTCAACGCCGGGGAAGGAATTGGCGATCTCTTCCAGTTTCTGGATCCGCTTGATGTAGGTCTCCAGGTTTTCACGGCGGGCACCCGGCCGGGCTGCGGAAATCGCATCAGCGGCCGCGACCAGCACGGAAACCATGGATGTCGGCTCTACATCGCCGTGGTGGGACTGGATCGCATTGATGACATCCGGTCCTTCCTTGTACTTGCGGGCAATATCGGCACCCAGCGTAATGTGGGACCCTTCCATTTCGAAATCGGCAGCTTTGCCGATGTCGTGCAGCAGTCCGGCACGTTTGGCCATGACGACATCGAGTCCCAGCTCAGCGGCCATCATGCCAGCGAGCCAGCAGACTTCGATCGAATGCTGCAGGACATTCTGTCCGTAGCTGGTCCGGTAACGCAGCCGGCCCAGCAGCTTGACGATCTCGGGATGCAGACCCATGATGCCGGTGTCAAACATGGCCCGGTCGCCTTCTTGCTTGATGGTGTTGTCGACTTCTTTTCTGGCTTTCTCCACCATTTCTTCGATCCGGGCCGGATGGATGCGGCCGTCAATGATCAGCTTCTCGATCGTGATGCGGGCGATCTCCCGCCGAATCGGGTCAAAGCTGGAAAGGATAACAGCTTCCGGCGTGTCGTCGATGATCAAGTCGACGCCGGTCAGCGTTTCGATCGCGCGGATGTTGCGGCCTTCACGGCCGATAATCCGACCCTTCATCTCGTCGTTGGGCAACGAGACGACGGAGACTGTGACTTCAGACACGTAGTCTGACGCGTAGCGCTGGATCGAACTGACGATGATTTCCTTGGCCTTGCGGTCCGCTTCCTCACGGGTTGTCTCTTCCATCTGGCGCAGCATCACGGCCATGTCGTGCCGGTACGCGTTGCGCGCTTCGTCCAGGACCTGGTTCTTGGCGTCTTCAACACTCAGGCTGGAAATCCGCTCCAGTTCGTAAACCTTTTGCTGTTCCAGTTCGCGGGCCCGCTCTTCTGTCGCGAGCACATCGCTGACCCGGGCTTCAAGCGCCTCTTCCTTTTGCTCCAATGACTCAATTTTACGGTCCAGGGACTCTTCCTTTTGTTCGATCCGGTTCCGTTCCCGCTGCAGTTCGCCGCGTTTCTCCCGGACATCTTTATCGAGTTCAAGCCTTGCTTTGTGTATCTCCTCCTTGGCTTCGAGAAGGAGCTCTCGTTTTCTGTTTTCGCCTGTTTTCTGAGCTTCACCGATCAATTTGCCGGCTTCTGCCTCAGCCTGCTCGGACGCTTCCTGCATAGCCTTGGATTTTTTACTGAAACCAAATTGATAATAAGCGATCGTAGCGCCTACGGCGACTACGAGCCCCAAAACCAGGCCAAATATAAAATATGGCCAGTTAATGGCAATCACCTCCACTATTTATTTGTCAAGATTCAAATATGCCTGCACCTGTGAAACATAAGCATTGCTCTTATTCTATAGAATATATGCACCTGCTGTCAATAAAATATGCAGTTCCGCCGCCGCACCTGCGACAATGGCGCTTTATCCTGCGCTAAAGCCGTTCAAGCGGGGCTTTTCTCCTCAAACCAGGCATGATTTCTGGTCTGGCGCGCGATTATTGGGATATATCGTCCTGATGTCAGGTCATCTTTATATTTTATTCTGTCTGCTGTGGCCGGAACCAGCTGTCCTGGCGGCCAAAGCCTCTGATTTCAACAGAGCCGTCTGCACCGGTATTGAGGATGGCAAAGGCGTTGTTCGCCAGGCCGGGGGCATCGCACATGGCCCGAAAAGTCAGGTCAACGACGCCCTGCAGGACGATAAACCCGGCGCCAGCTTTGCCCAAGGATTAGCCGGACCGCCGCGGCGTTGCGGCCACCGTGCGGATTGTCCTGGTCCGCGGTTCGCCGGTTGTCCAGATTCTGGTGGATGCAGATCAGGTTGACCGCCGGGTCGCCCGAGGCCAGTTCCGTCTCAAGCCAGGCAGTGGTCGACGGCTCCAGGTAGCTTTCCCGCCAGACCCAGCCAGGGCCGCAGGTGTCCTGGCCCGTCTCGTTGAAATTGGCATCCGGCAGCAGGAGACGGCCATGCTGGCCGGCAACGGCAAACAGATGCGGAGCCGGCTCAGCGAATGCGCGACAGAACTGCCGCTTGTCCAGCCACTCCAGGTCGTGGTTGCCCATGACGGCATAGACCGGGCACGCAGCACCGTTCGGCGTCTGGCGCAGATCCGCCAGACTGCCTGCCGCCGCGGCCGCCGATGCTGTCGCCCAGGTAGATGACCAGGCCGACATGCTGCTCGTTAAGGACGGCCAAAGCCGCCTGAAGCTTGGTTAGTGAATCCGGGCAATAGCGGTTGCCGTAGCGGACCTGCCAGTGATCGTGGAATGCTGCGATCAAGCCGACGCGCATCGCGTTCCCCCTGAAACGGGCGATGACCACGCGGCGGTTTTCCGCCGCATGGTCACGCGTATCGTCAGTTCCGGTTGATCGCGCCGCTTATTCCCCCATGATGCTGTCCGGGTAGATTTCGCGCTGCTGGTAATGCGTATGCAGCAGTTCGTGCGCCAGATGGCTGTTCGGCTCACCCAGGAAGTCCTTGTACAGGGCATCCAGGTCGGCGTTCTTGTGCGACTTGCGTTCCGGCATCAGCAGATCTTCTTCGTAGAGGGCTTTGGCGCGTTCGGCGCGCAAATCGATGTCCATCAGGACCTGGGCATGAACCTGGGGCTGGCCGCCGCCGCAGACACAGCCGCCGGAGCAGCCCATGATCTCGATGAAATGGTATTGGGGCGCTGTGCCCTCGCGGATGGCGTCGAGCAGCTTGCGGGCTGCCGCGGTGCTGTGTGCCACAGCCACGCGCAGCTTGATCCCGGCGATTTCCAGTTCGGCTTCCTTGATCAGGGCATCGACGCCGCGGACGGCGGTGTACTCGATGTCGAGCAGGTCCTTGTGTTCCAGGATGTCGGCCACGGTCCTCAGGGCCGCTTCCATGACGCCGCCGGTCGCGCCGAAGATAACCGCTGCGCCGGTATACTCGCCGATCAGGTCCTGGTCAGGGCCTTCGTCCGGCAGCTTGTTGAAGTCGATGCCGGTCTGCTTGATCATGCGGGCGATCTCACGGGTCGTCAGCACGGCGTCGACATCGCGCACGCCCAGGGCGGGATTGAACATCTCGTCGCGGGTCGCTTCGGTCTTCTTGGAGGTGCAGGGCATGATCGACACGGTAAAGATGTCCTTGGGGTCGATGCCCTTGCGCTCGGCGTAGTACGACTTGATGATCGCGCCTTCCATCTGGTGCGGCGACTTGCAGGTTGACAGGTTATCCAGGAATTCCGGGTAATAGAACTCCGCGAAGCGGATCCAACCCGGCGAACAGGATGTGATCATGGGCAATTTGCCGCCGTTCTTGATCCGGTTCAGCAGCTCGGTCCCCTCTTCCAGGATCGTCAGGTCGGCGCCGAAATTGGTGTCATAGATTTTGTCGAAACCCATGCGGCGCAGCGCGGCGAACATCTTGCCGGTGACGCGGGTGCCGATCGGCTGCCCGAACTCCTCGCCGAGCGCGGCGCGGACCGCAGGGGCCACCTGGACCACGACATGCTTGTTCGGATCCTGGATCGCCGCCCAGACGCGCTCGCTGTCTTCCTTCTCGTGCAGGGCGCCGACCGGACAGGCGATGATGCACTGGCCGCAGTAGGTGCAGGGGGCGTCGGCCATGCTGATATCATAAGCAGGCCCGATGGCGGTGTTGAAGCCGCGGTTGATGAACGACAGGACATTGACGTCCTGCTTTTTACAGGCCGCGACACAGCGTCCGCACAAGATGCATTTGCTGGAATCGCGCACGATTGAGTCGGACAGGTCGTCGTAGCGCGTCGGGCTCTTCGCGCCTTCGAAGCTGATTTTGCGGATGCCGTACAACTCGCTCAGGTCCTGCAGTTCGCAGTTTCCGTTGCGGATGCAGGCCAGACAGTCCCGGTTGTGGTCGGACAGAATCATTTCCAGTGTCGATTTGCGGGTCGCGCGGACGCGGGGCGTATTGGTTTTGACCACCATGCCCTCGGTTACCGGGGATACGCAGGACGCGGCCAGACTGCGGCCGCCGACCACCTCGACCAGGCAGACACGGCAGGCACCGACTTCGTTGATGCCTTTCATGTAGCACAAGGTTGGAATCATGATACCCGCTGAGCGGGCGGCTTCCAGGATGGTATAGCTGGCAGGTACGCTGACGGTCACGCCGTCGATGGTTACCTTAACTTTATTCATGGACATTCACGCTCCTTTACGGCTCTTTCAGCGCTTGACGACGGCTTTGAACTTGCAGGCCTGCATGCAGGCGCCGCACTTGATGCACTTGGCCGTGTCGATGACGAAGGGTTCCTTGCCCAGCACGCCGCTGATGCAGCCAACAGGACAACGCTTGGCGCAAAGGCCGCACATCTTGCACAGGTCGGTCAGGATGAAGTACTGGGTCAGGCCCTTGCAGACGCCGCAGCGGCAGCGCTTCTCGGTAACGTGCTCGACGTACTCCTCCCGGAAATGCTTGAGGGTCGACAGGACGGGGTTGGGCGCGGTCTGGCCCAGGGCGCAGAGCGAACCTTCCTTGATCCCGACGGCCAGCCGTTCCAGGGCTTCGAGGTCTTCCATCGTGCCGGTGCCGCCGGTGATTTTTTCCAGGATCTCCAGCATGCGGCGCGTGCCGATCCGGCAGGGCGCGCATTTGCCGCAGGATTCGTCAACCGTGAATTCGAGGAAAAACTTGGCGATGTCGACCATGCAGGTGTCTTCGTCCATGACGATCATGCCGCCGGAGCCCATCATCGAGCCGACGGCGATCAAGTTGTCATAGTCGATCGGGGTGTCCAGCAGCTTGGCCGGAATACAGCCGCCGGACGGGCCGCCGGTCTGCGCGGCCTTGAATTTCTTGCCGTTCGGGATGCCGCCGCCGATGTCCTCGACCACCTCGCGGAGCGTGGTACCCATCGGGATCTCGATGAGGCCGGTGTTGTTTATCTTTCCGACGAGGCAGAACACCTTCGTACCCTTGGACTTCTCGGTGCCCATGGCCGCGAACCAGTCCGCCCCGTTGAGGATAATGCG
>LSQX01077179.1_pt1 | contig 19202 bp, 13 predicted proteins | sample 654561 | NCBI WGS metagenome assembly LSQX01 (sample SAMN04489861, study PRJNA283612) | anaerobic digester metagenome | isolation source: 4 biogas reactors fed with cattle manure at either 37C or 55C with and... | place: Denmark: Kongens Lyngby | collected 2014
GACGGGGACAGGGGCGGGGACGGGGACGGGGGCGGGGTTTCCCAGGATTCGGTACAACATTACTGATCGCAGCCAACGCAGCGTTGTTTTAGACGTGGTCCTTAAGCTTTTGGCCTTGCCTGATAGTCGCTTTGCGGTGACTGAGGTCTTGGACCTGCTTGGCCAGGAAGCGGTGATGGCTAGGTTTGAGCTTGAGACCAAAGATATTGATTCTATAAGACAGTGGTTGGTTTCTAGTGGGATTCGTTGGGGTGCCAATATTGACCACAAGCAAAAATTTCTGGAAATCCAAACAGATGATTTGGCCGCGCTGGAACGAAATTCGTGGAAGTTTGGCCTAGAACGCCTGCTTCTTGGGGTTGCCCTGCCTGGAAAATCAACTGGCATAGTCAATCTGGCCGGCAACGACATCTATCCGGTCGATGGCATTGAAGGCACTCAGGCCAAGATTTTGGGACGTTTTGCCCACTTTTGTGACCTGCTGATGAAGGCCTGTGAATTCTTTAACGAAAACCGCGCTGCAACTATTGACGAATGGCAAAGTCGAATCGGCTTTTTGATCGAAACTTTCCTGCAGTTGCCAGACGAGCAGGTCTATATGATCAGGAATACACTGCAGATTTTTGATGTGCCGCCTGCGATTGGCTTTAATCGCCCAATTGACCTGGCCACAATCAGAGCAGTGTTGGAAGACCAACTGGAGTTAAGCATTGGATCCATTGGGTTTTTAAACGGCGGTGTGAACTTCACCGCCCTGGTACCAATGAGGACCTTGCCATTTAAGGTAGTTTGCCTTTTGGGAATGGACGACAAGGCATTTCCCAGGCAGCAGTCAAAGTCAGGCTTTGATTTGATGGCTCCAGAGCCCAGGGTTGGAGACCGCAACGCTAGAGATGATGACAGATACCTGTTTATTGAAACGCTGTTGTCGGCTCGCAAACACTTTCTGGTGTTTTGGGAAGGCCAAAGCATTCGTGATAACGACGAGCTGCCTCCAGCAGTCCCAGTTGGCGACTTTTTGGACTTGGTTTCAAACAGCTTTGATCTTGTTTATCCTGAAATTCCAGAAATGTCATGTTCAACCAAGGAGTTGCGCAAGCTGTTAATTACGCGGCACCCACTTCAAGCGTTTTCCATCAAGGCCTTTTTGAAAGACCCAACCAATCCTAAAAGAGGCTTTGACAAACGTGCTTTAAAGGGCGCTAAAAAGCTGGCAAATCGCGATTTAACCAGGCGACCCAAGGCCTTTTTCACCGAAGCTTTGCCTGACAGTCCACCAGACCCTTGGGTTGTGTCTGTCGATGATTTGGCCAGGTTTTTGGAGCATCCCATCAAGTATTTTTTGTACCACCGCCTTGGTATTTACCTGGATGACCAAGAAAGCGAACTTCAAGACAGAGAATCGTTTTCTTTTGACTACGCCCAGCAGTGGCAGTTTGGGGATGAATACATTAAGGCCGCCATAAATGATGGCTCAAGTTGGACGGACTATCTAAACAGGGTGGGTTTGGAAGGTCGCCTGCCTCCAGGGCCCTTAAGCCAAGGGGTATTGGCTGGCGTTGAAAGCAAGTCGCAGACCATAGTTGATAGAGTTAAAGATTTGCGCCGGGCGCCAGCTGTAACGGATGAAAATGCCAAGGAAAATCATTTTATAGACCTGGAAATAGCAGGCGTCCGCATCGTTGGTACGCTAGATAATCTGCAAAATGACTGTCAGATTTTTTCCCAATATAGCCTGATTAGACCCAACCGGGTGCTGTATGCATTCGTGCATCATTTGTTTGCCTGCACCATAAACGAACAGGCGACCACGTTTCTAGTCGGCAGGGAAGGGCATGGCGCTGTTGGGGATCTAATCAGGTTCAAAGCCGTTGGTGATGACTTAAAATCAGTCAGGCAAAGGGCGCTTTCGCTGCTTGAAGACATCGTTAACTGGTACAAATACAACTGGAGGTGCCCTTTATTGTTGTTGCCGGCATCTTCTAAGCTCTACTATGATGAAATCACACGAGAATCTGATAATCCGGACCAACTGGCGGCCAGGAGGGCAGCATTTGTGGATCCCATGGAAAGTGATGATTCAGGGTATCGTGATGTCTGGGAGGCGTTTTTGTTTGGTGAGCTTGATCCGTGGATCGACCCAATAACCGGACAACTGCCTGTATTTCCTTGGGAAGAAGATGGGATGTGTCGCACAGTCGATAAAAGCAAGCTAGATCTGTACAGACCTGAAGAAATGGCCATGAAGGTTTGGCCGGTTGTTTTGGAATTTATGAATTAGGCGGTGGTGTCGTGTGCAAAGGCGCAGGGGGTAAGTTGTGGCGGGTTTAGTTGAAAAATTCGACCCAACCATTTCGTTGTCGGATTCAAAGCCACTAGCGTTAGAGGCCAGCGCAGGTACTGGTAAAACCTATAGCATCACCACTTTGTTCCTTCGTTTTATAGCCCAAGGGATTGTAAGGCCCGACCAGATCCTGGTTGTGACTTTCACTGAACTGGCAACGGCCCAGATGCGCGAACGTATCAGGGCCAGATTGCGCGATGCCTTGGTGGAGCTGAATAACGGCCTTGACCCTGATTATCAACCGCCTTCGGGGCTTGATGAAACCGTGGCTTGGCTGCTTGAAATAGCGAAAAAAGATGGCAGCCTTAATGACATGATTTCCAGGATTAAAGTCGCGCTGGCCGGCTTTGATGAGATTTACATCTCCACCATTCACGGCTTTTGCTACCGCATGCTTTTGCAAAACGCCTTCGAGAGCGGCACCGAGTTTAATACCGTTTTGGTTCCAAACGTTAAAGATATCATTGCAGATTTTGTTTACGACTACTGGACGAAAATCAGTTGCGACACTGATGAAGCGTTGCTTGATGCCCTCTACTATTTTTGCTCTCCTGATGACTTAGTGACTCTTGGAAGCAAGATTGGCCAAAATGATGCGATAACGATTGCGCCCAAGACGAAAGAATACGAGCCCCAAATTCAGGCTGAGTGGATGCGGCTTGTGGGCGAGTTTGTCGACGCTTGGGAGCTTGAAAAAGGGACCTACTTACAGGATTTATTGGACAGAGCTGAAAACAAAATCATTAACGGGACTCCTTTTAAACTGTCGTCAATCCAGAAATTTCAGCATGTCCTGGAATCCATGGTGTTGCCAAAGTTCATCAAGGGGAATCCTTTCGCTGATTCTAAAGACGAGCTTTCTGCCATCGAACGATTCAGTAATAGCTACGTGGTTTCAAAGGTTTATGCACGCCAAAAAGCGGCGTTTGAAGCGCTGCCGCCTTTGCCTAGGTGCGCTCATCTTTTGGACCAGATTTTGGAATTTCGGCCCAGGGCCAGACAAAATCAGATGTCATTTTTTATGCAGGTAAGGACCAATTTTCTTCAGGAGTTACAGGAAAAGCTGCCGTCCAGAAAATCCGAGTTGCAGGTCATGGGTTTTGACGACCTGTTGCGAAACCTTCGGGATGCTTTGAAAGATCCAAAAACTGGCCCGTCATTGCGAGCCGCCATCAGAAATCAGTTCAAAGTGGCGATGATTGATGAATTTCAAGACACGGACCCTGTGCAATACGAGATTTTTAAAGACCTTTTTAAGGCAGGCCACCGGCTGATTTTTATCGGAGACCCAAAGCAATCGATTTACAGCTTTCGAATGGCGGATATCGATACCTACTTAAAAGCAATTGAAGATGTGCGCAAAGAACAAGGTCGAGTGCTTAGTCTGACAACCAATTGGCGCTCGGATGGAACATATGTAAGGGCTTTGAATCACTTGTATAGTCAGGCTTTCAATCCATTTTTGCGTGCAAATATCCAGTATCATGAAGTTGACGTTCCAAGGGATCATGAAGGTAGTGCTTGGCAAAGTGATGCTGAAACTTGGCAGTCAAGTTTAAGACTGGCGTGGATTGTTAATGACACTTACGCCAAGGAGGGGAACAAAGGGGCGATTAATCTGCCTCAAGCGCGTAATTTCGCTGTGAATTTTACAGCCCAAGATATCCTGCGGGTGTTGGAATCTGATGTTACTTACAAAGACAACCAAAGGGTTAAACCTGGGGATATTGCGGTCATTGTTGCTACTCATAAACAGGCGGTGATGGTTGCAAGTGCGCTGTCCAAACTTGGTATTCCATCTGTGCGTAGGTCCCAACAGACGATCTTTCAGACCCAGGAAGTTATAGATTTTATTTGGTTGTTGAGGGCTGTTTTAAATCCCGGCAATTTGACTGCGCTGAAAACCGGTTTGGTCACGGACTTTATTGGGGTAAAAGCCTTGGAATTGGCGGACTTGGAAGATGACGAGGCCTTGGATGGATGGTTGAAGCGATTTCATGAGTGGCGCGATATTTGGGAGCGATTTGGGCTGATGCGCATGTTTACTACCATCTTGGGGCAGCGCAATTCGCTGGAAAAGATGGTCGAAGGACTTGGTGGGGAGCGGCGGGTAACGAATTACCTGCATCTTGCCCAGGAGTTACACGAGGCAGGACAAAGGCTTGGATTGGGGCCTGAGGGGCAGCTTGATTGGTTAATCAAGGTAAAAAATAAAGGAGAGGATGAAGGGGCAGATGAAGACCTGATTCGGCTTGAAAGTGATGAACAGGCTGTAAGAATAATAACGACGCATGCGGCAAAAGGGCTTGAATATCCATTTGTTTGGTTGCCGTTTTTGTGGGACATGAAAGTCTCCAGGCCCAAGAATGTGATCTTTCACAAGGACGATGGGACTGGTGAAAGTCGCCTTTTCGCGCATATTGCGCCGGAAGATGACGGTGAGCAACGGATGGAAGCTGAGGGACTGGCTTACGACGCGCAGTTTGGTGAAAAGATGCGCCTGGTCTATGTGGGGCTGACCAGAGCAAGGCATGCCTGTACCATCGTAGGAGCCTTCCATCGTGACTATGCCAAGTCGCCCTTGCATCACCTAACAAATACCCCCCAAACAGACGACCCAGATTCCCTGCCCCAGACGGACTTGCCCCCAGCGTACCCGTCCCAGTCTCCGTCCCTGCCCCCGCCCCTGTCCCTGTCCGACAAAGACAAGGAAATCCTAGGTGGTCTTCAAACCATCGCCGCTGGCTCTGGTGGCACAATCGCTGCCTTCCCAGTTATTCCAAGCGAATACATAGGCGCATCGACTTGGAACCCACCAAAAGAGACCGCTATCGAGCTTGAAACCGACGAACCGTTGACGCGTCGCCTTGACCCAAACTGGATTAGAAGCAGCTTTTCCGGGATGCTGCGCAGTGGAACGGCAGGCGATGAACACGAGACCAAACGCGACGAGGAGCCAAGCCTGGGCGGGGTGGCTACGGCCGAGGGCACATGCCCAAAAGGCCCTGTATACCTTGACGAATACCCAAGGGGCGCCAAGATTGGGGACCTGATCCACGATGTGTTGGAGCAGGCGGACTTTGGCTCGGATGGTCCTGAATTTGACCGCTTGGTGCTTGAATTCGCAAAAACCGCCCGAATTGAGGAACCCTTCCCGTTAAAAGATGGTCGGCACATCTATCTATCCGAAGGATTAAAAACCGCGCTAAAAACGCCTCTTGGCCTTGCTGGGACTGCGGAACATGACCTGCGACTGGCAGCCTTAACCAAGGCAAACACCCTGCGAGAACTGGAATTTCACCTAGCAGTAAGAGGCGGCTTGAATGGTCCCTCTGATGGGAATGTTACCCACAAACAGTTGATATCAGCGTTCAAAGATAACCCTGACCCGACCGGCATCGTTAAAACATATCTGCCGTTTTTAGAACAACTGGAATTCAGCGAATTCAAAGGATATTTAACCGGATTCATAGACCTGGTTTTCAGGTGGGGGCCCGACCCAAACGGTACCCAAAAGTGGTACTTGGCCGACTACAAATCCAACCGAGTAGTCAACTCGTTTGGTGAAGCCAGTCTGTGGTCAGACTATCTGCCTGAGAATTTGGCCCAAAAGATGGCGCAGGCTCATTATGTTTTGCAGTACCACTTGTATGTGATGGTATTACATCGATATTTGCAGCAGCGCTTGGCCGGTTATGACTACGAAACTCATTTTGGAGAAGTCTATTACCTGTTCATCCGAGGGATGCAGGCCGGTCTTGGCGACACCGGAGTGTTTAGAGACCGACCGCCTTTGGCCCGCATCGAGGCGTTATCCAAGCTATTCCAGGAGAGACCATGAAGCACCTGGAAGCTGCGTTAAATGAAGGCGACTGCCTTTCGAGATTTTTTGAAGCCGGGGTCTTGGACCACCTGGATGTGCTGTTGGCCAGAACTTTAATCCAGCTTTCAGGCAGGCAGCTTGGCGAATTTGGGGACTCCTGGACAGATGTGGAGTTGGTGGCCCTGGCCGCTGCAATGGCCAGCAGGGCACCCAGTTATGGCCACGTGGCCTTTGCAGTGCATGATGCCAAGAAAACAGTTGTCGACAACCCAAACCGCGCTGTCTTGCTGGCAGAACCCTTACCATGGCCACACGATACCAACAGATGGATCGAGGCCTTAAAAGCCGACAACCATCTAGTCTTTGTACTGGGCCAAAACGGCGAAGCATTCGACCAAAACGGCAAAGCATTCGACAGTGATAGCGAATGGGGCCAGCTTCCCCTGATCCTGGATGAAGCCACTGGCTACCTGTATCTGAACCGTTACTTCAGATACGAAGACTTGTTGGCAAAAGACCTGTCCAAGCGCCTTTCACAAGATGGCCCGACCAGTTGGTACAACGGCGATGAAAGCCTGCTGACCGCCTTTAAAATGGACCTAGAGCTGCTGATTCCTATGCCAACAGGGGCACCGGACGCGGCGATGGCCGGAGTGATGGCTCAAAGGCTGGCAGCGCTGATTTCCTGTGCGAACCAATTCTCAGTAATTTCAGGTGCTCCTGGAACTGGAAAGACCTCTGTGGTGACAGTCCTGGTGTTGCTTTTGGCCAGACTGCACGAAGCTTGCCAGGCTGGGCGGCCCTTTAAAGTCGAGTTGATGGCACCAACCGGCAAAGCAGCTGCGCGGATGACCGAGGCGATCAGAACGGAAATCAACAATGAAACCCGTGGGTTAGAGGCCAGGTTGAAGGGCCGCAACGACGCGAATCAGTGGGAAAAACACATCGACAGGCTGCTTCGCCTAGATGCCAAAACGATTCACCGTGGGCTTGGGATGAGGCCTGATAACGTCACTAATCCTAGATTTCACGCGGGCAATCCAATCCCAGCCGACTTGGTGATAGTTGATGAAGCCTCGATGGTTGATATTGGGATGATGACAAGGCTGGTTCAGGCTGTATCACCGCAGTCAAAGCTGGTTTTGCTTGGGGACAGGGACCAGTTGGCATCAGTGGAAGCTGGAGCAGTGCTGGCCGACCTCTGCCTTCATGGGGATCGTGAACCGGCTCAACCATGGCTTGGGCAACTGGCCAAGAAAGTCTTGAACGTTGGTTTACCCATCCAAAACAACGCCCCCAATATCGCCAGCGCCGTCTCAAATCTAAGCTATTCTTTCAGGACAGATGTCCCGGAAATCGTAAGGCTTTCCAGAGCAATCAGGGAAAATGACCTGGACACAGCCATGTTGGAAATCAATCAAGCTTCGAACGCCGTCCGTTTCATGGAGCTTGATGAACAGACCAACTGGGAGCCAGATTTCCTAAGTCTTGCTTTTGAAGCTTGGGCAGAGCAGGGCGACACAGTCCTAGACATCATCAAAAAGCTGAACGAACTTGAAAAGTTTGGCGATTATTCAGGCTGCGACCAAGCAGCCCTAGCCGCCTTAAAGGCCTTGGAACACGTGCGCATCCTATGTACTCACCGGGTCGGCCCCAGGGGCGTTGAACGCGTGAACCGCCTCTTTTGTCAGTGGATACTGCCAAAAGCTCAAGCAGCAGGCTGCATAAGCCAAGGCGCCCCTTTGCACGAAGGGGTCCCACTGGTGGAAGGCACTCCCATCATAGTTTTGGCAAATGATCATCAAGTCCAATTGTTCAACGGTGACGTAGGGGTAATCCTACGAGATCCCGCCGTACGAGACCCCGTTCACCCCGATGGCCACCGTCTAGTCGCAGTATTCCCAGACGCCAACACCGGCTATCGCGCAATCAGCCTAAGTCGTTTACCAGAATACGAACCTGTATACGCGATGACCATTCACAAAAGCCAGGGAAGCCAATTTGACCACGCCGTCGTGTTGCTGCCCCCAAAGGACTCGGATTTTGTAACCAAAGACCTGATTTACACAGGAATAACGAGGGCAAAAAAGAAAGTAACCATAGTCGGCCAACGCCCAATCTTCGAAAAATCCATCCGCCGCCAGCTATCCAGAGCCTCCGGCCTACGCAAACGCTTCTGGGGGTGATTCCTTGATTAACAATCAAAATTGTGTCCCAGAAACTAATCTTGCCCCTCGTCCACTAAACTGGGCAGGGATTGGATCCCAAAATCACCGCCATAATCGTGAGCCGGCCGTTGATGAACCGTTGGAAAGGGGATTTTGCCCATCTGCGGCGTTGCCTTCGCCAATTTGAGACTCGATGTACAGTCAAGTACACCTTCACTCAAATTGGCAAAGGCGCCTTGCATATGAACCTGTCTCGCCAGCCTTCGACATCGACTAGACGGTGATTTTGGGATTGTTGTCACGCTATTGATTTTAACCTGATCTTAGTGTATAAACCCGGACCTGGCGGTATGCTTCTTGCCCGCCCTACCTTTTCGAACCCACATGACAGTGATGGTTTGGTTTTTATAGGGCGGAGTGGAACATGTCGATTTTCAGTTTCGGAGGTGTCAATGTCTAGCGATAATCCCAATTGGACCGAGATTATCGACCTGGTCAGCCGAGAGAAGGGAATTCCTCGGAAAATCTTTATCGAAGCCCTGGAAGAGGCGATTTTGCGGGCAGCGAAGAAGGTTTTTGGAGAAGGTCGTCAATTCGAAGCTGCCTTTAACACAGATATTGGGCAGGTTGAACTGTTTCAATATATGCAAGTCGTTGAGGAAGTTGACAACCCTAACATCCAGTTGAACCTTGAAACGGCGCACAAAGTCGACCCAGAAGTTCAAATTGGTGACGAGCTGGGATTTCAGATCTTCTATCTGGCAGCTGATAGCGACAAGGCCCGAGAGGGGTTCCAAAAATTCGGTGATGTCTTAAATATAGACACCCATCGCCGGTCCTTTGGGCGCATTGCTGCTCAAACCGCAAAGCATGTTGTCTTGCAAAAGGTTCAAGATGCTGAACGAATCATCATCTACGATGAATATAAAGACAGAAAGGGCGAGCTTGTTTCAGGCGTGGCTCGTCGTTTTGAAAAGAGCAGCGTTATCGTTGACTTAGGAAAGGCCGAGGCGATTTTGCCCTTAAAAGAGCAGTGTCCACGCGAATCCTATCGTCCTGGTGACAGGGTGCAGGCCTTTGTTAAGGATGTAAATAAAGAAGCCAAGGGGCATCAGATCATCCTTTCCCGCACTGACCCTCGATTTGTGGTCAAGCTTTTTGAAAAAGAAGTGCCGGAAATCTATGAAGGCATTGTTAAAGTCGCCGGAGTCGCCCGTGAACCTGGTGAGCGCACCAAATTGGCTGTAACGTCAACTGATTCTGACGTCGATCCAGTCGGCGCTTGCGTTGGTATGAAGGGCTCAAGGGTCCAGGCGGTTGTTCAGGAGCTGCGTGGGGAAAAGATTGATATTATTCCCTATTCAGTTGATGTCCCAAGATATGTATGTGCCGCCATTGCCCCTGCGGTTGTGCAAAGGGTGCTGGTTGATGAAACCAACCATCAGATCGAGCTGATTGTTGCCGACGATCAGCTGTCCTTGGCCATCGGCCGCAGAGGGCAGAACGTTAAGCTGGCGACGAAACTGCTAGGCTGGGATATCGAGATCCATGGTGAAAGCCGCATCGCCGAATTGAAAAACAGGCTTAAGGCCGAGTTGGTTAAGCTGGAAGGGCTGGACGAAAGCACGATCGAGTATCTATTCAAGCTTGGTTACCACGCTCCAGACAATCTGCTGAACGCCGACGAGGCGGAATTGGCTGCCATTCCTGGGGTGGGCGCCACTTTGGCCCAAGGCATCCAGCAGGTGGCGTATGAACTAAAACAAACGTTGAAGCAGGAGCAGCTTAATGCTGCCACTGCAGAGGGATCTACTGCTGAAAAAGCGGAGGAAGGATTGACTGAAACTCCTGTTCGAAATGGTAGCGACACTACCGAGGAGGAGATGGCGTGACGTCTGCGTCGATTCCACACATTCCCCTGCGAAGATGCGTAGGGTGTGGGAAATTTAGGCCTCAGAAGGAGCTGCTGAGGCTGAGCATCCTGCCGGGACCTGCCGGGGGGATCGACGTAGGTGCTAGGCAGGGTGGCAGAGGTGCATATCTTTGCCGCGACCGGAAATGCGTGACGCTCGCACTCACTCGGCATGCCCTTACTCGGGCACTTCGAGTACCACAAGAGATGATCTCGAAAGAGCTTTTTGATCATCTGTTGGGGGCTGTTTCATGAGGTGTATTGATGGGAAAAAGGGTTTATGAAGTCGCGGAAGAACTCGGCGTTGAGGCAAAGCAGATTGTCTTGCGCCTTAAAGAATCAGGAGTAGACGTCAAAGACCATTTGTCCTCGCTGTCAAAGGAAGAGGAAGACCTAGCCAAAAAACTTTTCGAAGAAGCAAAGCAAGCAGAGGTGGAGCTTCGAAGGGTCGCGGGTGGCCGAGTCGTTCGCCGCAGAGTCAGGGCTGAACCAGTCGCCGAGCCCGAGGTTGTCACTCCTCCAGCACCAGATCCGGTTGCACAAACCCCTGAGCCAGCACCTGTTGTTGAGGAGTCGAGCCCGGCACCTGAGCCCGTTGTTGCCGCTGAAGTGCCCGTTGAGGTCGTGGCGGAAACTCCTGCCGCTCCAGAACCTGAGCCTGCAGTAGAAGCTCCTGTAATCGCTGAGGAACCGGCTGTTGTAGAAGAAGCGCCTGTTCCCATCGAGCCAGTTGAGCCGGAAGAGCCCAAGTCCAAGCACAAAGCCGACGACGATGTTGTCCCAGTCAGGTCCAAGGGCAAATCCAAGGAAGTCGACGCCAGAATTCCAGACGATCCTGCTGATCGAAAGAGGCGACGCCTGATTGTTGACAAGCGTCGAGATGTCTTTTCTATTCGAGACTATATCGGTATAAGCGAAGAGGACCCGGACACTATCGAACAGCCGACTCGTCAGTCCAATCGCCGTAAAGGGCGTTCAGCCCATCAGCAGCGACGTGGCCGGGCCCAACAAAAGCCTTCAACAGTGGCACCCAAGGCTGAAAAACGGGTTGTCCGCGTGGAGGCCGAGGCCATTTTGGTCTCTGAACTGGCACACGCGATGGGCGTTCGAGCAAATGACGTGATTCGCAAGCTGATGGGTATGGGGGTGATGGCTTCCTTGACCCAGGCCTTGGATCTGGATACGGCCGGCATTTTGGCGTCAGAATTTGGGTATGTTGTTGAAAAGGTTGGCTTTGATCCAACTAAGTATCTTTCTGAGCCAGAAGATGGTGAACTGGAATTGCTGCCTAGGCCTCCTGTTATTACCATCATGGGCCACGTTGACCACGGTAAAACCACTTTGTTGGACCGCATCAGAAACGCCAGCGTTGCCGATGGTGAGGCTGGTGGAATCACGCAGCATATTGGCGCTTATAAGGTCAATACTCCCGGTGGCAAGATAGTCTTTCTTGATACCCCTGGTCACGAGGCCTTTACTGCCATGCGAGCCAGGGGCGCAAGTGCAACTGACATCGTCATCCTCGTGGTAGCAGCTGATGACGGCGTTATGGCCCAGACAAGAGAAGCGATTTCCCACGCGAAGGCGGCAGACGTTCCAATCATTGTCGCGATTAACAAAATCGACAAACCAGGGGCAAATCTGGACCGAATTCGCAGCGAACTTGCCGAAGAAGAATTGGTTTCCGAGGAGTGGGGTGGAAACAACATCTTTTGCGAGATCTCGGCGAAGATGGGCCTTGGTATAGAAAACTTGATGGAAGCCATTTTGATTCAGGCTGAAATGCTTGAGCTAAAAGCCAATCCAAACAAGCCTGGACGCGGCATAGTCCTTGAGGCCGAGCTTGATCGCACTTTGGGCCCGGTCGCCACCGTGTTGGTGCAATCCGGTACCTTGAAAACAGGCGATGTAATCATTGCTGGCATAGCCCACGGACGTGCCAGGGTTATGACAGACGACCAAGGTCGCGCTATAACCGAAGCAGGCCCCTCAATCCCTGTCAGGATCGCTGGACTTGGGGTTGTGCCAGACGCTGGTGACATATTTGTGGTAATGCCCGACGAGCGTAAGGCCAAGGAAGTCGCACAGTGGCAGATAGAGCAGGCAAAACGTGCCAGGGCCGCTTCTTCGGCCAGCCGCGTATCACTGGAAGATTTCTATTCCATGGTGCAAACTGGCAGCGTGAAGGAGCTTCGCGTCGTAGTTAAGGCTGATGTTCAAGGCTCATTGAGCCCCCTTATCGACAGCCTGACTAAACTGCGCCATCCTGAAATCAAGTTGCGCATCATCCACAGTGCTGTCGGTAACGTTACCGAGAGCGATGTCAGCTTGGCCATGGCCTCAGATGCCGTAATTGTTGGTTTTAACGTTGGTGTCGACCCCAAGGCTTCACACTTGGCCGAAATGGAAAAGGTCGACATCAAGAAGTACTCGGTTATCTACGATGCAATCGACGAGGTTGCCAGGGCCATGGAAGGCCTGCTTCAACCCAAGTACGTTTCGAAGATCGTGGGCCGTGCCGACGTACGCCAAGTCTTCCACATCAGCAAGATTGGAAAGATTGCTGGGTGCCTGGTAACCATGGGAAGTGTTACCCGTAATGTGGAAGTTAGAGTTGTTCGAAATGGTGAAACTATCCACACGGGTAAAGTTACCTCGCTGAAGCGTGTGAAAGACGACGTGCGTGAGGTAAAGCAGGGGATGGAGTGTGGTATCGGAATCGAAGGGTTTGAGGCGTTGGCTCCAGGAGACATGCTTGAGTTCATTGATTACGACGAGATCCGTGAGACCATTCAAACAGCATAATTCATCGAATTAGCTCATCTTTTTGCATCTTCAGTAAAAGGAGGTGTGGGCGTGAGAAGTTACAAGCGTACAGACCGGATTGCCAGTTTGATCAAGCAGGCGATGTCCGAGATTTTCTTGTATGAAGTGCACGATTCAAAGATCCAGGCAGCCATAGTTTCGCACGTCATAGTTACTCCAGATATTGGGTTGGCGCGAATCTACGTCAGGACCATGTTACATGCGGATGAGGAGCAACGGCTGGCACTTTTGGAAGAATTGGCAAATCACAAGCGTTTTCTTAGAGCCGCCATGGCCAAAAAAATTAATCTTATGCGTGCTCCGCGCCTTGAATTCTATTTCGATGATTTCCAGGATGAAGTCGCAAGGATAGATGAGTTGCTAGCCAAATTAAACGCGCCTGATGGATTTCATAACGACTGATGTCTAGTTTTGAGTTGCCCCATGGACCTGGTCTTTATCTGATTGATAAACCCGCGGGATTGTCATCTGCCAAGGTGGTTTCACACATAAAACGGCACACCGGGATTCCCAGAACAGGGCATGGCGGGACTTTGGACCCCTTTGCCACCGGTCTGTTGCCTGTTTTGGTTGGACGCGAATTCACAAAGCAAGCAGATAGCCTGCTAATGGGAAACAAAACGTATGTCCTAAAGGTCAGGTTCGGGTCTGAGACAGACTCCGGTGATCTGACCGGAGTCGTTGTTAGCCGTGGGGCTCAGTTGCCATCGAAAACCGCGATAGAGACAGGCTTGACGCGGTTTCAGGGCGAAATTCTGCAAGAACCACCTGCTTATTCAGCCCTTAAGCATCAAGGACGCCCCCTTTACTGGTATGCCAGACGTGGGAAAACTGTTGTAAAAGAGCCGCGCCTTATCCAGATTCTATCGATCAGGCTCCTAGAATGGCTGGCTCCTGACGCGGTCATAGAAGTCGAATGCTCCAAAGGGGCCTACATGCGTTCATTAGCAACGGATCTGGGCAGGGCACTAGGTTGTGGGGCGCACCTGACTGAATTAAGGCGCACTCGCGTAGCGAATCTATCAGTTGAAGACGCGATTCCCCTCTGGAGGTTTACTTCGGTTGCGAATCAGACTCCAAAATCTCCTTCAAACGGTTGATTCTGGCCTCCATTTCCTCGATCCACTCGTTTCCACCCCTGTACATCTTGGCAGTTGACAAGTTGCGTTCATAGGTGACCAAAGCCTTGGCAAGAAGTGGCTTAGCCTTTGACTTTAAATCAGAAATATAGATATCCAGCTGTTCCTTGGTAAACTCTGGAGGCGTTTGGGCTGACAGTAACGAATCATAAAATTCCTCATACATACGCCCAATACTTATGCCAGCCTGTATCCGCCAAAACGGATTTCCAAGCCTGATCGTGCGCAGATATTCGGCCTGGGCCTTCAAAAACAGGGTCGCCTTGTCTGTCAGGTCCTTTTCCATTCGGTCGGTTGGCAAAATAAAGCGGATGCTCTTGAATATGTCATGCCACACAGCAGCACCCTCAAATGCGGACATTGCCACGAAGTAATTGGCCTGAATTTCAGGAAGCGTAGCGTTCAAACCCTGTAATGACGCCACCTTTTCAACCTCGTTTCGAGCGTCTTTGAACATCCCGGTCATGCGCAGACTAAAGATTAATCGAGCCCTAGTTTCAATTTCTTGATTTAGGGTCATTGGTTTAATCGCCAAGCGTCGCCTAAGAGCATCAGTTGCCTGGCTCCAGTCACCAGCCAGATTAGAGGCCTCCCCCAGTCTCAGTAGGGCGTCTGCCTGGTCTTGAGGGTCGTCGGCTAACTTCAAAAAATCAATGAAGTCCGAGCTTGCAGCCCTTGGTTTCTTGGCAGCCAGATGGGTCAAACCTCGGTTAAATCTAGCAGGCACAGCCAGTTCACTTTCAGGAAAGTGTTCAATAAGTAAGCTGAATTTTCGTATGGAGTCCGAATATTTCTTGTCGTCAAAATCTTTAGAGGCCTCTTTAAACAAAAACTCGGGATCCAAAGCGTCAACATGTACACCTGAATCGGTTTTCGAAGCCGTGAATGTCATTGGATCCATTCGCACTGTTTGGATTGACGGTCCACATGCGCCAAACGACAGCGAGACGACAATGACAACTAAAAAGCCACAGGCTGTTCGATCCATGAACACACCAGTCGAAATCCAAGCCAAGCCTATACTAACCAAAGCTTATTTGACAACCCCATGATCCTCTGAAAAAATGTGTGAGCCAGCGGCTTTTGGGGTATAGAAATGCTCAAAGTTCTTGTGATGGAAAAGGGCGGTAAAGAACAGGAATTCAACTTCGATTCAGAACAGATCTCTTTGGGACGAGTTCGGGGTAACGACGTTGTTCTGGCCAAGCCAAACATATCGAAAAGACACGCTTTGATTCGGGTGGTGGACGGCAAGTTATTCATTGAGGACCTGAAATCCACCAACGGTACCCTGCTCAATGGGCGCAGAATAAGTGGCGCTCGTCCATTTGAAGCTAAGGACCAGATCCAAATAGGTGATTTTGCTATTACAGCCCTTCTTGCGCCTGCTGGCGGCGTGCTAAAACCGGCTACTGCTGCCCCAAAAGAGTTTGAGTCTGAGATTACTGATACGATCTCTATACAGGCCATTCCTGATCTTGAACCTGAACCAATCGTTGTCGAGGATTTCGACGTTATGTTGGATGTTGAGGTTATCGACGATGATGATGAACCATCCCAGATTGATCTTCCGCCGGTGCTACCATCGGAATTGCTGGAGCCAGTGGTGGTCGAGCAAAAGCCACCTATGCCTGTCGTTGAACCGCCTACTCCAATCATTCGGAAAGCAAAGCCTGAACCCCGCGTTATGCCTGCTCCCAAACCAGTTCCAATCTACCAGCCACCACAAGATAGCGCCCCGCGGCGTGTTTTACCACCGGTTGCCGATGTCGGAATCAACGACGAATATCAGATGGCGTTGAAATTGGTGTCTAAGCGCGCCCAAGACCTTGTATTTGCTACAACAAATCCACTGCAGACTGATTTTGATGATCGTGAGTGGCAAAGCCTTTCTGATTCGGTCATGAAGCTGATTGATCGGCTTCGGAGAGAGAACCTTTTCCCTGCCAGCGTAGACCCATTCCCCTTGACCCAGGATATCCTGTTTGAGTTTGTTGGGCTTGGCCCACTGGAAGAGCTTTTGGCTGATAACTCCGTCAAAACTATTACGGTTTATGGGCCAAGCAAGATTTTTGTGACCAGGAAGGATGGTGTACATCAACTGGCCAAGATATTTTCGGGCCTTGCCACTTTAAATCGAGTTGTGCTCAAGTTGATTAACTTGGCTGGTGGCCAGAAAACCGTTGACCCCACCTTCGAAGGGCGCTTACCAGATGGTTCGTCGATTTTGATCATGGGATACCCGCTTTGCGACCATGATCTTTCCATCGTGATAAACCGACCTGTCGTTACTGGCGACACGTTGGATGACCTGCTGACTCAGGGGCGAATTTCCAAGGCCGCGCTGGATGCGATAAACGAAGCTACAAGTAAGCATCGCTCAATCTTGGTGATTGGTTGTAAAAGAGGAGGGCAGTCACCATTCATCAGCGCCGTTCTTAAATCCCTAAAGCGTGAAGAGCGTTTGGTGCTGCTGGAAGAACGTAGGGACCTTTTGACTAATCAGCCAAATGTGGTCTCGTTGAATCGCAGCGTGGTCCGTTTAATGGAAGACAAGGTTATTCCCCTGATTACTAGGCTTGATGGCTCCTTTGTAGTCATGCCAGACCTGACCACATCTGATGTTCGACTTTTGGTTGGTCTGGCCTTGTCTGGTCAAGGGGGAGTCATAAGTTCTATGGTGTCAGACTCCTGGCAATCCAGCATCTCTAAACTGACATCGATACTGCAGTTCCAGTCGCCACACATGGACGCCGAATCAGCAAAGCGCTTTGTGGGTGATGCGGTTAACTGTGTTATCCAACTAGAACCTAACGACAAACGAGAGTTTCTTGTAAAACAAGTTGTTTCCTTGGATGGTTCTAAACCTGTCGTAATTAGCTAATAGTAGTAGGCCAGATGCCACCAGCCACCAAGTTTAATTTGATTGTTGAAGACAGCCTTGGCCGCTTGGTTGGCGAGTATTCCTTTGACCAAGCTAGCTTGTTCATTGGCCGCAGTAAGGACTGCCAGATTCTTTTATCTGGAGACAATGTATCAAGGCGACATGCACGCCTTTATGTTGTCGACAACCAGCTGTTTGTCGAGGATTTGGACAGCTCCAACGGTACCACCATTAACGGCGTACCCATTGAAAGGGCCGCCAAAGTTCGCGTTGGGGACACGCTTGGTGTCGGCGGGTTTTCTTTGCGAGTCAGGTCTGGGCCTCCAAAAGAATCAACTAGGCCTGCGTTATTTACCTTACAAGGGCTTGGCCAAGCCGCAGGCAACCGTCGTTACCAAATCGTGGAAAAGAACACCACCATGGGGCGTGGCCCCGAGTGCGATATTGTGATTTTGGATGAATCCATATCAAGGCTACACGCCAGGATTAATGTTCGCACTAACGGAGTTGCAGAAATACATGACCTTGGTTCTGCAAATGGCGTTTATGTCAATGATTTAAAAGTGAAAAGTTGGGAGTTGTCTGGTGGTGAGCTGATTCGGCTTGGAAATGCGCAGTTTCGAGTTGAGATGCCTGTTCCATGGGCCAAAGCAACTGATGAAATCACCAAGCGTACAATAGAGATAAAGAGTTCCCATAGCCCGGTTATTATTGCTCTTTCTGCGCTAATTGTGTTGGCGCTTTTGGCAATATTTGGAATCATCTATTGGAGGGTCGGGCCTTCAACCCAAGTTACCCCTCCGGTGGTGCCTGAAGTCAAGGCGACTGTAAACGTTACAGACATGCTTGACAGGGCGGTCTTGGAATTTGAAGCAGGGCGTTTGCACGAATCTGACCAAATCATAGCCCAGGTGTTAGAACTGGAACCTGCAAATGAGCAGGCGATATCACTGCTTGCCAGGATTTCTGATGAGCTTAATGCACAGGCTTTATTAGAAGCTGGTACAGACGCCATTGAAGCCAAGCGCTATGAGCAAGGTGTAGGTTTTTTGGCGCAGATTCCAGCAAGTTCCCAGTTTTGGGGCAAAGCACAAACCAAGCTCGCACAATTGCTGCCAATCGTAGCAGCAGAAGAGGCTGCTGTCTGCTTTGGAAGCTCCAAACGTTCAATTGACTGCATTAAAATCAGGGCCTTACAAGTCAGAATCCAAGAGCTCCTGACACCCCCCAAGAAAAACTGACCCTGTCCCTGCTCCTGTCCCTGTCCCTGCTCCTGTCCCTGCCTCCTGTCCCTTGAAGTCCAAGGCACCAATTAAGGCCTAAAATTATGATCATCTAATCGAAAGGAAAGCTAGAATCAGAGGAGACAGAGGCCGTTCGCTCTAATGCTTACTCCTGCCTTTGCTGCCGAGCAGCTGTTTTGATAGTTAGTGTTGTCACAACCACAGACCCGTTCTAATTTGGGGGCGCAAGATGCAGGTTTAATCGAACAGGTGCCAGGCTCTTTACAGCGTCCAAGGGCGAATTTGCAGTATTGTGAAGATAAGCCACAGTCGCTGTCTGTGGAGCAGTTACAGTCACTTGGACAGGATAGCTTGCTCTCTCCGTCTTCTGGTATACAGCTCTCATCACCACACGAGGTATCCTCACACGTAGCCTTGCATGTGCCTGATTGGCATTCCCAGTGGCCAGAGCAGCTTTCAGGCCAAGCAAGGTCCACACAATCGATGTTTTCATGGCAGGAATCCGGAGCTTGCTTGCAAACACATAGCCTCCCTCCTCCCCCCATATCAAACACCCAGCCGCAATTGCCTTTCAATCCACCGCTGGTTGTACATGCGGCACTTGTGCACTGGAGGTTACTGGAGCATGGATCGACAGGCGTAGCCTTACATAAGCAGAGCCTACCTACTATTTCACACGTTCCCGGCTTATTATCGATTGTTGTACATCCCCTATCATCACAGGTGGGATTCAACTTGAGGCCACAAGGGTCTGGGGGTGTGGCATCAGCACAGAAGCAGACTCTTCCATCCCTCTGACAAACTCCCTTTGTTCCGTCATCAAGCTCGCATTCTCTTTCATCACAGCTGGGATTCAGATCGG
>LSQX01118305.1_pt1 | contig 19195 bp, 13 predicted proteins | sample 654561 | NCBI WGS metagenome assembly LSQX01 (sample SAMN04489861, study PRJNA283612) | anaerobic digester metagenome | isolation source: 4 biogas reactors fed with cattle manure at either 37C or 55C with and... | place: Denmark: Kongens Lyngby | collected 2014
CATCAAATCCCATGGTGCTGGCCGCTGAATTAGCTCGATCATAGATCACCTCTGCCCGCCGCGGCTTCGCTCCCGGCTCAAAGAACATGGTTCCAACTCTGCCGTCTTGCGTCCAGATGATGCGGGAGGTATCAACTCCGTGCAGCCGCAGTTCACCAGCAATACGGAAGCCCCAGGGATTGTCAACCAGCTTGCTGATCCAGCCGCTGGCAACACCTAACCTGGCCAGAGCAACGGCGACATTCGATTCTGTGCCCCCGATCTCCACATCTACTTGCTGCGCCTTCTCTAGGCGAATGCCAACCTTTGACGAAAAGCGGATCATGGTTTCCCCTAAAGTGACTACTTCTATTCTAGATCGCTCGTACATCAGAACTCCCCTTACCTTGAAAATCACCTGCGGCAAACCCTGTTGCAGCCTTACCACTCAGCTACGGTGCCGTCCTCCCGCCGCCATACAGGATTTCTCCAGTTATGGCCGATACGGGCAGCTTCCTTCACTTTTTCTTCATCCACTTCTATACCAAGCCCCGGGCCCTCAGGGATGGCCGCAAAGCCGCTGTCATACTGGAAAACCGACGGATCCTTGAGATAATCGAGAAGGTCATTCCCCTGGTTGTAATGAATCCCCAGGCTCTGTTCCTGAATCACCGCGTTGGGGGAGCAGGCATCAACCTGCAGGCAGGCCGCCAATGCGATGGGACCCAGCGGGCAGTGGGGGGCAAGGGCGACATCATACGCCTCTGCCATGGCGGCGATCTTCCTGACCTCAAGAATGCCTCCCGCATGAGATACATCGGGCTGGATAATATCCACATAGCCGTCGGCCAAGAGGTGCTTGAAGTCCCACCGGGTATACATCCGCTCACCGGTAGCGATGGGAATTGTCGTGATCTGGGTGATCTCCCGCAAAGCCTCGTTATTCTCTGACAAAACCGGCTCCTCAATAAACATGGGATGCAGATGCTCAAGCTCTTTAGCCAGGATCTTGGCCATAGCTTTGGTCACCCGGCCGTGGAAATCAATTCCAATGCCGAATCCTGGGCCGCCGACTTCCCGGACTGCGGCAACCCGTTCCACGACAGCATCGATTTTGTCGAAGGAGTCTATGTAATGCATCTCCTCGGTAGCGTTCATCTTGACGGCTGTAAATCCAGCCTCAATTTGTTCCTTGGCGGCTTCAGCTACATCCCGGGGACGATCCCCGCCGATCCAGTTGTACACCCGGATCTTGTCCCGGGCTTTTCCACCCAGAAGCTCATAGATGGGTGCCCCGTAGTACTTCCCTTTGATATCCCACAGTGCCTGCTCTATGCCTGAGATGGCACTAGTCAGTATCGGCCCTCCCCGGTAGAATCCGCCCCGATACATCACCTGCCAGTGATCCTCAATCCGCAGCGGGTCTTTTCCGATGAGGTACTCCGCAAGTTCCTCTACCGCGGCTTTCACCGTATCTGCCCGGCCTTCTACAATGGGCTCACCCCAGCCGCACAGGCCTTCATCGGTCTCCACTTTGAGAAACAGCCAGCGCGGCGGTACTTTAAAAAGCTGCATCCCTGTAATTTTCAATCCTCGTTCAACTCCTTCCATCTAGTTGATGTCTATGTCTTACTTCCGTCATCCTCATGTTTAGACACAGCCATAGACTATGTTTTTCGGCTTACTCAGAGCCTTTCCCCAATCTGTGGTATCGCTTGAGCCCGAATATCCAAGCTCCTCGAGAACTAATGCAGCCTCTACAGCTTCCGTGCCCAAGGGGCCAGGTTCACGTAGTATCGGCTAACAGCAGCCCAGCATACCTAGGGAACCAACACCACCTTTACTGACTCTGTGCCCTCCGCGGCCATGGCAAAGGCTGCCTCCCACTCCTCGAGAGGGAAGCTGTGAGTGATAAGCGGCTCTCCCTTGACCATGCCTTTGACCAAGAAATCAATGGCTAGGGGATATGTATATGGACTCAAGTGGGCACCATACATATCCAGTTCTTTTCGGTCCCCAATGATGCTCCAATCTACCGTTGTAGGCTCGGTGAATACACTGAACTCAACATAGGTGCCTAGTTTGCGGATCATCTGAAGCCCTTGGATGACGCCCTCAGGTTCACCTGTGGCGTGAATGTATACATCGCAGCCGTAACCATCAGTGAGCTCCATCACTCGCTGTACAACATCCTCCTCTAGCGGATTGAGAACTATGTCTGCTCCCAATTCTTTGCCCAGCTTCAGCCTCTTTTCCCGAAGGTCGAGGCCGATAATTAACCGAGGATTCTTAAGCCTCACCAGCTGCAGCTTTAATAGCCCCAGGGGGCCAAGGCCGCCGAGGACCACCACATCTCCAAATTTGATTTGCGCTCTTTCTACTGTATGGACGGCACAAGCGAGTGGCTCAATTATCGCTGGGGTATACCCGGTGATTGATTCAGGCACCTTGTGGATGATATCCCTCTCTGAAAGCCGGACGTATTCCGCCATCCCTCCATCGGCGGCTTCCCTTTGGAAGCCGTGGATATCGTGAACCTGACACATCCAGTAATTCCCGGTCCGGCAGAACCGGCATTCCCAGCAAGGCACAATCTGCTCCGCGGTTACCATATCCCCCACATCGATGCCGTGCTTCTCCTTGGCACCTTTGCCAAGGGCGACTACTGTCCCAAAGAACTCATGGCCAGGCACAACCGGCGGCTGGACATACGGCGGCTGGATTTCGTCTCCCCAAAACATAGATGCGCCGGTCCTGCACTTGACGTCACCGGCACAGATACCGCATGCTCTCACTTTGACTAATACGTCGCCATCTCTTACTTCAGGAACCGGTATCTCTTCCAGCCTGTAATCATTGGGACCGCGGCAGACGACTGCTTTCATATGGTCAGGAATTCTCACATCCACTTCTCTAGCCCCCTTGCACAGCTGTCTGATTGAGCAACCATTCTCACCCATTCATCAATTCCTTCGGTAATCTAGATGAAATACCTCCAGACGATGACTTCACTTCAGCACTTGATAGTCTTAAGAGCCTTAGTAGAGACTTCAGAATCACTGTGCCGCTCCCTCAGCCGCCGCTCCGTACCCCTTCCGGCGCCGCTCGCCTTCCAAGTATTGAAATACAGCGGCTGGGGTTATTTCGACAGACTCAATAGCGCGGCAGAACCAGCAAGCAAACAGGGCATCAATCCATAGGAACTGGCAAGCGAGGCAAAGGCCAGTTTGATCAATGCCCTGGAAGGGATACTTGTTGAACGGACTCATTAATCAGTAGACCCCATACTCCTTCACCGTTTCAACGAAGGCGATCAAGTTCTCTACCGGCACCTCAGGCTCAATAAAATGGGTAGGCGCCAGAATAACGCCACCCCGGTCCTTAAGAGTGGCGATCCTTTCCTTTACATTAGCCGCAACTTCCTGCGGGGTGCCAAATGGAAGTACACTCTGCGTCCCGATGGTCCCAAACAAAGAGAGCTTGTCTCCATAAGTACTCTTAACCCACTTCGGATCGATGCACTCGGGTTGAACTGGGTTCAGCACATCGACACCGGCATCCATCAAGGCCGGGATAACCTTAGCCGGGTTGCCATCGGTATGGTAAGCTACATGCAGGCCGGGCTTAATCCGCCGAGCCGCAGCGATGATTTTCTGCAGGCGGGGCTGAAAGAAGCGGCACCAGTGTTCCACTGACATCAACATATCTCGTTGAGTTGCGATATCATCCCCTACGAAAAGAATATCTACATCGGCTTCAGCATATTTCTCAGCCATAAAGATTCTGACTTCCATAATCCTATCCAGCAGCAGTTCAATCCAGTCTGGCCGAATTAACATGTCGACCATGAAATTCTCCATGCCCCTGATCTGCCACGCAACCTCAAATAATGTACACTCCAGCCAGCCCATGGCCGCCAGCCCTCTCTGGTGTAAGTCGGCAACTTGCTGATGCAGATGTCCCCAATGCTCGGGAGCAGTGTAATCAGGCAAAGGATAGCTTTCGATTTCCTTTATGCTTTCCGCCTCACTCAAGGGCGGGATAAAGTGTTCAAAATGGAACATCGAGCCCCGTTTAAAACCGGTTCCCCAGTTACCGATCCGCTCAACGTCTGCTGTATGATAACGCCCATATGTCTGCCTCAACTCCGTTTGGGAATGGGAGCGAAAGCCTACATCGTAGACATCTGCTTCGAAATAGTCAAAGGGATCTACTGCTCCCGTTGCTTTGGTAAACTTCTCGGCAAATAGAGGAGTAAGATTGGTCACAGTAAACGGTACCCGGTCTGGCTCCTCATGGGCCAATGATGTCAGCACTCTCTCTCTAGCATTGATTGTCATCACCCCATTGCTATCTCAAAATCCTGACCGATTTACTTCCAGCTTGCTCCGTAACCATGTTCGACTTAAGGGCGGAATCTGGCGGTATTCTGCCGCGACAACTCACACCAGGCCTCTCTTAGAGCCATTGCATTTATTATACTCCATTTCCCAATCGTCTCCTACTTTGCGCATTACACCTCTCCAGTGCGGAATAGACTGACAACCCTGCAGCTGATAAAGCATCTTGTTTGAGCTGCCCTCAGACAAGCGTGCAGCGGGGCCATTGGTTTAGTGAGTCCGCATAGCACACGGCCGCCACTCTGTTCACTTTGGGCTGCGAGCATGTCAATCAACAGAAGCAGGATGCACCCTTACTCTCATCAATGGGTTCATCCTGCTTCGATAGCTATTCAAGAACTCAAGGCTAGAGTTTCAAACCGGAGAGGGCAATCCCCTTAATGATATACCGCCGGAATATGAGAAAGAATACCGCCGGCGGGATAGTGGCAGCCACACTGGCTGCGAGAATGTAGCCTGCCTCAATCATGTAGTTGAAGGCAGCCAGGTAGGCTTGGAGGGCCACCGGCAGTGTCATCATATTTCTCCTAGTCATGGTGATCAAAGGCCACATAAAGTCATTCCAGCTGCCGAAAAAGGTGAAGATGGCCAAGGTGGTGAGGGCCGGCTTAATCAGGGGAAGCACAATTGTATAGAAGGTGCGGAACTTGCTGCAGCCGTCAATCCGGGCTGCATCCTCAAGATCCCGAGGGATGGAAAGCATAAACTGCCGAAGTAAGAATACAGCAAAGGGCCCTGCCAGAGCTGGTACGATAAGGGCTTTATAGGTGTTGAGCCATCCCCAGCGGTGCAGGCGCAGGAAGACAGGAATGAGGGTAATCTGCCCGGGAATGAGTAGGGATGAGACTATCACTCCAAGAACCAGGTTGCGCCCGGGAAAATCCAGTCTAGCGAGGGCATAGGCCGCTAGCGATGATACCGCCAAGACCAAGAACGTAGTGCTGGTGGACACAACAAGGCTGTTATAGTAAGCCCGCCAAATGGGTGTAGTCCTGATGGTAAAGAAAACCTCCCTGAAATTCTGCAGAGTAATCACCTCTGGAATCCAACGGGGAGGATGGCGATATGTATGAGGATTAGGCTTCAAGGATGTTGAAATAGCCCATAGAATGGGCAGCAGCCATAGGACAGCCAGCACAGTCAAGATCACAAGTAAGACTATCTGTTTTGAATGGCGCCGCACCCATGTCATAACCATCGACCTCCAATCCTGCCGTCTGGCTGTTAGTACTCCAGCCGCTCACCAAAGCGGAACACCTTGAACTGAATCAGCGTAAATACGATGAGAATGCTAAAGAGAACCCATGCCATGGCTGCCGCCAGCCCCATTTCGAAATACTGAAATCCAGTAAGATACATGTGCTGCACCACTACCCGGGTGCTGTCGTAGGGGCCCCCGCCAGTGAGAATATATACCTGGCCGAACACCTGAAATGCACCGATGATCTGCATCACCGAGATAAACAGCAAGGTGGGGCGCAGCAAAGGAAGGGTAATATATCTGAAGCAGTGCCAGGCGTTGGCTCCATCAATGCGGGCGGCATCGTACATCGTTTGGGGAATATCCTGCAGTCCCGACAGGTACACCAGAAATGGAAAACCGACTCCCCACCAAAACGAGACAGCGACGATGGTCCACATGGCTGTCTCTTCATGCCCCAGAAGGTTCTGAGAAGGCAGGCCTAAAAGGCCGGCATAGTAGTTGAGCAGCCCGCTGGTGGGGTCAAAGATCCAGATCCAGATGATGGATATGGCGGCAACGTTGATTACCATCGGCATCACAAAGGCTATTTGGAAAAACCCTTTCCAGCGCTTAACAGCATCTACAGCAACAGCTAGAAAGAGGGATCCCACCACAAATAGAGGAACGGCCCCGACGGCGTACTGCAGGGTGTTCTTGAGACTGGGCAAGAACAGTTCTGTCGGCTCTGTGAAGATATAGTGGTAATTGCTGAGGCCCACATAGCGGGGCGGCGGCCCGATCAGGCTCCAATCGTACAGGCTGATCTGCATACTCTCCAGTATGGGGAGAGCGATGAAGATGACAAACAAAGTAAGATAAGGCAATAGGTATAGATAAGCAGACAGGGGATTCTCTTCGTTCAGCAAAAGATACTTCCGCCGCTGATTACTAGCCATAGCTGTTCACCTCTCAGCACGGGGGCCTGAGCCAAGATCACTTGGAGACGCTGTGCGACGCGGGCTCAGCCGTCCGGGTTAGGATCTGGATACAGCCCAGCCAAGAGCTGGGACTGGCCATGCGGGTCAGTCCCAGCCGTCACATTGGTTTATCTGCCTCGAATCAAGATGGCATCGATCTCTCTATCCATATCGATAAGGGTTTGCTCTACAGTCTTCTTACCCAGGAGTGCTGCTTCAATTCCAGAGACGATGCGCTCCTGAACCCGGGACCAAGGTATAATCTTGGGCAAGTACCTGCCAAAGGCTCCCTGCTCAGCAATGGTCCTCTGCGGCAGCAGGTACGGAGCATTCCTAAACTCGTCAATTCTTAAGACGTCCAGCCGGGCAGGACATTGTCCGGCCTTAACCCATTCAAGGTTGTGGTCTAGAATCCACTTGATGAAAGTAAGTGCTGCCCGCTCTTTTTCAGCGTCCCTCGAGGCTTGGACCGGCAGCACAAAGGTGTGTGAGCCAATGGCGTAGACCTTTTCCGGGCCGATGAGAGGATGGTTCCCCACTGTGTAGTTTAGCCCCTCAGCGGCTTCGGCTCCCAGCACCTCCCAGACGCCGCTGATCATGGTAGCAGCTTGCCCCTGGTAGTAGGCCAAGAAGGGATTGACCGATAGCTCAGGTGACATGACTCTGTGCTTATGGATCAGGTCAACCTGAAACTGCAGTGCTTTGCGGCCCACATCGGTATTCCAAGTGGAGCGGGTTCTATCTTCCGACAAAAAATCTTCGCCGTTCTGCCAGACCCCTGCCCACAAGGACCAAGCCCTAAACCAATCTAAAGGAGCGATGATGCCCCAGCGGTCTATGGTGCCGTCGCCGTCAAGATCCTTGGTCATCTTCTGGAGTGCGGCGACAAAATCGTCACCGGTTACAGGCAGAGCATCAGCCTCCGATGACAGCCCTGCCTCATGGAGCAGATCCACGTTGTAATAGACGCCAAACCCATGGAAATCCAGAGGAATACCGTAGCGCACTCCCTCATAGCTGCCGGAGTTGTGCCACACCGCTTCGTAGAACATGTCCTCTCCCATTTCTAGAACTTCCAGCATTGATTCATTTATGGGCAGCACAGAATTGGTGGAGGCGAAGCGGGGAATCATGTAATCGTGGCAGATGGCAACCTGAGGCGCCTCACCGCTGACTACACTGGTGGCCAAGCGGCTGTAATAGGGCTCGCCCCAAGGCAGGATCTGCATCACAACCTCTATATCCGAATGCTCTTGGTTGAACTGCTCTACCAGCTCACCCATGACTCTGCCATCTGGCCCGGTAAATAGTGTCCAAAAATCAATGGTTACCTTGGCAGCGCCGATGCCGCTGCTGAGAGCCAACAACAAGACCAGGATAACCGCCGCTGCAGCTAATGATTTTCTCATGCCTGCATCCTTCCTCCTCAAGAATTCATCTTGCTCACTGCATCAAGTTTTGGTAAGAGGGACTACAAGCTAACTGGACGTATTCTCACCTCCCCGCGCGAGACGAGCTGCATCAACTCGGCAACAAAGCCATCCCCGCAGCTTTCCACATGCGCCCCTGTTAGAGCATCGATCCAAGGCCATGTTCCGTAGTTTTTATCTCTCTATTCTCATTATTCTTCATCTTTGCATCGACTCCTGCGAATTGTGTAAATAAGTATATGCAACTAGGTGGTGGGATTGGTGATTGCACCGCTCTAAAGAGCGAGAAAGGCCGCAGCTGTGTGCCGCGGCCAGTTGGCGGTGTGAAGCTCCTGCTGGGCCATTCTGATCCTGAACAATTCGAGATCTACGTTCTCCAAATCACCCTGGTGGGGATTTTATCTCTTTCTGCTAGCTGGAGTAGGGGTAAATTGTCACCCCTTCGACTACCCTGTTAATCACCCGTTTCCGGCTGGGGGTGTCGGGCATGAGGCCCAGACGCAAGCTCTTGAATAGGCCGATGATTTGAGCCGGAAGAACTAGAAGCATTGAAAGGAAGCTGTTATCCATCTCCGGAGCCACATCTAGGTCAAGTATGTGATGGCAAAGGTCTGCCCAATCAGCTTCCGGCTGTGGGCCAACCACGATCCGCCCGCACCCCAGGTCCTTGGCAGAGAGTTCTTTCAGAAGATCGCTCTCATACTGCCTCCGGTACGAATCTGCTGATGAAAATACAACCACCAGCGTATGCTCATCAACTGCAGCCATAGGCCCATGGCGCAGACCTAGAGTATCCTCGGCCTTGCCAACCACCTGGCCATCAGTCATCTCCTGTACCTTGAGATGGGACTCCAAGGCAGCTCCATAGAAGGGACTGGCACCGACGAAAAAGATCCTTTCAAAAGGCAAATCAGCAAGGTCCTTGAGCACCTGGGAATGCTTTTCGAGAAGGGACTCGGCAGCCTTTGCTAAAGAACCCACGGTCTTCTCATAGCCCGCAAAGTCACCGGGAAAGGCCAGGGCAAAACCTGCAGCCACCATGCTGGTGAAGGAGCTGGTCATAGCCAGTCCAGCATCGTTGGTATCCGGCGGCAGCACACACAGTACGCTTGGGGCCGAGCTGTCCCTGGCCAGCTGCGCCAACTCACCCTTGTCATTACATGTAACCACCACCTGCTTGACCAATCCCGATCGCAGACTCTCTGCCAGTTTGAAGACGGCATTACCCTCGGGGCTGTTTCCTGATCTGGCGAAGGAAACAAGGATGAAGGGCGAACGGGGCAGTGTCCCTTCGGGGTCCATCAGCATGTCAGTAGATGAGATGCTCTTGACCAATCCCTGATGCTTCCTGGCCAAAACAGCCTCAACACACTGCGCGGCATAGTATGAACTCCCTGCTCCTGTCAGGATGATGGTTTCATTCTGTTCGATTAGCTCTTCTAAGGGCTCCATCAAGCCCTTCATTGTCCGCACAGTCTTGTTCCAGACTTGCGGCTGCCGGGCTATCTCCACCGGTGTATAGACAACTCCCTGCTTCTCCTTGGCAGCTTCATCTAAGGAAACAAGTTGACTAAGTACATTCGACAACTATGATACCCCCTGCTCTTGTCAATCTGTGAGGACTCTTTTCTCCTCAGCGGCCAGCTTACCGACAATCTCGCTGTCCCATTGGCTGCCGCTTAGGTCCAAGGCATAGAGCGCCGCTCCGGTGATGGGCTTGAGTATGGGTTCCACTAGCGTACATCCAGACTTGCCCACCAGTCCCCTCAGCGGACTCAAGATGTACTCTCCCGCCCGAAATACCCCGCCTGAATAGGAGACAGGCACTTCTCTGCCCGTATCAAAATCCAGCTGCTTGATAATCGCTTCCACGATCAGCCAAAGCTCATACGCCGCTTCTTTATACAGCTGTATAGCCTTAGGATCTCCCTGTTCTGCCGCTTCATGTACGATCAATGCCAGCCGGGCAATTGCTTCTCTCCGCATCTGCAAATCCCTCACAACACAGCGGATGAGATCAAAATCCCGCTTGAGATTCAGTCTATCCCGGACAATGTCATACAGCTGGGTTCTCTCTTCCCTGCCGTCGGACTGTTTGGTAAATATGTGTATCAACTGCTTACCCAGCCAGAAGGCAGAACCCTCATCACCGCAAAAATCCCCCCAGCCGCTGGACCGGGCGGTGCTGCCTCCGCGATCCCTGCCGAAACCAATAGCACCGGTACCCGCGACCAGGTTGATCCCCGGCCTGCAGGCCAGAGACCCCGCCCAGCCCGCCTCTGCATCATTTCCACACTTGAATTGATCAGTCTGCAATATGTCAGCCACCGCAGCCTCAACCAATGGAACATCCTCAATCACTTCTCCATAGGCTGGCAGGCCGAGGAAAGCATACTGAACTAAAGACAAGGAGATTGCCGCCCTCTCCAACAGCTCAGATATGCCGCTGGTTAAGACAGCGCGAAATCCGTCCAGTCCCACCTGTTCAAGGTCACATGTTCCTTTTTCTGCGTATCCGCATATCTCTCCAGTATGCGTGATCAGCATGAAGGCAGTCTTTGTACCGCCTCCATCTACTCCTAGATAGTACATCTTAGCCCTCCACCATCCCCTTCATCCCGGCTGTGCCGTGCTGTCACGTTAGCCTGTACGCCTCTGACAATTAAGAAACCGCCTCGGACGATTCAGAAGCTTGTCCGATCTTCTCCTTTCTTCGCTAGCAGCGGCCCGTGGCCCTCCCGGCTTGACCTTCTGGAAGGCATAGACTAGACTTAGCATTGTGACGTCCATTTTCCGGATGACCAGCAAATAGTCCGTGTCTTGTCTTTCAAACCAACTAAGTGAGGCCAGACCCAAAGCACGCTTTTAAGCAGACTCAAGCGAAGTTTAGGAGGCCAGTGAATGAGACAGCCCATCGCCCTTCTCTGTGACTTTGATGGAACCATTTCCAGGCAAGATGTAGGAGACCTAGTCTTGGACAATCTGGTCTTTCCTCAGATCGATGCCGCCCTGTTGGAGGCTCTAGGGGCCGAAGACCCTGGGTCAAAGCATCTTTACACCCAATGGTATACACTAGCTCCTCCGTCACAACAAGACTTCCAGCAGACTATCATGCAGGCAGAAATTGACCCGGATTTCCAAGCACTGTATGAGCTGGCCAAGCGGCAAGGTGATGCCGTGGCCATAGTCAGTGACGGGTTTGATGCTTATATCCGCCCGCTCTTGGCTCGGGCCAACATCAGCGGCATTCCTGCTTACTCCAATGTCATGGGATTCGGCACCTCGTTCAAGCTAGATTTTCCCCATCACAATCCCGACTGCAGGTTTTGCGGCGTCTGTAAGGCTGCCATCGCTCTGTATTACATCAATAGGGGGTTTTACACAGTCTATATTGGCGATGGGACCAGTGACAGATTTCCCGTCCATATCGCACATCAAGTGTTCGCCAAGGATGCACTTGTCGACATATGCGAAGAAGAGGGAATCCGCTACCAGCCCTTCAGCTCTTTCCAAGACGTAGTCTTATGGTATACCGCGGGGGAACTAAGTGAGAATCAACCTAGGAACCTGCATCCCAAGTGCTCCTCCCTTACCGGGCATTCCCTGGGCTTTCTCGATCACCGACGAGCTGCCAACCTGCTTGCCGGATCACTTTAGATATTAAACAGATCCTTTACCTGAACGGCTTGACCGGTTCTCATGGACTCGTTGGCCGCGATCCCAACAGCGATGCTTAAGGCCCCATCGATGTGGGAAGCGGCGCGCTTAAAGGGGTCATCCTGCGGTTCACCAAACAAGTCCCGAAGCAATACAGGATCGCCTCCCCCATGACCGCCCTCTGCTTCCTCCACTGTTACCTTGTAGGGCTCTTCAAACATGGGGAATACAACGATATCCTTGCTCTCAGCGGCGCCTTCGGCTGAAACCTGTGCTCCACCGCTGACATAGCTTTTCTCACACACATGAACCTGGATGCGCCCCTTGGTGCCGTTAAATGCTACCCGATAGCCTTCCCAAGGCATATATGTGTTGAGGGAATAAGTGAGAATGGCTTTGGTATTGTATCTAACGACTACTGCCATTGTATCCTCAATACTGATTCCATCACCAAAGACGCTCTGATCCCTGAGGTACCCGTCATACTCTTCGTTCTCTAGATACATCTTTTCCAGGCTGGGATTCGCCCGCAAATCGAGTGCAAAGGGATCGTTTTCAGCAGCCTTACTGCCGGTAGCTCGGTAGTAGAATTGCCGCATTCCCCGCCTTTCAGCGTTTTCCCTACCGTAGAACAACAGGTCGCCCATGGCAAACACTGTCCTGGGTTGGGCTGCCAGCCAGAAATTGACCAGGTCAAAATGATGAGTTGACTTATGAACCAAGAGGCCGCCGCTGTTGCGCTTATCCCGGTGCCAGCGGCGGAAATAATCCGCTCCATGCTGGGTATCAAGCAGCCATTCAAAGTGGACAGAGGTCACATAGCCAATTACCCCGTCCCGGATGAGTTCTCGGATCTTAGTATTATGCGGAGCGTACCGATAGTTGAAGGTTACCCGCAGGCCGCGTCCCGTCTTCTTGACCGTGTCGAGGATGGCTTGACATTTCTCTGCGTCAACGGTCAGAGGTTTCTCAGTGATGACATCACAGCCCATTTCCATTGCCTTGATAATATAGATGTGATGAGTGCGGTCGATACTGGTAACCAGGACAACATCCGGCTTTGCCTCTTCGATCATTCTCTCAAAACCCCACGCTGGATATGTTGGCACAGGATCAGCACCAAGTTCATTCACCAGGACGCTGTTGGCGTAGTTCATCCTGCCTTGGTTGATATCACAGAAGGCAGCTATCTCGCTGTTTTCAGCGTATGTAGACGCCAAAGCCTGATAGAAGAATCTAGCCCTGCTTCCCAGACCCACGATAGCGTACCGCTTCTTGCTGCTCACTCCGCTGCCTCCTTTGCATACGGCCGGGTGCGCCTTCCATGGCGGGCCATCGTCGCTGCCATGAGGACGGCATCCACCAAGCTTTTTTCATTGGCTTTGCCTGTACCGGCAATGTCAAAGGCGGTGCCGTGATCCACCGAGGTTCTAATGATGGGCAAGCCCAAAGTCACATTTACCCCCTCTACGCTTCGAAAGTCTCCGGTATCGGGATCAACGGTGAAACCAAGGAGCTTAACGGGAATATGCCCTTGATCGTGATACATGGCCACCACACCGTCATAGTGGCCCGCCAGCATTTTCACAAACACTGTATCGGGAGGTATTGGGCCTTCCACATCGTAGCCCCGCTCCACCGCGGCTGCTACGGCTGGTATGATCACATCGAGTTCCTGCCGGCCGAACAGGCCCCCTTCACCGGAGTGGGGATTGAGGCCGGCTACGGCGATTTTCGGTGAGTCGATCCCTAAGTCCAGCAAGGCCCGGTGAAAAAGGTCAATGACCTTGACAACCCGGGGTTGCGTAATGCGGCTGGGCACATCTTCCAATGCAACATGGGTGGTTACATGGGCAACCCGCATCTGGCCGCAGACCAGCATCATGCTTACTGATTCTGTCGCGGTCAGCGCAGCCAGGATTTCTGTGTGCCCGCTGTAGTGATACCCCGCTAGGTTAATCGCTTCCTTATGTATAGGGGCTGTGGTAATGGCATCGACGTCTCCTGCCAAAGCTAGGGAAACAGCTTTTTCAATATAGGCAAAGGCGGCCTTCCCTGCGGCAGCGGACAACTCTCCAAAGCGGTTTGGCTCAAGGCCCAGCATGGCCTCCGGTTCGATGGTGGGGCATGCAGGCACTTCCCGCCCCAGGAGCTCTGCCGCCTGCTCCAAAATCTCCCTTGTCCCGATGATCACCGGCTGACAGGCTTCCCGCACCTTCGGGCTGGCAGCTGCCTTGACGATAATCTCTGGGCCTATTCCATAGGGGTCTCCCATGGTGATTGCTATCTTCGGCAGTGTTGGTGTAACTGTACCCATCCAACGGCCTCCTCCCACTTACGGCTCTTATTGCATATCCAATGGGCGCTGCCCGCTGTCCCCTGACACCGAAAGAAGAATGCTTAGTCAAAGGGGGGCAGACACCCATCTTCCTGGACTAGGGGAATCCTGCGGCCTGTGACCTCTATCTCGGGCCGGTGCTTCAACTCCGAAAGGACACTATCCGAAACGTAAAGCTCCTTGAGCTTCAGCGTATTCTTGATCCTGACAATCCTCGCTGCCTCTGGGCTTCGAGAGGCGGCTCTCAGGGCATAACTGATGCCTTCAGCATCGGTATTGGCCACGATCGGCACTTTAGCTCGCTCAAGAAAACTGCTGGTAACGGCGTTTTCATACGTTGCCCGGAAATCAATCCTATCATAGACTCTTTTCGTCACAACATCGGCCAATCCCATCCCAAGAGCATTCCCCTGGGAGCCCTCAGTGAGATCGGCCAATAGAATCGATGAAATCCGGGGTTTTTCTGCCTCCGGTTCCCCTCTAATGCCGATCCGGCCGATAATATTCGGGTCAAGCCCTACACCGCTGATATCCTTGCCGAACTCGTCGATAATCAAGAGATCAATTTGGTCAACGGGCAGCTTCGGCATCAGTCTCTTGGCCTCTGCCAGCAGCTTTGGCTCTTCCTCCTCAAACTCCTGGGGCCGCAGCGCCCTAATGACGGCTGTCTCTTCATTCCCGTTCTCCACAATGCCTATGCCCAGCACTATCCTGCCGTGCTTAATTATTTGCCTGGCAGTCGGGACAATCATCTCCTTCAGTCCCGTTACCCCGAATCTATGAATCTCCAAGGCCTGCTTGTGCTTTCCTATGCCGATGGCACACATTTTCATCAAACCACTTTCAAAGGTGCCGTGGAAATCAGTGTGGGGCTTTATCCGATTAATGACAATCACGCCATCTGCCTCGTACGCGTACTTGTCCATGTAAACCTTGTTCGCCAATCCTTCACTGGGAAGCTCCACAACTTCCAGAGAGGACAAGATAGGAGCGCCAACATCTGCTTCCTTAATACCATAATGCTCTAAGACGGCCCGCTGCCCTTCTGGTGTAGCGCCTCCATGGCTTCCCATAGCCGGGACAATGAACGGCCTCCAACCTTGACCTAGAACCCATTTTACTGTGGTTCGTACGATCTCACTTAGATTGGCTATCCCTCTGCTGCCAACGGCAACAGCTACCGAGGCTCCCGGCTTAAGTTCTAGTTCTATGCCGTGCAGCTCCTGCTTAAGGTATAGAGCGACGTTGTCTATCTTCTCAGTCTCAAGTTCCTGCCTTACCATAGTCAGCTCAACATTCGACATTAGTTCGGCTCCCTCCGCCAGCGCAGTTGTCCTACTAGTCATTTACTTCTCACAAGATTGGTGTGTCCCCTCTTGTTCGACAGTGTCCTCGGAACCATTTGTGCATACACTCTTCCATCTCTAGGTGGAGCTCGCCTAGATGCAGATAACAGCCTTTACAAAACCTGACGGTCTGTCCTGTAAGCCTTGGAATGCGTCGTCTAGCTGCTCTAGTTTGTACCTATGAGTAATCAATGATTCCATATCAGGCCTAAGCGATACTCAACGTCGTTTTCTCTGCGCTATCACAGAGGCAACGAAGAGGACAAAAGCAACAACCAATGACAGTACTTGCCTTCTAGTCAATGTGAGCACCTCCTGAGCATCACAGTCTTGGCAGTGAGACAACGACAAGCTTTGCTCTTGAGAGTCCGATACCCTCCCTTCCACCGAATGCACAATTGCTCGCCTGCCAGCCGTGTCAACCAGCCGATTTGCCTGAGCCACCGGAGTCTGAAGGCCGCAGCCAGTCATGTGTATCTGCTGCTTCTATCCACTCTACATGTATCTATGTACCTGCAGCTTGCCCAGCCCGGGCTGATTATCATCCATCGGGACCCGGGCTGGACTCGTCTGAAATCACAGCCTAAGCAAAAGCAACTTCAATCATCTGGTGGCCGTGCAGCTTGCCCAATGTAAATCGCAGTGTACCATCCTGCAGCTCAAACTCCAGGGGTTTCATCTCCGGCACGCATGTGACTGACTTGACATCTGCCGGCACCTTAACTGCCACTTCCAGGTTGTAAAGAGGAATGACATCCTCGATTATGTCGATCTCCTGGCTGCGGCGTTCAGGTATATAGTGCAGCAGGTGAACCACCCAGCGGTTTTCCGGCGGCTGTTCATTGACCGTTGCCAAGACGGTGGTAGGCCCGTTGTGGGACAGCAGCGGCTGACCCATCAAGAGCTCAATGGCATTGAGCAGCAGCTGCTTGCACCACCGGGGCGCGTTCCTGTTATAGAGTGTAAATACTGGATGGGCAAAATAGACTACATCTCCATTCCGCACTATAGCCGGCTGGACCACCTTCCCCGATGAGGGGGTCTGCCTGTGTGAACAGAAGTGTTCCCAAGTGCGGTCAAAGTAGGACGCGACCACATCGGCTAGAACCTCAGCATTGGTATCTGCTTCGATCTCCACCGCCTTAATGTACATAGCGTGTTCCGTTGGCGGCAGGCCTTTACCGATTGCCCCATACGGAAGGATGTAATCCACATACTGCAGGAAACCGCCAACTTCCCGTCCTCCGGCCGGCAGCCCATCATCGGCCAGCTGCGGGTTGTCCTTCAGGCGTACACCTAGGTTCTTCAAGGCAAACTCTGTGCCATCAAGGTTAAGGCCTGAAAGCCCTGTCACAATCAACTTGCCGCCTGCTTCCACATACTGCTCAAGCTTAGCTGTCACCGTTTCAGTCAGTCTGACCCCATCCGGCAGGATCAACAGGCGGTAGGTATCAAAGCAGCTGCGGGTATCCAATATCTCAAATTGATGCCCTGCTTCTTGCAGCATCTGCACAGCCCCGGCAGTGGCAACTGGGACCCGCTCTCCGGTGAACTCCTCAGTAGTCACAACGCCAATCTCGCTCACAGCCCTTGCACCGCGGCACCACGGCTCTTTCTTCTCCACCTGGCTGTAGACAGAACCGATCAGCTCATACACATGCTCATCGATCTTGCCGCTGGGATGCAGCTGATCACCAATCTCACACTTGCAGTTGAGGGCCAGCATGCGGAAACACTCAAACTCCAAGGCAGCTTTATTCTTGAACGAATGAAAATCACCCCAACTGGTGTGGAACTTGCCAGTATGGGAGACACAGTCGATGCCTAGATTCCTGGCATAGCGGGCAGTTAACGGGAAGTGCATGTACCCCCAGCCTCCGCTTGGGAGAGATTCCAGTTCAAAATGTGAGTAGGCATCCTTGGACTCCCGCACGAAGGGGCCGATGTGGCCGGCATTGAAGAAAATAGTTGCATCTGGATTGCGCTCCCGCACAAACTGAGATAGCTCTAGTCGGAAGTTGTCCAAAACCGTCTTGTTATAAGCAAGACGATCTGCTTCTTTAGTAGGGTCTAAGCCTGCTTCCTTCATGCCCTGTACGCAGTACCGGCAGCTGCAGTCGTAGGGTTTGACAATATCAAAGAAAAAGCCGTCTACCGGCAGCATTTCCAGAATCTCTTCCACATGGGCCCAAACAAAATCCCGATAGGGCGTATTCACACAAAGGTCTTGGTAGAACCCAGCTTCATACGGCTTGGTCCCTGAGAGCTCACCCTCAGGCCCAATTGCCCGCCACTCAGGATGCCGCATAGCTGTATAGTAGTCCCACTGTATGGTGGTGTAGATGGGAGCTCGGATGCCGTACTTGTGGCAGGCTTCTATCTGCTCTAACAGCAAATTGCGGTTAACCAAATTGGGATGGACACGCTCTGGAAACCGCTTGGAATCAAAATAGATCAATCCATGATGGCACCGTGCAAAACACGTAATGGAATCTACCCGGGCCTTGTCCAATGTACGGGCAAACTCTTCTCCGTCAAATTCGGCGCCAACCATCGGTATATGCTCACTTGTATGGAAGTCCAGATGGATCTGTCGAAAACGCAGCTCCGTCACCAAATATTCCCTCCCTGAAAATACTGGCTCTCATAGACTCCTTCGTCTTGACACACAACACCAACAAGGCTTGATTAGAGCCTCACCCCCTTGCTTGTTCCAGTTAGTTAGCGCGCAAGCACTGAGCGCCACTCTCCTGCCGCCCCAATCCAAGCATGAGTTGCTAAATGTCTCTTAATGTCAGAATATCATTAAACCTTCCATTAGCCAAGGAGACATAATTGCCGCGTTGGAGTGGAATGGGGCAGCGTTAGTTGAACAACTCCAACGCTGCCCTTTCACAAAATGGTGTGAACTGATGCTTAGCAAGCTCCTCGCCAATCTATACCGACCCATCTCAGACTTACCTCATATCACGAGAGCCCCTATCTCATATCTACTATGACGCCATCAGGATCCCAGAGATCCTCCCAGTCCCGAGCTCCCTCCCAGAGAAATACCTGCCCTTTGATCAAACGGCAGTTCTTGTCTATCTTGGCTATAGCCTGCATATCTTCTACTGTTAGCGGTTCCGACACAGTGCAGGCAATGTTGGCCAGGTAATGCTCCCGGTTCACAGCAAAGGGAACAGGGACTTGTCCCCGCTGGACAGCCCACTTCACGCACACCACCGCGGGGTGGACATTCAACCTTTCGGCGATTTCCACGATCACCGGATCCTCGATGTCCACTGTATCCTCCGGAGTCCTGTCTCGATCGGGACGATTGGGCGAACCGATGGGACAAAATCCAATGGGCAATATATCATTCTCTAGGCAGAACTCGAACAACTCCGCCTGCTGAAAATGGGGGTGCAGCTCCATCTCGTTACAGGCAGGCTTGATGCGGGCATCCTGCAGAAGCAGCCTCAGTTTGGGGATGGTCATATTGGATGTCCCGACATGCCTCACCAACCCCAATTCCACCAGCCGCTCCAGCTGCTGCCATGTCTCCATGTACTCATCGTGGGAATACGGCTTAGCATTGGGGTCCCGTTCAGTGCCCTCAGCTCCCGGCCGGTGGTAGTTCCTAAACGGCCAATGGATGAGGTAAAGATCTAGATAGTCCAGCTGCAGGTCCCGCAACGACTGCTTACATGCAGGAATGACATCCTCTGGAGCGTGCTTGTCATTCCAGAGTTTGGACGTTATCCATAGATCCTCCCGCGGTACACCGCCCCCCATGATGGCCTGCAGCGACTCGCCAATCAAGTGTTCATTGCCGTATACGGCGGCACAATCGAAATGGCGATAGCCTACCTCAGCAGCGCCCAGCACCGCCGCGGCAATTGA
>LSQX01305761.1_pt1 | contig 19193 bp, 14 predicted proteins | sample 654561 | NCBI WGS metagenome assembly LSQX01 (sample SAMN04489861, study PRJNA283612) | anaerobic digester metagenome | isolation source: 4 biogas reactors fed with cattle manure at either 37C or 55C with and... | place: Denmark: Kongens Lyngby | collected 2014
GCAATAGCCTCTGGAACGCGCGTCCGATTAAACCTCCACGAATTTCCGCGCCGCCCCCGCCGAACCGCCCCACCGCTCAGTCAAAATTCGCGCAATAATCACACCGCATCCGGTGCACCCTCGTCAGATTCTCCAGACAGCACGCATCCGACTTCTCCAAATCCGCAAAATGGATCACAATGCGGTAACCACCGTTTTCCGGATCGCAGCCCACCACCACCCCGCAGCAGCGGATCTTGCTCGGCTCTTCCTCCGAACCTACCGGACGCATGGCAATATCGAACTCATACATGGAAAACAATTTGATTTGCCGCGGGGAGATAAACCTCATGCCGAGGTGGCAAATATGGAGGTCCTCCAGGGGGCCCAACGAGTCTTCCGCGGCCAAAGCCAGCGACACCCGGTACTCGCCGAAAGAATAACTTACTGCTGTCATGTCACATACCAATTCCTATTCATTCTCCCCCGACAGCCCAAATCTACCGCTCTTTTCCGGCCTGTCAAACGACCCCGCCACCGTCAGATCCCCAGCAGACGTTTCCGGCAGGCCTCATGGCGGCGCTTTTCGCGCCGGGCCCAGGCCGCGGCCTCGCGAATCCGCGCGTTCAGCGCGACCAGATCGAGCCCGCCCGTCGCGCCCAGGTGGGTCTTGGCCGCCAGCGCCGCGTCAGGATCGCCGCCCGCCAGCTCGCCGATGCGCGCCTTGACCTCGCGGTAGGCGTCGCGGAAAGGCATGCCCCCCGCCACCAGCTCGAGCGCCCGGTCCGTCGCGAACACCTCGGGCCCGAACCCGCGCCGCAGCGCCGGCTTGTCCACCTTCAGCCCCGCCACCAGCGGACGCATGACCGCCAGCGACGACACCGTCAGGTCGAAGCCCTCGAAAAACGGCGCTTTAGCCTCCTGCAAATCCCGATTGTAACCCGACGGCGCCGCCCGGACCATCTCCGCCACCGTATGCGCATGGCCCAGCACCTTCGCCGCCTTGGCCCGCAGCAGCTCGAGCACATCCGGATTGCGCTTCTGCGGCATGATGCTGCTGCCCGTCGTGAACGCCTCCGGCAGGGCGAAATAGCCGAACTCCGGCATCGAAAACAAAATCAGGTCCTGCGCCAGCCGCGACAGCGTCAACATCACCTGCCCCAGCGCCGACAGAATAACCGACTCGATTTTGCCGCGCGTCTGCCCGGCATGAATCACATTGTGCAGCGGCCGCGAAAACCCGAGCAGATCGCTCACCAGTTGCCGGTCAATCGCCAGCGGCACGCCATAGCCCGCCGCCGAGCCCAGCGGACAGCGGTTGTTCTGCGCATAGGCCGCCTGCAGCAACTCGAGGTCGTCCAGCAGCCCCTCGACCCAGGCCGACGCCCACAACCCCACGCTCGAAGGCATGGCTGGCTGCATGTGCGTCCGCCCCACCATCGGCGTCTTGATCTGCTTGCGCGCCAGCGCCAGCAACGCGCCCGCCAGCGCCGCGGCGGCCTCCGCCGCCTCGATCAGCCGCGCCCGCGCGAACAGCCTCAAATCCACCGCCACCTGGTCATTGCGGCTGCGCCCCACGTGAATCCGCCGCCCCAGCTCGCCCAACCGCTCCGTCAGCCGCCGCTCCACCGCCAGATGGACATCCTGATCCTCCAGGGTAATCTCAAAACGCCCCGCGGCGGCATCCCGCGACACCTTCGCCAGCTCCGTCACCACCTTCTTCGCCGCGGCGGCGCTCAACAGCGGCGGGTCCTGCGGAACGCGGCTAAGCATCTGCACGTGCGCCGCGGTTCCCAGGCAATCCGCCTCCACCAGGGCCAAATCCAGCACGCGATCCTGCCCGGCCGTATAGGCCAGGACATCGGCGTCTATTTCCCCCACCGTCGTGCGGCGCATGTCAGCGCTGAATCCGCTTGATCTTGAAAATGTGTTTCTTGGGGTCCGCCAAAACTTCCGGCGGCAACTCGATCCGCACGGTCTTGCCCTTGTCGCTGTCGTCCGTGGGCGGCGGAATCGAAGTCGTCTCGGCGTTGGTCACCGGCGAAGGGCTGACCGGCGGGGCCAACTGCTCCCTGGGCACTTCGATAATCCCGCCGGGAACCTCGAAGTTCTTCTCGCAGGACGGGCAATCAATAAACTGACCTGCCAGATCCTCCGGCCCGTGAAGGTCCTGTCCGCAGTGGGGGCATTTGAAACTCATTTCGGCCATGTTCGACTCCTCACAGTTTGCTGGACGCACTACTCCTACTCTCTGGAACCCAATCTACCACGCCCCTCCACGCTTGGAAAGTTATTTTGTGCCCCCCCCCCGCGCAAGCAGGTTGTCGTTAATAACTCACCCGCCACAGGCACAGGCCGTGTGCCGGAGCGGTTTCTACCCGGGCGGTTCGTCTCCGGGCCTCCAGCAGCGCAGTGGTTTCCTCGACGGACACCGCCCCCGTGCCCACGCGGATCAGATGCCCCGCCAGGCTCCGCACCATCTTGTAGAGAAACCCGTCCCCCACCGCCTTGATGGTCACCAGCGCCCCCCGCCGCGTCACCTGCAACTGCCGCAAAGTTCGCACCGTCTCGCCGATGTCCCGCCGCGGGTTCGCCGAAAACGATCTGAAGTCATGCGTCCCCTCCAGCAGCGCCGCCGCCGACCGCATGGCCGCCACATCCAGCGGCAAACGCACATGCAGCGCCTGACGCCGGTGCAACGGACAGGCCACCGGCGCGTTCCAGATACTGTAGCGGTATTCCTTCCCGGTGGCATCGAACCGCGCGTGAAAATCCGGCCGCGCCCGCCGCGCCTTGACCACCCGCACCGACTCCGGCAGCAGCGCGTTCATCGCCAGTTGCAACTGCCCCGGCTTCCAGCCCGCCGGCACATCCAGGTGCGCCACCTGGGCCCGCGCGTGCACCCCGGTATCCGTCCGCCCGCTCGAAAACACCCGCACCTTCCGCCCCGTCAGCTCCTGCACGGCGCGCTCGAGCGCGCCCTGCACCGTCTCCCGCCGCGGCTGCACCTGCCAGCCGAAAAAATCCGCGCCATCATAGGCCAGTTCCAGCCGCATCCGCCGGAATCCCTCCGGCGGCGGCACCCGTTCCGTCTCGCGCCGAGGTCCTCGTTGACTCACCATTCCGGCTCCTCCTCCGCGACCCCGCCCCCGCCCGCGTCCAGATAGCTCTGCAAAATAATCTGCGCGGCCAGCTTGTCCACCACCCCCTTGCGCTTCTGCCGCCGCGCGCCGGCTTCGATCAAAACCGCCTCCGCCATCCGCGTGCTCAACCGCTCATCCCATCGTTTCAGCGGAATATCCGTCCGTTTCGCCAGTTCCGCCATAAAAAGTTCCGTACGCTCCGCCCGCGGCCCGCGCGACCCATCCATATTCAACGGATATCCCACCACAATCGCCCCCGCCCCCTCCGCCGCCGCCAGCCGCGCCACGGCCGCCGCCGCCTGCTCGACCTGGCTGCACTCCAGAATTTCCCGCGGAAAAGCAATCACCCGGGCCTCGTCGCTAACCGCCACACCCGTGCGCCGATCGCCAAAATCTATGCCCAGAACCTTGCTCATCGCCCTAACCTGAATAATTCAGGCCAAAGCCTAACCCACCTCCCCAACACGAACAATCCCCAAAAAACACACCAAATCAGCTCAAAATCAGCCCCAAACCGCCCCGAAATCACCAAAATCCGACTAAAATCCGCCCGAAATCACGTAAAACCACCCGTTTTGGCGCGCTTGCCCGAAAAATCACCCGTTTTTGCACGCTTCCCCGCAAAATTTGTCGCTTGCCCGAAAAAAACACCCGTTTCCCATCCCCCGATGCCCCAAAACACACCCTTGCGCCTCGCGCCCCCCTCGCACTGAAAACCCCTCAAAAATTCACATTTTCAGCAATTTGCGCCCGATTTTTACAATTTCCGCCCCATTTCGGCCGGTTTCGGCCCGATTTTACGCAATTTTCGCATTTTCAGGGCAAAAAATTGGCTTTTCCACACCATGGATCCCGCAGGCGCGGGACCACGGTGTGGAAAATGAGGCGTTTTTGGCGGTGGAAAAATGGAGTCGCCGAAGCCTGAGCGGGGAGGGAATGTTTTGAGGCTCAATATGCTCAAAAATGAGTCTCAATTTTCGCTACTATTTTGACAGAAAAGTATTACGAAAGTGCACAATCGTAATACTGCGTGCTGATTGGGAGCCAGGTTAAAGGATGGGGAAGCCGATGTTTTTCAGGTAGTCGAAGGTTGGGTCATAATAGGTTGCGGCGCGGGTGGGGTCTTCTGGGTCGCCCTGGGGCACCACAATCACCATGCCTTGGCGGGCGCGAGTCAGTAAAACCCGATAGGCATTTTCGAGGTATTTTTGCCGATCTGGCTTGTGCACTTTATTCCAGCGCTTGCCGACGAACGAAAAGTGTTTCCATTGGCGGTTATCCATGCGCAAATCGCCATCCCAGGTAACGCAGGCCCAATCCACTTCGAGGCCCTGAATATCAAATTCGGTGGCGACATCTTCGAGATAGTAGGATGAGCGCACATCTTCTTTGCCGGCCAGAAACCAGTGGATCGGGTTCATTTTGGCTTTGACGTGAATGCAATGGGGTCGCAGTCGCTCGGCGCTGGATGAGGCCACCAATCCGTAGCGTTCGGTGCCCCGAGCTTGTTGCCGCAACCATTGTTTGGCCCGTTGGACGTCGCGCGTGAGAACGATCGGGTAGTTGGCGCTAATTTTCCGCAAGGTTTCTTGGGCCGCCTCGGGACGGATGTCCAAAATTTCTTTCACCAGTTGCGAGACATGTTCCGCGCGATAGGACCGCATGGACACACTCAGGTGCAGATCACCGTGATAATACACATGAGGGCGGGTGGCGATGCTCTCCAATACCCGTGTGGCATCGTATTCTTTATCGGTGAGCCGTCCCGAAATATGGATGTGCCAATCGGGAAAACGGCGGTTCAGCGCGTCAATCCACTCGGAAATCCCCGCTTCGCCGGTATGAATTTCCTGTCCGCCACCCACGAGGCAAATCACCACCCCCCAATCCTGATGGCGATCCACGCACGAGATTAAAAATTCGGGCTCCGATTGATCGAAATTTGGCCGCTTTTTCTTTTGGCGCATGAAGGTGCTGGTCTGTTTGCGGTCCCACGCCCGCTGGGCTTCGTCGAAGAGGGCCACGTGATCAAAGGGAGGTCCTGGATCGCGCAAGCATTCGTCGCGATAGTGGTACACATTTTGCACAAAGGCTTTGACGTTGCGATGGGCCTCGCCTTTGGTCAGTTTGCCGCCTTGTTTTTTGGTGCGGCGCACTTGATCTCTGGCCAGAGCTTCTTGCAAGACCTTGACCAGAGGGCCATTGCCGGAGAGGAATACGCTGAAAACATCCTCTTTGGAGCTCAAATGTTTGGTGGCGATATTGAGTCCCACCAACGTCTTGCCAGCGCCCGGAACTCCGGTCACAAAACAGATGGCCTTATGTTTTTGGGCCTTGGCGTTGGCGATGATGTTCGAGATGGCCTGGGTGGTTTCGCGCAGATTGATTGCGCTGGCATCGCTGCGCGAGATTTCAGCCACATGATGTCCACGATAGAGCGCCAAAGCGGCCTCAACAATGGTGGGAGTGGGGCAATAGCGCCCGGTTTCCCACGACTCGGGCACAATCGCTTGCTCCTGAATATGAGCCAGCGCGTACAGCAGAACATCGGGCAGCGATTCCGCATTGCATTTGAGGGGAGCCACCACCTTATCATTGCGCGCGCTTGTTTTTAGCTGAACAGGGTGCACAGGCGCCTGAGTCGCAATCAAAATCGGCACAATATGGACGTTGTGGGAGGTCTCATGAAAGTTTTTCAGGTCCAGGGCATAGTCCCATACCTGATCAATGTCGTGAGCCAGATATTCGGTTTCGCCCACCTTGAATTCGAGGACAAACAAGCAGGGGCCAATCAGTAAAACCACATCAATCCGCGCGCCAATTCGAGGAATGGAATACTCAAAGAAAAGGTGTCCCGAAGACCCTTGAAGACCCTGTTGGAGAATCGCAATTTGATCGTTCCAAGCCGCCACTTGCGTCGGCAGAATTTCAAACTCAGAATGGGTGGTCAGAGTTCCAATGATCTGAGCGGGATCCGATTTGAGAAAGCGCTCAATCGTACCGGAATAGCAGGCACGGATCATGTCATTACTTTAGCCCGAGCAAGTTCCACTCGACCAGGGCAAAGTTGCGGGATTGCGAGATTGGGCAATTCGGGTGCTGTCACGCCATGGCGATGGCGGAAAACGGGCGGGGGCGGCAGTTTTCCACGCCATGGATCCCGCAGGCGCGGGACCATGCCGTGGAAAACGGGGCGTTTTAGCGGGGGAGAAATTGAGTCGCCGAAGCCTGAACGGGGGGTGGAAGGCTTTGAGGCTCAATAGGGTCAAAAATGAGTCGAAAATGGGCGAAATTGGCTAAAAATAGGCGATTTTGGACGATTTTGGGCGATTTTTGAAGTTTTTTGGGGTGGTTTGGGTCGCTGGATTTTCCACGCCATGGAAACTTTTTTGGCGATTTTTCCACGCCATGGAAAATAGTTTTCCACGGTGTGGAAAAATGGGTAATTTTTGAGGATTTTGGGCCCCAAAACCGGCGTTTTTCCCTCCAAAAACAAGATGGAGCCGGCGATCGGACTCGAACCGATGACCTGCTGATTACAAATCAGCTGCTCTGCCAACTGAGCTAAGCCGGCCCATACAACTATGGCTACTATGCCTTATGTTGCCGCCGACTTCAACCCTGCCGAATGGGGCAGAATCGTCGCGCCCGCTTTTATGCTTCCATGCTGCGGCCTGGCCGCATCCATGTTGATGAATAATCCAGGCTAACGGATTTTGTTGGCCTCGCGCCGGGCGGCGATAATCTGCTCGGTCAGGAAGAAGGGCACGGCCTCGTAGTGCTCGAACTGCATGGCAAAGCCCGCGCGCCCCTGGCTCAGGCCGCGCAACACGGTGGCGTAGCCGAACAGCTCGCTCAAGGGCACCAGGCCGTGAATGACCCGCTGCCCGCTTTTTTCTTCCATGGTTTCTATTCGTCCGCGCCGCTGGCAGATGCTGCCGACCGCCGCGCCCATGTAGTCCTCGGGGGTGGTCACTTCCACGGACATCAGCGGCTCGAGCAGCAGGGGCCCCGCCTTCAGGCTCAGCTCCTTGAACGCCGCGCGCCCGGCTTCCTCGAACGCCATGTCGGACGAGTCCACCTCGTGATGGGACCCGTCGAACAGCACCGCGCGCACGTTGACCACCGGATAGCCCGCGTAGGCGCCGCTGAGCATCGCCTTCACGATGCCCTTTTTGACCGCCGGAATGTACTGCGTCGGGATGCGACCGCCCACCACCTCGTTGACAAACTCGAAGCCCTCGCCCGCCTTGAGCGGCTCGAGGCGCAAATGGATGTGCGCGAACTGCCCGCGCCCGCCGCTCTGCTTGACGTGCCGGTACTGGCCCTTGACCACCTGCGTGATGGTTTCGCGATAGACCACCTCCGGACGCCCCACCGCGGCGGCCACCCCGAACTCGCGCTTGAGCCGGTCCACAATAATCTCGAGGTGCAGCTCGCCCATGCCCGAGATGATGGTCTCGCTGCTTTCCTGGTCGAAGGAGACCGTGAAGGTCGGATCCTCGTCGGTCAGCTTGAAGAGCGCCGCGGACAGCTTGTCGTTGTCGGCCGGCGAACTCGGCGCGATGGCAATCGAGACCACCGGCGTGGGGAACTCGATCGAGGTGAGGTGCACCGGGCGGTTTTCGTCGCAAATCGTGTCGCCCGTGCGGGTGTGGGCCAGCCCCACAATGGCCACGATGTCGCCCGTTTGCGCCGTCTCCAGATTCTCGGAGTGGTTGGCGTGCATGCGCAGAATGCGCCCCACCCGCTGGGTTTTGCCCTGCGTGCTGTTGTACACGCTCTGCCCGGAGGTCAGCGTGCCGGAATACACCCGGATATAGGTCAGCTTGCCCGTGTGCTTGTTGGGCACCACCTTGAACGCCAGCGCGCTGAACGGCGAGTCGTCCGCCGGCTCGAGCTCGATCACCGTCTCGTCCGGATTCGCCGCCGAAATGATCGGCGGAATCTCGTTGGGCGCCGGCAGCAGGCTGACAATGCCGTCCAGCAGCTGCTGAATCCCCTTGTTGCGGAAGGCCGTGCCGCAAAACACCGGAATCAGCTTGCGCGCGATGGTTGCCTGGCGCAGGCCGCGCCAGATGTCCTCCTCCGGCAGATCGCCCGTCTCCAGAAACTTCTCGAGCAGCGCGTCGTCCTGCTCCGCGCACTTCTCGAGCAGCCTGGCCCGCCAGGTCTTGGCGGTTTCGAGCATGCTGGGCGCGATGTCCTCCTCGTGGAAGGCCCCCGCCTCGGGCTCGTCGAAAATAATCGCCTTCATGCTCACCAGATTCATGATGCCCTGGAAGGTCTCCGAGCACCCGATCGGCAGCACCACCGCCGCCGTGTTGGCCCCCAGCTCCTTCTCGATCTCCTCGAGCACGCCGAAAAAGTTTGCGCCCACCCGGTCCATCTTGTTCACGAAAGCGATCTTGGGCACCGCATACTTCTCGGACTGCCGCCAGACCTTCTCGGACTGGGGCTGCACCCCCCCCACCGCGCAAAACAGCGCCACCGCGCCATCCAGCACCCGCAGCGACCGCTCGACCTCGACCGTAAAGTCCACATGCCCCGGCGTGTCAATCAGCGTCACGAGATGCTCGTTCCACGCCAGCGTCGTGGCCGCGCTCTGAATGGTGATGCCCCGCTCGCGCTCCTGCACCATGAAGTCCATGGTGGCCGAACCCTCGTGCGTCTCGCCCAGCTTGTGGGTCTTGCCCGCGAAATAGAGCATGCGCTCCATCACGGTCGTCTTGCCGGCGTCAATGTGCGCCATGATGCCGATGTTGCGTATCTTGGAAATAGGTGTTGTTCTGGCCATGATCTGTCTCTGTTCTATTGGGTTGGGGGTCGTGAAATCATATCCGCCGCGGCAGGCCCGCCGCCACCGGATGACAAGTCAGGAAGGGGCGAAAGCTACGGCCTCGCGGCCGTTCGCGCAACCAGAAAATGTCGCGCACCTGTCCCTGGATCATTCATGCGACAAGTCCGGCCCGGATGCAAGGCACGTATGTTGGTGAATGATTCAGGCTACGGCTTCAGCGGCCGGTTGTCCTGCAGCAGGCGGTACACCCGCTGCTGCCCGGCCCGCACGCGGTCATGCACCACAATCGGCTCGCCCGTCACCAGGCCGGGGATGTTGACCGCGTCCGGCAGCGCCCGCCACTTGGAACGCGCGCTCATGCTGTCGGCATACAGAACCGTGTAATACATCCCCTTGCGTCCGATCCAGGAAATGGTGATCTGATCGCCCGAGCGCGCGGTGGTCAGCGTGGTCTCGCGCACCGGCTGCAGCTCCTCGCGCACCGTCATGCACCCCCCCGCCGCCAGCGCCAGCGCCAGACCGACCGCCAACCAGCCCGCTGCCTGCCAGCTCTTGCGCACCGCGCGATCTCCCGCCAGCCGGTCCGGTCCGCTTACGGAGCCGGAATCTCCACCACGTCCGCCGCGGGAATCTCGATCGGCTGAATCGCTGCGTCCCCTTCCGGCGCGCGCGTGCGGCGCGAACGGGTGAAATATTTGAACAGGCCCGGCTTCGGACTCCTGACCGGCGCCGACTCGTCATACCAGCTCTCGCGCCGCGCGGCCTCGGCCTCCTCGGCCTTCAAATTCGTCAGCGTCAGGTTGTAGCGCCCCGCGAACCAGCGCCAGTCCGCCGGCGTGAAAGGAATATAGCGCCCGATGCCGTTGACCAGCTCATGCGTCTCGAGGTTGGGCAGCTGGACCACCTGGTTGCACCACGCATTGATCGCCCGCAACTCCGCCGGCAGCAACGCGTCATCGCCCAAAAACGCCGTCCGGTCCGGATACGTCTGCAAAAACGCGCCGGTCTGATAATCCGTCAGCGAGAGCGCCATCCATTCGTAGCCGTTCCACACGTGCAGCACCGGCTCCTCCAACGTGCCCTGATAGCTCACCAGCACCGTCGGATAACGCCGGGCCACGTCAAACGCCACCTGCATCACCGAATACCGCGACGGCACCACCAGCAGCACGGTGTCGCTCTGCGCGACCGCCGACGACACCGCCGGTGCGCTCAGGACCATCACCGCCGCCAGGAAAATCCAAATCAGTTTTTTCATCTGCGCTCTCCTTCGATTCTGACGAGATCAACGGTCATTAAGCACGATCCCCACCGCCTTGGCAAGCCCTCCCCGCCGTCTTTCTCCCCGCTCTGGCCGCCGCCACCGCCAATTGTCCCAACGCGATCCCGCCATCGTTCGGCGGAATATCCCGGTGCCGCCAAACCCGGAACCCCTCCTCCGCCAGCCGCCGCGCCGCCCCCGCCGTCAGCCGCCGATTCTGAAAACATCCGCCCGACAAACATACATCCGCCAGCCCCTCGCGCCGCGCCGCCGCCACCATCATCTCGACCAGCATGGCATGAAACCGCGCCGCCGCCACCGCCGGCTCCTCGCCCCCCGCCAGCAGCTCCTCCATCATCGGCTGCCAGTCCAGCTCGTTCCCGCGCCACCCGAAAGGATACGCCGGCGCGGCCACCTCCCCCGCCAGCGCCTCGAGGCGCATCGCCGCCTGCCCCTCGTGCGCCATCACCTGGCACACCCCCAGCAGCGCGGCCACCGCGTCAAACAGCCGCCCCGCGCTGCTCGTCCGCGCCACATTCAGCCCGCCGCGCAGCAGCCCCTCCAGCGCCGCCGCCTCCTCCGCCGACAGCCCCGGCGCAGGCGCGGCGGAGCCCATCTCGCGCAGCACCCCCAGCGCCGCCCGCCGCGGCTCCTTCGCCGCCGCATCCCCCCCCGCCAGCGAAAACGGCCGCAGCCAGGCCGCCCGCCGGTACTCCGCCCGCGTGCACACCAAAAACTCCCCGCCCCAAATCGTGCCATCGTCGCCCAGCCCCGTGCCGTCCCAGGCAATCCCCAGCACCGGCCCCTCCAGCCCGTGCTCCGCCATCACCGCCGCGATATGCGCGTGATGGTGCTGCACCAGCTCCGGCGCGGCGCACAACCCGGCCGCCCCCCGGCTCGACGCGTAATCCGGGTGCAAATCCGCCGCCGCCCGCTCGAGCGTCAGCCCGTGCAAATCCAGCAAATCCCGCACCGTCTGCGGCCACAAACGCGCCGCGCCATCGTGATCCAAATCACCGATGTGCGGCCCTAGCACCGCGTTGCCGCCCGCCGTAACCGCCACCGTATTCTTCATTTGCGCGCCCCCCCCCAGCCAGCCGTCCGGCGCGCCCGGCAGCGCGATCGTCCCCGGCGCCAGCCCCCGCCCCCGCCGCATCATGATCGGCCCGCCCTCGCACACCGCCAGCACCGAGTCATCCATCGGCCGTACAATCGGCCGGTCATGCAGCAAAAAGAAATCCGCGATCCCCCCCAGCCGTTCCAGCGCCTCGGCGTTGTCAATGCAGATCGGCTCATCCGAGATATTCCCGCTCGTGGCCACCACCGCGAAGCCCAGCTCCGCCATCAGCAAATGATGCAGCGGCGTGTACGGCAGCATGGCCCCCAGCCACGGCAGACCCGGCGCCACCTCCGCCGCCAAGTCATCGCCGCCCCCCCGCCGCCGCAACAGCACAATCGGCGCAGCCTGCGACTCGAGCCACCCGCCCTCCGCCGCCGACACCTCGCAAGCCGCCTCGATCGCCTCCCGCGACGGAAACATCAGCGCGAATGGTTTTTCGTCGCGCCGCTTGCGCTCGCGCAGCCGCCGCACCGCCGCCCCGTCGCGCGCGTCCGCCATCAGATGAAACCCGCCCAGCCCCTTCACCGCCACAATCCGCCCCCGCCCCAGCGCCGCCGCCGCCGCGCGCAGCGCCTCGTCGCCCTCCGCCAGCGCCTCCCCCGCCGGCCCCGCCCAGGTCAGCCGCGGACCGCACACCGGACACGCGTTGGGCTGCGCGTGAAAACGCCGGTCCGCCGGATCCCGATACTCCGCCGCGCACGCCGCGCACATCTCGAACCCCTTCATCGTCGTATGCGCCCGGTCATAGGGGAGCTGCTCGACAATGCTGAACCGCGGCCCGCAGTGCGTGCAGTTGGTGAACGGATACCGGTGGCGCCGGTCGCGCGGATTCATCACCTCCGCCAGACAGGCCGGGCAGGTCGCCAAATCCGGCAGCACCAGCGCCACGCGCGCGCCCGCGCCCTCGGCGCTCGAACGGATCTCAAACCCCGGCGGCAGCTCCACGCCCGCCGCCCCCCCCGCGATCGCTTCGACCCGCGCCGCCGCCGGCAGCAGCCCGGGCAGCTCCGCCTGAAACCGCGCGATGGCCTCCGCCGCCCCCCCCAGCGCCACCTCCGCGCCCGAAGCGTCATTCCGCACCCAGCCGCGCAACCCCAGCCCCCGCGCCAAACGAAACACCACCGGTCGGAACCCCACCCCCTGCACCCGCCCCCGCACCCGCAGTACGACCGCCTCGTCCACCGCCGCTCCCAAGGGATCAGCCCGGCGCGGCGGACAGCGCGGCGGCCAGCCGGTCCAACGCCGGCTGCTGCTGCTCGCCGCTGGCCATGTTCTTGACCGTGGCCACGCCCTGCGCCAGCTCGTCGTCGCCCCGGATCACCGCCCAGGCCGCCCCCGCCTTGTTGGCCGCGCGCATCTGCGATTTCAAACTCCCGCCCGGCGTCATCCGGCAGGCCACCCCCGCCGCGCGCAGCTCCTGCATCAGCCGCAGATTCTGCTGTTGGGCCTCGTCGCCCAGCGCCACCAGCCAGGCCAGCGGCGGCGGATCGCTCATCAGCGCCGCGTCGCGCCCGGTCGCCTCGAGCATCGCCACCACGCGCTCGAGCCCGATGGCAAACCCCACCCCCGCCAGCTCGCGCCCGCCCAGACTGATCCGGTAGCGCCCGCCCCCCGCGATCGCGTTCTGCGCCCCGAGGTGGCTGCCTTCGATCTCCCAGACCGTGTGCTCGTAATAGTCCAGCCCGCGCACCAGCCGCGCGTCGAGCTCATAGGGCACGCCCAAATCGTCCAAATAACGCGTCACCCCCGCCAGATAGTCGCGCGACTCCTGCGCCATGAAATCGGTGGGCGCGGGCGCTCCGGCCACAATCTTCCGGCAGCCCTCGTTCTTGCAATCCATCACCCGCAGCACGTTCTCGGCCAGCCGCCGTTGGCAGTCCCCGCAAAGATCGCCATGATGCGGCGACAAATATTCGCGCAGCCCCGCGGCCACCTGCGCGCGGTCCGCCCCGCTGCCGCGCGTGGACAGCTTGAGCGTGCAGTCCGTCAATCCCCACGCGCGGAAAACATCCAACTGCAGCGCCAGGATTTCCGCGTCCACCAAAGGCGACGGCGCCTCGAGGCACTCGACCCCGAGCTGGTGAAACTGACGCCGGCGCCCGGCCTGCGGCCGTTCGCTGCGGAACATCGGCCCGATGTAATACCAGCGCGCCCCGTCGGTCTCCTGCGGTCCCAGCCCCGCCGCGTGGCGCATCACCCCCGCCGTGCCCTCCGGGCGCAGGCACAACCGCCGCCCGCCCTTCTCGAACACATACATTTCCTTTTGAACCACGTCGGTCGTTTCGCCGATCGACCGCGTAAAGACCGCCTCGAACTCCACCACGGGAGTCCGCAGCTCCTCGAAACCGTAGCGCAACAGCGTGGCGCCCGCCGCGCGCTCGAGCCCCTGCCACAGCCGAACCTCCGGCGCGGTGATGTCCGACATGCCCTGAACGGGCCGATGGGCGGAAGACATGGGGCTACCTCAAGAATGCGGCGCCCGGCAAGAACCGCGCCGCGGGGACCAGCAACATGCCGGCTCAGTTCGGCCTGAACATGTCGCGCATGGTTTTCCCCGGACGAAAGCGCACGACCTTCTGCTGGGGAATCACCACCACCTGATCGGGCTTGTGCGGATTGCGCCCGACGCGCGGACGACGCTCGCGCACGTCAAACACCCCGAAGTTCCGAAACTCGATCGTCTGTCCCTCGCGCAGGGCCTCGACCATCGAGTCCAGCGTCTTTTGGATCACGGTCAGGACCTGTTGCTGGGTCAAGCCGGTTTCCTTCGCAATGCGGTTGGCCAAATTGCGTTTTGTAATATTCTGCTGCATCAGACTGCTCACCTTCCCCAACGGGCACGACCATCTCCCGTTGTCATCAGTGTCACCATAGGCGATTCCAGGCGTCCGGGTCAAGAACAACCCGCCGCAAACCGACCGCGCCCGTCACTGGCCCCGCGGCACGCGCAGAGTCTTGCGCGGATGCGGTGCCGCATTCGGAAAAATCGCCTCGATCCGCCCCCGGAAATCATGCGGCAAATCCATCCCCTGCTTGTCGAACTCCTTGACGGCCTTGCCGTTGGCGGTCACCCGCTCGGGCTGGCCATAGCGCGGCCACCACAGGCGATAGCCCTCCGGCGGGCGGGCCTCCCCGCCAATCTCCACCACAAAGCGGTTCTGATTCCACGAGCCGTGCAAATCCAGCAACCCGTGCGCGGTCGGCGCGTTGACCACGCTGAACCCGTCGCCATGCTGCAGCCATTCCGCCGGCGCCCCGCAAAACAGGTCCAGCCGCCGCCCGACCTCCTGCACCGCCAGCCCGCGCACCCCCAGCACAAACGCCGCCGCCATCCGCGGGTCCGGCATCACCCCCGGCGTCGCGCCCCCCGGCAGCGGCGCGCCCGTCCGGGAAAGCCAGCCGTGCCAGCCCTTCGGCCGACGCCCGGCCAGCAGCGCGCCCAGCACCTCCCGCGCGTAGCCCCCGCGCCCCATCGAGGCCAGCGGCGTCAGCATCAGCGCCTCGGTCACCGGCTGGCGCGAACGCGTCTCCGCCTCAAGAAACCCCTCATAAAAATAATCAAGGCTGCTCTGCAACTCGTGCGGCTCCACCAGGTCCGTCTCCGCGCAGGGCCAGAACAGCAGCGCCACCGTCAACGGCTCGAACTCCGCGCCCTCCGCGTAGGCCGGCAGCCAGGCCGAGTCCCGCCGGTCCAGATGGGCCCGCAGCGAGCGCCCCACCGCTGCCTTCAGCCGCCCGTAGTGGCGGTCCGCCCACTCGGCGTCCTCGTCCTGCCCCAGCAGCATCGCCGCCGCCTGCAGCTCCTTCCAGCCCAGCAGCACCCACACGTGATCGGCATAGGCATGCTTCGGACGCTCGCGCGAAACCGGCAGCAGCCCCTCGATCAGCTCCCGCTCATCCGACGGAAGCAGCGCCTCCTTGCGCTCCATCCCCGCGCGCAGCCCCGCCACCCGCTCCATCGCCTGCTTCATCGCCGGATACTGCCGCTGCAGAAAATCCATGTCCTTCGAAAACCGGTAATCCTCCAGCACCATGAACACAAACTGACCCTGCGACCCATGCCAGCCGGCGTGCTCCTCGGGCGCCCCCTCCTTGCCGTTGGGCATCATCACCGGCGGCACCCACCCGTCCGGCGTCATGCTCGCCGCCACCCGCTCGATCTCCGCGCGCGCCTCCTCCCCCCGCCCCGCCCGCAGCAGCGCCGCCACCTTCAGCGCCACCGACTCCAACGCCTCGCCGCGCCCCTGGTTCACCGAGGCGCTCAGCCCCAGCAACCGCCCCACCTGCGCGTGCAGACACTCGATCATGTCCGGCTGCGCCACCCTCGGCGCGAACAACCCCGTCCGCTCACGCCACGCCCACGACGCCTCGTCCCACGCCCGGTCAAACGCCGACGCCAGCCCCGCGCCCCCCCCCTCCATCTCCGGCCAAAACGCGTTCTGCTTCCTCGCTCTCCCGCGCGACGACGCCGCCCCCAGCACCACCATCCGCGCCTGCTCACCCGGCTCCAAACGATAATCCAACCACCACGCCGCCGACGCCAGCCCCTCGCGGTCATACGCCGTCGTCCCCTCCGGCGTCTCCCCCTTCAGGAAAAACCGCGACACATCCCCGCCGTCAAACGCCGCGCACCCGAACGGCAGCTCCGCGTCCGCCACCGCGAAAATACGCCGCCCGTCCGCCCACAGCTCCTGCCCGCCCGCCGCTGGCATCACCTGCCGCAGCCGCAGCATCGGCTCGAGCCCGCCCCCCGCCCAGCGCGGCGGCACCCGCAACGGACGCGCCACCCACGCCAGCCGCCCCGTCTGCACCATCAGCGACTCATTCGCCAGCACATACTCCGCCGCCGCCACCTGTTGGCGCGCCCCGGGCCACGGCATCGCCCGGATTCGCAGCGACACCCCCCCCGGCAGCCGCCACACCGTCTCCGGCAGCGGCACCCCGTCCTCCGCCAGACGATGCTCCACCGCCTCCGCCTGCTTGGCCGTCCACACCTCCCCCTCCGCCAGCACCAGCGGCATCAGCGCCGGGCTGCGCCAGTCCGCGGCAAACGCCCCCCACTCGTCCAGCAGGCACTCCGCCCCCTTCGCCTCCAGACAGGCCGCCACCGTCCAGTAGCTCAACCGGCCGCGCAGTACATCCGGATACACCCCCTCCGGCGCCTGCTGCGCCGCCACCTCGAGCAGACTCCACGGACGCGCCGTCCCCTCCGCCCCCCGCAGCGTCAGCTCCGCCACCTCGAAACCCTCCTCACCCGACGCCCCCCCGAACGCCAACCGCAAATACTGCGCCTCCAGCGCCTCCGCAAACATCAGCACGTCAAAATCGCCCCCGCTCGAATGGATTTGACCCACCGAGGCCCACGCCTCGCCGTCCGCCGAAGTCTCCACCACCACATTCGACGCGAACCCCAGCGCCCCCCACCCCAGCTTCATGCTCCCCACCGTCCACACCCGCCGCAAATCCAGCTCCAGCACCGAGCGCCCCGGCGCCTTCCACGTAGTCGCCGGATTCCCGTCCAGCAGCGCCTCCGCCACCGGCGCTGGCGCCCCGTCCACCAGGGCCAGCGGACGCTGCGCCAGCCCTTGGATCTCGATCCCCGCCAGCATCGCCCCCGCCGGCCCCGCCGCCCGCCGCACCACCAGCCGCACATACCGCGCCCGCGCCGGCGCGAACAGAACCTGATCCCAGCCCCCGTCTCCCGTCGTCGTCTCAAACTCCACCGCCCACTGCTCCCCCTCCAGACTCGTCAGCACCGCATACTCCGCCCCGTGCATCCGACCCCACTGCAGCGACACCCCGCAAACCGTCGCCGGCTTGCCCAGGTCCACCTCCAGCCAGTGTGGAAACTCCCCCGCCCCCTGCCACCAGCTATTCGTCGCCCCATCCAGCGCCAGCTCCGGCCCCCGCCCCTCCGCCGCGCCCGACGCCGAAACCGCCCAGCCCTCCTTCCCCGGAACCTCCAACCGCGACAGCCCCAAACCAGCGCACCCCCCCCCCGCCACCAGCAGCCCCGCCGCCAGCGCCGCCAACACCGCCCGCCACACCAAACCATCCGCCGCCATTCTCACACCCTCACCCGCCCGTTGTTCCCTGCTTCCATGCTCCCCTGCTCCCTGCTCCCTTGCTCCATGCTCGCCGCGCATGGCGCGGCGTCGCCCCCCCCCGCATCACGAGCCCCTCTGCCCGCTGTCCGTCCCGCGCATGCGGGATGGCATGCGGCAAAGGATTTTGAAAAACGAGGGGTTTTCCCGGCAAAATAAGGCGCGAATTTTTCGATGATGGCGCGTCGCGGGCGATCCCTCGCAGTACTTTAGTACGCGAGGGTCGTCCTCGACGCGTCAGCGCGGAAAAGGCGCACCTTGGTTTTGCCGCCTCGTTTTTCAAAATCCTTTGCCGCCTCCCCTGCCTCCACCACCCCCACCACACCATCAACCGCCCTCACCACCACCACCACCTCACCCACCAAACCTCTCCAACGTACGCCTCACCCGCGCCCCCACCCGCCCCCTCCCCAACACCTCCAGCATCTCAAACAACCCCGGCCCCACCGCCCTCCCCGACACCGCCACCCGCAACGGATGCACCAGCTCCCCCATCCCCCCCCCGCGACGCTCCGCCAACGCCCTCAACGCCGACTCCGTGCTCTCCGCCGAAAACACCTCGAGCCCCTCCAGCGCCGCCAGCTCCTCGCGCAGCACCTCCATCGCCCCCGGCTTCATCAGCCGCTTCTGCACGCTCTTCTCGTCATAGGCATACCCCTCGTCAAAGAAAAATCCCGCCTGCTCCCCCAGGTCCCCGTACAGCTTCACCCGCTCCCCCATGCAGGCCACCACCGCCTTGAAATACTCCGGGTCCGTCCCTGCCGGCAGCCGCCCCGCCCGCTCCATCGCCTGTCGGAAGCCCGCCACATTCTCCTCCAACCCGCGGCGCTTCAGGTGCTCGCCATTCATCCACAGCAGCTTCGTCATATCCATCTGACTCGGCGAGCTGCGCACCCGTCCCAGCTCGAACGCCGCCACCAGCTCCTCGCGCGACATCACCTCGCGGTCGTCCCCCGGGCTCCATCCCAGCAGCGCCAGCGAATTAAACAACGCCTCCGGCAAAAACCCCTGCGCCTGAAACTCCCCCACATACGCCGCCCCATCGCGCTTCGAATACGGCCGCCCCTGCGCGTTCACAATCATCGGCAAATGCGCGAACACCGGCGGGGCGATCCCCAGCGCCTCATACATCGCCACATGCTTAAACGTATTCTCCACGTGGTCGTCCCCCCGAATCACGTGCGTAATCCCCATCGTAATATCATCCGCCACATTCCCCAGATGAAACACCGGCGACCCATCCGAACGGACAATCACAAAATCCTTCAGATTCTCCGCCTTCTTCTCGATCCGCCCCTTCACCGCGTCCACAAACCCCACATCCTTCCCCGGCATCCGGAACACAACCGCCTCCCCCCGGCCCGTCCCCCCTTTATCCTCTTTATAGGCCGCCCCCCGCCTCAGCAGCTCCTCCGCCACCTCCATATGCCGCTCGAGCTGCGTGCTCTGATACAGCGCCTCGCCGTCATAATCCAGCCCCAGCCACTCCAGCGCGTCCATCACCGTCTGCACCGCCTCCGGCGTCGAGCGCGCCCGGTCCGAGTCCTCGATCCGCAGCAAAAACTCGCCCCCCTCATGCCGCGAAAACAGCCAGTTATAGATCGCCGTCCGCAAATTACCGATATGCACATTCCCCGTCGGGCTCGGCGCAAAACGTGTCCGCACACTCATATCCACTCCACTTTCATTTCAGGCGTCCATCCTACCCCCCCCCCGCCCCCACCGCAACCCTCCGCTTCTCCCCTCCGCCCGCCCCCAACTATGGCGCGTCAGCGCCAAGGGTAGG
>LSQX01044071.1_pt2 | contig 19188 bp, 8 predicted proteins | sample 654561 | NCBI WGS metagenome assembly LSQX01 (sample SAMN04489861, study PRJNA283612) | anaerobic digester metagenome | isolation source: 4 biogas reactors fed with cattle manure at either 37C or 55C with and... | place: Denmark: Kongens Lyngby | collected 2014
CCGCGTCGCCAACCTGCGCCTCGCCTTGCACGCCTACGCCTACTACGATACTGGTGCCAAGCTGCAGGTCGACAAGCTCACCGTCGAGGAGTCGCCCCCCGCCGTGACGCTCGCGTCGCCCGTCCCGTCGCTCAAGAGCGTGGCGCTCACATGGTCGCCTTACGCGGGCGACGGCTTCCAGCGCTACGAGGTCTTCCGCCACACCGCGCCGGGGGTCAACGAGGCGCACACGCTCATCGCGACCTTCACCGACCCGTCCACGACCGCCTTCACCGACACCGGCCTCTCCATCGGCAAGACCTATCACTACCGCGTCTACGTCGTCAACACCAACGACACCTACGCGGGTTCCAACGAGGCGCAGGCCACCACCGTCCCGCTCCTGCCGCCGCTGGAGGACGCCTTCAACGACCTCTCGCTCTGGGACACGCTCGGCGGCTGGGGCATTGAGACCAACGGCGCCGAGGTCTGCCTGACCGATTCGCCCGGCGTGCAGTACGCTACCTCTCTCCACGGCGGCAACAACTATGCGCTCACGGCCGTCGACCTTACCGGCACCGCGTGGCCCGTGCTGCGCTTCAAGGACCGCCACGCCTTCTACGACGTTTCGTCCGGCGACTACGGCATCCTCGAGGTCTCGCCCGACGGATCGGGCTGGACGCGCGTCTACTCCGTCAGCGGCGCGCGCGCCGAGTGGGCCGAGCAGGCCATCGACCTCTCGCGCTGGCGCGGTCAGGCCAACCTGCGCATTCGTTTCTGCATCAGCAGTGACGGTAGCGGCACCGGCGACGGCTGGTACATCGACGACGTGAGCGTGGCCGAGCACGCGCCAGGCACCGCGCAGACGCTGCCCTTCGCCGAGCGCTTCGAGGACGGACTCGGCAACTGGCTCAACGGCGGCTGGGGCGCGTCGACGAACGCCTTCGAAGGTTCCGGTGCCGCCGAAGGCTACCCCTGCCGCTGGACCGCGCAGAACCGCGCGCGCTACTGGATGGTTCTCGACCGGGAGCTCGACCTCACCGGCGCCGCCGCGCCGCAGGTCACGCTCTGGGCGCGGCGCAGTCAAGGGGACGACTACGCTGGCCTCTTCTGCCTCCTCTCCAAGGACGGCGGCCTGAGCTGGCACGATCTGAGCGGGCACATCGCGCGCGGCCCGGAGTGGACGCGCCACCAGTTCGCCATCCCCGCCGATTACCGCGTCGCCAACCTGCGCCTCGCCTTGCACGCCTACGCCTACTACGATACTGGTGCCAAGCTGCAGGTCGACAAGCTCACCGTCGAGGAGTCGCCCCCCGCCGTGACGCTCGCGTCGCCCGTCCCGTCGCTCAAGAGCGTGGCGCTCACGTGGTCGCCCTACGCGGGCGGCGATTTCCAGCGTTACGAGATCTACCGGCGCGACTCGTCCGGCGTGACATGGTCGGACACACGCGTGGCCTCCATCGCGGACTCTGCCGCGACCGCCTTCACCGACAACGGGCTCTCCATCGGCAAGACCTATCACTACCGCGTCTACATCGTCAACACCAACGACACCTACGCGGGCTCCAACGAGGCGCAGGCCACCACCGTCCCGCTCCTGCCGCCGCTGGAGGACGCCTTCAACGACCTCTCGCTCTGGGACACGCTCGGCGGCTGGGGCATTGAGACCAATGACGCCGAGGTCTGTCTCACCGACTCGCCCGGCGTGCAGTACGCCACCTATCTCAACAGCGGCAACAACTATGCGCTCACGGCCGTCGACCTTACCGGCACCGCGTGGCCCGTGCTGCGCTTCAAGGACCGCCACGCCTTCTACGACGTTTCCTCCGGCGACTACGGCATCCTCGATGTCTCGTCCGACGGCTCGAACTGGACGCGCGTCTACGCCGTTTCGGGCGCGCGCGCCGAGTGGGCCGAGCAGGCGGTCGATCTCTCGCGCTGGCGCGGCCAGGCCAACCTCCACATCCGCTTCTACATCGAGAGCAACGGCAGCGGCACCGGCGACGGCTGGCACATCGACGACGTGGGCGTGGCCGAGCACGCGCCCGGCGCCGTGCAGGCGCTGCCCTTTGTCGAGCGCTTCGAGAACGGCCTCGGCAACTGGCTCAACGGCGGCTGGATCGTATCGGCAGATGCCTACGAAGGCACCGGCGCCGCCGAGGGCTACCCCTGCCGCTGGACCGCGCGGAACCGCGCGCGCTACTGGATGGTTCTCGACCGGGAGCTCGACCTTACCGGTAGCACCGCGCCGCAGGTCACACTCTGGGCCAAGCGCAGCCAGGGCGACAGCTACACCCGTCTCCACATCTTGATCTCGAAGGACGGCGGTCTGGGCTGGCGCGATCTGAGCGGGCAGATCGCCCAGATAGCGGAGTGGACGCGCTACCAGTTCGCCATCCCTTCCGATCACCGCGTCGCCAACCTGCGCCTCGCCTTGCACGCCTACGCCTACTACGATACTGGTGCCAAGCTGCAGGTCGACAAGCTCACCGTCGAGGAGTCGCCCCCCGCCGTGACGCTTGAAACGCCGACTGATGTCACGGTCAGCGGTCTGTCGCTCGCCTGGTCGCCCTACGCAGGTGGCGACTTCCAGTGTTACAAGGTCTTCCGCCACACCGCGCAGAATGTCGACGAAACGCATACGCTTGTCGCGACCATCACCGATCCCGACGTGACCAACTTTACCGATACCGCGCTTTCGGCGCGCATACGCTACTTCTACAAGGTCTATGTATACAACACATCCGACACCGGTACGCCTTCCAACGAGGCCTCCGCGCAGACACTGGGCGTTCCGCTCGGATGGACGGACGACTTCGGTTCCGGCGTGGATCCTGCGTGGACCTTCTCCGGCACATGGGGCATTCAGGACGGCGCAGGTGTGAACGGCACCCCCGCGCTGACCGATTCGCCCGGCGACTACGCTAACTACAGTGACACATGGGCGCAGACCGCTGCGGACTTGAGCGCGGCGACATGGCCCGTACTCGTCTTCACGGATCGCCACGCCCTACCGCCCACGGGCGACAACGCCTATGTTCAGATCGGCGCGGCCGACAACAACAACATCGCTTCGATCTCCTGGACTACCGTTTATAGTACCCGCGGTACCCGTGCCGACTGGCGCGAGCAGCAGATCGACCTCTCGCGCTGGAAGGGACGCCACACCGTCTACATCCGCTTCCGCTTAGGCACGGACGGGAGCGTGACCGATGACGGCTGGGCCATCGACAACGTCGCCATACGCGAACACACGCCGCTTCCGGTTGCATCCTCCTTGCACGAACGCTTTGAAAACGGCCTGGATACTTGGATCAACGGCGGTTGGGCTGTCTCCGCCGTCACGCCCTACGAAGGCGGTGCTTGCGTCCTCGACCACGTCCATAGCACGGTCCAGGGTTACACCGACTCGTGGCTGGTCTACGGCGGCGAACTCGATCTCAGCGGCATGGATGACGCCATGGTCACGCTCTACGCCCGTGGCTGGCGCGGCTACAATAACTATGGACATCTCAACGTCAGACTCTCAAAGGACGGCGGCGTCAACTGGCACGACCTCTCCGGTGCTCTCAATGTCGCCGATACCTGGGGCCGCTTCCAGTATGCCGTGCCGGCTGACTACCGTACCGCAGGTGTCCGGATCGCTGTGTCGAGTTATGCGCATCGTTACGATCTCGACAGCCAGTTCTACATCGACGCATTCGGCATCGGCGGTGCGGCACCCGGTGCGCCCGTCCCGCTCACGCCAGCCGATGGCGCGACCGTCACGATGTTGCGCCCGGCACTCGTTGTCGAGAACGCCGTGGACAACCAGAGCGACCTGTTGACCTACCGCTTCGAGGTCTACACCAACGCCGTGATGAGTGCCGAAGCGCTTGTGGCGCAGACGCCGGCCATCGCCGGCGGCACTGGGACGACCTCTTGGCAGATCGACGCTGACCTTCCCGACGGTGCGCAGGTCTGGTGGCGCTGCCGTGCCACGGACAACAACGAGAACATCGGCCCGTGGAGCGCGACGGCCACGTTCGTCGTGAACCTTGTCAACCATGCGCCGACAGCGCCGGAGATCATCTCGCCCTACGCTGGTGCCACGATGCCCGATGCCAACGGCTATTTCATCTGGTTCGCCAGCGAAGACAGCGACCCTGGAGACGCCATCACCGGCTATCAACTTCAGATTGCATCAGACGAGACCTTCACCAACATTTTGGTGACGGCGGTAATCGCGCCGCAACCCAGTACGCTTCTGGCGCAGATGAAAACGTTGCCCGGTTATGATGCGCTGGTGTTGAACGCGCGTTACTACTGGCGCGTATGCGCTCTGGACATTTGGAGTGAGCCGTCGCCGTGGTCGACCGCCGCGTTCGTATACGGCGAGTTGCAGACGCCGGAGCTGCCAGAGCCGCCTGCGCCGGTCACGGTCACCAGCATACAGATGGGCGCCAACAATCTGGTCACGCTCTCGTGGACGCCCAGTGAACGCCCGGTACGTGTCGAGTTCACGCGTAGCCTGACCCATCCGCAGTGGACCGCGATTGAAGGCGCGACCGGACTCACCGTGACCACGGCCGTCGTGCCGTACCCGGCGGATGCACCCTGCGGCTTCTTCCGTGTGGTCGTTGAGAATGCGGAGGGCGAATAAAGGAGAGTCCGTTAGTGCATGAGTTTGTCTGGGAGTGCGCTACCCCCAAAAACTTTAGTGCCCTTTGTGCCTTCGTGTGAGGGAACAACTTGTTTTTTATCGTGCTTGTTGAGCCGTAAGGCACTAATAAGCCCATTATTTGAGATTTGAGAGAATCTTTACAGCAGCCGGACTTCCGCGTAACTTCGCGATGTCAAGCGGCGTGTTTCCCTCTTCGTCTTTCGCATGGGCATCAGCCCCGGCCGACACAAGATATTTGACGATTTCGGCGTCATGGTTCACGAACGCCGCGTTGTGGAGCGGGGTTTGGCCTCTGTTGTCTTTCGCGTTCACATCCGCCCCCAAGGAAACGTAGTATTTGGCAAGTTCAAGGTCATGGGCGCCTCCCAGGTGGAGCGGGGTATAGCCGCTATCGTTCTTGGCCCGCACGTCTGCACCCAAGGAGACAAAGTATTGCGCGACTGAGAGGGTTCGCGCCGTATGGAGCGGCGTCGTTCCGTGCTTGGCTTTCGCGGTAACGTCGGCTCCTTTGGAAACCAGGAAAGCGGCGGTTTCAACCGTACACGCCTCATGGAGCGGCGTTCTGCCTAACGTGCTTTCCGCGTGGATGTCAGCACCTTGCTCAATAAGGAACTTCACAACGTCCAAATTGTCCCAATTCCCGGCGGCGGAAATGAGCGGGGTGACGCCCCATTTGCACTTCGCATGGATATCCGCTCCGTGTGAGACAAGGAACCGGGCGACTTCGACATCCTTGTTATACGCCGCCGCATGGAGCGGGGTCCGTCCGTCGTCGGCCTTCGCATGGATATCGGCCCCTTGGGAAACGAGGTATTGGATAACATCGACGTTCTTGTTGAATGCCGCATAGAACAGCGGCGTTCCTCCTCCGTCGTTGTTCTTCGCATTGACGTCGGCTCCTTTTTCAACGAGATACTTAACCGTGTCGAGGACGAGGGCACCCGATGCGTTTTCGTCCAGTATTCCGCCCAGATGCAGGAGTGCGGCCTTACCGTGTTCTGCGATCAATTTGTCGGCCTTAGCCCGGTCTACGGTAAACAAGTTTGCGAAATACGCGACCATCTCCGCGTTCCCTGTTTTCTTGGCGATGTCAGGCGGTGTCTCGCCCTGTTTGTTTTTCGCCTTGAGATCGGCGCCCTTTCCAACGAGGCGTTTGACGATATCGGCGTTTCCGCGTTCCGCCGCCCGGTGTAGCGGGGTGTTGCCGTTGTTGTCTTGCGCGTGGACATCGGCTCCCTTGAGAATGAGGAAACGGACAACAAAGGCGTCCCTCGCATGATGGAGCGGGGTCTGTCCGTCATCGGTCTTCGCATTGACATCTGAGCCTTTGGAAACGAAATACCGGACGTAATCGAGGGTCAGCGCCTTTTCGCGCGCGTCGACGGTGCTCCCTTGCAGGTAATGCGCAAGAGCGGCTTTCCCGTGTTTTTCGATCAGCGCATCGGCTTTCGTTTGATCGATGGCAAACCGATCCGCAAGATACGCGACGACATCCGTGTTTCCCATGCGTTTTGCAACGTCGATCGGTGACTCGCCGCTCCGGTTCCTCGCATAGACATCCGCCCCCTTGGCGACAAGGAGTCGGGTGACTTCGGGGTTTTTGTCCCACCCCGCCGCATAGTAAAGCGGCGTGCAGTCGTCTCCGTCTTTCGCGTTCACATTCAGCCCGAGGGACATGATGTATGTGAAGGTGTCGATGCCCGCGTTGTAATACGCAGCCAAATGGAGCAACCCCATGTCGCCTTCGCTTCGTGCGTTGACATCGGCTCCTTTTGCAACCAGGAAGCGGACGATTGCACAGCCCTTTTTGTTCATCGCCGCCAGATGGAGCGGGGCAACCCCGCGTTTGTTTTTCGCGTTGAGTTCCAGCCCTTTGATCAAAAGGTATTCAACAATGTCCGTTTTCTCGTTTTCCCATGCCGCCGCATGGAGCAAGGAGTTTCCTTCTGCGTCTCTGATGTTGAGATCCGCCCCGCCGCGCTCGACGAAATACTTGAAGACATCCAAGCGCCTCTCCGACCTCACCGTCTCATGGAGCAGTGTCCTCCAGGCGTTGGTCACATTGACTTCCGCTCCGTGCGAGACGAGGTGTTTGACGGCTTTAAGGTTCTCCCACATCGCCACTTTCCAGAGCGGGGTCTCGCCAACCTTGTCCTTCGCGTTGACATCCGCCTCGTAGGCAACAAGGCAGCGGATGGTGTCGATGTCATCGCCACAACATCTCCCCCATGCCGCCCGATGGAGCGGCGTTGCGTCACCGTTGTCTTTCGCATCAACGTCCGCCCCTTCGCACAAAAGAAACTCGACGATCTCGCCGTTTCCCCGCCGCGCCGCGACATGGAGCGGGGTCTCGCCGTTGTTCGCTTTCTCGTTTACGGCGGCCCCTTTTGCGACGAGACGTTCGACAATCGCGAGGTTGCCGTTTCCGGCGGCCCGGTGGAGCAGGGTGTGGCCGTCTTTGTCTTTCGTGTGGACGTCTTCCCCGAAGGACGCGAGGTACTCGACCACTTTGGCGTTGTCGTTGCGCGCCACCGCAAGATCGAACGGGGTCTGGCCTTTGCCGTCCTTCGCCTGGACATCTGCCCCAAGGGAGACAAGGTACTTTGTGACTTCGAGGTTCTTATTCTGTGCGGCGAAATGAAGCGGAGTCTGCCCCGCTACAAGGACGTAACGGTCGCCTTTTTCGGTCTTCGCATGGATATCCGCCCCGATGGAGACGAGATAGGTGATCATGTCAAGGTTCGGGTTTTTCGCCGCATAATGGATCGGGCGTCTTCCGTCGTTGTTCTTTGCGTGGATATCCAGTCCGAGTGCAACAAGATGCTTCAAGACCTCGACCTTTCTGCTGTATCCTGCCGCTTGATGGAGCAGGGAGTCGCCGTCCTTGTTGACCGCACGGATGTCCGCACCCAAAGAAACGAGGTAGTCGATGAGTTCGACAGCTTTGTCGTTGCCCACGGCGTAATGGAGCGGAGTGCCGCCGCCGCTGATATCGGTCTTCGCGTGAATGTCCAATCCGAGGGAGACGAAATACTTGACGACATCAAGGTTGGGATTGCGTTGCGCTGCAAAATGCAGCGGGGTTGTGCCGCGGTCGTCCTTCGCATGAATGTCCCCGCCAAGGGACACGAGGCATTTGATGAATTCGAGATTCGTATTCTTCCATGCCGCATAGCAGAGCGGAGTAGGATCGCCATCTTCGCGCGCATTGACATCCGCGCCTTGGGACACAAGGTACTTGATGATCTCGATATTTCCGCCCTCTTCCGCCGTCTTACAGAGCGGAGTCTGGCGGTATCGGTCCTTCGCGTGGATGTTCGCCCCCTTTGAAATGAGGAGTTTGACGGTTTCGAGGTCTTTCCCTTTCTCCAGCGCCTCATGGAGCGGCGTCAATCCGTAGGTGTCATTCGTGTTGACATCCGCTCCGTTGTCCATGAGGAACCCGGCGATTTCAGCGCTTTTTTTGAGCCCTTGTCCCGCCATCGCATCAGATAAATGAGCGGGGTGTCGCCATATCTACTCTTCGCGTCGACATCGGCTCCTTGGGAGACGAGGAATCTGACGGTCTCACCGTCACTATCCTTCCCCGCCGCAAAATGGAGCGGCGTAAATCGATTGTTGTTTCTTGCATTGACTTTCGCTCCCAAGGAAACGAGGAGCTTGACGATTTCGACGCCTCCGTTGCTGATCGTCGCCCAATGGAGCGGGGTGTTGCCGACGTTGTTCGGGTTCGCCTCAATGTCAGCCCCTCGGGCATGAAAATAGGTCACATGGCGGCGGACAAGTTCGTTGCGCATGTCCCGCCGGTTTTCCCACAAGTACTGCCCGATGGCGTTTTTCTCATGCTTTGCGAGGAACTCATCGGCTGCTGCCTGTTCCGCCGCAGACAATAAGGGGACGACTTCTACTTGGTCGGCGGCTTTTTGTGCTCCGACCGAGGAGATCCAAGCAAAGCTGCAGAGGCTCCAGCCGATGAGGTTGCGTATGATCCGTTTGTGAAGCATACATTTCGCTTGCATAACAGGATACCTCGGAGATCTGTGGGTGGATAGAGGCCAATCACAATCGAAACTACGAACAGGATATTCCATTTCGGTATCCTTGTAAAATCGAAATGGTCATTTTACGTTTCGCGGTCGCAGTCGGGTGGTTGTTGACTTCACGGCACGGATTGACTACGATCCCGAATATCGGGTGGCAAGTTGCAGACCCGGATCATGGGAGGGGATATGAATCGTCGGAACTTTTTGAGAGTGGGTGTTGGTGCGGCAACGTTTCTGTCCGCCGCTACGCGCCTTCGTGCGCAGGGTGCGAATGATGCTATCCGGCTGGCGATCGTCGGCATGGGATCGAAAGTCAAGATCGGCGGCATGGGGCGTAACGACATGCGCGCCTGCCGCACCGTGCCGGGGGTCCGGATCGCGGCGATCTGCGATGTCGATTCCGTCAATCTCGGTTATGCGCTCGACGAGTGCGCCAAACACAACGAGAAGCCCGAGACCTTTGCCGACTACCGGAAACTGCTGGAACGCAAGGATATCGATGCGGTCTGGGTCACCACGCCGAACCACTGGCACGCGCTGGTGTGTATCCACGCCGCTCAGGCCGGCAAGCATGTCTTTGTCCAGAAGCCGGTCAGCCACAATCTGTTCGAGGGACGCAAAATGGTCGAGGCCGCCCGCGCCTACAACCGCGTGGTCTACTCGTCCACGATGACCCGCTCAATGGCCGGTTTCCGCGAAGCCGCGCGTTTTGCCATCGACGGCAACCTCGGCAAGCCGCTCTACATCCATGCGGTGCGTTACGGTGCGCGGACGAGTATCGGCAAAGTGTCTGCCCCGACGCCGATCCCCTCGACGCTCGACTACAACCTCTGGTGCGGTCCGGCGCCGATGAAGCCGCTCATGCGCCAGAATCTGCACGACGACTGGCACTGGGATTGGGACACCGGCAATGGTGAACTCGGTAACTGGGGCATCCACCTTTTGGATGGCGCGCGCGAGGTCGCGGGGCAGGGCATGCCGAAAGGCGTGCTGAGCGTCGGCGGTCGCTTCGGCTATGACGATGACGGCGCAACGCCCAACACGCAGATCACGTTCTTCGATTACGAGCCGTTGCCGATCATCTACGAGATGCGGGCGTTGCCGCGCGAGAGCCGCCTCCAGAAAAACGGCGCGTGGGGACAGCAGGACATGGACGCGCTCCACGGCCAGTCATACACGACCTCCGTTCAGTGCGAAAACGGCTACACGGTCGGCAACAAGGCCTACGATAAAGACGGCAAGTTGGTCAAGGAGTTCAAGCCGGCATTGCGGTCGGTGCGCTCAGCTTTCTTCGATGCCGTTCGCGGCAAACCGGGCATGCCGTATTACGATATTTCCGAAGCCCACATATCGACGAGCCTGGTGCATCTGGGCAACATCGCGCACCGCCTCGGAAAAGGGGCCGCGCCGGAACAGATCCGCGAGCGTCTCGCCTTCAACGGCGACTTTCTCAAGGCATGGGAGCGGATGCACGTCCATCTCGAAGCCAACGGGATCGATCTCCGCAAGACCCCGCCCGCGCTCGGGCCGTATCTGCGCTTCGACCCGGCGGCGGAACGCTTCACCGGCGACTTCGCCGACGAGGCCAACCGCTATCTCGGACGCACATACCGCAAAGGCTTTGAAGTGCCGGAGAAGGTTTAGTTCGAGGTTAGAAGAGGTTGAAGCGGCGGCGCAGCAGCCATTCGCTCAACAGCAGGAGGAGCAGCGCCACAAAAAAGAGCGGTGTCTCGTAGATCAGGAAACGTTCGCGCTGGACCACATTCTTGCGGACGGCATCGATCAACCGCTCTTCAAGTGCGGCACCGTCCGCAGGCGTGAACAGGTGGCGTTCGCTGCTGAAGCTGAGTAGGCGTTCGCGCTCTGAGCGCAGGTGCATCTGTTCCGACAACACATCGCCGACCAACAAGAAGGCGTAACGGGTGCGGATCACCGTTTGACCATCGGCTGACGTGACACGCAACACATAGCGGCCGGGCTGCAATCCGGGCAGTTCCGCCGCGAAGTGTCCCGTGCGGCGATCAAGCGTCCGACTCGCTTCCGGCGTGTCGCGGCCCATAGCGAAGAGATCAGACTTGCCGATCAATGCGGCTTCATTGCCGTCGGGATGGCGGGCCTCGGCTGTGACGGTCACGCTCTCGCCTGCCGCGAGTTCGCGTTTGCTGAGCGTCACCTTCAAAAGATCGGCATCGTCCGCCGTGCGGCTGGCGAAGGCTGCAAGCTGACGCCAGAAACGCCCGTAGTTGTCTTCGCGTCGGTCGGGCTCGCCCCAAAGGTGAAAGGCGTTGCTCAAGAGCGCGATCACCTTGCCGCGTCCGTAGGTGTGCCATACGAGCAACGGCTGGCGCGCGTCGCTTTCCGCCCACAGTTCAACCCGTGCACCGGCCTTAACGTCCTTGACCAAATTAAGGCCGTTGAGCGTGAAGTTCGCCGCATCGCCGTTGTCGCTGATGATCGCGCGGACTTGATCGGCCAGCGCGCCATGCGCGGCGGGGTCGGGCACAACACGGAACGTGCCTTCTTGGAACGACTGCTCAAGCGTCACAACCGGCAAGAGGCGAAGCAGCGGGGAGCCGGTCGGCAGACGGCCGAAGGCATCACTGCCGGCGAGGCAGACCAACGAGCCGCCCTGATTCACATAGTGCTCCAAGACGAGCGCTTCGGCGGGTGTCAGGAGGTCGCCGTTGTGTGCGCCGAGGATCAGGCAGGTGACCGTTTTGAGCGCGTCGGCACTGGCCGGCAGGCCGTTTTGAAAAGCGGGGTTGGGCTTGCGGCCTTGGAGACGGAACACGCCCTCCGAGACCCGGTAGACGGCTGTGAAGGCGTCGGATTCATCTTTGGTGAACTCTCGCAGCAACGGGCGGAAGCTGTTGTTCAGCAGCGGGAAATAGGCGACGATCTCGCTTTTGGCGGTCACGACTTCGATGGCAAATTCACGTCGGTTGTTGAGGAGCGTCGCCTCGCCCGGCAGACTGTCGCATTCAATCCGCAGCGTGTGGATGCCGGTTTTGGAAAACGTGACGGAGACCGGTTCGGTGTGCAGCCGACCGCTGGCCAGCGTGAGTGTGGCGTTGTGGATCGGGACATCGTCGGCAAAGACACGGAACGCCGCACGTTGTTCGAGGGGGTATCCGCTCAGCATTACGGGAACCGCCAGCGTGAGCGTTTCCCCTTCGTAGAGTGTGTCTGGACAAGCGAACGATTCAATGCCGAGATCCTGCACGTCGGCCAAATCGGTGCCGACCTGCACGCTCATGACCGGGACTGTCAGGTCGCTGCCCTTGAAGCCGGAGTGGTCGATGCCGTCGCTCACCAAAACCAGCGCCGCCACGCGCGCGAGTCCGATGTCTTTATCAACGCGGTCAATCGCTTGGCGCAGGTCGGTGCCGCCTTCAGGAGTCAGGTCTGACAAAGCATCGGGTGACTCGATCTGTTCGGTGTCGTGATGAAACGCATATAACGCGCGGGGGTAGTCGGAGAGGCGGCGCAGCGGCGTGTCGCGTAGGAAGGCGGCGGCGCGTGACAGGCGCGTTTCGCCATGCGGCAGGTCACGTGTGCCCATCGAAGCGGAACGGTCGACCAGAAAAACGATCTGCGACTTTTCTAGATTGCGCTCTTCGATCATCTGGCCCGGACAGAGCAGCATGAACACCACCAGTATAAGGCTGGCCACGCGCAACGCCACCAACAGGCGGTGGCGCGACGCCGTTACGGCGGGGTTGCGGTACTTGAACGCATAGAAGGTGGCAACCGCTACCAGCGGTAGCAGGAGCGCGAACGTCCAGAGCGGGATGAGTGGATAAAAGGTCATGATCGACGGTTTGAAAGATAGGCGTTGCCGAGCAGGGCTTCGGCTGTGAGCAGGAAAAGGAGCAGCACCAGCAGGATGCCGGAGAGGTCGCTGCCTCGGCGTGCAGCGCGGATTTGCGTATCGATGGCGGCGTCCGCCTTGAGGACATGTGCTTTGATCGATGCCAGCGCGCTGAGCTTGCCGGACGACCAGCACGCCAACTCGCTTTCAGAAGCGACCGTGTTGACCGCCAGCGAGCGCGGCGTGGCCCGTTCGGCGGTGATGATGCCGGGTTGCCACGTTTCACTGAGGCTGGCCGCGCCATCTTGCACAGGGCGCTCGACCTGTGCACCGTCATGATAACTACAGGCGAGGACGGTATCGTCAGCATCAAGCGCGGTGAGGCGCACGGTCTGACCGCAAGCGATGTTCGCATGTTGTTGCGACTCATGGGCGGCATGCGTCATCAGATGGATCATGGCGATCGGGAAGGATTTCAACTCCGGCCAGTTGCTGGTGTCGCGGCGCACGGAAAAAGCGCAGGCGATCAGACGGCCGGCACCCACCGGCTGCTCAACAATCATGGGCATACCGCGACACTCAGCCAGCACGGTAGCGGAGGGGGCAGGCGAGAGGGTATTCAGGCGTTGCCAAGTGACAAGGTCCATCTGGAGCAGATCGTTGAGTCCGGCCAGTGCGTCCTTGAAGGTCATGTCGGTGCGCGAGCTTGGGTCGCGCGCGCCGAACAGTTTGCGCAGCGCCTCGTTTTGAAAAGCGGCAAAGGTGTCAGGCCCTACGTCGCCGCCGGCGAATACCAGCACGCTGCCGCCGCCTTCGAGGTAGCGCGTCAGCAGGGCGGCGGCCTGCGCGTTGAAGGGCGGTGGGTTGGCGAACACCGCGACATGGTGCCGCTCCAATTCGCGGGGTTGCAATTCATTGAGAAAACCCTGCTCGGCGAGAATACCATTCACCGCCTGGCCGCCCGAGGGATCAAGCGCCAAAGAGAGGAAGTGGAAGGGGCGGACGCGGCTCAGGAGGTCGGCCTCGATCAGCAGGGCACGGATATTCTCGCTCACGTTGAGCGTGAACCAGTGTGTGTTGTCAAGCGCGAGCGACGAGTCGGCGATGCGCACGGCGCCATTGACCACGCCAGCGTGCGGCGGCACATATTCAAAACGTCCGGTGGCGCGATCGCTGGCGGGGATATGAAGCGCGTCACTGCGGATGGTTTCCGTGCCGATCACCAGACTGACTTCCGTATCGCGACTGTGTTCGCCATGGTTGGCGATTTCATAGGGAATGACAAGCGGCTTGTTGACCATCTGCGGGCGTGTCGAGAGCGCCAGACGCGGAATGGAAAGATTGTCGGAGGGGCCACTGAGCGGCACCAGATAAAGACGCAACCCCTTGGTCTGTTCGAGTTCAATCGGGGCGGAGGGCGCTTGGTTGCTTTGAAAATCTGAGATCACGTAGATCTCACGGTTTTGGATGCCGCCAGCCGTCAGGTCTTGTTGTGCGCGTTGCAGCGCGGCGGCGAAAGAACCGGAGGCACCGGTCACGCGGAGTTCTTCGAGAACGCGGCGCACGGCCTGTCGCTTGCGTGTCAGGGCGATGCCCGTACGTCCGGAGACCAAGGTCAGCGCCGCCGCATCGCCTTCCGATAGAGTGTTCAGGATTTCATCAGCCTTCTGCGCGGCGAGGGCGAAGGCAGTCATGCCGGCGCCTAGCTTGCGATCCATGGAGAGGGTGTCGTCGAGCACGATCGCCACTGCGGTGCGCGCGGCGAGTGCGGGCGAGAAGCGTTGCAGCGTGATGCCGGCCAGGGCCAGCGTCAGGACGAGAATGCTCAGGGTGCGAACCAGCAGGAGCAGCCACTCACGCACACGCCGACGGTGGGCCAGGTAGCGTTTTTGCTGCTGGAAGAACTGGAGCGTCGAAAATTCGATGTTGGCCCTGCGCCGCCTGAAGAAGAGGTGGAGCAGGATGGGAAGCGGGACTGCTAAAAGTCCCCATAGAAAAAGTGGATGGCCCACATGCATCAGAAAAGTCGTTCCCGTTTGTGAAAATAGGCGAGCAGCGCTCTGTCGAACGGTGTGCCGGTGCTCAGGGTTTCGAACGTCATGTTCATGCGGGCACTGTTGCGGCGCAAGCTCTGCTGAGCGCGATTAAACGCTTCCAAGTAGAGGGGGCGGCAGTCTTCGCTTTCGATCTCCATGCACTCGCCGGTTTCTAAATCGCGAAATTCGATCAAGCCGCGAAAGGGGAAGGTGGTCTCTAGCGGGTCCAACACTTGAAACAGCAACACCTCGCAGCCTTTATGCTGGAAGTGCCGCAGACTCGCGATGAAATCGGGATCTGGATCAAGAAAGTCGGAAAAGATCAGCACGATCGAACGCCGGTGGACCTCTTCGGCGATACGGTGAAAGCAGGGAGCGGCCTGTGAGCGGCCTGTGGGGACGAGGCTTTCGAGGTGCGCCAACAGACTCAGCATGTGCATCCGCGATGTTTTGGCGGGGTAATAGGACTCGATGCGGTCGGTGTAAGTGAACAAACCGACCGCATCCTTTTGGCGCTGCATGAGATAGAGAAAGGCCGCCGCGAGGTAACAGGCGTAGTTGAATTTGTGGTTCTTCGCTGCGCCCAGCGCCATGGATCCCGAGCGGTCGAGCACGATGTAGGCGCGCGTGTTGGTTTCGTCCTCGTACTGTTTGACATAGTAGCGGTCGGTCTTGGCGTAGGCCACCCAGTCCACATGTTTGACGGCATCGCCGGGGCAGTACTTACGGTATTCAGAAAACTCGGAGGAGAAACCGTGGTAGGGGGAGCGGTGCAGGCCCGTGAGGGAACCCTCCACCATGGCGCGGGCGACCAGCTCGAGGTTTTTGAGACTGTCGAGCGTACGGGGCGAGAGCAGCCGGGACGAGTGCGCGGCACGGAGGCCCTGAGCGCCGGTCTGGCGCAGTGGGTCCTGTCGATTATTGGCGTGTCTGTCTGCGGTGGACATGTTCATCCGCATCCTTCCGTCGGCTTACACGCCGGCACTGTTGGGCTCGGGGACGTGCTGCAGCAGACGATCGATGATCTGCGTGGCGTCGATGCCCTCGCCGGTGGCGTGGAAATTACAGGCGATCCGGTGGCCCAGCACGGCGTGCGCGTTACGTCGCACGTCAGCGCAGCAGACGTTGAGACGGCCTTCGAGCGCGGCGGTCGCCTTGGCTGCAAGGACAAGGTACTGCCCCGCGCGCGGACCGGCACCGTAGGCTAGGTTGGCGCGCACAAAGTCGGGGGCCGTGGCCTCCGCCGGACGCGTGTTGCGTACCAGATCAATGCAGTATCCCAGCACATGCTCGCTGACCGGGATGTCGCGCACACAGCGTTGCAAGTCGAGCAGCGTCGCGCCGTCGACCCGGCGCGTTAGGTTGATGTCGCGGTTTATCGTTGTCTGACGGAGGATCTGCATCTCTTCGGCGCGTTCCGGATAGTCCATTCGGATCAGGAACATAAAACGGTCGAGCTGTGCTTCGGGCAACGGGTAGGTGCCTTCCTGCTCAATCGGGTTCTGAGTGGCCAGCACAAAGAAGGGCTGCGGGAGCGGGATGGAGCGGCCGCCGGTAGTGACGACGTTCTCCTGCATCGCTTCGAGCAGCGCGGCCTGTGTCTTGGGCGGCGTGCGGTTGATTTCATCGGCCAGCAATAGGTTAGTGAAGATGGGACCGGGCACAAAGCGCAACGAGCGGCGCGTGCTGCCCGATTCCTCGTCGAGGATCTCGGTGCCGGTGATATCGGAGGGCATGAGGTCGGGGGTGAACTGTACGCGGTTGAAACTGAGGTCCAACGCCTCGCCTAGACTGCGGACGATCAACGTCTTGGCCAATCCCGGCACGCCCAACAGTAGGCAGTGTCCGCGCGAGAGCAACGCCGTCAATATCTGATGAATCACGGCATCCTGTCCGACGATCACCCTGCTGATCTCACTCTTAATGGCGGCGTAAGCGACAGCAATTCGTTCCAACTTCTCGGGAGTCGGTACGTTCATCACAAGGCTCCTTTATGTGAAGGGGCCTCGGCCGGCCGGCACGCGGACATGCGTACCCTTGCCGAATGATTCCCCCTGATGGTTTAAACTATAGGCTAATCAGACCGAACCCGCAAGACGGAGTTAGGGTTTCAGGTCTTTCGTTATTCTTCTCTCTTGGTTTATGGGCGGGATGTTGATACGATGACGGCGTTCAATCATTGGCGACGGTAAGGAGAGTATATGCACATGATCGAGACTTCCGATCGGTTTTCGATTCGCAGGATGACCACGCAGGAGTTGCGGGACCGTTTTGTGATTGAGAACCTTTTTCAGCAAGGCAAGGCAAATCTGGTCTATACCAACGTGGATCGCGCGGTAGTCGGCGGTATCGTGCCCTTGGAGGAACCGCTAGAACTCAAGGGCAGCCGCGAGATGGCCTGCGCGTATTTTTGTGAACGTCGGGAGGTGGGTATCATCAACCTGGGCGGTGCCGGCAGTATCGTGGTCGATGGCACGACCCATGACATGGGAAACCGCGAGTGTCTCTACATCCGTCGCGGTAGCCGCGGTATTCTCTGCGCCAGCGACAATCCGGCAGCTCCCGCGCAGTTTTATCTGGTGTCCTATCCGGCCCACACCGACTATCCCACAACCAAAGCGGCCCTCAAGGATGCCAACCATATCGAGCTGGGCTCGTTGGCGGAATCGAACCGCCGCACGATCCACCAGTTCATCCGTCCGGGCTTTATCAGGAGCTGTCAGTTGGTGATGGGGTTCACGGAGCTTCATGAGGGCAGTGTTTGGAATTCGTTTCCGCCGCACACGCATACCCGCCGCACGGAGGTCTATTGCTACTTCGATCTGCCTGAAAACGGCCTTGTGATGCACTTCTTGGGCGAGCCGGACGAGACGCGTCATGTGGCGGTGCAAGAAAAGCAGGTGGTGCTCTCGCCCGCGTGGTCGGTGCATTGCGGCGCCGGCACCGGCTCTTACGCATTCGTGTGGGCAATGGGCGGCGAGAATCAAGAGTTTGACGACATGGACAAGTGCGATGTGGCCGCGTTGCGGTGAGGTGTGTATGCGGATTGGCGTGATGGTAATACTGTTGCTCTGCACCGTAGGCGGTGTCAGTGCTGGTGAGCTTTTCGTGGCGCCGTCGGGACGGCTGACGGATGCGGTGGCCGATGGCTCGCGCAGCCGCCCGTTTGTGTCACTGACTCAGGCGCGTAACGCGATCCGCGCCGCGCGTCAGGCGGGGTGCGATGAGGCATGGACGGTGCGGGTGGCGGCGGGCGATTATCTGCTCTCCGAGCCGTTCGTGCTGCTGCCGGAAGATTCGGGGCGCGAAGGCGCGCCGGTCATCTATCAGGGCGAGGGCACCGCGACACGGGTGATGGGCGCGCTGCGCATCGAAGGCTGGCGCGTGACGGAGGAGGGACTCTGGGAGGCACCGATTCCGTACCTTCCCGATGGCACACGCGCTTATTTCGAGAGCCTGTATGTCAACGGCCAGCGTGCGGTGCGTGCGCGTCATCCGAACGAGGGCTTTTTGACCCCGCAGGCGGTCAAACAAACGATGCGCACCAACGAACAGCCGCGAGTGGAGTATGCAGTTGCGGAACTGACCGCCCGTGGTGGCGATCTGGCGTTGCTGGCCGGAGAGCCCGCCGGGGCTTGGCGCTATGCGCAGGTGGTGGTGCATCACAACTGGGACACGACACGCCGCATGATCCTCGGTTTCGATGCTGCCAGCGGCACGCTGCGCACGCAGGGCGGGCGCTGGAAGCCGTGGAATCCTTGGCGTACCAATTCGCTTTATTACGTCGAGAATGTGCGATCGGCCTTTGATGNNGCGCCGGGCGAGTGGTTTTATGACGGTTGTGCGGGCACGATCCTCTATCGGCCGCGCAAAGGCGAACGCCTGCCCGGACGTTGGCGTGGTGCCGAGGTTTTCGCGCCTTATCCCGGCTTGCAGACGTTGGTCGCGATTCAGGGCGATCCCGCCACCACCCAGATTGTGCGGCATGTCCAGTTCCGTTCAATCGCCTTTCACTACACCGATTCGCCGCGCCGTGCGGATCAGGTCAGGGGTGCTATGATCGCGCCCGAGGTGCTCGGCGCAATTGACCGTCCGGGGCCCACACAGTTCGAACCCATGCAGGCTGCGGCGCGCACCGAGGCTGCGGTGATGGCCGACGGCGCGCACGCTGTGACCTTCGAAGCGTGCGACGTGGCGCACACCGGCGAGTACGGCATCTGGTTCCGCGCGGGGTGCATCAGTAACCGCGTGATCCGCTGTGCGCTGACGGACCTCGGCGCGGGCGGCGTCCGCATCGGCGATCCGGGCGGCAAGGGAGCGAGCATCGCCAGCAATACGGTTGTAACGACATTCGGCCCGTACAGCACAGCCTTCAACGAGATCGACAACTGCATCATCACGCACGGCGGGCGCTTTCACGCCAGTGCTACGGCGGTCTGGATCGGCCATGCGTCGGACAACCGTGTCACACACAATGAGATCGGCGACCACTACTACACTGGCGTGTCAGTCGGCTGGGTGTGGGGCTATCGGGGCAGTGTGGCGCAGCGCAATCTGATCGCCTACAACCGCATCCATACCATCGGGCAGGGTGCGCTGGGCGACATTGGCGGCGGCTACGCGCGGGGTACTTCGTTCGGCACGCGGGTTTGCAAC
>LSQX01031762.1_pt2 | contig 19186 bp, 16 predicted proteins | sample 654561 | NCBI WGS metagenome assembly LSQX01 (sample SAMN04489861, study PRJNA283612) | anaerobic digester metagenome | isolation source: 4 biogas reactors fed with cattle manure at either 37C or 55C with and... | place: Denmark: Kongens Lyngby | collected 2014
CCTGGTAGGTCGCCAGGTCCAGCCATTGCCCCCGGCCGTCGCCGCTCAGCACCAGGAGCGCCAGCCTGGTCTCACCGCTGCCGGTCGTGTCGGTATGCCAGTCCAGCGTGTAGGGCTGTTCCAGCGACGGTTCGTCGGATGTAACCGGCGCATCCGCGCAGAGGCGTCCGTTGGCATACAGCCGGATGGCCGCCCCGGGGCCAGTCAGCCGAATCTGGGCCGTTACGCGCAAAATCCCGACGATTTCGCTGCCGGTCGGCGGCAGATCGCCGCTGGCCGTCACCGTACGCAGCCGGGTCGGTTCTGCCGGCAGCGGCTGTGCAGCGACCCAGCCGGCGCGGCGCACGATCGCCTGCAGATAGGCGGCACGCCCGCCTGACTGGTTCAGGATAGCCAGCTCGTCTTGCAAACGGTCCCCTTCCGGGCGCGTTCCGGTCAACACCCAGGCGGCATCCGCCGCAAAACGCGCATCATCCGGACCTGAGGCCAGATAGGCAGGGCTTGTCAGCAAACGCAGCAAATAGACGTCCGGCGTTGTGCGCCCGTCAGACAGCTGCGCGCTCCAGGTGTGCCCCGGATCGGTCCGCCCGGTCAGGCCGCTCCCCCGGGACACCATCGCCTGCCCTTCCGGCAGACTCGGGTTACCAGAGGACAGCTCGGCCGGCCGCAGCGCACGCCGGACCGCCACATAGCCGATGGCGGCGGCAAGCAGCAATGCGAGCAGGACCAGGGCGAGAACCAGGTCTTGACGAACACGAAAACGGGTCATGACAAATCGTCCAGTGACAAGGCAAAGGATGGCAGCAGTTCACGCATAAACCAAGCCACCTCGGGCAACGCCCCGGCGACCGCGTCCAGTTTTTTCCGGACCGTTTCGCCAGCCTGGCGAAATTCTGTGTTGCCGGCCTTTTCCTCATCCATGCACTTGATGTAGGCGCTGATCCGGTCCGCCGCCTTGACCAGCCGCACGGCTTCGGCGATCTGCGGCTCGCTGATATCCGGCAGCAGCAGCGGCCGGTAGGCCGGCTCCAGACCGTCAGGCAGCAGCGAGAGCAGCTTTTCGGCTGCGACCGTTTCCACCGCCTTGTAGGCGTCACGGATCGCCGGGTTGGCATACTTGACCGGGGTTGGCATGTCGCCGGTCAGGATTTCGGCGGCGTCGTGGTACAAGGCCAGCAGGACAACCTGGGTTGCGTCGACCGGCGGACGGGGTCCTGCCAGCTGCCGGTTGCGGATCTCGGCCAGGGCATGGGCGATCATGGCAACCTGCAGCGAATGCTCCTGGATGTTTTCGGATTGCGTGTTGCGCATCAGGCTCCAGCGGCTGATGTAGCGCATCCGGTGCAGCATAGCCAGAAAATGGTGACTCATGGCGTTGGGGCTCCTTCCTGGAAATCAGAACCAGTAGAGGTCTTCGAAACACTTGGTGGCAAACGAATCCGTCATGCCCGCGATATAGTCGACCACCTGCTGGGGACCGAGCTGGTCCAGGGGAACCTGGCGCTCCTGGACAAAGCGGTAAAAACTGCGCAGGACGCGGTTATCGCTGGCGAGCAGCTTGTCGGGCTCGGCGGTCAGCGGGAGCAGGGCTTCGAAAAGGCCCTCAATGACGTTGTCGACCATTTTTTCATAGCGCTTGATCTTGTCCGAGCTGTAGATCCGGGCCACGTTTTCCCGCAGCAGCTCTTCCATGCTGTCGCCGCGCTCGCGGCTGAGAATGATGGCGTCCTGGTTGTAGCTGTTCTGGATGATGTCCATCACGAGGGTGTTGATGATCTCCCCGTTGGTGCGGCCGAGCGAGGATTGGATCGCCTGGGGCAGATCCTCAAATTCCATCAGGCCGGCGCGGGCCGCGTCCTCGATGTCGCGGCCGACATAGGCGATCTTGTCGGCCAGGCGGACCACGCAGCCTTCCAGTGTCGCAGGCGTGCTGTGCTGGCGGGCCAGCAGCTCCAGATCAGCCGGTGTCTTGGTGCGATCCGGGACCAGTACATACTCGTCGTAGGTCTCGCCGCAGTGGCTGGCGATGCCGTCACGGACCTCAAAGGTCAGGTTCAAGCCAGGCTGATTATGGTGCAGCGCGAGGTGATCCACCACCCGCAATCCATGCAGCTCATGCTGGAAAAACAGCTCAGGGTCATAATGCTTCAGGCAGCTGTCCAGCTTTTTCTCGCCGCTGTGGCCAAACGGGGCATGGCCCAGGTCATGGCCCAGGGCGATCGCCTCGATCAGGTCCGGGTTGAGCCCGAGGACGCGGCCGATGGTTCCGGCGATATAGTTGACGCTGATCACATGCTCCATGCGCGTGCAGATATGGTCGCTTTGCGGATTGAAAAAGACCTGCGTCTTATGGCGCATGCGGCGAAAATCCATCGAGAAGATAATCCGGCCGACATCGCGTTCAAAGCAGGTCCGGACCGAGCATTCAGGCTCATCCCTGAGCCGCCCCAAGCTGTTGGCGCTGCGGGCCGCAAACCCGCTCAAGCTGTTTTCCTGCTCTTCCCGCAGAAGCCTGGGCTCCCGACGTATGTCCATCTGCCGTCACCTCGCTTTCAGGATACGATCGCTGTATTTGTCTATTATAACATGGGCCGCGCTGGCTGTTCTTTTTGCGGGGAAAACCACTTTTAACCGGAATGGATGTTTCCGCTTCGGGGAAATCTGGCGAAGCCTGCCCGAGGTGTTGTGTTACCCCCTATCTTTCAGTAGAATGACAGTGTATGGAAAAATGAGAAATATGCGGCAAGGAGCCGCCTGGGCCTGGCAGGCTCAAAGGAGATTGGATGGATATTAAAAGTATATTTGCCTTGTTCGGCGGTCTGGCGCTGTTCGTCTACGGCATGCAGCAGATGGGCGAAGGCCTCCAGAAGTCCGCCGGCGACAAAATGCGCAACTTCCTGGCCATGCTGACGGGAACACCGCTGCGCGGCGTGATCGTCGGTGCGCTCGTCACCATGATCATGCAAAGTTCATCCGCCACCACCGTCATGGTGATCGGCTTCACGGGTGCGGGCCTGATGTCCCTGACCCAGGCGATCGGGGTCATCATGGGCGCCAACATCGGCACAACCATGACCGCCTGGATCGTCGCGGCCAAGATCGATGAATACGCCTGGCTGTTTGTCGCGGTCGGCTTTATCCTGATGTTCGCCGTCAAGAAACCCAAGATCCGCTACATCGGCCAGATCATCTTCGCCTTCGGCACCCTGTTTGTCGGCCTGAACAGCATGGGTGCGGCCATGAAGCCACTGGCCAAGAGCCAGGCTTTTGCCGACCTGCTCATACGCATCAAGGACACACCGGTGCTTGGCCTGCTGGTCGGGTCCGGCGTCACCATGGTCGTCCAGAGCTCGTCTGCTTCGATTGGCGTTCTGCAGACCCTGGCCGGGACAGCGCTCGATGAAGCCGGTACCCCGCTGGTCTCGCTCTACCAGGCGATCCCGATCCTCTTCGGCAGCAACATCGGCACGACGATTACCGCTTTGCTGGCTGCCATCGGCGCCTCGCGCGTCGCCAAGCGGGCGGCTGCGGCCCACACCATCTTCAACGTCTTTGGCTCGGTCGTCTTCATGCTGCTGCTTCGTCCCTATACCTCGCTGGTCAACAGCCTGCTCGGCCTGATCGGCCATGACCTGATCGCCGACAGCAACACCGGGCTGGCCAGCATGATGACCCCGATCGCCAACTACATGCGCGAAAGCATCGCCATCTCCCATACGGTGTTCAATGTCATCAACACCGTGGTCTGGCTGCCGTTTGTCTGGCTGCTGGCCAAGATCGTGCGCCTGGTCGTGCCCGGCGAAGATCCAGTCGTCGAGAAGAAACTGGCCTACATCGATTACAAGGTGATCAACAATCCGGCGATCGCCATCGACCTGGCGACCAAAGAGCTGGCGCGCATGACCGAGATCGCCATGCAGATGACCCAGGACAGCCACCAGGTGATCAAGGTGCACAGCGATGAATTGGAAACACGCATCTTTTCCAACGAAGATACGCTGGACTACCTGGAAAACGAGATCGTCCGCTACTTGTCCAACATCATCATGTCGGCCAGCATGACACCGGAAAGCTCGTCGCGCATCGCGGCCCTGATGCATGCCGCCAACGACATCGAGCGGATCGGCGACTATTGCAGCAACATCTGCGACAATTCGCTGCAGATGAAGAACGCCGGCATCGTCTTTTCGCCACTGGCCCTGAACGACCTGGACCAGGCCTATGGCGTCGTTGAGGACATGGTCCGTGACTCCATCACGGCCCTGCGCAATTCGGATATCGCCATTGCCCGCCGCATCATCGCCAATGAGAACCAGGTCGATGAAATCGAAGAAAAGCTGCGCGCCAGCCACATGGAACGACTGGATAACGGCACCTGCAACCCGCAGTCGACTGTCATTTTCCTGGAGCTGATCCACACGGTCGAGCGCATTTCCGACCATTGCCGCAACATCGCGGAAGTCGTCGACCGCGGCGCCAATTACCTGGTCCATTCGGGCATCAAGGACTGAGCAGCCTCAAAGCTTGGTCAAGCCGGCCATTTTGGCCAACATGCGTTTCGTCCCCGCGGTTGTGAAGTCAATTTGCAAAATCGCGTCGCCGGCAACCGGTTCTGCCATCAGGACGCGGCCGATGCCGAATTTCGGATGCTCGACCTTGTCTCCGACCGCAAAACGAACCGCCGCCGTCGCGGCAGCCGGTTTTGGCTTCGGCACTGTGTAGGCGGCCGCATCGGCCAGCGGGCTGCGCGCGGCCGGAAACGGCTGGCGGCCACCAGGAAGACTCTGGGCGCCATCGGACCAGGAGGTGCTGCGCTCGCCTGCGCGCGTTCCGCCGATTTCGTCGATATGCTCGTCTGGTATTTCCCGGACAAACGGGGACACGACATAACGCTGGGTCTGGCCGAAAAGCAGCCGGCTGCGCGTGGCCGTGATGTGCAGTTTCCGGCGGGCGCGGGTCATGGCGACATAAGCCAGGCGGCGCTCTTCTTCGAATTCGGTCTGGCTGCCCATGGACCGGTATCCGGGAAAGAGGCCTTCCTCAGCCCCGACGATGAACACCGTATCGAATTCCAGGCCTTTGGCGCTGTGGATCGTCAAGAGCCGAACCACGTCGTCCTGGTCCTTATCCTGGTCCATTTCCGTGTACAAGGCCGCCCGCTCCAGAAAGGCTCGTACCGTCTCCCGCAGATTCGCCGGTACGAGCGCACGCTCCTCCGGCGGCAGGTCATCGCCGGGCTGGGCCGTCAGGCTCTGGATCTGGTTTTCAAATTCGACGGCGTCAGACAGCAGTTCCTTCAGGTTTTCGATCCGGTCTACGGCGTCGCCGCTGACGATGCGCTGCTGCTGGTCGAGCAGTTCCTGGATCAGGCCCGTCTCGTTCTCCATCCAGTCCAGATACTGGTCGAGGGACTGCCCCTCGATGTCCAGTCCGGCACCGAGATGGCTGATCAGGGCGGCGAAGGCGGTCAGGCGGGAGGCTGCGCGCTGCAGCTCCGGGTATTGTGAAGCCCGCTGGCAGACGGTCATCTGCGAGATGCCGTCCCGTTCCGCCAGGGCGGCCAGCGCTTCAGTCGTGGCGCTGCCGATGCCGCGCCGCGGCACGTTGATGACGCGCTCCAGCGACAAATTGTCGTCCGGCATCACGACCAGGCGCAGGTACGCAAGGATATCCTTGATCTCCTTGCGGTCGTAAAAGCGCGTTCCGCCGTAGATGCGGTACGGGATGCCCTGTTCGCGCAACGCCTGCTCGACGGAACGGGACAGGGCGTTGAGCCGGTACAGAACGGCAAAATCGCGGTAGGTCTTCCGGTCCAGGCGGCTCACCTGACGCTCGATCTCCCGGGCGATGTAGCGCCCCTCCTCATTCTGGTCCTCGGCCCTGAGAAAGGTGATTTTCTCCCCGTCGTCGCTCTGTGTCCAGAGCGATTTCTTCTTGCGGCCCTGGTTGTTGCGGATGACCGCGTTAGCCGCTTTGAGGACGTTGCCGGTCGAACGGTAGTTCTGCTCCAGTTTGATGACTTTGCAGCGTTTGAAATCCTGTTCGAAATCAAGAATGTTCTGGATGTTGGCGCCGCGGAAGCTGTAGATCGACTGATCGTCGTCGCCCACCACGCACAAGTTGCCATGCCGCGCGGAAAGCAAGCTGACCAGCCGGTACTGGGCATGATTGGTGTCCTGGTACTCGTCCACCAGCACGTATTGAAAGCGCTCCTGGTATTCGGCCAGCACATCCGGCTGCGATTCGAGCAAACGTACGGCTTCGACCAGGATGTCGTCGAAGTCCATGCTGTTGTTCTTTTTCAGCTTCGCCTGGTAGCAGCGATAGACCCGGGCGACCTGGCTGCGGAAATAGTCGCTGCCAGCCTGGCGCTCATACGCCCCGACATCGAGCAGGGCATTCTTGGCCGCGGATATCTGGCTGTGCACCGCCTTGACCGCGAAGGTCTTCTCGTCCAGGTTCAGATCCGCCAGGCAGCTTTTGACCACTTTCTGCTGGTCATCGCTATCGATGATCGCAAAGCTGCGGTCATAACCGATCCGGTCGGCATAGCGGCGCAAAATGCGCATCATCATGGCGTGGAAGGTTCCGATCCACATGTATTGGCTGACCGATCCGATCAGATCTTCGATACGGCTTTTCATCTCGGCCGCCGCCTTGTTGGTGAACGTGATCGCCAGAATGGCTGAGGGACGGACATCGAGCACGCGGACCAGCCAGGCGACGCGGTGGGTGATCACCCGGGTTTTCCCGGATCCGGCACCGGCCAGGATCAGCAACGGGCCCTGGTCGTGCCGGACGGCCTCGGCTTGCTGCGGGTTCAGCCCGTCCAGGAGCCGATCGGTCACCTTTTTGTCGCTGTTGTTTTCCGTCATGTCGCAGACCTCCCATTGTCATGAAACTTGTTCCGGAGACCAGTATACCAAAAAATCCCCGGTTCGTTTGAACCGGGGACCTGTTTTTATGCCTATCAGGACGATGAACGGCCGGTCAATAATTGGGTTCGATCACGCCATAGTTGCCGTCCTTGCGTTTGTAGACAGCACAGACTTTGTCTGTTTCCATGTCGAGATACAAGAGGAAGCTGTGTCCGAGCATCTCCATCTGCAGGACCGCTTCGTCGGCATCCATCGGTTCGAGGTCAAAGGATTTGCGCTTGATGATCCGGTGATCATCCTCATCAACCGGCGGCAGGCTGACTTGCGACTTCAAGTACTCCTTCATGTAGGCGTAGTCATGAATCTTCTTCTCGATCTTGGTCTTATGCTTGCGGATCTGGCCCTCCAGCACTTCAACGGTTTCGTCAAGAGCTGTGAAGACGTCATCGGCAATACATTCGGCGCGGTAATAATGCTTGTGGATCTTGAGCGTCACTTCGATGCATTTCTGATCCTTTTCCGGCCTGACCTTGACCGTTGCCTGCGCCTCATCGCCGAAAAACCGGTTGAACTTGCCCAATTTCTCCTCGATGCGCTGCTGCAGCTGGTCGCCTACCTTCATCCCTTTGCCGTTAATACTGATCTTCATGATGACCGCTCCCTTCTGAATCGTTCACATTTCCATTTTTTCAAGGTTCAGGATCGATATCCCTGCCTTTATTATACCTTATTCGCCCCCTTTGCGGGTATCCCTTTTTACTGCGCCGGCCATCCCGATCTGCTATAATGGTCACAAGTGTGCTTGGGAGGACGTATGAACGGCATCCGTTATTCACTTGTTGTACCCCTATATAACGAAGAGGCTGTCATCGAAGCCTGTCACCAGCGACTGACCGCCGTGCTGGACAGTCTTGACGGCAACTGGGAAATCATCTATGTCAACGACGGCAGCCGTGACCGGACCGGGCAGCTGGCCCGCCAACTCTGCCAGACCGATCCCCGGGTCAAGCTGCTGACCTTTTCGCGCAACTTCGGCCACCAGTGCGCCATCACCGCCGGCATGGACCACGCCGCGGGTGATGCCGTGATCATCATCGACGCGGATCTGCAGGATCCGCCCGAACTCATTCCCCAGATGATCGCCGCCTGGCAGGCCGGCGCCGATGTCGTCTACGGACACCGCGTCGCCCGCAAAGGCGAAACTGCGGCCAAAAAGCTGAGTGCCCGGCTCTACTACCGGCTGCTGCGGCGCATCACGGATGTCGACATCCCGGTCGATGTCGGCGATTTCCGCCTGATTGACGCGCGCGTGTGCGCGGCCCTTTCGGCGCTGCCGGAACACAACCGCTATGTGCGCGGCCTGATCAGCTGGCTGGGCTTCAGCCAGACCTACATCGACTATATCCGGGCGCCGCGCTTTGCCGGCGAAACGAAATACCCGCTGCGCAAGATGGTCAAGCTGGCTCTCGACGGAATCACCTCATTTTCCTATAAGCCGCTCAAGCTGGGCATCGGCATCGGCATCGGCTTGTCGATCTGCAGTTTTCTTTTCCTGCTGTTCGTGTTTGTCGCGCGCCTGTTCGACCTGGTCGTCATGGAACCCGGCTACGCCTCCCTGATGTGCGTCATCCTTTTCTTCTGCGGCATCATCCTGGTCATGCTGGGGATCATCGGCGAATACATCGGACGGATCTTCGAAGAAGTCAAAGGGCGGCCGCTGTATATCATCTGCGACCGCGAAGGCCAGTTTGCCCGCCAGGGCCGGGACCAGGCTATGACTCAGCGCTGAGCCCGAAGCGGTCCGGCAGCAGTTCATCCAGGCTGAAGCGCCGGTATGAACCGTCCGGCGAAGCCGCCAGCAGCTCAAAATCTGCACCCGCAAACTCAGCCATCACCTGACGGCAGATACCGCAGGGCATGCAGGGGCCGGCCTGGTCGCAGACCACCGCCAGCCGCCGGATGGTTTTGGCCCCCTCGGAAACCGCCTTGAAAATGGCGGTCCGTTCGGCGCAGCACGTCGCGCCATACGAGGCGTTCTCGATGTTGCAGCCGGTGAACAGGCGGTCGCGATCATCCAGCAAAGCCGCACCGACCCGGAACTTCGAATAGGGCACGTATGCTTTTTCGCGTGCGTCCAGCGCCGCCTGGATCAAGTCCGGGTCGTGGTCAGGTATCCGCTTCATCGCGCATCTCCCCTTCAGTCAAAATAAATCGGATTGGAAACCAGGGCCGGCAGAACCGGTACCTCGCGGGCAAAGGCCCGATGCACCTCCGCCCGGACAAAACCGGATTTTTCGACCGCGAAGCTGGTTTTCAGGCTGCCGGCATGTTCTGCCTGCCAGGCGGCCAGCACACCATCCGGTCCGATCAGGCGAATGCTGTCGCCAGCCTGCAGGCGCGCGAGTGCCAGATCCAGCCGGCAGTCCGGTGTCCAGGTCACGGAGTCGCCCAATACGGCCTGGCCGCAGGTCATGTCCAGGCGCGGCCCGTCGGGCCCGTAGATCAGGTAGCTGTGACCTTGCACCGCGCCCTCAAGCAGGTCCCGGATCTCCCGAGACCAGGCCAGCACCGCCAGGCAGGGTCCGCCAAGCATCTGGAAAATGGAATCCCGATGGTAATCGCTGCCGCAGCAGGCGGCGATCTTTTTACCCGAAACAAGCTTCTGGTGCCAGAGCGCGATCGCCCGCAGGTTGCTCTCGCGCATCGGGCCGTTCCAGACCTCGAGCATGTCATAGGGGAACAGGTCGAGGTCAAAGGCAAACCGGTACAGCGGGTCGCAGGGGTGGTTGATCACGACCACGGCCCCGTTGGCCTTGGCTTCGGTAAAGTGCGCGACGGCCTCCTCCGGCGAGTTGGCGTGGAACGAACCGGCATAGGGTCTGTCCAGGCCAAGCATGTTGGCATGGCCCTGGTAGTGGGTCCACTCCAGTCCCGGGATCAGGGTCAGGCCGTCGACGGCCGGCAACGACGGCGCGGGCATGGCGATGTTGTGATCGGTGACGGCAATAAAGTCGAGACCGTGGCGCCGGCCGTGCCGGGCCAGTTCGTCGGCGGGCAGGATGCCGTCTGAACCGATGGTGTGCGTGTGCAAGTCGCCCAGAAACCAGCTGCGCGTCTTGATTTCCCAGCGGATGGTGTACCTGACCGTGACACCGTCAGGCGCGATCCGGTAAGCACCGGCCATGATCGTCCACCTGCCGGCCTGGATGGTCTGGGGCCGGTATCCCGGTGTCGCAGCAAGGCCGCCGATCTGGATCTCGCTGCGGACCGATCCCGAACTGCCGGCCTGCTCGCCGCGCGGATTGAGCAGCGCCAGGTCGATCCGGTTGACGGTGTCACTGAGCTGCCAGTCGCCGGATGGCCGTTCCAGCCTGCGCGGGTATTCATAGGCCACAGAAAGCCAGGCCACCTGCTCCGGCAGGTCGAAGGGGACCGGGATGTAGCGCTTTTCCTGCTCTTTTTCGATCCTGACCTCAATATGCCGTACTTCAGCCATGTTGACCTCCATCAGATGGTTGCTGTTTGGGAAAATGCAAAAAGAAGGACAGGCCCAGGCTGATCACCATCAGGAGCAGCGGAAAGACCGTCAGCAGGAAACGGGCCGCCTGGTGCGGCTCAGGACCCGGCGTATCGCCGCTCTCAAAACCGAACAGGACCAGCACCAGGTAGAAGGCGAAGCTGGTGAACAGGCCATTCAGCCGGTTCATGAAACCGAGCGCGTTGGCAATGATGCCTTCGCGCCGTACCTGGCTGTGGGCCTTGTCCTCGTCCATGATGCGGGCGCCGATCAGGTCCATGGTGGTGATGACGCCGGCAAACCCGAACCCGACCAGCAGGCTGGCCAGGATGGCCGTCACGAGGCTGTTGGCGAAATAAAGCGGGATGAACGCGACCAGGAGGCTGGCCAGGGCAGCCCGCCAGGTCGGCATCAGGGTCAGGCGCTTCATCAGGAGCACCCAGAGCGGCACACTGCCGATCGCGACAAACAGCACGCTGGCGAAAAGGATCGTCGCCTGGCTGTCCGGGATCTGCAGCGTATACTTGACGAAAAAAGGCAAGGAAGCCAGAACCAGCGACATGGCCGCGCTGTAGAATGCGTTGGTCAGCCCGGCGAGCCAGAACTTCCGGTTGACCACGAGGCTGCGCACGCTGTCCCAGAGAGCCGGTTTTTTCTCCAGGCGCAGATCGGCCGTTTCGCGGCTGGTCACAGCCATGTACAGGATGACGCTGCCGCCCAGCAGGCCGTAGACAAGGGCGGTCATGCCGAAGCCCAGCAGCTTGGTGACCACAGGCGTCAGCGCGATGCTGATCACCATGGCTACGAGCTGGAACGCCTGGCGCAGGGCGTTGGTCGCGGCCCGGCTGGCGTCATCGGGGAAGAGTTCCGGGAAAAGGGCGCCGTAATTGGCGTTGATCACCGAGTCGATCGTGCCGGTCAGGATGTAGAACAGCATGCAGTAGGCCAGCAGGCCGGAACCGGCCAGGCCCTGCGGCGTGTTGTAGAAGGCGACCAGGCCCAGGACCAGGAGCGGCGTGCCGATGACCAGCCAGGGGCGCCTGCGGCCCCAGCGGGTGCGCGTGCGGTCCGACAGGTAGCCGTAGACCAAATTGTCGATGGCGTCGATAAAGGTGTACACCAGCAGAATCAGGGAAAACTGGCTTGTTTTCAGGCCCAGGCTGTCGACATAGAAAAAAGCGGCGTAGGTCTTGAGCATGTTGATCGGAATTGAGGTGCCGAACATGCCGACCGCGTAATTGAACGACTTGAGGCTGGCTTTGCGCATAGGCGTTCCTCCGGATTGTGGTGCCGCGTCAGGCTCTTGTCCTGTTCCATTATCGGCCCCGGCCAGATTCCCGTCAACCAATTAAGAAAAAGAAAACTGCAATCTGGCGCGTAGGCGTGAGAAAATTGCTTGTGTTCAGCATCTTCACACATGACCCAGATTGCAGTTCCCTGTCAACTGCGGCGGATGCCGCAGGGACAGACGATTTTAGGAATGGCCGCCGCAGCTGCTTTCGTTGTGGTGCTCGTGGCAGACCGATCCGGTGGACGTCAGCGTGCCGTCCGCGTACTGGCGGGCGATCTCATCGACAGAGCCCTGCGCGCCGGTGTAGACGTCAATCCCCTTTTCCTGGAAGATTTCGACCGCGCCAGCTCCCATGCCGCCGGCGATGATCACCTGGACGCCGCGGTCGTGCAGGAAGTTGGGCAAAAAGCCCGGCTTGTGCCCGGGATTGGCGACAAATTGCTTGTCCGTGGCCTTGCCGTCCTCGACCGCAAATTCGACGAACCCTTCGCAATGGCCGAAATGCGCCGAAACCTGGTCGCCCTCGGCAGATATGGCTATCTTTTTCATGGAAGATCCTCCTCCGCTCGTTTGTTTGACGGCCTCCGCCGCGGGTGCGGCCGGCGCGGTCGGCTGTCCGTGGACCGGCACCTGTTCCAGTGCCGCCAGGCAATCATCAAGGTAGTTCTTGTGGATCCGCTCGATCTGGCCGGCGTCGCACAGCCGGGCCAGGTCGGGGTCGATCGGCAGGCTGCCCAGGTAGGGAATGCCCGCTTCCTGCGCCACTGCCGCGCTCTTGCCGTTGCCGAAGACGGCGATTTCCTTGCCGCAATGCGGACAGACGACGTGGCTCATGTTCTCGACCAGGCCGATGATCGGGATCTGCATCATCTGTGCCATGTGAATCGCCTTCTGGACGATCAGGGACACGAGATCCTGGGGCGAGGTCACGATGACGATGCCGTCCAGCGGCAGCGATTGGAAAACGGTCAGCGGCACGTCGCCGGTTCCCGGCGGCATATCCAAAAGCAGGAAATCGAGGTCACCCCAGATGACATCGGACCAGAACTGCTTGACCGTGTTGCCCAGGATCGGGCCGCGCCAGATCACCGGTGCTGTTGGATCGTCCAGCAGCAGGTTGATCGACATCAGCTGGATGTTGCTGTGGGTCCTGACCGGGAACAGCCCCTCGTCACTGCCCTTGGGCTTGAAGTTCTCAGCGCCGAAAAGCTTGGGGATGGAAGGGCCGGTGACGTCGGCATCCAGAATGCCGACCCGGTACTTGCCGGTGCGTTGCAAATAGGTGGCCAGCAAAGCCGTAATCATGGACTTGCCGACGCCGCCTTTGCCGCTGAGCACCGCGATGGTCCGCTTAATATCGTTAAGCGGATGGGTCTCAACGTGAAAATCCTGTTGTTGTCCTGGCATACATCTGACTCCTATTCTTCTCGATTGGTCTGTTTCATTTTCCTGGCGATTCGTCCGGCTATGCGAGCCTGGCCAGCAGGGACTGCCAAAGCTGACGGATCTGGTCCGTAAAGTCGTCCAGACCGGCATCCACCGGCGACAAGCCCCGCTGCAGGGCGGTCATGACGTCCGGGTCAAAGGGGATTTTGGCCAGGACAGGATGGTTTTTCTGACTGCACCAGGCTTCGATCTCGGCCGTGACCGCCGGATTTAGATCCCACTTGTTGATACAGACGAAAGCAGGGACCTTGAAATGGTCGGCGACAGCCAGGACCCTTTCCAGGTCGTGCTGACCGGATTGTGTCGCTTCTGCGACCGCAATCACAGCGTCTGTTCCGGTGATCGAGGCAATGATGACACAACCGATGCCCGGCGAGCCATCGATCAGGGCGATGGGTTCCTGGCGCTGGCAGTCGAAGAGCTTTTTGCGCACCGCAGTGACCAGCTTGCCGGATCCTTCGGCGCCGATGTCCAACTGGGCGTGGGCAAATGTGCCGTAATCGGTATCCGACACCATGACCGACCCCGTTTTAACGGTGTGCAGGCTGATCGCGTCTGTCGGGCAAACCACCGTGCAGGCGGCGCACCCTTCGCAGCCCAGTGGCTTGACGACAAAATCCGGGGTGATCGCGTCAAAACGGCAGGTTTGCAGGCAGAGGCCGCAGGCGACACAGCGCCCGGGGTCGATTTTTGCGACGCTGGCCCCGAAGTAATCTTCGGAGGTGCGTTCGACATGGCGCAGCAGCAGGTGCAGGTTTGGGGTGTCGACATCACAGTCCGCCAGCATCTTGTCTGGAACGAGCTGGGCCAGGCAAGCCGCGATCGTGCTCTTGCCGGTTCCGCCCTTGCCGCTGACGAGGACAATCTGCTTCATCCGGCCACCTCCTGACTGATGCGATCGTAAAGATCGGTAAAGCGCCGGACCCAGACCGGATCCGTATCCACCGGCAGCTGGCCGGATGCGTAGGCTACGGCAATCGACCGGCTAAAGGGAATTTCCAGCAGTACAGGCAGTTGGTGTTCGCGGCAAAACGCATAAACCGGCTCGTTGCCGGGGCCGGATTTGTTGAGCACGAGGCCGGCCGGCAAGCCCATGCGCTGGACCAGCGACCAGGCGATCGCCAGATCATGCAGCCCGAACGGTGTCGGTTCGGTGACCAGCAGCGCGTAATCGGCGCCTTCCAGGCTCTTGACCACCGAGCAACCGGCTCCCGGCGGGCAGTCCAGAACGGCGGGCCGGTCCGGATCGAGCCATTTCTTGATCGCATCAATGATCGGGATGCCGGACGGTTCGCCGATTGCCAGGCGCCCCTGGATAAAGGTGTTGTCCGCCGATGCCTCGATCGTGCCGATCGGCCGCTCCACTTCGGTGAGCGCACCCGGTTCACAGACCAGAACGCACGCGCCGCAGTGATGGCACAGTTCCGGGAAGATCAACACTTTTTTCCTGACGACGGCGATCGCGCTGAACTGGCAAATCCTGGCGCAGGCGCCGCAGCCGGTGCAGACCGCCTGGTCGACCTCTGGCACAAGCACCCGGACCTCCTTCGCTTCCAATAAGTCCGGTTTGAGGAAAATGGCGCCGTTTGGTTCTTCGACATCGCAGTCCGCATACTGGCAGCCCGGGATGATTTTGGCAAGGCTGGCGGAAACCGTCGTCTTGCCAGTCCCGCCCTTCCCGCTCAACACAGCTAGTCGCATCGTCGCTTACTTCCCGCTGTGCGGCGGGACAAACGTTTGCAGATCGTCCAGCTTTCCCGCCTGAAAGGCATCCAGATTGCTCTTCGCGCTGCCGGAACGCCCCTGCACCAGGCGGATGCCGGCCGCCTCAAGGACGCGCAGCGCGTTGGGACCGACCTGACCGGTTATGACCACCGCCACATCCCGATCAACCAGACGCTGGGCGGCCGCGATGCCGGCTCCGCCGGACGGCGCGCCGGCCGCGTTGTTGATCACATCAACAAAATGCGTGTCGGAATCGTAGACCAAAATCGTCTCGGCACGGCCGAAGCGCTGATCCAATTCATCTTCCAGGCAAGGTCCGGAAGCCGTAATGGCAATTTTCATGCGTATGTACCTCCTGTTTTGTGCATATGTTCATTTACAGTCTATGCGTCCCCGCCGACACTGTCAACCAGAAAATTAACCGCGGACCGCGCCGGTTTTTCAGCAAAAAAGCAGAACGTCGCTTTTGTTATTGACATATGCCCATAATCGTGCTATGTTGTTTATGGGCATATGTTCTTTTGTAACAGAGCCTTGTTAGAGAGAAAGGAGGCATCTGATATGCCAGGTAGAGATGGAACCGGACCCGCCGGAACAGGCGCACGCCAGGGCGGCCGTCCATTTGGCGGTGCTGGTCGCGGCGGAGCGCCAGGTGCAGGCGATGTTTGCATCTGTCCGTCCTGCGGGGCGACCGCCCCCCACACGCGCGGCGTTCCCTGCACAAATGTCACATGTCCGCGCTGCGGTGCCAGAATGACCCGAAGCTGATGGGCAGATCGAAAGCAGAAGCCTGTCAAAACAAATACAAGATCAAGAACATGGAAGTCAAGATGAAAAGGAGTTGAACAACATGCCAAGAGGAGATGGAACAGGCCCGATGGGTGTCGGTCCGATGAGCGGACGCGGCATGGGCACTTGCGCCGGGTATCCGGCGCCCGGCTACGCCAGCGGTGCATTCGGATGCGGTGCCGGCCGCGGCCGCGGTTTCCGCAACCGGTTCTTCGCAGCCGGACGCCCGTACGGTTTTGGCGCCGGCGGTTATGCCCCGTATGCGCCCTGCGTGCCCGACGCAGCGGAACAAAAGACATGGCTCAAAAATCAGGCCGATGCCCTGGAAAATGAGCTGAAGAACATCCGCAGCCGGCTCAGCCAGCTGGAAAACAAGGAAGACTGACCCGGCGCTGAAACCGGCAGCCATTCGCCCCGTGTTCCTGGTGAACACGGGGCGTTTTTTGTGCGCGCGGCGCGACGGTATGGTACAATGCAGGCATTGCCTGTATCGTTAAAGATACGCGACAAGGAGCTTTGCGATGTTGCCGAAAATCGAAGAAATGGAAGTCATCCCGGTTGCCGGACGGGACAGCATGCTGCTTAATCTGAGCGGCGCCCATGCGCCCTGGTTTTCCCGCAACATTGTCCTGCTGACCGACAGCAGCGGACGGACGGGCGCCGGCGAGGTGCCGGGCGGCAGCAAGATCACCCGGGCATTGGAAGCTGTGCGTCAGCTGGTGATCGGCACCAGCGTTGGCCACTACCGCCAGACCCTGCTGGCGGTCAAAGAACATCTGGCGCAGCAAAAAGATGCCGATGTCCGCGGCCGGCAGACTTTTGACCTGCGCACCGGCGTGCATGTCCTGACCGCCATCGAGGCGCCGCTGCTCGACCTGCTGGGCCAGTTCCTGGACGTTCCGGCAGCCGGCCTGCTCGGCGAAGGCCAGCAGCACCGCTCGGTCCGCATGCTGGGCTACTTGTTCTACATCGGCGACCGCAGCGAAGCGGAGACGACAAAATCGGAGGGCGGCTGGTACCAGCTGCGCGACAGGCCGGCCCTGACACCCGAAGCCATTGTCCGGCTGGCCGAAGCGGCCCGGGCGCACTATGGCTTTTCGGACTTCAAGCTCAAGGGCGGCGTATTTGCCGGCGACCAGGAAATCGCAGCCGTCAAAGCGCTCAAGGAGGCGTTTCCGTCCGCCCGCATCACGCTCGACCCCAACGGCTGCTGGTCGCTGGCGGAAGCGGTTCGCCTGTGCCGCCCGCTCCGGGACGTTCTGGCCTACTGCGAAGATCCCTGCGGCGCCGAGGGCGTCTTCTCCGGCCGGGAGGTCCTGGCCGAATTCCGGCGCGCCACCGGTCTGGCGACGGCAACCAACATGATCGCCACCGACTGGCGCGAGCTGGTCCATGCCCTGGCCCTGCAATCGGTCGACATCCCGCTGGCCGACCCCCACTTCTGGACGATGTCCGGATCCGTCCAGGTCGGACAGCTCTGCCGCCATTACGGCTTGACCTGGGGCTGCCACTCCAACAACCACTTTGACATTTCCCTGGCGATGGTCGTCCACACGGCAGCGGCCGTCCCCGGTCCGCTCAACGCCATCGACACCCACTGGATCTGGCAGGAAGGCCGCGAACGGCTGACCCGCTCGCCTTTCCCGATCGTCAACGGCTGCATTGCACTGCCGGACAAGCCCGGTCTGGGCATCGAGGTCGACCGGGAGCAGATCGAGGTGGCCCACCAGCAGTACCTGGCCCGCAGCCTGGCCGGCCGCGACGACGCGGCGGGCATGCAGGCCTTGATCCCCGGTTGGACATTCGACCCCAAAAAACCATGCCTGGTCCGCTAGACCAGACGCCAAGGAGGACCTGATGACCGCATTCAAACCTCATGGAATCATCCCGCCCATCGTCACACCTGTCACCGCTGCCGGCCGCTTTGACGCGGCCGCCCAGCAGCGGCTGATCGAGCACCTGCTGGCCAACGGGGTGCACGGCATCTTCCCCCTGGGCACCACCGGCGAATTCTATGCCTTTTCCCCCGCCGAAACCGAGCAGATCCTGGCCCATGCCGTCAAGGTCTGCGCCGGAAAGGTGCCGGTCTATGCGGGCGCCAACCACATCACCACTCAAGGTGCAGTGGAATTTTGCAAGATCGCCGAAGCAGTTGGCGCCGATGCCGTCTCTGTGCTCACCCCGATGTTCATCTCCCAGACCCAGGCAGAGCTGTTCCGGCACTACGAGACGATCGCGGCCTCGACCCGCCTGCCGGTTGTCCTCTACAACAACAAGCCGAAGACCAACGTGACGATCGAGCCGGAGACCGTCGCCCGGCTGGCGCAGATCGAGAACATCGTCGCCGTCAAGGACTCAACCGGGGATATGACCAACACGGCCGAGTACCTGCGCCTGACGCGCCATCTGCCGGACTTTTCGGTTCTGCTCGGCCGCGACACGCTGATCTTCGCCGGGCTGTGCCACGGGGCAGCCGGGGCGATCGCCGCCACAGCCAATGTCGCGCCCCGCCTGGTGGTCGAGATCTACGAAAAATACCGGTCAGGCGACCTCGCCGGCGCGCTTGACGCCCAGTTCCGGCTGGCGCCGCTGCGCTTGGCCGCCAACCTGGGCACATTTCCCCAGGCCATCAAAGAAGGTCTCAACATGCTGGGCTTTGCGATCGGGAAATGTGTCGATCCCATCGCCGAACTGGAGCCGGCCCAAAAAGACAAGCTGCGCCAGGTCCTCAGGGAACTGGGCCTGATCGGCCAGGAAGACTTGGGGAAGGCAGGCACAACCCGATGCTGATGGTGCGCGAGAAAGACTTCTACCGCCAGCTGCTGCGCCTGGCCATGCCGCTGGCGCTGCAGAACGTGATCACCTACTCGGTCGGGCTGGCGGACAACATCATGGTCGGACGGTTGGGCGAGCTGGCCCTGTCCGGCACTTATGTCAGCAACCAGCTGCAGAACCTGCTGCACATGCTGGTCATGGGTCTGAGCGCGGCCATGCTGGTCCTCGGCGCCCAGTTCTGGGGCAAGCGCGACGTCGTCGGGGTCAAGTCCGTCGTGGCCATCGCGCTCAAGTTCGGCTTCGCCGCCGGCCTGCTGCTGTTCATCGTCACGCTGCTGACCCCGTCCGGTGTTCTCAGCCTGTTTACCGACGACGCCGCGGTCAAGACCGAGGCCATGCGCTATTTCACGATCATCCGCTACACCTATGTCTTCTTTTGCGTCACGCAGGTCTTGATCGCCTCGATGCGCTGCGTCGAGACGGTCCGCATCGGCATGTACCTCTCCCTGATGACGTTTTCCGTCAACGTCTCGCTCAACTACATCCTGATCTTCGGCAAGCTGGGTGCGCCGGCACTCGGCCTGAGGGGCGCCGCCATCGCCACGCTGGTGGCCCGGGTCCTGGAGGCCGTCATCATGGTGGCGTATGTCCGCCTGATCGACAAGAAGCTCATGCTGCGGCTGCGCGATATCCTGCGCGGCGGCCGCGACCTGCTCGGACGCTTTTTCCGCTACGGGTTCCCGGTCATCCTGGGCGACATCTTCT
>LSQX01182589.1_pt1 | contig 19184 bp, 17 predicted proteins | sample 654561 | NCBI WGS metagenome assembly LSQX01 (sample SAMN04489861, study PRJNA283612) | anaerobic digester metagenome | isolation source: 4 biogas reactors fed with cattle manure at either 37C or 55C with and... | place: Denmark: Kongens Lyngby | collected 2014
CGGCAGAGCTCGGCGGCCGGCTGATCCTCGCGAAGGTTGATGTCGACGCAAACCCGGGCCTGTCACAGGCGTTTCAAGCGCAGTCAATTCCGACAGTCGTTGCGCTCGTCGGCGGGAGGCCCGTACCGCTGTTTCAGGGTGCGATGCCCGAACAGCAGGTGCGCGAGGTGTTCGGTCAGCTGCTGCAGCTCGCCGCTCAGCAGGGCGTCACGGGCATGGCGAACGCTCCCGAATCGGGTGAGCCAGGCGAACCGGTCGAGGCGCCGGTGAACCCAGCACATGCTGAGGCGCTTGAGGCGATCGACCGTGGCGACTTTGGGGCCGCGGTGACCGCCTACGAGCATGTGCTCGCAAAGGCTCCGGCTGACCATGAGGCTCGCGCTGCGCTGGTGCAAGTGAAGCTCCTGCACCGATTGCAGAACGTTGACGTGGACACTGCGCGGCAGTCAGCTGCGCAGAGTCCCATTGATGTGGAGGCACAGTTTGTGATTGCCGACCTCGATGTGTCTGGTGGCCACGTCGAAGACGGCTTTCTGCGCCTGCTCGACCTGTTTGCAGCGCTTCCCGCAGACGATGCCAATCGCACTGTTGTGCGGGAGCGACTTGTCGAATTGTTCGAGGTGGTCGGCAACGCAGATCCTCGGGTACTCGCAGCGCGCACACGCCTCGCGAACCTGCTCTACTAGCGGACGTCCCACTGATGCGGGTCTACCTCGATCACGCGGCGACCTCGCCGATGCCGATTGTGGTGCGCGACGCCTATATGCGTGCCCTCGAACTCGTAGGCAACCCCGCATCGACCCATGGTCATGGGCAGACGGCGAGCGACCTGCTTGAAGAGGCTCGCGCCTCAGTGGCCGGGACGCTTGGCTGCGACCCCGCGATGGTCACCTTCACCGGTGGTGGCACCGAGTCAATCAACCTTGCGCTGAAGGGCATGTTTTGGGCCGTTCAGCGAACCTCGGTCGGTGAGCGGCGCGTGGTGCTGATTGCCGAGGGCGAGCATCACGCAACGCTCGAAGCCGCCGAGTGGCTGCGCGACGCGCAGGGGGCGACACTCGAGTTCATTCCGATAAACGCGCACGGCATGGTGACCCCCGAAGCACTGACCGAGACCATTGAGCGGGTGGGTGCCGAGCGTATCGCCGTCTGCTCGTTTCTCTGGGCAAACAACGAGGTTGGCACGATCTCATCCGTCACCGAGCTTGTTCGCGTGGCCCGCGATGCAGGGGTGCCGGTGCACGTCGACGCGGTCGCAGCGCTTGGGCAGGTCGAAATTGACTTCGCCTCGCTCGGCGCCGACGCGCTCTCGTTGTCAGCTCACAAAATCGGCGGGCCGGTGGGTGTGGGCGCGCTCTTGCTGTCCCGCACCGCGACAATCGATTCCTTGCTGCACGGTGGCACTCAGCAGCGGGCGCGCTCGGGCACCCAGAATGTTGCGGGCGCGGTTGCATTCGCGGCTGCCCTGGCAGAAGCCTACGGGCCGGGCTTTGCGGATCGCATGAGGCACCTCGCCGAGCAGCGCGACGCGTTTGTTTCGGAGGTGCTTGCGACGACACCTGGCGCGGTGCTGCGAGGATCACGCGAGTCGCGGCTGCCCGGCAACGCGCACTTCACCTTCGAGGGCTGCCAGGGTGATTCGCTCGTCTTTCTGCTTGACCAGCGGGGTATCTCGGCCTCGGTAGGCTCGGCCTGTCAGGCGGGTGTTGCCGAGGTTTCGCATGTGCTGCTTGCGATGGGTCTTCCTGAGGCAACGGCGCGAGGATCGCTGCGCTTCACCTTTCACCACGACACCACCGCTGATGATGTGCAGCGTGTGCTTGATGCGCTGCCAGATGCGGTCATGCGTGCGCGAGCCGCCGGGCTGAGCTGAGTGAGTGAGCGTGTGAACGCGGCAGCTATGCAGCGACCGCAGGTTCGGCTGAGCGCGCTCGGTCGATGGTGAACTGGCCGATGACGCGGGTGCCGATGTAGAGTACGGCGCTCTGGCCGGGCGCGACACCCTCGAGGGGTTCGGCGTGATCGAGGTCGATGTCGACAATTACCTCGTGGGTGGCTTCGGTGCGGTGCTGTTCGGTGCGGGTGGCCTCGTCGATCTCGACGAGCCTCGCGGTTGCTGGTACCGGATCGGCGTGCGCGCGGATCTGTACCTCGCAGGCGAACGCTTCGTCGAGTGGAAAACCAGGTTCGCCGGTCAGGCTGTAGCGGCCACCGGCGATGCTCGTGACAGCAAGCTGCTCTTTTGACCCGACCACGACCTGGTTTGAAACGGGGCGAATCGAGAGCACATAGCGAGGCTTGCCATCAGGTGCAGGCCTGCCGATAGCAAGCCCCTTCCGTTGACCAACCGTGTAGCCGAGCGCGCCGTCGTGGGTGCCGAGCACCTCGCCCGAGTCGCTCACGATCTCACCCGGGGTGCGTTCGAGTCGCTCATCGAGCCAGCCGCGGGTGTCGCCATCGGGAATGAAGCAGATGTCGTGGCTGTCGGGCTTCTGGGCGATCTGGATGCCACGCTCAGCAGCCTCGGCGCGGATCAGCTGCTTTGAGGGGGTGTCGCCGAGCGGAAAGTAGCAGTGCGCGAGCTGGTCAGCGGTGAGCACGCCCAACACATAGGACTGGTCTTTCGCCCAGGCTGAGGCTCGGTGCAGCTCGCGGCCGTTCGGCCCATCGATGATGGTGGCGTAGTGGCCGGTGGCGACCGCGTCGAAACCGAGCGCGATGGCCTTGTCAAGCAGCGCCTGAAACTTGATCTTTTCGTTGCAGCGCAGGCACGGGTTTGGGGTGCGACCGGCCGCATACTCAGCGACAAAATCGTCGACCACGTCTTCGGTGAAGCGTTCGCTGAAGTCCCAGACATAGAACGGAATCTCAAGCAGACCAGCGACGCGACGCGCATCCATAGAGTCTTCAATGGTGCAGCAGCCACGCGAGCCGGTTCTGAGGGTGCCGGGCATGCGGCTGAGCGCCAGGTGCACGCCCACCACCTCGTGGCCCGCATCGACGGCTCGAGCAGCAGCGACCGCGCTATCGACGCCACCACTCATCGCCGCAAGAATCTTCACCCCGACAGTCTACGCGAGCATGCCTGGTGATTGCCGTGGAAGATCGGACGTGACCTCAGGGGTTCGCGCTCATGCGCAACTCGGCGATCTACACTGGCAGGGTGAACACCGAGCTGCCCGAAGACCCCGCCACGCTGCCAGAATCGCTCGACTTCGACGCCGCCCGCACCGAGAGTGAGCGGCTCACGACCGAGATCGAACGATACCGGCTCAGCTATCACAGCGAGGGCGTGAGTCTCGTCTCAGACGCCGAGTATGACGCTCTCGTGCGCCAGCTTGAGGCGATCGAGCGGGCGTTCCCCGAGCTTGCGGGCCTTGACAGCCCCACGAGGCAGGTGGGTGCGGCGATCGTGTCGGCGGGGTTCCCGACGCATGAGCATGCCGAGCGCATGCTCAGTCTCGATAACGTGTTCAGCCTCGATGAGCTGAGGGAGTGGCTCGACAAGACCCGCGCTGCGGCAGGTCGTGACGTGCGCTGGCTGTGCGAACTGAAAATCGACGGGCTCGCGCTCAGCCTCGCCTACCGGGACGGGGCGCTTGAGACGGCATCGACCCGCGGCGATGGGCGTGTTGGCGAAGACCTCACCGAGAACCTGCCCTACCTGCCCATGATTCCGAGGCGATTGACAGGCGAGGGGATCCCGGAGTTTTTCGAGGCACGCGGCGAGGTGTTTTTGAGCACCGCTGGTTTCGAGGCGCTGAATGAGCGCCAGCATGAGCTGCAAGAGGCATATGCTGCCGAGCAGCGCGCAAAGGGCGTTGATGAGGCGCAGATCACCGTGCGCTACCCGGAGTTTGCGAACGCTCGCAACACTGCTGCCGGCAGCCTCAGGCAGCGTGCCGAGAAGAAGAACGAAACCGAGCTGGCGCTCATGAAAGAGCGCCTCGCGAGACTCGCGCTCTATGTGCACGGCATCGGAGCCTGGCAGGATCCCGCGTTCGAGAACCAGAGTGATGCCTACGACCTGCTCGCCTCGTGGGGGCTACCCGTGTCACCCTATGCGCGGGTGTTCGACACCGTGGATGAGGTGCTGCAGTTCGTTGCTGCCTCGGGGGAGGCTCGGCACGAGTTTGCACACGAGATCGACGGCATCGTAGTGAAGGTCGACGAGCTTGCGCTGCACGATGAATTGGGTGCCACCAGCCGCGCGCCGCGCTGGGCGATCGCCTACAAGTATCCGCCCGAAGAGGTGCACACGAAGCTGCTCGACATCAGGGTCGGCATCGGGCGAACCGGTCGCGCCACCCCATACGCAGTGATGCAGCCCATCAGAGTAGCGGGGTCAACGGTCAGCCAGGCGACCCTGCACAACCAGCAGGTCGTGAAGGCGAAGGGCGTGCTCATCGGCGACACCGTCGTGCTGCGCAAAGCGGGCGACGTGATTCCCGAGGTGCTGGGTGCGGTCGTCGAGCTGCGGGACGGCAGCGAGCGCGAATGGAGCATGCCTGCAGCGTGCCCCGAGTGTGGCACTCCGCTGCGCGCCATGAAAGAGGGCGATATCGACCTCAGGTGCCCCAACGCCAAATCCTGCCCTGCCCAGGTGCGAGGGCGTGTCGAACACATTGGATCGCGAGGTGCACTCGATGTCGAGGTGCTGGGCGAAATCACCGCCGCAGCGCTCACCCAACCCGAGATCCCCGCAGAGCCCCCGCTGGTGACCGAAGCGGGCCTGTTTGACCTGACCATCGAGCAGCTCGTTCCCATCGAAGCCGTCGTGCGTGACAGTGAGACGGGTGAACCACTGCTCGACGATAAGACCGGCCTCGAGCGACTGCGCAAGCCCTTCCAGCGCGTCGAGAAGGTCTACCCGCCGGGATGGGAAGACAAGACCGCCGCCGAACGCCGCGCCGCCGGCATTCGCAAGGATCACGAGCTCATCACACCGTCGAAAGACGCCGAGACCCTGCTCGCCGAGCTCGAGAAGGCGAAAACGAAACCGCTGTGGCGACTGCTCGTCTCGCTCAACATCCGACACGTTGGCCCCGTCGCGGCCCGCGCGCTCGCCGACTGGTTCGGTTCGCTCGATGCGATCCGCGAGGCCACCCCCGAGCAGCTCGCGCAGGTCGAGGGCGTGGGGGAGACCATCGCCCAATCGTTGCAAGAGTGGTTTGACGTCGATTGGCATCGTGACATTGTTGACCGCTGGGCTGTGGCGGGCGTGCAGTGGGCAACCCCCGGCCACCCGGGCCCCGGCGGCAACGCGGTGGAAGGTGGGGTGCTCGATGGTCTCACGGTCGTCGCCACCGGCACACTCGAGGGATACACCAGGGATGGCGCCAAAGAGGCGATTATCTCCGCGGGCGGCAAGGCAGCGTCGAGCGTCTCAAAAAAGACCGATTACGTGGCTGCGGGGCCGGGGGCCGGTTCCAAACTCGCCAAGGCCGAAGAGCTCGGCATCCCCGTGCTCGACGCCGCCCAGTTCACCGTGCTCGTCACCCAGGGCCCTGAGGGGCTCACGCCGCGGAGCCTCCCATGACACCCCACCAGGCAACGACACTGATTCGCTCAGCATGGGCAACCAGCGACCCGCTGCTCACCGAGTACTACGACACCGAGTGGGGCATGCCGGTGCGAGACGAGGCGGGCGTGTTTGAGCGGCTGAGCCTCGAAACCTTCCAGTCGGGCCTCTCGTGGTTGACAGTGCTGCGCAAACGCGATGCATTCCGTGAGGCCTTCGCGGGTTTCGACCCAGAGCGTGTCGCTACCTTCGGCGACACCGACGTCGAGCGGCTGCTCGCAGACGCCAGCATCATTCGCAACCGCCGCAAGATCCTCGCTACCATTCACAACGCACAGGCCACTGTGCAACTGCGTGACGCCGGCACCACCCTCGCAGAGCTCGTCTGGTCGTTCATGCCAGACCAGAGCCCCACGCCAAAGCACGACGGTGAGGTGCCGGCGCAGTCACCAGAATCACAGGCGCTCGCCGCAACGCTGAAGCAGTACGGCTTCAGCCTCGTCGGCCCCGTCACGATGTATGCGCTCATGACCGCGATCGGCATCGTCGACGTGCACCTGGTGACGAGCCACCGGCGTGGCTGTTCGGGGCTGTGGAACGGTGATGGCACGAGGCGCCAGGATGCACCGGGCACGCGTTGATCACACGCTGACCGTGTGGTGGGCAGACGGCGATCACTGAGGTGTGGCGGGATAGGATAGTGAGGTTCACTCGACCACTCGACCGGGAGCAGCATGTCTGAAACCACTGGTGCGAGCCGTGAGATCTCATCGACCACCGTCGAACATCTCGCTGGGCTCGCTCGGATCGCCCTAACCAGGGACGAAATCGAAGGCCTCACCGCCGAACTCAGCTCGATCTTGACCCACGTCGCCAAGGTAGCCGAGGTCGCTGGCACCGATGTGCCGGCCACGAGCCACCCGATTCCGCTCAAGAACGTGACCCGACCCGATGTGGTCGCCGATGTATTGACGCTCGAGCAGTCGCTCGCAAATGCACCCGACGCGGCAGACGGCATGTTCCGGGTGTCATCGATCCTCGGTGAAGAGCAGTAGGGGCAGGGCGATGACTGAACTGATTACACTGACCGCCGCTGACCTGGGCCAGAAGCTCGCCGCGGGTGAGGTCTCTGCCGTTGAGGCGGCGCAGGCCCACCTCGATCGCATCGAGTCGGTCGATGGCGAGCTCAATGCGTTTCTCGCGACCAACGCTGAGGCGTCACTCGCCGCTGCTGCTGAGGTTGACGCGCAGCGCAGCCGCGGAGAAGCGCTCGGCGAGCTCGCCGGCGTGCCGCTCGCGGTGAAAGACGTGCTCGTCACCACTGACATGCCGACGACGGCAGCGTCGAAGATTCTGCAGGGCTACCGCTCACCGTTCGATGCGACGGTGGTCGCGAAGGCCCGTGCGGCAGGTCTCGTCAACATTGGCAAGACCAATATGGATGAGTTCGCAATGGGCTCATCAAACGAGAACTCGGCCTACGGCCCCGTGCACAACCCTTGGGATCTCACCCGGGTGCCCGGCGGTTCGGGCGGCGGTTCGGCTGCTGCGGTTGCGGCGTTTGCGGCCCCGCTTGCGCTTGGCTCTGATACCGGCGGCTCGATTCGCCAGCCCGCAGCGCTCACCGGCACGGTCGGCTTCAAGCCCACCTATGGCGGCGTGAGTCGCTATGGTGCGATCGCGATGGCGTCGTCGCTCGACCAGGTCGGCTCATGCGCTCGCACCGTGCTCGATGCGGCGCTGTTGCAAGACGTGATCGCCGGTCATGACCACCACGACGCGACCTCGCTGCAGCATGACTGGCCGTCGATGGCCGCAGCTGCGCGCTCGGGCGCCTCGCGTGACACGCTGAAGGGTCTCAAGGTTGGCCTCGTGAAGCAGCTCATGCTCGACGGCGTGCAGGCGGGCGCAAAGGCCCGCTTTGACGAGGCGGTCGCTCTGCTCACTGCTCAAGGTGCTGAGGTCATCGAGATCGACGCCCCGCACTTCGAATACGCGGTTGCCGCCTACTACCTGCTGCACCCGGCAGAAGCGTCGAGCAATCTCGCGAAGTACGACTCGGTGCGCTACGGCATGCGCGTTACTCCCGATGGTGGCGGCACCGTCGAAGACGTCATGAGCGCGACCCGCGCGGCGGGCTTCGGCGACGAGGTCAAGCGACGCATCATCCTCGGCACCTACGCGCTTTCTGCCGGCTACTACGACGCCTATTACGGCAGTGCGCAAAAGGTGCGCACGCTGATTCAGCGTGACTTCGCTGACGCGTTCGGCGAGGTCGATGTCATCGCCTCGCTGACCGCACCCACGACGGCCTGGCAGATCGGGCGTGCCGAGAGTGACCCGATGCAGACCTACCTGAACGACGCGACGACGATCCCGGCAAACATGGCGGGTATTCCCGGCCTATCGCTGCCGATCGGCCTCGCCGACGAAGACTCGCTTCCTGTGGGCCTGCAGCTGCTCGCGCCCGCGTTTGACGACGCTCGCCTGTTCACCACCGGTGCAGCGATTGAGTCGATCATCACCGAGCGCGATGGCGCCCCGTTCTACACCAAGGTGCCGTCGCACGGCGCGCTGACGACCGGAAAGGCTGACGCGTAATGGCAAAGACGAAGATCATGGAGTTCGATCGCGCCCTCGAACTGTTTGAGCCGGTCATCGGCCTCGAGGTGCACGTCGAACTCAGCACGAAGACAAAGATGTTCAGCTCAGCACCCAACGAGTTTGGGTCGCAGCCGAACACAAATGTCACCCCCGTGTGCTTGGGGCTTCCGGGATCACTACCGGTGGTCAACGACCAGGCGGTGCGCTATTCGATCAGCCTTGGCCTCGCGCTTGGCTGCCAGATCCAGGAGCTGTCGGGCTTCGCACGCAAGAACTACTTCTACCCAGACCTGTCGAAGAACTACCAGATCTCGCAGGCTGACGACCCGATCGCCTATGACGGCGAAGTTGAGATCGAGCTCGAGTCGGGCCGTGTGGTGCATGTGCCGATCGAGCGCGCGCACATGGAAGAAGACGCGGGCAAGCTGAACCACGTCGGTGGCTCGACCGGTCGCATTCAGGGCGCAGAGTACTCGCTCGTCGACTACAACCGTGCCGGTGTGCCGCTCGTCGAAATTGTGACTCGACCGATTTTCGGGGGAGAGGCTGACACCCCCGAGATCGCGGCGGCCTATGTGTCGACCATTCGCGACCTCGTCGTGGCGCTTGGTGTGTCTGATGCGCGCATGGAGCGTGGCAACCTCCGCTGCGATGCCAACGTGTCACTGCGCCCCCGTGGCAACGAGGGAGCCGGTATGAGCGTGCTCGGCACCCGCACCGAGACGAAGAACGTGAACTCGCTGCGCTCGATTGAGCGTGCCGTGCGGTTTGAGATTCAGCGTCAGGCGCAGATCCTCTCTGAGGGTGGCACGATCACTCAAGAGACGCGTCACTGGCACGAAGACACGGGCGAGACCTCGCCGGGTCGCCCGAAGAGCGATGCCGATGACTACCGCTACTTCCCGGAGCCCGATATTCCGCCGGTTGCGCCATCAGTCGAGCTGATCGAAGAGCTGCGCGCGGCGCTGCCAGAGCACCCGACGCTGCGTCGCCGCCGACTGCGCGACGAGTGGCAGTTCTCGGCGCTTGAGTTCCGCGATGTCGTGAACGCTGGTCTGATCGATGCGATTGAGGCGACCGTGGCAGCGAATGTGCCGCCGCAGACTGCGCGCAAGTGGTGGACGGGCGAGATCGCCCGCATCGCCAATGAGCGTGGCGCGGCTCCGACCGACCTGATCAGTCCTGAGCAGATCGCCTCAGTCGTGGCGCTTGTTGACGCGGGCACGCTGAATGACAAGCTCGCTCGTCAGGTGCTGCAGGGCATCATCGACGGTGAGGGCACCGCCGAAGAGATCGTTGAGACGCAGGGTCTCGCGATTGTGTCTGATGATGGCGCGCTTATTGAGGCGATCGACGCGGCGCTTGCGCAGCAGCCCGATGTGCTCGAGAAGATTCGCGACGGCAAAGTGCAGGCCGCCGGTGCCGTGATCGGCGCTGTTATGAAGGCGATGCGCGGCCAGGCTGACGCAGCCCGCGTGCGCGAGCTCGTGCTTGAGCGCGCAGGGTCAGTCGAAGGCTAAGCTCACCCGCAGGTCAACAACACAGCCCAGGCGAGAACACGTTTCTCGCCTGGGCTGTGTGGTGTCGGCCTGATGTTCGAACGCCTCACCTTGGCGGTCTGATGCGCAGAATGCGCTCTCGGTACCTCTGAGGTGCTGAGAGTCCGCAGACTCTCGGGGCTACTCGAGTGCTACGCGGCCTGGTCGACGCGCTCGTACTGACGCGCCTGGCCGCTGATGCCGGCGAAGCGGTACTGACTGGTGCTGACGCGCGGCGTCACCACATCGGTGGCGCTTGAGAGCTCTGTCGCGTGCAACTCGCGGTAGTGGTCGATGTCGAGCGGCACGCGCGCGTCGAGCTCGGCGTAGAACCGCGCGGCGCGGCTCGAGTCGAAGTAGCCGGGCTGCACAGTCGCGGTGATGAATTCGCTCACGCTGCCCGAGCCGTAGCTGAAGAGCCCGATGCGCTTGCCCTCGAGCGAGTCATCCTGGTGCAGCAGAGATGCGAGGCCAGCGAAGAGCGACGCGGTGTAGGTGTTGCCGAGGCGTCGGTTGTAGAGCGTGCCGAGCGCGAGGCCGGTGTCGCGGCCGCCACTTGCGGCTTCGCCCGGAAGCGTGACGTCGAGCTCGCTGCCCACATATGCTGCGAGGTGGGCCTGGCCCTTCTTGGCCATCTTGGTGAACGGCTGGTGGTAGAGCAGGCGGTCGATCTCGTCGAGTGCGGGGCCGCCCTGTGCCTGCAGGTTGTCCCACGCGCCTGTGAGTGCGTCGAGGTAGGCGCTCACCGAGAGCGCACCATCGACGACCGCGGTTGATGAATCATTGGGGCGCCAGAAATCATCGACATCATCGGTGAAAAGCCCCGCGATCGGCTCAATCTCGAGCAATGCGGGGGAAGCGCTGACGAGCATTGCGACCGCACCTGCGCCCTGGGTGGGTTCACCGGGACTGTCGAGCTCGTAACGGGCCACGTCGCTCGAAATGATGAGTACGCGCTCGTTTGGGGTGCGGCTGACCATGCCAATGGCTGCCTGAAGCGCGGCGGTGCCGCCATAGCAAGCCTGCTTGAACTCGACGACACGCACGTCGCTCGGCAAACCCAGTAGGCGGTGCGCCGAGACACCAGCGGCCTTCGACTGGTCGACTCCCGACTCGGTCGCGAAGATCAGCGTGCGAATGCCCTCGGTGCCGTTGCGTTCGAGCAGGGGAGCGGCCGCCGCAGCGCCCATCGTGATGATGTCTTCATCGGGCGCGGGAAAGCTCATCTGATCCTGGCCCAGCCCAAGCCGGTACTTCGCAGGATCGGTGCCGTTGTGTGACGCAAGGTCGTCGAGCGTGACCACATAGTGGGTCGTCGCCAGCTCGAGGTCGTGAATGCCGATCGGGGTCGGGGTGGTCATGAAGACTGCTGTTCCTTTCGCTCCATGAGCAGGTGCGTGGCCATGAGCTCACCGGGGTTGGTTTGTGCGGCGAGCAGTGAGAGTTCGCCGCACAGCACCGTCGCAGCCATCAGTGAGGCGAGACGGCGAGCGTTCTCGCCCGGCTCACGATCGTCGCGGCACCCGAGTTTCTCGAGCGCGTCGTTGATCTGGGTGAGGTGTTTGCCATTACCTACCGTACCGACGATCAGGTGCGGCAAACTGCATGAAAAGTAGAGCCCCTCGTCGCGGGCTTCAGCGTAGGTGATGCCCTGCGAGCCCTCAACGATGTTGGCGGCGTCTTGCCCTGTCGCGAGATAGAAGGCGAGCAGCATGTTGGCGTAGTGTGCGTTTGCCGAGCGAATGGCGCCAGCGATGGTCGAACCGACGAGGTTCTTGCGCACGACGAGGTCGGCCATTTCTTGTGCGGTGGTGCGCAGGCGACGCTCGACCACCTCGTGGGGCAGCAGAATGTCGGCGACGACGTTGCGGCCGCGGCCGAGGATACCGTTGACTGCGGTGGCCTTCTTGTCAGAGCAGAAGTTGCCCGAGATGGAGCCGTAGCTGAGGCCGATCTGCCATGACAGAATGCGCTGCATCAGCGCATCTGACGCGTTGGTGACCATGTTGTGGCCAGAGGCATCACCGGTTTTGTAGGCGAAGCGCACGAACAGCAAGTTGCCGACGACTTCGGGGTGAGCCTCAAGCAGGCGGGCGTGGCGGCTGCCCTGCGACACCACGTCTTGCAACTCGTCGAAGCGAGCCTGAATGATTTCTGCACCGGCGAACGCCTCGCGTGCGCCATCGGCGGTGAACAGTACTGAGCGGGTCATGCGCTCACCGATGACGGTGGTGCGGATGCCGCCCTCGATCTCGCGAGAGATGCTTGCGCCGCGACCAACCGATGGCCACAGCGGGGTTTCATAGGTGGCGAGCGGCACCGAGATCTCGGCGTGTGGCTGGCCCGGCGCGACTGAGTCGCCGCTCACGCGCAGCGGACCCACCCAGCGGGTGGGGATCTCGGTGGCGAACGTTTCGGCGTTCTTCATCGGTGCGGCTCCTCGGATGCGAGTGATATGGAAGACATAGATGCGGCGGGCGTGGGCGCATCGGATGACGCAGTGAACCCCACGGCCTGGGTGCCGGCGCGCGACTCTGATCTGCGGGCGAGCCCGGCCAGGTCGATGCCCCGCAGCCGACAGAAGTCGGCGAGGTCGCCTCGCACGAGCACGTCGGTGCGGCGCAGCTCCGATGGCTGTGCGGCACCGAGCAGCGCCATCATCTGGGTCAGCTGCAGCTGCCACCGGCCGATAAGCGGCACGAGGGTCTCTGAGCCACCGGCCTGCACGGCCTCGAGGAAGGTGCCGGCGACGCCGACCGCTTCGGCGCCGAGAGCGAGCGCCTTGACGACGTCGAAGGGGTGTCTCACGCCGCCTGAGGCGAGCAGGTGCGGTGCGTCGGCGGGTGCGTCGAGCAGGCAGGCGGCAGCTGACTGGCCGAAGCCGCTCATCATGGAGAAGCTGCCGATGGTGTCCTTTCGGCGCGCGTCTTCGATGCGCAGAAAGTCGGTTCCGCCCGTGCCGCTCACATCGGCGACGCGAACGCCGATGTCGCTTAACACTGAGAGGGTGCGGCGGCTGAGACCGAACCCGACCTCTTTCGCGATGACCGGCACGGGAGAGGCAGCCACAAGCGCTTCGACGGAGTGCTGCCAGTCTGAGAAGTCGCGACTGCCCTCGGGCATCACGGTCTCTTGCACCGCATTCAGGTGCACCTGCAGCGCGTTCGCCTCAAGCAAGTCGACGGCGCGCTTGGCGTCGTCGGCGCTGCGGCCTACGCCAAGGTTCGCCATGATGAAGCCGTCTGGGTTTTCGTCACGCAGCACGCGGAAGCTGCGCTGGATCACGTCGTCGTCGGGTGCGTCGAGCGCGATTGACACCGAGCCGCAGGCAACGGCGACCGAGGTCTCGCGCGCTGCGATTGCGAGCTCGCGGTTGATCACCCCGGTCTGCTCGGTTCCGCCGGTCATACCGTTGATGTAGAAGGGGGCCTGCCAGTGCCAGCTGTCGACACTGGTGCTGAGGGTCACCTCGTCAGCGCTGATACCGCTGAGCGCGTGATGCACAAACTCAAGGTCGTCAAAGTCGTTGCGGGCCTGGTGGTCTGCTCGTTGCTCGGTTGCGAGCTGCACGTGATCGTCTTTGCGGGAGGCCCGCACATGCGCTGGTTCAGTCATCTGTGCCCCCTTCTGCCGTGCCGTGTGCGCCAGTCACACGGAGGTCGAGCGGAACAATCTGGTGCTGCAGCCAAACGCTGGCGATGCTGCCCGCGTCAACGTGTGAGCCTGCCAGAACGATACCGCAATCACCTCCGCCTGCACCTGAGGGTTTCGCTGCGGCGCCGTGTGCTTCGGCGATGTCGCACAGGTCTCGAAGCGTCTGGGTCTCGATCGTGATGCCGGTTGTTTCGCCCAGTGCTGTGAGCAAGGATCGAGCTTTGCGCACCTCGCGCAGCAGGGTGTCGGTGTCACCGGCGCGCATCGCCGACACAAATCTGGCCACGCAGGCGTCACTTTCCCCGACGAATGCGTGACGTGAGGGGGTGCCGTGCTGGGACGTGCGGGCATCAGGGGCATCGCTGCCCTGAGGCGCATCCGTCGTTGATTCGCGATCTTCGGGTGCGGAGGCCTTCTCAACCTGGCCGACCAGGGCTTCGGTTGAGGCGGGCTCCCCAGTCCAGCCAACGAGCAAGCGCAGGTCAGTCGGTGCCGGCAGCGCCTCGACCACACACGTATCCCATGCCTCGTGCGTGAGCGCCGCGACAATGCCGCGCGCGGCGCGCACCGAGGCAAGCGCCGCGCGATCGGGAGAGACGTATCGCACCCAACCGCCCATTGTGCTCGCGGCCAGGTCTCCTCCGGAAGCTCTGGGGCTCACCTCAAGCGTTGCGAGCAGCGCGAGTTTGAACCGCTCGCGGTCGTTGAGCTCGAGACCGTAGTGTGTGAGGGTGGCGGCAATCACCGCGACGGTGACCGCTGCAGACGAGCCGAGCCCGTACTTGCGACCGTTTCGATCTTCGAGCTCGCTCGTGATTTGCAGGTGAAACGGCCGGTGTGCCAGCGCTCGGTCTGCGCGCAGCTCTTCGACTACACCGATTGCCGCGCGCACATGCGGGCTGAGTGCCTCAAGGGAGGCTCCGGATTCGCCGTCGGCTGCCGGGGTGAGGGTGACGGTGATGAAGCGGTCAACGGCGACGAGCACCGCGGCGTGGCCCGGTTCGACGACCGCGTATTCGCCAAGAATGAAGAGTTTGCCGGGTGCCCTGGTTTCGATCACTCCGCCGCCTTCGCGGGCGTGTCAATGAGGGTCGCGCCCGGCCCGGCGCTGACGATGCGCACCTCACCGTACTGCTCGAGTGCGGTGGCGACGCGTTCGGCGTCGTCGGGTCGGGTGATGACCGCCACGTTTGGGCCGGCGTCGGCGGTCGAGTAGGCCTCGACATCTGCGTCGCGCAGGGCCACGACCTCATCGAAAATAGCGATACTGGTCGGTGACAGGTAGCGCACGGGCGGGTCTGACGACTGGATCACAGCGTGCATGCGCAGCGCGTGCGATTCGGTGATGCGGCCAACCCGTGAGAAATCGTTGTCGCGGCAGGCTTCGAGCATTGCGGCGAGGCTCGCCTCGGTCGACTCGACCCACCCCTGATAAAAGGGGGAGGTGAGCGCGGTGAGGCGCATCGCGGTGCGGCTGGAGATGGCCTTCTGGCGTGAGTCAACGGTGACGATGATCATGCGCATATCGGGGCCCGTGACCGGTTCGGCGAATGAAGTCTCATCGCCGTCACCCGCGTGCCACACGCTGAGACCGTCGACGAGCGACCGTGCGGCTGATCCCGAGCCGCGGCGAGCCAGGCGGCTGAGCGCAGCGCGGTCAAGGTCGAGCCCGTAGGCTGCCGCCGCGGCAACGGCCAACGCAGCAAACCCCGAGGCAGACGATGCGAGCCCCGCACCCGTGGGGGCCTCATTGATCGAGTCGACGGCCGCGGGCGCGCTGCTGCCCGCCATCGAACGCACGAGGTCAAGAAAACGAGTCACACGGCCGAGTGAATCGCCCGACTGCGGGGCGCCGTTCAGCACGAACTGATCTTCAGCGACGGTGTCGTCGACCCGCACGGTGGTAGTGGTTGCGAACTCATCGAGGGTGAGCGACAGGCTGCCGGCTGCGGGCAGCATCAGTGCTTCGTCACGCTTGCCCCAGTACTTGACGAGGGCAATGTTGGGGTAGGCGCGGGCGGTCTTGGTGCTCATGCCGCTGGCACCGTTGCGGTCCAGGTGCGCAGCGCACCAGCCTGCCGCAGGGCGCGGCCCAGCTGTTCTGCGTGCTGCGGCGATTCGGCAAGCGCAATGATGCAGCCGCCGAGGCCGCCGCCGGTGAGCTTTGCGCCGTAGGCTCCGGCCGCGATAGCGGCATCCACGAGCGAGTTGAGCGTGGGCGAGCTGACACCGATCTGGTCGAGCAGGTCGTGGGCCTCGCTCATGCGCGCGCCAATGGCATCGCGGTCGCCGCGGGCGATGTCTTCGATCGAGTCTTCGGCGATGCGTGCCAGGCGTGAGAGCAGACCCTCGGTGACGTCGGTGTCTGACTCTCGGCGGCTGCGCACGGCGCCCACGGCCTCTGCGGTTGAGCCCGCAATGCCAGAGTCAGCAAGCACGAAGCTGAGCGCCTGGCCGGTGCGCACCGCGCTGACCACACCAAAGTCGAAACGGATGGTGCTGTCTGCGGTGACGGCGCGGGCATCAAGGCCGCTCGGGTTGCCGTGAGCGACCCGCTCGGCCTGCTGCACCACCTCAAAGAGGTTGCCCTCACCGAGTGTGCGGCCCGCCCAGTCGGCGATCGCGCGTGCCACCGCAGCGGCAACGGCCGCGCTCGATCCGAGCCCTCGTGAGTGGGGGATCGCGCTCAAAATCTGCACCCGCACGCCTGCCTGCGGCGCACCAATCTGAGCGAGTGAGGCTTCGATAGCGGTGACCACGGGCTGCATCCCCTGGGGTGCCGCCGACGCCTCACCCGAATACAGCTCGCTCTCAATGCGAATGCCGCGCTCAGCCGACTCGACCCGGGCCTCGGCCTCAAGCTCGTGAATGGGAATCGCGATCGCAGGTGCGCCATATACGACGGCGTGCTCACCAAACAGTATTGCTTTCGCGTGCGCTGAACCCTCACCCGTTGAGCGGGGCGCATCGGCTGAACGTTCGCGAGCACCGCCCGCAGTGTCTTCCGTGTGAGGAAGGCGAATCGGAAGGGTGCGTGCCATGCGGATCCATTCGTTCGGCCAATGGGTAAGGTGGCCAGGCGCGATCCGCGCGACCTGCGCACGGTTCGGCGCACTCGCCAGTAACTTCCTCATTCTACCCACGGCAGATGCAAAAACGACGGGAGGCAAGCTGACGGCGAACAGCGCATCCATGATGCAATGGAGGTATGACCGACCGTGCGCGAGACACCCCCTCGATCTTGCACGGCGACATGGATTCGTTTTTTGTGGAGGTCGAGCTGCTCGATCGGCCAGAAATGCGGGGTCGGCCGAGTGCAGTCGCGCACGAGACTGGGCGTTCGGTGATCTCGAGCGCCAGCTATGAGGCCAGACGTTTCGGGGTGCGGTCGGCGATGCCGCTCGCGCGCGCAAAGCAGCTGTGCCCGCACCTGGTCGTGCTCGAACCCCACTTTGAGAAATACCGGCACTGGTCGCGTGAGGTCATGGAGATTTTTCGAGAGTTCACACCGCTGGTCGAACCCATCAGCATTGATGAGGCATTTCTCGACGTGGCTGGCGCGCAAAAACTCTTTGGTTCGCCGATCGAGATCGCGCACCAGTTGCGCGCGCGGGTGCGGCAGCGCACCGGGTTGCCTGCGTCGGTGGGGCTGGCAACGACGAAGCATGTTGCGAAACTTGCCTCGCAACGGGCGAAACCCGATGGGGTGCTCGAGATTACGCCCGAGCGCACGCTCGAGTTTCTGCACGCGCTGCCGGTCGAAGCAATCTGGGGTGTGGGTGCAGCGACGGCGCGGGCGCTGCACGGTCGAGCCATCAGGACGGTCGCGGATCTCGCAGCCGAACCCGTCGCGAGTCTCAGACGCATCGTGGGGGAGGCGAATGCCGCCCGCCTGCACGACCTCTCGCACGGTCGCGACGCCCGCGAGGTGCAGACGCGGCGTGTGGAAAAGAGCATTGGCCACGAAGAGACCTTCGCCTTTGACGAGACCGCCCGCGACGTCATCGACCGCGAGATGCTGCGGCTCTCAACGCGCACTGCCGAACGGCTGCGCGCGCACGGCGTCGAAGCCCGCACCGTCGCGATTAAGGTGCGGTATAGCGACTTCGAGACCGTGAATCGCTCGCGCACGCTTGCCGAGCCGTCGAACACGACGCAGCGTCTCTATCGCACGACCCGCGAGCTGCTCGATGAGCTGTGGTCGTCAAGCCGTGGCGAGCCTGCGAGGGGTGTGCGCTTGATCGGGGTGCGTGCCGAGCAACTCGTCAGTGAGGGCAGCGAGCAGTTGGGGCTGTGGGATGACGACGCGTCCTGGCGGTCGGTCGACCAGACGGCAGACGAAGTGCGCGAGAAGTTTGGCCGCGAGGGACTCACGTCAGCGCGGCTGCTGGCTGCGCGTCGGGATGTGGTTGATCCTCGCTCGCTCGAAGACCCGGGCTAGCGGGGGCCCATGCGAAGAATTGAGTCGAGGATCGCGGCCAGCCAGTCGTAGACGAGCACCGTGCTGCGGGTCTCGTCGTCGGCGAGCAGGCGGGCATGGTCGGCCTCTTCGGTGAGGTCGATGCGCGCCGCGATGGCGAGTCGCAGTGCGGTAATGGTGCGCACCCAGGCGGGCAGCGTCTCGGGGGTGATCAATACCTCGGTATTTGCGTCGGGCTCGGAGACATCATCGAGCCCTGGGCTGAGCTCGCTCGACACCAGCAGCGCGTCTTGCAGCTTGCGGTTGATGAGGCCTTGCTCGGTGACCCGGCGAAACGCCGAAGCATCATCCTCGTCTTCGAATGCGTTCGGAAAGAGTCGCGCGAGCGCCGGATCTTCTGGCGGTTCGTCTGAGCCACCCACCTCGAGGCTCGCAAACAGTGGGTCGGGGTCAAGCGAGGTGCCGCTGTGGCTTTCTAAGAGGCCGACGAGTTGGGCGACCAACTGGTCGAGTAGGCGCGCCTCGTCAAGGTCGAGGCGCAGTCGCAGGCCGCCGTCGGGCAGGGGGAGCAGCCTCATGCGTGGTCCGCCTGTCTCACGGTCGCCCACAGGCCGTAGCCGTGCAGTGCTTCGACGTGCATCTCCATCGCGTCGCGGCCACCCTCGGCGACGACGGCGCTGCCGCGGTGGTGCACCTGCAGCATGAGCCGCTCGGCCTGAGCTTCGTCAAAACCAAAGTGCGACTGGAACACATAGCTGACATAGGACATGAGGTTCACCGGGTCGTCCCACACCACCGTCTGCCAGGGGCGTTCGGCGACGGCCTGGTTCGACATGCCCTTCTGCAGCTGCGAATCAACCATTGGCATCACCCCCACCCCAGCTCGTGAATGCGCTCTTCGGTGATGCCATAGAAGTGGGCGATTTCGTGAACCAGAGTGATGCGAATCTCGGCGACGAGCTCGTCGTGCGAGGCGCAGTGAGCGAGCAGATTTTCGCGAAATAATACGATACGGTCAGGCTCTTCTCCGTAGCCGTAGGTGTTGCGTTCAGCGAGCGAGAAGCCCTCATAGACGCCGAGAATGTCGCTGCCGTCTTCGGGGTGATCTTCGATCAGAAAGATGACATTGTCGAGTTCACGCATCATGTCGTCATGCAGGCTATCGAGACCCTCGCTCACGAGCGCCTCGAAGTCTTCGCGACTGACATCAAGCATGCTTTCACCCTACACACCGCTGCTGGTCTGTCACAGGGATCTCGCTGGCCGTGAATTGGCTTCGCTCCGCACTCATGGGGTATGATCGTGGGGTTGCCTGAGAGCGTTGCTCGCGGGTCAGCATGGTGGGCATAGCTCAGTTGGTAGAGCACCGGCTTGTGGTGCCGGTGGTCGCGGGTTCAAGTCCCGTTGTCCACCCCAAATGGGAGAGGTTCAAACCCTCGACAAGAGT